>Ga0111539_10012743_pt1 | contig 10527 bp, 9 predicted proteins | sample RhiMethybrSRZTD1_FD_79667 | JGI IMG/M metagenome (GOLD analysis project Ga0111539, IMG submission 79667) | Populus rhizosphere microbial communities from Tennessee, USA - Rhizosphere MetaG P. TD hybrid SRZTD1 (version 2) (version 2) | ecosystem: Host-associated > Plants > Roots > Rhizosphere >... | reverse complement strand
GGCGTCGACAAGCCGTGGGTCGCGCTCGGCGCGCATTACGATCATCTGGGTCATGGCGATCACGGCAACTCGCTGGCAGCCAAAGAAGACGCGGGCAAAGTGCACTTCGGCGCCGACGACAATGCGTCCGGATCGGCCGCCGTGCTCGCCGTCGGCGAGATCCTGGCGAAGGCAACGCGCAAGCGGAACGTGCTGCTGTCGTTCTGGTCGGGTGAGGAACTCGGACTGCTCGGATCCAGTGCCTACGTGAACAGCCCGCCGGTGCCGCTCGATCAACTGGCGGCTTACCTGAACTTCGACATGGTCGGACGGATGCAGGACAACAAGCTGACGGTTCAGGCGACCGGCACGAGCGCGGCGTGGGGACGGCTCATCGAGCAGGCGAACATCGCTGCCGGCTTCGATCTGCTGCTCCAGCAGGATCCGTATCAGCCTACCGACGTGGCGAGCTTCAACCAGGCGGGCGTGCCGTGCCTCAATTTCTTCACCGGCACGCACGCCGACTACCACCGTCCATCGGACACCGCCGACAAGATCAACTACGAGGACCTCGATCGGATCGTCGAGTTCGCCGCGGCCATCGCCCGCCGCATAATCGAGCTCGATGTGGCGCCAGTCTTTACGAAGGTCGAGCAGACCGAGTCGGGCGGCAGCCGCGCCGGCGTGCGCGTCTTCACTGGAACGATTCCGGACTACTCGACTGAAGTAAAGGGGCTGCTGTTGAGCGGTGTGATCGGCGGGGGACCAGCCGAGGCGGCCGGCCTACAGAAAGGGGACGTCATCGTCGAGATCGCCGGGCAGACGATCGCCAACATCTACGACTACACCTACGCGCTCGAGGTTCTGAAGATCGGCGAGCCGGCAAAGGTCGTCTACACGAGAAACGGCGAGCGCCGTGAAACGACCATGACGCCTGGTGCACGGAAGTAGCCCGTTAGTCGTTGGCACCATCGTTGGTTCTGGCCGGGAGCCGCTGCACCGGACTGATGACCTGGGCTGACGACCAGACTAACGACCAGGACCGACGACGACGACCAACGACTTCGGGCCAACGACGGGCGACTATTCCGGTCGGACGTTGTTTGCGCGCGGCCCCTTCGGCGACTGTTCTTCTTCGAAGCTCACCCGCTGGCCTTCACGCAGATCGTCGAAGCTCCCCTGAACAGCGCTGCGGTGGAAGAAGTACTCCTGACCGCCGCCATCCCTGATGAAGCCGAAGCCCTTGTCCCTCGCGACCCGTTTGATTGTGCCTGACGCCATACGAGACTCCTTCCGCATGCGAGCGCTCGTGTGACGACGGGCGCGCGTATCCCCGGGGGGACGGTTCATTTTACAACGGCCTGCACGAAGCAGTAAGGAATCCGCGGCGGCGATTCACGCTGATTGCACGAGCGTGCCGCTACGCGCGCTCGCGATAGAACTGGATCAAGTCCATGCCCTTGGCGGGCGCCGCGCCGAGCTGACGCAGCATGGTCGTTACTTGTCCTCGGTGGTAGCTCCCGTGATTGACGACGTGCTGCACCATCTGCCAGAAGACGGTCCGCGCCGGCAGACCGCCGAGGCTCCGGTAGTCGAACTCCTGGTTCATGCCAGCGTCGCCCAGGCCGTCGACGAACTCGCGGACTTGCCGTTCGAGGCTCGACCATCGGGCGCGGATGGCGACGACGTCTGCGAACGCCGAAGCATCGGGCAGGGCCGTGGGCGAGGTGCCGAGCCAGCGCGAGTGCCAGGCCCACTCCGCACCGTAGGCATGCACCAGCGTGTCTCGAATCGATCGAAAGCTGCTGCCGAGGTCGCGGGTGAATTCGTCAGATGAAAGGGAGGCCGCGGCGTCCAGAATGCGGTCACGCGCCCAGTAGTGATAGTCGAGCAGAAGGACGAGCTCTTGCTGGGTCATGTGAGGAATTGTAGCGGCCGGGGCTCGAACTGACCCGAGCCCCCAGCCCCACCTCGCCACTAGTCCCTGTCCCCCGCCCCCACCCCCAGCCCCTAGGAGGGTCGAACCGTCACGAAGAGATCGCGACCTTCGCGGTTCACGAGCAGGAGGACGGGTCGGTCGGACGAGGTCTTCACCGCCGCCCGCAGTTCGTCGACGGTCTGCACTGGCTTGCGGTTGACCTCCTGGATGACGTCTCTCGGCAGGATTCCGGCCGCCGCCGCGCGGCCGTCTGGGTCGACGTCTTGGACGAGGAGGCCCTTTGTGTCGCGATCGACGCCGACTCGAGCAGCCAGCTCTGGCGTAAGCGGGGCCACCGAAACACCGAGCGCCGCGTGGTCGTCACTCTGCGATTCTGCACCCCGCCGCGCGTTCTTCGACACTGCCGCCTCATCGAGCTGAACGGTCAGCTCGCGCTCACCGCCGTCGCGCAGCACGACGACCTTGGCCGCCGAGCCCGGTGCGGCCGCGGCGACGCGGTTGCGAAGCGAGTTCGTGTCGTCGACCGGCTGGCCGTTGAACGACTTGATCACGTCGCCCCGCTTGACCCCGGCGTGATCGGCCGCGCTCCCGGTTTCGACGTTGCTGACGACGGCGCCGCTCACCTGCTTGATGCCGAGGCTCTCAGCGAGGTCGGACGTCAATGGCTGCACCGTCACGCCGAGCTGAGCGCGCCGGACACGGCCTTCGGTTCGCAGTTCGTCCATGACGTGCCGGGCCATGTTCGCGGGAATCGCGAAGCCGATGCCGATGTTCCCGTCGGACACGGAGAGGATCTGGGAGTTGATGCCGACAAGCTCACCCTTCGTGTTCACCAGCGCGCCACCCGAGTTGCCGTGATTGATCGGGGCGTCGGTTTGAAGGAAGTCCTCATATCCACCGTCGCCAACACCCGTGGATCGACCCTTGGCGCTGACGATGCCCATCGTCACCGTTTGGCCGATGCCCAGCGGATTGCCGACAGCGAGCACAACGTCGCCGACCTGAACGGCGTCCGAGTTTCCGAGCCCGAGCGGCTTCAGATTGGTCTCATCGATTTTCAGCAGAGCCAGATCACTCGGCTCATCGGATCCCACCAGCTTGGCTTTGACCGTCCGGTTGTCGGACAGATCAACCAGGATGTTGTCGGCGTTATCGATGACGTGATGATTGGTCAGAATGTACCCGTCTGCGCTCACGATGACGCCGGAACCCAGGCCACGCTGGCGGGGCATGCGCTGCCGCGGCGTCTGATTCCGATCGAACTGATCGCCAAAGAATCGGCGCAGCAGATCCTCGTCGCCCTGGAACTGCGTCGGCGACAGGCGCGCCCGCCCCTCGGTTCTGATCGTGACAACCGCCGGAGCCGCGATCTTCACGATGTCCGCATATGAATCGCGGCCACCGTCGAGCGCCGCGCGGGCGGTGACCGGACCCGTCGCGCTCTGCGCAACGGCGGCTGCGGTCTCAGCATCAGCCGCGACCCCTCGCCACGTCGCACCCGCCAGAAGTGTCGCGCCAGCCAGGATGGCCAGCCCGGTTCGGACTCTCTGGTGGCTTCCCCTATACAACGAACCCATACTCATTGCTTGCCTCCGTGCAGCGGGCTGGAGACCCGCACCATTCACACAATCCATTAGACGGGATGGTCCCTGTCGGGGACGTTACCGGAGAATTACATCTGTGAAGGGAAGGGCCTGGGGACTAGGGGCTAGGGGCTGGGGCTAGGGGCTGGGAGTGGTCGGGAATCTGACAGTGAACGTCGAGCCCCCGCCCGACTCGCTCGAGACCGACACCGACCCACCGTGCGCCTCGACAATGGCCTTGACGAGACTCAAGCCGAGCCCGAGCCCACGCTCGGTTCGACTTCGGTCGCCGCGAAACAGGCGCTCCCAGATCTGTGGCAGTTCCTCGGCCGGAATACCCGGCCCTGTATCGGTGACCTGCAGAGTTGCACGGCCGGCGGCATCGATACCCGACCACACGCCGACCTCGCCGCCCTCAGGCGTGTATTTGACGGCGTTGTCAATGAGATTGGCGGCGGCCTGCTCCAATCTGACCTGATCGCCGGTCATCCGCGCATCTCCCGCGGCGAGGCTCAGACGGACATCCTTGGCGTCTGCAACATCTTTATATAGGTCAACCGCGCGGTGGGCGACCTCCCCGAGGTTCACTGGCAGGCGCTGCAAAGGCATGGCGCCGCTTTCTGCCTCTGAGATGTCCATCAGCGTCTGAAGCATCACCAGCACACGGTCGCTCTCTTCGACGCAGTCGGCCAGCGCTTCTCGGAATCGCTCGACGTCCGGCGGTCCGGCCAGGGCCAGTTCCGCCGTCCCTCGCAGCCGCGTCAGCGGGGTTCGCAGATCGTGCGACACGTTGTCCAACGCGTCCCGCATCCCGGTCACGAGGCCTTCAATGCGATCGAGCATCGCGTTGAACAGGCGGGTCAGCTCACCTATCGCATCGTCGTCGATGCTGGTTGTGACCCGCTCGTCCGTCCGGCCGGTACGGACGATGCGGCCGGCTGCTTCGGTCAGCCGCCTGATCGGCCGGAGCGCTGACTGCGTCGCCAGCCAGCCACCGGTCAGGGCGACAACGACGATTGAGAGCGCGACGAGGCTCAACGCCGCGCGGACGCGCCGCAGCAAATCGAGGCGGGCTTCCTTGCTCTTGCCGACCTGCACGAGTGTTCCGTCGGGGAGACGGAGAGACGCGGTTTCGAGCACGCTCGGATCCCAACCGCCAGGCATGCTGAGGACCAGGACTTCGGCGCCTCGGTCGACAACACGGACGAACAACCGTTCGGGTGCGGTCAACTGCTCGGCTCGAACGGTGTCGGTCAAGGCCCGCAGTCCGCCGTTGCTGTAGACAACGGCGTATTCACCAAGTTTTGCCTGAATGATCTGCTCGTCACGCTGGGCGAGTGATGCCGACGTGACCCAGTAGGTCAGGATCACGATCGTCGCGGAGCCGATCACGAAAAGCGTCGCGTACCACAGCCCGAGCCGCAGGCCGAAGTAATTGCGTTCAGCCCAGGACATACCCCACCCCGCGAACCGTACGGAGGAGCCGGGCCTCGAACGGCCGATCGATCTTGTCGCGCAGCCGGCTCACCAGGACGTCGACGATGTTGGTTTGCGGATCGAAGTTGTAGGCCCAGACGTGGGACAGAATCATCGTCTTCGACACCACGCGGCCGGCATTCCGCATCAGATACTCGAGCAACGCGAACTCACGGGGACGGAGATCGATCACCGCGCCCCCGCGCGTGACCTTTCGAGTGAGCAGGTCCAGCGACAAGTCCTTCACCGTGAGCGTCGTCGGTTCGGTAGCCCGTGACGCGCGGCGCACCAGGGCCTGCACCCGCGCTAAAAGTTCCGCAAAGGCGAACGGCTTGGTCAGATAGTCGTCGCCGCCGGCCTGGAGCCCTCGAACACGATCGTCGACGGTGCGTTTCGCGCTGAGAATCAGCACCGGCATTGTCTGGCCTCGTTTGCGTAACGTCTCGATGAGCGCAAGACCATCGAGCCTCGGCAGCATGAGATCGACGATGGCGACGTCGTAGGGCGTCTTCATTGCGAGGTCGAGGCCGGTCTGGCCGTCAGCGGCGTCGTCGACGGCGAACCCTGACTCCTGAAGACCGCGTCTTACGAAGTTGGCGATGGTCAGGTCGTCCTCAACGAGCAGAGCCCTCACGGCCGAATAATAGCAATCGTGCGCCCACCTCAGCCTGTCGCGACCGGCCAAGCGCCGCGCGAGCCGTGACGGGGAATGAACCCCCGTAGTACCCTATGGGGCGTATCGACACCTCTCGATTGACGCTTGGCGTCCTCCGTGCCGACCCGGTCCCCTGCACTCCTCATCTGTCGAGCACACGTCACGCGAGAAAGGCAGAGTCAGTGAAAGTCGCTATCTCGCTGGTGGTCGCGATCGCCTTCGGCGGCGCGGCAACCCGCCCGGCCGGTGCGCAGATCCTCGTAAACCCGGGTGGATCGTTGGCGTCGCCGCTTGGCACGAGCCCGTTCCTGGGCAGCGTGCCCACCGGCACTCGGACAGCGGAGCCGATTCGGCTGACGGTCGGCGAGGCAATCGGGCGCGCACTTCAGTACAACCTCGGACTGCTGATGGCCGAACACGGAACCGAGCGAGCCAACGGCGCGCGGTGGCAGGCGTTGGGCGATCTGCTGCCAAACGCCAACGGCTCGCTCATCGAGCGCCGACAAGTCGTGAACCTGGCCGCTTTTGGATTTCCACTACCGGTTGGCATTCCGCCAATCGTGGGACCCTTCAACGTGTTCGACGCGCGGCTCGCCGTCGAACAGCGGGTCTTCGATCTGCGCGCCCTCAACGACTGGAAGGCCGAACAACACAATCAGGCCGCCGCTGAGCTCTCGTACAAGAGCGCCCGCGACATCGTCGTGCTCGCCTCGAGCAATGCGTACCTGCAGGCGCTGGCGACCGCCGCACGCTCCGAGTCGGCCCAGGCGCAGCTGCGCACCGCCGAAGCGCTCTCGTCACAGGCGGGAGATCTCAAGACCGCCGGACTCGTCGCCGGCATCGACGTCCTGCGCGCGCAGTTGCAGGCCAGCACGCAGCGGCAGCGGGCGACGGCGGCGCAGAACGACGCCGAAAAAGCCAAGCTGCAGCTGGCCCGGGTCATCGGACTGCCGACCGGGCAGGCTTTCACCCTTGTCGACGAGCTGCCAGCGATTCCCGAACCTGATGTCACGCTGGAGTCGGCGGTCGAGCAGGCGCTGAAAACGCGGCCCGACTACCAGGCCGCGATCGAACGCTTGCGCGCCGCCGAAGCGGAGCGGCAGTCAGCCGTCAGCGAACAGCTGCCATCGGTTCGCGTCAACGCCGACTGGGGCGTGATCGGGCTGACGCCGTCGACCGCCGAGCGGACGTACACGATCGCCGGGGCCGTGAACGTGCCGATCTTCAAGGGCAGCACGAAAGGCCGGCTGCTCGAGACGGACGCGGCGCTGCGCAGCCGCCGCGCCGAGGTGGACGACATGCGCAACGCGATTTACTACGAGGTGCAGAGCGAGCTGCTCGACCTCCGATCCACGGGCGAGCAGCTGAAGGTCGCGACGCAGGCGCGCGAGCTGGCCGCCGAACAGCTGACGCAGGCGCGAGACCGGCTCGCCGCCGGCGTCACCGACACCATCGAAGTGGTGCAGGCACAGGAAGCCGTGTCACTCGCCAGCGAGCAGTACATCGGCGCCTCGTATGGATTCAACCTCGCCAAGGCGCTGCTGGCGCGGGGCCTGGGCATCGCCGAAGCGGCGGCACGCCAGTACATCGGAGATCTTCGCTGATGGCCGAGAACGCATCGTTCATCTCGTCAACTCGTTTCCGCGCAATCGTGGCCGTCGCCATCCTGATCGTCGTCGCGGTGGGTATCTGGTTGTTCGTAACGCGCGGCCGCGAGTCGACCGACGACGCGCAGGTGGATGGCTACGTCACGCAGATTGCGCCCCGCGTCGGCGGCACGGTGCTGAAGGTGAATATCGTCGACCATCAGGCGGTGAAAGCCGGCGACGTGCTCGTGGAGATTGACCCGCGCGACTACCAGATCGCCCTGGACAAGGCGCGCGCCGAGCTCGCCGACGCCGAAGCATCCGCGCTCGCCGCTCAGAGCAACGTCCCGATTACGTCGACGGCCGCGTCGAGCAGCCTGACGAGCGCCGAGGGTACGCTGGACCAGGCCAGAGCCGCGATGGCCGCCACCGAGAAGGAAGTCGAGGCGACGCGCGCCCGGCTGTCGGCGTCGCAGGCTCGCGAACGCGAGACGCAGGCGAACGCGACGAAAGCCACGCGCGACGTTGAGCGCTTGAAGGGCCTGCTGGCCAAAGACGAAGTGCCGCAGCAGCAGTACGACTCGGCCGTCGCCGCGGCCGACGCGTCACGCGCGGCGATGGATTCGGCGCGCGCGCAAACCGCTGAAGCCGAGGCTTCGATCCGCGTCGCCGAGAGCCGCCTGGCGCAGATGAAAGCCGGCGAGCAGCAGGCGATGGCCGGGCTTCGCAGCGCCAAGACGGTGCCCGAGCAGATCGCCGCCACCAAAGCCCGGGCCGCCTCAGCGCAGGCGCGGGTCGATCAGGCGAAGGCCACCCTGGCGCAGGCCGAGCTGAATCTGAACTACACCACGATCGCCGCACCCACGGATGGCGTTACGGCCCGCAAGAGCGTCAACTTCGGTCAAGTCGTCCAACCGGGCCAGCCGCTGCTCGCGATCGTGCAGGTCGACGGCGTCTGGGTCACGGCGAACTTCAAGGAGACGCAGCTGGCGAACATGAGACCGGGACAACCGGCGGCGATCGAGGTCGACGCCTACGGCGGTCGCGAATTCCGGGGCAAGGTCGACAGCATCGGGGCGGCCACCGGCGCCCGCTTCAGCCTGCTGCCGCCGGAGAACGCGACCGGCAACTTCGTGAAGGTCGTACAGCGCGTCCCGGTCAAGATCGTGCTCGAGGAGGGCCAGCACGCCGAGTTCGTGCTTCGGCCGGGCATGTCGGTGACGCCGACGGTATATACGCGATAGATGAATTTTGGGATTGAGGGATTGAGGGATTGAGGGATTGGGCGTTGAGGGATTCGAATCCTCAATCCCTTAATCCGCAATCCCAAATGGCGGGTTGTTGTGGAGAAGAAGATCAACCCCTGGCTCATCGCTGTTTCAGTGATGTTCGCCACGTTCATGGAAGTGCTCGACACGACGGTCGTGAACGTGTCGCTGCCGCACATCGCCGGCAGCCTGTCGGCGAGCATCGACGAAGCGACCTGGGCGTTGACGTCCTACCTCGTCGCCAACGCGATCGTCCTGCCGATGACCGGATGGCTCGCCAGCTTCATGGGCCGGAAGCGCCTGCTCATGTTCTCGGTCGTCGGCTTCACGGCAGCGTCCTTTTTGTGCGGCCTGGCGCCGACCTTGTGGTCGCTCATCGTGTTCCGGGTCATTCAGGGCGCCACCGGCGGCGCGCTCCAGCCGCTCTCGCAGGCCGTGCTCCTCGAGGCATTTCCACCGCACGAACGCGGTAAGGCGATGGGCTTCTGGGCCCTCGGCATCGTCGTCGCGCCGATTCTGGGGCCTGTGCTCGGTGGCTGGCTCACCGACAGTTACAGCTGGCGGTGGGTGTTCTACGTCAACATTCCCGTCGGTATCGCGTCGATTGTGATGACGAAGCTCTACATCTTCGACCCGCCCTACTTGCGGCGGGAGATGCAGAAGGTGGACTACTGGGGCATCGGTATGCTGGTCGTGGGGATCGGCGCCCTGCAAATCATGCTCGACAAAGGACAGCAAGAGGACTGGTTCTCCTCGTCGTTCATCACGGCCTGCGCCGTCGTCAGCGCCGTCACGCTGGTCGCGCTCGTCGTGCACGAACTCACGACCGAGCATCCGATCGTCGATCTGCGCGTCTTCAAGGAACGCAGCTACGCGGTCGGAGTGTTCCTGATGACCGTCGTCGGATTCGTTTTGTACGGGAGCCTGGTGCTCCTGCCCATCATGCTGCAGACGCTGCTCGGGTATCCGTCGCTCCAAGCTGGCATCGCGATGGCGCCGCGCGGCATAGGGTCGTTCGTGATGATGCCGATCACCGGCCTGATGACCGGGCGCTTCGACCCGCGGAAGCTGCTGACGGTCGGCTTGATTGTCGGTGGCAGCACGCTCATCTGGCTCTCGCGCGTGAACCTTCAGGCCGGCTACTGGGACTTCTTCTGGCCGCAACTGATTCAGGGCGCCGGGCTGTCGCTGCTCTTCGTGCCGCTGACGACCGTGGCCATGGACGCCATTCCGCGAGAGCGCATGGGCAATGCGACCTCCCTCTTCAACCTGATGCGGAACATCGGCGGCAGCATCGGCATCGCGGTTACCGGCACGATGGTCGCCCGGCATCAACAGGTCAACATCGCCATCATGGGTTCGCACGTGACGGCGATGGACCCGGAGGCGCAGACCATGTTTGCGCAGTTGCGGGCAGGATTCGTGGCGGCGGGCGCCGATCTCGTCACGGCGACGAACCGCGCCTACGGCGCCCTGTTCGGACTCGTGCAGCAACAGGCAGCCATCGTGTCGTTCGTCGGACTGTTCGAGCTGCTCGGGTTCATATTTTTCGCACTTTTGCCACTCGTCCTTCTCATGAAGCGGCCGCGAACAGGTGCCGGCCCGATGGCCGCCCACTGACGGACACGCAGACAGTTGTAAACTGAAGGGGTGAGACGTCCGCTTCAGGTCTGCGTCGGTCTGGTGGCGTTGGCTGCTCTAGTCGGACAACCCCACCTGCATGCGCAGGAGCCGGAACGGCCATCGTTCTCAGACTGGCTCACGAACGTTCGCGCCGAGGCGCTCGCTCGAGGCATACGCCAGGACGTCGTCGATCAGGCGCTCGGCGACCTCGCCGAACCGCTGCCCATCATCATCGAACGCGATCGATCGCAGGCCGAAGTGGTGCTGCCGCTCGAAGCGTACGTGAACCGCCGTCTGACCCGAAAAATGATCACCTCGGCTCGGGAGATGTTTGCGCGGCATCAACCACTCCTCACGCAGATCGGCGCCAAGTACGGTGTCTCGCCGCGGGTGATCGTGTCGATCTGGGGCATCGAAT
>Ga0111539_10012742_pt1 | contig 10527 bp, 7 predicted proteins | sample RhiMethybrSRZTD1_FD_79667 | JGI IMG/M metagenome (GOLD analysis project Ga0111539, IMG submission 79667) | Populus rhizosphere microbial communities from Tennessee, USA - Rhizosphere MetaG P. TD hybrid SRZTD1 (version 2) (version 2) | ecosystem: Host-associated > Plants > Roots > Rhizosphere >... | reverse complement strand
TAGTCCAATTGTCACTGGGCCGGTCCGTCACGTCGCGCAAGGTCGCAGAGCTGAGCGGCGGCCGCTACGATGCGAACGTGTTCAAAGACGCGTCGATGTCAGCTGAGGTCATCGAACAGGCGAGCCGCAGTCAGTACGTCCTCGGCTACTACCCCATGAACCCGAAGTGGGATGGCGCGTTCCGGAACATCCGCGTCGAAGTGACCCGGCCTGAGCTGACGGTGCTCTATCGCCACGGCTACTTCGCGCGCCAGGAACTGACGCCGTTCGATCGGCGCGCCGCGCTGTCGATGAGCCGCATTGCGACCGCAGCAGCGTACGCGAAGCCAATTCCTGACATCGGCGTGACCGCGACGGCATCGATGTCGCCGAAGAACGAACCGCGCGAGGTGCGGCTCGACATCAAGATCGATCTCACGGCCGTGCGCTTCGAGACCAGCGGCACGAAGAAGGACGCGACGATCGAACTCGGCTTGTTTTGTCTGGACGATCGTCAGAAACCCGTCGGCGAGCTGTGGCGCAAGGTCGAGCTGTCGGTCACCGAACAGCGCCGCCTGGAACTGGCGCGTGACGGGGTCACCGTCAGCGTCGCCGTGCCCGTGAAGGCGAACGCGGCGAGCGTGAAGGTCGTCGCGTATGACTACGGCGCCGATCTGGTCGGCACGGCCAACGTCAGCGTTCGAAAGTAGCCGCCAACCGCCGCCCGCTCAACGGCCCATCTCACGGGGCCGCCCGCGCCGAACCGCGGGAGTCCCACGAATAGTCGCAGCCATAGCCAGCATCACGCGATGCCACCGCGCACGCGTACGGGCCGCGTTCTTGCACTGATGAGGCCCCGGTGTCCAAGCCCCGGCAGGTCACCAGGGAGGCAGCCATGTGGCGTGAACAGATTCGCTTTGGCGCCGTCATCGGGGTCGGCCTGTTGGCCACGATGACCGCGCTCTCTGCACAGCAGCAACAGCCCAGCAGCACGACCGTCACCGAGAACAAGAAATTCGAGATCATCGCCGTGGACGGCAACCACGTCGTCGTGAAAAACGAGGCGGGTCAGAACCAGGAACTGACGGTGCCGGATTCGTACCGGCTCACCGTTGACGGACGGCAGGTGTCGGTTGCCGAACTGAAGCCCGGCATGAAGGGCACGGCGACGGTCACCACGACGACCACCGTCAAACCGGTGTACGTCACCGAAGTGAAATCGGCGAAGGTGTTTCGCGCGACCGGCAGCTCGATCATCCTCACCACACCCGAGGGCTATCGCACGGTGTCGGCGGCGGATGCTGCCGCACGTAACGCGACGGTCTACAAGGACGGCCAGAAGGTCGACTTCTCGTCGCTCCATGAGGGTGACGTGCTCACGGCGACGATCGTCACGCAGAAGCGGCCAGAGATTCTGACGGAACGACAGGTGACGGCTGCCATCTCAGGCGCACCGGCTGCCGCAGCCAACGCGGCAGCAAGTGCCGCCAGGACCACGGGCGGCGCAGTCGCGTCGGGCGCCACGGCGGCCGGCAATGCCACGGCACGCGCGGCAACCAGCACGGCGAACGCGGCCACCGGCGCGGCGACATCCACGCCGGCGCGCACGTTGCCGAAGACGGCGAGTGCCTTCCCGTTGCTGCTCGCCATCGGTCTGGTCTCACTCCTCTTCGGGATGGGCCTGACGATGCGACGGCTGCTCGGATCGCGATAGACGATGCTCAAAGCTGAGCGGTTCGCGTGGGGCGTTGGCATCATCGCGCTCGTCGTGTGGATCGCGGGCGCCGGCGCCGGCAGGTTCGGCACGGCTCGCGCGCTCGATCGATTCGACGTGCTCCGCGCGGCCGCTCAGCTGTCCAGTGAAGAACATCCCGACCAGAGCCTGTGGTCGCCGGAGCGCGTGAAGGCGTGGGAGGAGGCGAGAAAACGGAACTCGCCCGATCCGCTCGGCGTGCTCCACATTCCGCGGCTGAAGGTGGTCGCTCCCGTCCTTCCCGGCACCGACGACTGGACGCTCAATCGCGGCGTCGGCCACATCGACGACACGGCGCTGCCGGGATCGACAGGCAACATCGGGATCGCGGCACATCGTGATAGTTACTTCCGCGCCCTCAAAGACATCGTCAACGGCGACGTCATCACGATCGAGACGGTGCGCGGCGCCGACACCTATCGCGTCGAGCGTATCTGGATTGTCGATCCGGAAGACGTGTCGGTGATCGATCCGACGGAGGCGCCGTCGGTGACGCTCGTGACCTGCTATCCGTTCTACTTCATCGGACCGGCGCCGCGCCGGTTCATCGTCCGCGCCGTTCGCGTGCCGGTGTCGGGCGGCTAACCGCCACGGCCGTTTCGCGCCCGTTCACACGTTGAGATGACGTGCGAGAAACGGGATCCCGCGCTTGCCCCAGAACGAGTGCTCGTCCGGAAAGACTTCCTGCTCGATGCGATCGGCCGCATCGAACGTCCGATAGATCTCGCGAACGTTGTTGAAGCTCTCGATGCTCGCCTTGACAGGAAAGATGTCGTCGCGCTCGCCTGACTCGACGAACAGCGGACGCGGCGCGATGAGACCGGCCACGTCGTACATCTCGGCCCAATTCAGAATTCCGGGGACGTAGTTGTCCACGCAGTGCGCCAGGCTTCCCACGCTGTCGCGGAACGTGTTCAGGTAGCCGCTGACGAGCGCGACGCGCAGCCGTGGCTCGAGCGCGGTCGAAAACAGCGTGGCCGTACCGCCGCCGGAAATGCCCATGCACCCGACGCGTGCGGCGTCGAGCTCGGCACGTGTGGCGATGTAGTCCACCGCGCGCATGATGTCCCACACGCGCCAGCCGATCATCGTCTGACCGACCATCAGCGCGCCGCCCGCCACGGGCTCACACGCCTTGCGCCCGAGCCCCTGCCGCGCGTTCGCCGCGTCTCGCCGGCATCCGAATCCCATGGGCTCGATCGCAAGCGCGGCCATGCCCGCTTCAGCGACCTGAATGGCGAAGTCGTGCTGATAGCCCGACTTGTCCGTCCGATCGTTGCCCTTGTCGTCGATGCCGACCACGTCGTCCACACCACGGCCGTGACCGGGGACGCAGATCATCGTCGCGGCCGGCTTCGCTGCGCGATCGGGCAGCAGCAGGTACGCGAGCACGCTCACGCCGGGACGTGAATCGAACACGATCTTCTCGCGGCGATAGCCGGGGAACGTGCGCGTCTCGAGCGTGACGGGCGCGAGCGGCGATCGGCTGACGGGAAATCCGCCGAGCAATTCGATCAGCTTCGCCTTCAATCGCTTCTGCCACGCGAGCGCCTGTGCCGGTGTCGCCGCCTTGAAGCGAAGCTGCCGCGGCGCAGCCGCGTATTGATCGCGTGCGAACGCGACGGGATCGAAGCGCCGGCCGTCGAGGCCTTTCTCGACGCCCGTGAGTGGTCCGATGTAGGTGGAGCGCGTCGGCATCTGTGCCTGTGCCGCGAGCGGGAGGCCGCGGGCGGCGGCAACGCCGGCGACGAGCTTGCCCAGGTCGCGACGAGAGACTTTTTTCATGGCCGCAGATTGGATTCCCCGCGCAGTCTACGGGCAGAAAACCCCAACCGCAAGGGCCGACGCACAAATCCGTAATCCAGTAACAAGATGCGGCGCTGTTCCGGGTTCAGGGCTCGACCGATACGCGGATCGGTTCCCCTGGGCGCACCGGCGCCCGCTTTTCATCATGCAACTGCGCGTGGCCCGTCTTTGTCTGGATTGCGAGGAGCTGTACGTCGGCGACAGCTGCCCCGTCTGCGCATCCGAGCGTTACGCATTTCTCTCGAAGTGGCTGCCGTCGGAAGAACGTCGCCGCTGGCGCCGCCCCGCGCCTGCGCCGGTGACAGGCGTGCAGGGATATTTCCACAAGGTCAGACGCGTGCTCGCATCGCTTTTCGTAGACGTCGAACCGCAGAAGCGGCCGGGCGGTCCGAGAACGCGCGCGAGCGATCACATTCCGCCGATGGACTTCCGGGGACCGGCAAAAGATCTGCCGCCCAAGCACGCCGTCGATCGTCCCCAGCCGCACCCCGCGAAAAGCAACGCGCGTTAGCGTTCGATGACGTATCCGTCGCCGCGCAAGCGCACTCTCAAGATCACGTCGGTGCCGGTGGTGATGATCACGTTTTCAGTGAGTTCGCGATCGCCGGCCTGTATGACGGCGCGGTAGGCGCCGGGTTCGAGCGCCTCGGCGAGCGGACCGGCGACGCCCTTCGCCACGATCACACCCTTCGCATCGTAGACGGTGTACGGGAAGGTGCTGACCGCCGCCGTCAGGAGCGCGCGACTCAACGCCTCGCCATTCTGAGCGCTGTAGTAGTGTCCGCCGGTCGATTCGGCAAACGCGGTGAGCTGCTGCTCCACATTCCGGCTGGCCAGCGTGAAACCAACGATGTTGAGCGTCAGCGGCAGGCCGGCGTCCTTCAGCTGTTGTGCGGCTTTCGTCGGGTCGCCGCCGCACGACTCCTCGCCATCGGTGATGACGATCACGGAGCCCCCGCCGAGCGGCTTGAGATCCGCCGGCGCCTGCAGGATCGAGTACACGAGCGGCGTCTCGCCGCGCGGCCGCAGCCGGCCGGCGATCGAGAGCAGACGCAGGCGATCGAGCTTCGCGATCGGACTCACGAGCTCGGTGTCCGTGCACGTGGCCTTCTCGCGCGATCCGTAGCGGTGCGCGTAGACACGCAGGCCGACGTTGAAGTCGTCAGGAATCTTCGCGAGCACGTCCCGCAGCACACGCCGGGCCGTCTCGATGCGCGTCGATGTGCCCAGCGTCGCGTTCATCGATCCCGACAAGTCGAGAACGATCTCCAGATTCCGGCGCGCGGCCGCCTGCGCGGGCGGAAGATCAGTGACGATCTGCAGGCCGCCGGTCTTGACGGTCCCGAACGAACCGGCCAGGCCGATGATCGCCCACATCGAGGTCGCGTGCGGCGCGCCCATCGTGCTGAGGGCCGCCGTCTCGGCCGGCCACGAACCGTCCCCTCTCTGCGTGGAGAGCAGGTACTTCACCCCCTTGATGAATGGCGACGAGGAGATGCTGACGCCGGCCTGCTTGAACGCATACAGGACCTGGCCCGTCGACAAGGGATTGGAATTCGGGAACTGTGCGGTGCTGCACTCGCGCCACCCGCCGTTCACGTGCTGCTCGACGATCAGTTGTTCGACGATCGGTTGCACGATCGGCTTCGCATCCGCGCCACCGAACTTCGTCAGCGCGAGAATCTTGAACACCTTGTCCTGCGTCGTCACCGGCGGCGTCGTCGCGATCCATTGACGCGCGAGATTCGCGGAGGTCCGGTAGCGTGGGTCGTGTGTTTCGGCGAACGCGCGTTCGAACGCCGTGAGGCTGTTGGCGGTCGCCATCATCGGTCCCTGAACGACAACGTAGGCGGAGCCACACCAATTGGCTCCGTACGGCAACTCGCCCGACGGTTTCTGCTTTGCGAGCAGGAAATCCACTGACTTGACGAGCGCCGGGTTCGCGGTGATCGCTTCCTGTTCGTCCCAATGCGCGAGCGCCATCGCCGCGAACTGCGTGGACGGTTCGCCGGGCGCCTCGCGCTCGTACGATCCATCGGGCCGTTGCTGCGCGGTGGTGAATCCGATCAGATCCTTGATGACCTGATCGCTCACGATGTAGTCGTTCTTCTTCGCGATGGCCAACCCCATCACGGCTTGTGCCTGAATGTGACAGCCGAAGCACTTGTGATACGCCTGCCACCTGAGCGCGGCCGGCTGCAGCCAGTCGATGCCGCGCTGCGCGGCGTAGCGGGCGCTGCTTTTCCAGTCGGCGAGGTCCGGATGCCGCGCGGCGATCGTCGTGTAACCGTCGCGACGAGCCTCGAGTACCTGGATGTCGCCGACGCGCATCGGCGCGCGCGCCGGGTCCGGTCCCTGCACGGACAGGATCCGGACCTTCACGTATCGCGCCTCGACCGGTGAGAAGTTGACCGTTTGCGGGCCCGGCTCCGCCGCGAGCGTCGCGGCGGTTATTTTCGCGAAACCGCCGTCCGCGGACGTCGCCGAAGACCAGACCTCCACGTCTTTTGGCACGCCATCGGTGGCGGCTGACGGATTGCCGGCCGGCGCGATCACGACGGCCGTGACGAGCGCCGCGTCGTGTTTGTAGAACGAGATGACGATGTCGGTTGGAAGAGGCGGCGGCGGACCCTCGGTCGGACTCCACGAAGGTTCCGTCGCGGCATCACCATCGATCAACCGCCGGCCGTTGAACGCGCCGCCGGTTTCACCGGCAATGCGCTCCACGTAGCCGCCCGCGGCGTCGAGTGCGACGTTGTCCCCACCCGTCGCTCCGGTCGACGTTCCAGTCGGCGCTCCAGTCGAGCCGGCCAGCGCTGACTCGGCCGCGGCGCCGGGTGCGCTTTCCGAAGGAGTGGACGATGGAGCGCCAGGGACGTTGGTTGTCGAACCGGTCAGGTTTGCTGCGGTGATGCCAGCCTTGGGCCGCGACGTCAGCCATCCGGCGCGCCAGGCAACGACCGCCAACGCGAGCAGGCCGACGAGACCAAGGACCAGGATGGGTAGTCGCTTCACGGTCGGCACTCGAGCGCGCGACGTGGAGACGCGAAGTCCCGAATCTACGCCCGTGGCGTGTTCGGATCAAGCTTTCCGGGCCCGGGGTTAGATCTTCACCACTTGCCCGCGGTTTGCTGACGCGTACGCGGCCTCGACCGCTCGAATCGTCTTCAGATAGTCCTCGCCCGTGGACTCGAAGGGCGAGCCAGACACCATGCAGTCCACGAAGTGTCGCTGGAGCGCGTACACACAATCTCCGGCGAAGTTCTTCCGTTCACGTGCGTACGCCAACTCGGACGCGGGCTCGCCGAGTCGTTTCACCCGAATCGTCGAGTCGGCAGCCATGGTCAGGTGCCCGCCCGTACCGTCGATGCGCAACTCGCCGAAGGTGTAGCGCGGCGACTCGGCTTCCGTCTCGTTGTACCGGTTCGCGTCCCACACCGCGGTGGCGCCGCTGTCGAACGTGAACAACAGTTGCGCCGTGTCTTCGCCGCGAATGACCGTGTTCATCCGGCGGATGTGCGCCATCACCGACGTGGGCTCGCCCAACAGGTATCTGAAGGTGTCGATGAAGTGGACGCCCGTCTCGTAGATCAGCAGCCTCGGGTACTCGCGGAAGAACGGCTGTCGCGCCAGATACGCGTCGTGGCCCCAGCCGTCGCCCATTCGCATGAGGAAGCTGAGATGCGTGAACGATCCGATGACGCCGTCCTGTTGCACCTGCTTGATCGCGCGGTACCACGGCTGCCAGCGGAAATTCTCGTGCACCATGAAGCGGACGCCGGCCGAGGACGCCTGCTGGACGATGCGCTCGCTGGTCTCGAGAGTCGAGGCGAGCGGCTTCTGACAAATGATGTGGATGCCGCGGTCGGCCGCATCGCCGCACATCTCTTCGTGCGTGTCGGGCGGCGTGATGATGTCGACGAAATCGGGCTTCTCGGCGTCCAGCATCTCCCGCCAGTTCGCGTAGTAGCGGGAGATGCCGTACTGCGTCATCAGGGCGCGCGCGCGTTCTTCCGTCCGGTTGTAGATGGCCGCGATCTCTACCTCCGGAATTCGCGTCCACGCTTCGTACTGGAAGGGCGCGAAGTATCCCGCGCCGATACCCACGCCCTTCAGTATCCGTCGATGCTCCACGGGGGCTTATCGTCGCACGACGACGAGCCAGTCCTCGGTGGGATTGTCGGGCGGCGTGCCGAGGCCGACAACCTTACCGGCGGTCAGCGTCGCCACCGACCCGCGCTTGAGCGCGCCGCCGTTGCGTGGATCGAACCAGTTGACGGTGAACGCGCCGGTGACGTCGCGCAGATCGAGATCCGACGAGCCGCCTGACGGCAGGTACACCAGATAGATCTCGCCGCTCTTCGCGAAGCAGTACCGGCTGTTGTCGCTCGTCGAGTTGCCGACCAGCGCGTCCGCGTTCCACATGTCCCAGAACGGAATCTTCTGATCGCGGAAGAACGCCTGCGCGATGCGCCCGTAGTCCCACGTCTTGTCGCGGCTGCGGAAATTCTCGAGCGTGAGGTCATTGTCGGCAAGCGAATAGCCGAAGTAGTACTCCACGCCCGCGCCGCCCGCCATCAGGTTGCCCCAGAGCGTGAGCTTGCGGATGTCGTGTTGCGTCTGAATCGGCGCGCCTTGCGCGTTCTTGCCGGCAAATCCCTGGTAGCCGAGGTCTGGTGGCACGCCAAGTCCGGCATTCCCCTGCTCGTCATTCGCCACGACCCACGGCACCCGCGCGCCTTCGGAAGCGCGAACCCAGCGCAGCGTCCACTGATGAGTCTGATTCCACTCGTTTTGCAGCGACGCGCCCGTGATGTAGGTCTGTCCGAGCAGCGGCGTGTACACCTGCTCCTGCCAGTTCGGGAAGGTGTGCACGACCGTGAGGTGATGGTACGGATCGATGTCGTGGATGTACTGCGTCATCGCGCGTTGCTGCGCGGTGGTCTGCGTGTTCTCCTCGCCGAGGTTCCAGTTCAGCGCGAGCTCATAACCGAACCGCGCGACGAGTTCGCGCAAGTACAACCGGCGCTCGGGACCGGTGTCGCCGCAGTCGAGCGCGACGGGAATCGGACACGGTACCGGGGGCCCGGCGGCACGGCCGCGTCCGCCTCCGCCTTCCCCAGGCGCACCTCCCGGCGCGCCGGCGCGTCCGGCTGCGGCTGTTGCCGCACCGGCTTGCGGCGGAGCGACTCCACCCGCGGCTGCACCACCAGCCGCGACGCCGCCACCGGCCGCTGCCCCGGCGCCACCACCCGCCGTCACGCCGGCGCCACCTGGCCCGCCGCCGCGCGGCGGTCCGCCCTGACCAAACACGCCGTCGTCGTTCTCGGTTTCCGCGAGCTTGAAGTGGAGATACAACCCTTTCGACTGCGCGTGGTCGAACACGATCTGCCATTGATCGAGCTTGGACACGTCGTAGTGGAACTTGTCGTCGCGATCCACCATCGGCCACACGTTGTCGCCGTCACCACCGGCGTTGTACGGCAGGAACGACATCGAGCTGGCGCCCTTCGACGAGAGGTAATTGACGGCGCCGTTCAGCGCCTTGCCCTTCCCGCCCTTCCACGTCGGATCGCCGGTCTTCCAGTCCTGCACGTGCGGCGCGTACGTGTGGATCGCTGTCTTCCGCGTCGTCGTGTTGTCGAAGTCTTCGTACGCCAGCAGTGTCTCGGGCGCGTCAGAACCGACCTTGAGGAAGTACTCACCCGTGCCCGCGAAACGAAGATAGCGTCTGCCGACGTACTGCAGCCGTCCGCGCGCGCGGAAGTCTGGCGCCACTTTGTCCGTCGCCGCAATCGTGACGGAACCCGCAGCGCCATCAATCGGCGTGACCGGAGTGCCCGCGACCGCGGGTGTGACCGCCACGTTCTGCCCCGACACGAACGACAGCTTCCAATTCCAGCGGCCGGTCTTGTCTGGCGAGAAGTGCACGCGCCATTTGTTGCCGGCGGTCGCCGACGTATTGGCCGCGTCGCCGTCGGCGGCGAAGTACCCCGGCACCGCGTACGACGGCGCGCCGGACTCGTGCGTGAACGTCACGGTCATCCGATAGTCCATGAACGGATTCGGGGTGCCCGTCTCGCTGGCATTCGGCCCGTCGAATGTCAGCGTCACCTTGTGCCATTGCTTCAATTCTCCGGTGACGGCCGCCGGGGCCGCGGTCTGCCGCCTTGCAGCGGGTACCGCAATGGCGGCGACGATCACCAGCAATACGCCAAAGAACTTCACCTTCATGGTCAGGTCTCCTGAGTTCCTGCAGAGATCGGCAGCAGTGGTCGATCGGGTCTCGATCGTGTCCAGAGGAAAATTGCCAGAACGTTCAGGCTCGCGCCGACGATGAAAAACGGTGAGGGCGAGCCGGTCCAAAGAAGCAAATACGGAAAGGCCAGGCTGGTGACGAAGGATCCGAAGTTGCCGGCCATGTTCATCGTCCCCGACACGGCGCCGGCATTTCCGCGGCCGATGTCGATGCAGAACGCCCACGACGGCGGCAGTGTCATGTCGGCGCCGAAGACCGCGAGCGCCAGACAGAGCACCTTCGGATACATGCCATCGACGAGCAGACTTGCCAGGAGTCCCGTCGCGGCGAGCGTGAAACCGATGATCGCCGGTGCCTGACGCGATGCGGTTCGCCGGTCGCGACGGTAGAGCAGGTCCACGAGGGAGCCGCCCGCCCAGTTTCCAAACGCTCCGGCGAGCAGCGGCGCTGACGAGAGCAGGCCCGCCTGCGTGGCCTGCAGGTTGTACGTCCTCTGCAGGAACGGAAACAGCCACGTCAGGCAAAAGAAGAAGGTGAAGTTCGAGGCAAAGTACTGCCCCATCGCGATCCACATGTTCGAAGACGTGGCGAGGACGCCAGCGGGAATCGGCGCTTCCTTCGCCGCCGCGCGCGAGCCGCGCTCACGGACGATCAACGCGCGCTCGTCGGCGGAGACACCCGGATGATCTTCCGGCCGGTCGCGAAACCACCACCACCACGCGAGCGCGTA
>Ga0111539_10012740_pt1 | contig 10529 bp, 13 predicted proteins | sample RhiMethybrSRZTD1_FD_79667 | JGI IMG/M metagenome (GOLD analysis project Ga0111539, IMG submission 79667) | Populus rhizosphere microbial communities from Tennessee, USA - Rhizosphere MetaG P. TD hybrid SRZTD1 (version 2) (version 2) | ecosystem: Host-associated > Plants > Roots > Rhizosphere >... | reverse complement strand
GAGCGGCACTCGACGAGCCGGGGCCGGTCGTGGTCGGCTACGACGGTTCGGCGCACAGCCTGCGCGCCGCCCGGCACGCCGCGGCGCTGGCAGCCCGGCTACGTCGCGAGCTCGTGCTGCTCCACGTAACCGGCAAGGAGGCGGTGCGACCGGACGAGGAGCTCGCCCGCGACCTCTACGCGGCCGGCCTCCGCGGCCTCGGCGACGAGCCCGGCCGGCCGGCGCTCGACCTGACCGTGCGGCTTGCGGTCGAGGAGGGTGACCCGGTCCAAGTGCTCGCGGCGGTTGGGCGTGAGGAGGCCGCGGCACTGCTCGTGACCGGAACACGCGGGCGCAACGCGCTGAGTTCCGCGCTGCTCGGGTCGGTGTCCGTCGGGCTGGTCGGCGCGGCGGGCCGGCCGGTGGCGCTGGTGCCGGAGAGCGCCGGCGACGGTCCAGCCGGCTGAGCGCGACGGCGCGGCCATCGGCGCGACCGCGGAACGATGAGCACCGGGCACCGTGTCGCTTCGATGAGTTCCTCGAAGACACTGCGACCCATGATCCGTCGCAGGCTCGCGCGACCGTGCGTGCCGACGACGAGAAGGTCGGAGTCGGATGAGAGCTCCGCGAGCACGGTGACAGGATCGCCGGTGCGCGGTACGACACCGACCGGCGCGGGAATCGGCCGGGCGACCTGCGCGAGCCACCACTCGATTACAGCTGCGCGGCGGGAGCTGACGACGTCAGCGTCGAGCTCACCGGCAGCCGAGGCCGAGTCGTCGACGTGGACGAGCTCGACACGCCGCGGCCTGCCGCGGCGCGCAACCGCGAGGGCGCGAACGGCTTCGACCGCCGCGTCGGCGGGCTCGCTGCCGTCGTAGCCGACGGCGATGCGCGTGAGTCCGGCGCCGGGCCGCCACGCCGGCGGGACCGCGAGCACGGCGGCACGGCGTGCGAGGACGCGGCCGGCGGCGATTCGCGCATCACTGACCTCCATGACGACGACGTCGGCATTGCACTGTTCGGTACTCCGGGCGATGCCCTTGGCCATTGCGCGCTCGCTGGATCCCACGTCCGCGATCTCGAGCCAGACGGTCTCGCCGGGGGCGAGCTCCTCGGAGGCAGCGCTCAGGCGCCGGCGCATTGACGGGTCGCGAGAGACGATCGCGACCTTTCCGACGACCTTCTTCACGTGGCCGTGCTCGACCCGAAGCGCCGTCAGCCCACTCGGAGGTCCCATGGTGCCGGTCGGTAAAGACATGACGCTCGTCATCGTGGACCCCCAGCGTGGGGTCGGCCATGGGCTAGCGGGTGTATACGCAGGGTTCCTCGGCTGCATGCCCGAGTTGGACACGAACAGCAGCTGGGCTCCAAGCATGGCGCTCAGCGAGCGTTTCAACGATGGTGGCGGCGCTGCAGGTCGACGCAGTCAAGGCTGCAGTGCTGAGCGACGTAGCCGCTCGCATCTGCGGTCTGCTGCTCATTGCCGAGTGGCCGGTCGCGCTCGAGGCTTAGAGCATGCACGCGAGAACGAGAAAGCTCCTGACATCCCTTCGGCGTCTCGCCGGTCCTACGTATCGAGACTCCGATCGACTTGTGGACTGCACAACGTGCCGCTCGGACACTGTGAACCCGGTCCGCTGGCACGTGCTCGACGAGTCGACCTGGTGGATCCGTCTGCGTTGCGGCGCGTGCGGCTTCGTCCGTGAGGTCGCGGCGAGCAACGAGGAGGCAAGGCGCCTGGAAGCCGACCTCGATCGCGGGCTCAACGAGATCGCCGCCGTCGTCGCGAAGCTGGATCGCGCTGAGATGGCGGCCGCGTCCGATGCGCTCACCGCTGGTCTCGAACGGGACCTCGTCGGTCCGGACGACTTCAGGCGCGCATCGCAGGGTTGATCATGGCGAGGCCGCGACCTCGACGGTCGTTCCCGACGCAGCGTGCGCCGTCCTCGTCGTCCGGTGACAAGTCCAGCTTCAGATGTAGCGCTGGTCAGCGGGTGATGAGGCCTCGAGCCCATGGCCGAGTCGGCGTCCGCGGGCCAGGATCTCCTTATGACCGTGCGTCCCTCTCGATCCAGTTCGGACCGTGCGCTGGCCACCAGCGCCCATCAGCTGCAGCGCGCCGGCGGGACGCTCCAGAGTCACGCGGGTAGCCCGGACGCGGTGCCGACACACGCGATCACGCTGGCCCACGTGGAAGAGGCGCTCGACCGAATGGCCGTCGCGATGGAACAGATGGCGAACGCAGTGGCCGACTGGTCTGGTCAGCCGAGCGCCGGGCTCGAGGAAGCCACCCTGCCGCCGGAGGCACGCGCAGTGCGCTGGCACCTGCAGTCGACCGCGCAGCGACTTCGTGACTCTGAGGCGGCCTGCGCGGCCAGCCGCGAGTGGACGCGGCGGCTGCTCTCCGCCGTTCCACCCCGACACGTCACGTCGTCGCAGACAGGTCGTAAGAGACCGGCGGCCGATGACGCTAAATGGTTATGACCGCGCCACATTTGCGGGTTGCCGGGCTCGTGCCGGGAGCATCGACGCCGAGCGGCACCCGCCGCCGCGAGATCGACCACGACGCGGTGCAGAGAGCCGCGCGTGAGCTGCTCCGCGCGCTCGGCGCTGACCTCGACGACCAAGGCCTCGAGGAGACGCCCCGCCGAGTCGCGGACGCGTATTCCGAGCTTCTCACGCCCCGTCCGTTCCGCGCCACCACGTTCCCGAACGACGGCTACGACCAATTGATCGTCGCGTGTGGGATCCCGTTCCACTCGCTGTGTATGCATCACCTGCTGCCGTTTCAAGGCGTCGCGCACATCGGATATCTCCCGGGTGAGTCGCTGATCGGCCTCAGCAAGCTGGGTCGGGTGGTCGAGCTGTTTGCGCGCGACCTTCAGATCCAGGAGCGGCTGACCACCCAGATCGCCGATTGGCTCGAGGAGGAGCTGCAACCCAAGGGGGTGGGCGTCGTGTTGGAGGCGGAGCATCTGTGCATGTCGCTCCGCGGCGTCCAGAAGCAGGGCGCCAAGACGGTGACCTCGGCGCTGCACGGCCTGGTCCGCGACGACGCCCGCACCCGCCAGGAATTCCTGGCCCTGACGACGAGGACACCCTATGACCAGTGACCAGACATTCGTGATCGTCGGCGCCAGCCTGGCCGGCGCCAAGGCAGCCGAGGCTCTGCGCGCGGAGGGATTCGACGGGCGGCTCGTGCTTGTCGGAGCCGAGGACGAGCGCCCGTACGAGCGCCCGCCGTTGTCGAAGGACTATCTCCGCGGCGAGGTCGAGCGCGAGACGGTCTATGTCCACGCCGACGGCTTCTACGCCGAGCACGACATCGACCTGCGTCTCGGTCGCAACGCGGTGGGCCTGAACACTTCGGCACGTGAACTGACGCTCGACGACGGCGAGACGGTCCACTACGACCGTCTGCTGCTCGCGACCGGCTCTGAGCCGCGGCATCTCACGATCCCCGGCAGCGAGCTGGACGGCGTCATGTACCTCCGCAGCGTCCATGACTCCGATGCCCTTCGGGCACGGCTCGACCAGGGCGGCGCGGTGGTGGTGATCGGGGCCGGTTGGATCGGTGCCGAGGTCGCCGCCTCGGCGAGGCAGCGCGGCCTCGAGGTGACCGTCGTCGAACGCGCCTCCGTTCCGTTGGAGCGCGTGCTGGGGCCCGAGGTCGGCGCGATCTATCGCGACATCCATACCGATCACGGCGTTCGGATGCTTCTCGGCACCGGCGTGGAGCGGCTCGAGGGCGGATCGGCGGTCGAGCGCGTCGTCACCACCGACGGGCGCACTCTCGACTGCGACTTCGTCGTCGCCGGCATCGGTGTCCAGCCCCGCACCGCGCTCGCCGGCCAGGCACGCATCGCCATCGAGAACGGCATCCTCGCCAATGCGCACCTGGAGTCCGGCACGCCGGGGGTGTTCGCTGCCGGCGATGTCGCGAACGCGTACCACCCCTTCTACGGGGAGCGGATCCGCGTCGAGCACTGGGCCAACGCGCTGCACCAGGGACCGCTCGCCGCCCGGACGATGCTCGGCCACGACGATGTCTACGACCGGCTGCCGTATTTCTTCTCCGATCAGTACGACGTGGGGATGGAGTACTCCGGGTACGCGACCGGCGCCGATCGCGTCGTGCTTCGCGGCGACCCGGCGAGCCGCGAGTTCATCGCCTTCTGGCTTGCCGAGGGTCGTGTCGTGGCGGGGATGAACGTCAACGTATGGGACGTCGCCGACACGATCCGGGCGCTGATCGCGGGCAACGAGGCCGTCGACGAGCGGGAGCTGACAGATCCGGACGTGCCGCTGACGGCGCTGCTCGCCGGCGACCCCGCGGCAGTCGGAGAGGCGGCGTCATGAACCGGTTACAGCGTCTGCACGATGCCGGCGTGTCGATCTGGCTGGACACGCTCTCGCGGGAGCTGCTCGAGACCGGGGCCTTCGCTGCACTCGTCGACGAGTTCGCGGTCACCGGCGCCACCTCGAACCCCACGATCTTCGCCACGGCGATCACCGGCTCCGATCGCTACGACGACCAGCTGCGCACGCTGGGGCGCGACGATCTTCAGGAGCTGTTCTTCGCCGTCGCGCTCGACGATGTGCGTCGAGCTGCCGAGGTGCTGCTGCCCGTCCATCGCCGCACCCGCGGCGGCGACGGGTACGTGTCGTTCGAATGCACGCCGGACGTGGCCGACGACACGCAGGCGACGATCGCTCAGGCCCTCGACCTGTGGCAGCGACTCGACCTGCCGAACGTCCTGATCAAGGTGCCCGCCACCCAGGCGGGCGTCCACGCGATCGAGGCGCTGACCGCCCGCGGCGTCAACGTCAACGTCACGCTCCTCTTCTCCGTCGAGCGCTACGAAGAGGTGATGGAGGCCTACCTGCGCGGCCTGGAACACAGGGTCGCCGCCGGCGAGCCGGTCGACGAGATCACGTCGGTCGCCTCCTTCTTCGTTTCCCGCATCGACACCAAAGCCGACGCGATCCTCGCACCCGATTCGCCGGCGCGAGGGGGCGTTGCGATCGCCAACGCGCAGCACGCTTACGGGCGCTACCTCGCCCGCTTTGCCGGCGAGCGCTGGAACCGGCTGCAAGAGCACGGCGCGAGACCGCAGCGTCCCCTGTGGGCGAGTACCGGCACCAAGGATCCCAGCTACTCCGACGTCCTCTACGTCGAGCGCCTGATCGCTCCCGGCGTGATCAACACGATGCCCGAGAAGACCCTGCGGGCGTTCGCCGACCACGGGAACGTCGGGAGGTCACTTGACTCCGACGTCAGGGCGGCGCACACGCTGCTCTCGCAGGCGGCCGCCGAAGGCGTAGACCTAGACACGATCACGCACGAGCTCGAGCGTGAGGGCGTGAAGTCCTTCTGCGACGCCTACGACCAACTCCTTCGCTGCATCGAATCGAAGGTCGGCTCGTTCGCGATCCGCTGAGCGCTGTGCGACGCCGCGAGTCCCGCCCCTTCGGCGACCTCCCGGCCCGGTTTCGGGTGCCGAGGTGCAGAGCTGGGCGGGACGACGAGAACAGGGCACGCCGCCTTTCGCACCAGTGCGTGCGACGTTCCGCCCACCAGGAGTGTCCGCGTCGGTCCGTACCCGCGCGACCCGCAGACCAGAAGGTCGAGGTCTGCCGACGCCGCTGCCAAGGTGTCCGACGGATCGCCCGAGAGGATCTCGCCACCGGCCGACCGACTGGCGGGCACGGCGTCCAGACCGCGTCCGAGCGTGGCCTCGGCCTTGGTCTGCCGCGCGCTGCGAACATCTTCCAGCGCCATCGCGTCGAGCGTGGCCGTCATCATCGGATGCAGTGGCTCAGCGACGGTCAGCAGGCGCACAAACGCGTGCGCCCGGATCGCCAACATGGAGGCGGTGGACAGCGCAGCATGGCCGTCGGGGGTATCCGTGAACGCCACGCCGATGAGTCGCAGGTCCGCGCCGGCATCCTCGAACGAGTAGCCAAGCGGTGCCACCGCAACCGGGCATGGGGCTCCGTGCAGCAAGCGGTCGGTGACGGCGCCTGGGAGGACACGACCCGCGCGTCCGCGTCCTGAGGATCCGATCGCAACAAGCCGCGCCTGCTCACGCTCAACGAGATCATGCAGTGCATGAGTGGCAGAGCCGACGGCAGGAGTGACGGCTGTCGTCACTGCGGTGGGCGCACCGGGAGCCCGCGCGACGAGGTCGGCGACGCGACTGATCGCGTGCTCGGCGTCCCGGCGCGAGGCACTGGCGTATTCGGGGTAGGAGCTATCGACGTAGCTATCGATGCGGTAGGCGGCGGCAAGCACGAGTGGCGCCGCCGTCAGGCGCGCCAGCAGGAGCCCAAGGGCTGCGGGGGCGACGTCCTCGCGAAGCGGGTCGACGGCGGCGATGACCGGCTTGGCCATGAACCGAGCATCGCGCTCGCACCGCGAGGAGAACATGGCGACGCGGATGTAGATCGGCGTCCGCGAGTCTCCATTTCGCCCAGGCGACGGTCCAGACTCGCATCGCCGCGCGTTGACGATTCGCTTCAGGGTTGTACGAGCCCGCGGCGAATCGCGTAGCGGGTGAGCTCGACGCGATCGCGCATCCCGAGCTTCTCCAGGATGTTCGCCCGGTGCCGCTCGACGGTCTTCTTGGAGATGAAGAGCATCTCGCCGATCTCCTCGTTCGTGTGCGCCTCGGCAACGAGCTTGACGATCTCCTCCTCGCGGGGGGTGAGCATCTCCGTGTTCAGCGCTTCGCCGGCACGGGCGCGTTCGATGTACTCGCGCATGAGCGCGCGCACGCCGCCGGGGTAGAGAAACGGCTCGCCCCGCATCGCGGCCCGGCACGCCTCGACGAGGTCGCGGTCCACGGCGCTTTTGAGCACGTAGCCCGATGCTCCCGCGCGGATCGCCTCGAACAGGTATTGCTCGCTGTCGTGCATCGAGAGCATGAGGACGCGGACGTCGGGCTTGCGATGGGTGATCTCACGCGCCGCCTGCAATCCCGTCTTCCGCGGCATCGAGATGTCGAGGATCGCGAGGTGGACGTCGTGCGAGAGCGCGGACTCGACAGCCTGCTCGCCGTCGGTCGCCTCGGCGACTACCTCGAGATCGGGTTGCGCGTTGAGCACCATCCTCAGACCGCGCAGGACGATCGGATGGTCATCCGCGATCAGGATGTGGGTCTTCAATGGGGTCGTCATCGTGTTCCCTTGTCGAGAGGGATGGACAGTTGGACCTGAGTGCCGCCGGCCGGGGGTTCCGTGAGCGTGAGCTGGGCTCCGATGAGCATGGCGCGCTCGCGCATGCCGCTTATCCCGTGGGAGGGTGGCCTGGCGTCCGAAACCAGTCCTCGACCGTCGTCGCGAACGGTCAGGACGATGTGCTGCTCGGCGCGCTCGAGCCGTAGCTGTACCCGTGTCGCGTTGGCGTGCCGGGCCACGTTCGTGAGCGCCTCCTGCGCGACCCGGTAGACGACCAGCTCTTGCTCCTCAGACAATGGCAGCGCGGGGTCGAGGTGCCGCTCGACGCGGACCCTCGCCTGCTCGGCAAACGCGCCCGCCAGTGCCGACAGCGCGCTTTGCAGCCCGAGATCCTCGAGCGCCTCGGGGCGCAACCGGCTCGCGATTCTGCGCACTTCTTCAGTGCCTGCGCGGGCGGTCTCTCGCAGCTCGTCAAGCTGCTCGCGGAGCGGCTCGGGGATAGTGGCGGCGAGTCCCTCCACCTGGAGCATGACTCCGGTGAGGGTCTGACCGACCTCGTCGTGCAACTCGCGCGCGATCCGCCGGCGCTCGTGCTCCTGGACGAGCAGCGCTCGACGCCCACTCTCGCGCCGCTCGGTTTCGAGGCGGTCCAGCATGTCATTGAAGGCATGCGCGAGGGCGGCGACGACCGGACCACCCTCGACTTGAACCCGTGGGCCGGGATCGAGCGGGTCGTGCCGGCGCATGGTGTCGACGAGGTTGTCGAGCGGGCGGAACGCGGGTCGCAGCAGCGCCAGATTGATGGCCAGCAGGCACAGGAGGCCAGCCGTGAGGATGACCACTTCGATCGCCGCCGGCGGCACCGAGACTGTCACCGGCGCGAGGACGAGGCCGAGGAACGCGAGCACGAGCACCACCGCGTTCGTGCCGAATACGCGCCAGAACAGCGGCATCGAGTTCACGCGCGAACGCATGGTTCAAGCTTCCCATGCCCACGACCGACGCTGGACGCAAGCAACAAGCGCATGCGGTGCCCACCGCATCTGCAGGCTCGACTGCATGGCGATCCGGTCGGACTGCAGTGATGCTCCGGGCATGAGCGTTTCGCCAGATCGCACGCCCTCGTCACGCGCACCGGACAACGAGCTCTACGACCGCGGCTGCGACCTCGTCGAGGCCGCGGCGGCGATTCGTCGCGTCTCCGGCGCCGACGAAGCTGCCCGGGCCGTGCCCGCGATTCTCGGCTGTATCGAGTCGGCGTTACATGAGTTGCTGAGGGCTGCCGCGGCGCTGGAGGAAACGACGACGCGGTCGGTGGCGGGACGCACGGGACAGTGTGCGGACCCGCGGATGCAACCGAGGTCCGAGCGCATGCAGCAGGGCTACGCCAACCTCCAGGGCGCGCTGGCCGACGCAGAGCGCGCATCAGCAGCCGCTCGGTCGCTTGCCGTGCGCGCGCTTGTCGCTGCAGGAGCGACGGGAGCACCCCACTCTCGCCGTTAGGCGACCGGCGCAGGCGGATGACTACCGGACGACCAGCACGTCGCAGGGCGCGTGGCGCAGCACGTTCTCGGCGGTCGATCCCAGGAGCGCCCGGGTCACGTACCCGGAGCCCGTGTGGCCGAGCACGATCAAGTCGGCACCGTGATCCCTGGCCGCGTCGACGAGGGCTTCTGCAGGGTTGGACGAAGTCGCGACAAGAATCGGTTCGATGCCGCGCGGCTCCAGCAACGTCCGGCCGCGTTCAAGGAGGGCGCTCTGCTCATCCGACGTCGGGGCGTCGAGAAGAGGCTCCGACATGAGTCCCTGCGAGACGCTGGACGGGCTTGCCGTCACCAGGATCAGGCTGCCACGCGCACCCACGAACGTCGCTGCGCGCTCTAGAGAGCGCTGCGACGGCGGCGAGCCGTCGTAGCCGACGACAACGGTTCCGGAAGCTGGTTCGGCCGCAGGTAAGCCGCGACCGGGTCGCTCTACGTCCCAGGTCCAGGTGGCCGGCGGGTCACTGGCGGGAAACGACCACTCGCTCATCTCGTCGACGCTGGGCCGCGTCGAGGCCCGTCGCTCCTCGGCGGTCGGCTCGATCGCTGTGGCAGGCAGCGCCGGTTCGTTGAGGGGTGTTTCGCGCATGTTCGTGAGTCTGATCCTCGTTCGCCCTTCCCGCAATGGAGTCGTGCCTGACGCGAGGTCAGGCTTTGTTGATCTCTGTTGCCGGGCGGGACCTGTTCGGTGCGCATGCATCGGCGAAGCTCCCGCGGCGGAGCCTGGCCGGCGTTTCCGGAAGCTGCTCGATCCCGGTGCTGAACCGACCGACGCGAGGCTCGTCGTCGGCGGCCTCATGTGATGTCCGGGTGCTCACGGAAACCTCCTCGGTTCGATCGCGAGTCCAGTGACGGGTCTGTGCGAAGCCGTTGCTCGGACCGGCGGGTCGCGCCGTAGGTGGCACGACGAGGACGGGCAGCGGAGCGGTCGCGGCGAGTGCCGATGACACCGAGCCGAGGACGGCTGCACGCAGCGCTCCCCGGCCTCGCGAGCCGACCACGATAAGCGCGGCGTCGCCATTCACTGCCCGCCGGTTCAGACTGGCGACCGGATCGCCGTCGTCAGTCTGCATGCGGCCGTTGCCGGCGACGGACGCTTCGCGCGGGTGGCCATCGCTCACGTGGACGGGGAGGAGCCGGAGCCACATTCGGTCGGCCAGATCGGCGGCGACGTGGAGCGCGGCTTCGGACTGTGGGGACGCATCGACGCCGCACAGGATCGAGCCACCGCGTGACTCGTGTTCAAGGAATCGATCGGCGGCCGCCGGCGTCGAGACGATCAAGACCGGGCAATCGGCGGTGCTCGCCAGACGTGCGGAGACGCTGCCCAGCAGTGCGGCGGCGAGGCGACTCCGCCCACGGGAGCCGACGACCAACAGCTCGGCCGACTCTTCGCCGCGCAGAGCGCGCAGGGCCTCGACCGGAGTACCGAACGTGACCCGCAACTCGGGCGTGGACCCCGGGAGCTCCGCGGCGACGCTCTCGAGCAGTCGCTGCCCTTCTTCGAGCGCGTCGCGGCGCTGGAGCTCGTGCAGGCGTGCGTCACCGTACGGGAACGTCGGGCGGTCCTCAGTGACATGAGCGAGGACGAGCCTCATTTTCAGCGTGGCGGCGAGCCGCGCGGCCACCCGGGCCGCCGCGCGCGATGCCTCGGAGCCGTCGACTCCGCAGATGATCGAATGCAGCATTGTTGGCATTACCTCCTGGCTCTCATGCTAGCCGTTGGGCCTGCCGGCTTACATGAGCTCGAAGGTGCATCAAGCTCGGGTCGCCGACCCATCCGAGGTCGGCCCATCTCGCTCAGCAGGTCAGGACGCCGTGGCCCGG
>Ga0111539_10012738_pt1 | contig 10530 bp, 11 predicted proteins | sample RhiMethybrSRZTD1_FD_79667 | JGI IMG/M metagenome (GOLD analysis project Ga0111539, IMG submission 79667) | Populus rhizosphere microbial communities from Tennessee, USA - Rhizosphere MetaG P. TD hybrid SRZTD1 (version 2) (version 2) | ecosystem: Host-associated > Plants > Roots > Rhizosphere >... | reverse complement strand
TCGTCCTCGAGCGTGAGCTTCATCTCGTTCTCGGGCAGCGAGCGCACGATCTCGTAGAGCTTCTTCGCCCCGAGCGTCACCGCCCCTTCCTTCTTCACCTCCGCCGCGCAGCCGCAGCGCAGCGAGACGTCGAGGTCGGTCGCCGAGATCCGGAGCTCGCCGCCCCTTGCCTCGCAGAGCACGTTCGACAGGATCGGGATCGAGTTCTTGCGCTCCACAATCCCCTGCACGAGCGAGAGCTCGGTCGCGAGGTCGTTGCGCTTGACGAGGATTTCCATGACTTCCTCTTCTTCTACCTGTACCAATACGAAGAGTGACTTAACTTCAATTGATGAAAGGGCCTGTGGATCTGTGGAAAGTCGTTCATCTTGCTGTGGGCACAGGGCTTGGACTGCGGACCTTCATGTGCGTCGCGCCTTCGGGGAGCGCCCTTTACGTGGAAGGACGGTTTTCCGCAGCGGGAGCGCGGGCGATTCGCGAGCGGCCGTTGTGGAAAAAGCTCGAAGCTCATCGGAATGCTTGGACGAAGCTGTGGATCAGCCTGTCGAATTCGGGATTCTGCTTGCGCTCGTCGTCGACCCTGCGGATCGAGTGGATCACCGTCGAGTGGTGCTTGCCGCCGAACTCCTTGCCGATCTCGGGCAGCGAGGCGCCGGTCAGGCTCTTGGTCAGGTACATCGCGATCTGGCGCGGGCGCGCGATCGACTTCGAGTTGTTCTTGGCCTTGAGCTCGCTGATCTTGAGGTTGAAGTGGTCGGCCACGAACTTCTGGATCATCTCGATCGAGACCGGCTTCTCCTCGGCGTGCAGCAGGTCGCGCAGCGTCTCCTGGGCGAGCGGCAGGTCGATGTCGCGCCCGGTCAGGCTGGCGTAGGCGATCAGCCGGATCAGGCTCCCCTCGAGTTCGCGGATGTTCGTCTTCACCTTGCTCGCGATGAAGAGCGCCACGTTCTCGGGCAGCTCGACCCGCTCGTTCTCCGCCTTCTTCCTGAGGATCGCGATCTTGGTCTCGATGTCCGGCGCCTGGATGTCGGCGATCAGCCCCCACTCGAAGCGGCTGTGCAGCCGCTCCTCGATCGTCGGGATCTGGCGCGGCGGGCAGTCGGAGCTCACCACGATCTGCTTCTGGCCGTCGTGGAGCGCGTTGAAGATGTGGAAGAACTCCTCCTGCGTGCGGTCCTTGCCGGCGATGAACTGGATGTCGTCGATCAGCAGCACGTCGATCGCGCGGTACTTCGAGCGGAACGCCGGCAGGCGGTCGAAGCGGATCGCGTTGATCATCTCGTTGATGAAGCGGTCGGTCGAGATGTAGGAGAGGTTCAGCTTCTTCTCGCGCGCGAGGATGTAGTGGCCGATCGCGTGCATCAGGTGCGTCTTGCCGAGCCCCACGCCGCCGTAGATGAACAGCGGGTTGTAGGACTTCGACGGGATCTCGGCCACGGCGCGCGCGGCGGCGTGCGCGAACTGATTGGACGAGCCGACCACGAAGCTGTCGAAGGTGTACTTGGGGTTGAGCACCGAGGTCTCGCGATCGACGGCCGCCGCGGGCTGGGCCGCGGCCGGCTCGTCGGCGTGCTCCTCGAAGATCACCGTCAGCTCGGCGTGCCCGACCTCGCTCAGCGCCTCTTGCAGGATGCCGCGGTAGTTCTTGCTGAGCCACTCGCGGAACTGCGCGTTGGGCACGCCGATCCGGAGCGTTCCCTTGTCCTGGGCGAGGTAGCTCGTGGGCCGGAACCAGGTGGCGAAGCTGTGCCGGTTGATCTTGCCTTCGACCCGCGCGAGGACGTCATCCCAGAGGTTATCCGACATCGAGCCCCTTGTCCGCCGTCGCGGCGATCGCCGGGACGACAGAAAGAAGTCCTTTCAGATCAATAGCCTAGAGCCAGAGTCCGGCCGGTGCTTGGCCAGCCGGGACACCGTATCTCTTTTGCACAGAGATTTCAACAGTTGTGGAAAAGGCTGGGTTGGGAACATGCAGGGTCAGCAGTGTTCGTGCGTCTTCGAATCGACAGAAGGTATCACAGCGAAAGGCGCGGGCACAAGGTCGGAGCGGCCTCCCGCGAGGGCCCGTTTGACAGATACGGGCCGCCCTCGCTAGAGTTTGTGGTTTGTCCCGCGCCAGCCCCCGAGGCGGCGCGCCGGATCCACGGAGTCATCAGATGAAGAGGACGTTCCAGCCGAACAACCGCCGCCGCAAGCGCACGCACGGCTTCCTCGTGCGGATGCGCACGAAGGGCGGCCAGCTGGTGCTGAAGCGCCGCCGCCAGAAGGGCCGCAAGCGGATCGCGGCCTGATCGGGCCGAGCGTCACCGCGGGAGCGCGCCAGGCATGCGGTCGCAGTTCGGGCGCCGCCTTCGCCTGAAGGCCGCCGCGCAGTTCGACTCGGTCTTCAAGCGCGGGGCGCGCCTGCCGGGCCGGCTGTTCCTGATCGTCTACGCGCCCAACCGCGAGCGCCGCCACCGCCTCGGCCTGGCCGTCTCCCGCAAGGTGGGCGGCGCCGTCGCGCGCAACCGCGCGAAGCGCCTGCTGCGCGAGAGCTTCAGGCGCGCGGCTCGGCCCGCGCGGAACGGATACGATCTCGTGGTGGTCGCCCACAAGGGCATCGTCGCCTGCGGGCAGGCAGAGGTGGACCGTGAGCTGCGAGAGCGCCTCCAGCGGATCGACGCCGCGGCCGCGCCTTCCGGCGCGCCTGCTGCTGCTGGCGATTGAGGCCTACCGTGCGCTGCTCTCACCGCTCCTCGGCGGGCACTGCCGCTTCTGGCCGAGCTGCAGCGTCTACGCACAGGAGGCGATCGAGAAGCACGGCGCCTGGCGCGGCGCCCGGCTCGCGCTGCTGCGCCTCGCGCGCTGCCAGCCGTTCGCGCGCGGGGGCATCGACCCCGTCCCTTAGTTTCTTCACTGCTAGGATGCCCTGAAGATGGATGAACGCCGTCTCCTGCTCGCCGTCGCGCTGTCGCTGCTCGTGCTGACGGCCCATAGCCTGCTCTTTCCGTCCGCGCCGCCGCCTCGGCCGCCGGCTCCCGCCGCGAGCCAGCCGGCCGCCACGCCGCTGCCGGCCGAAGCCGCAGCGCCGGCTGCCGCCGGCACGCTCGCGCCGAGCGCGTCGACCCTGCCGACGGTCGCCGACGCGCGCGAGCGGCGGGTCGAGGTCGCAGGCCCCGACTTCACCGTGGCCTTCAGCAACCGCGGCGCCCGGCTCGTGTCCTGGACGCTCGGGCGTTACAAGGACGCCCGCGGCGCGCCGGAGGAGATGGTGCCGGCCGCCGGCGCCGGGATCCGCCCGCTCGACGTCGAGACCGGCGCGGCGGACGTGGACGCGCGCCTGCGCGAGGCGCTCTTCCGTCCCTCGGCCGAGACGGTGCCGGTCGCGGCGGGTGGCACCGGCGCGCTGCGCTTCGAGTGGAGCGACGGCCAGATCGAGGCCGAGAAGAGCCTGGAGTTCGCGGCGAGCGGGCTGCTGACGCTGCGCGTGCGGGTGAAGCAGCAGGGCCGGGAGCTGCCGGCGAGGGTGCTGTGGGGCCCCGGGATCGGCAACCCCTCGGCCGACGAGCGCAAGGTCCAGGGCTATCTCGAGCCGTCGGGCGTGGCGCTCGGCCCGGGGGGAGTCGAGCGGCGGGTGACCAAGAAGCTCCCCGAGGGCGGCGAGCGGCTGTCGGGCGTGCGCTGGATCGGGGTCGAGAGCCACTACTTCACGGCGCTCTTCGTGGCGCCCGAGGGGACGCTCGCCGGCGAGCTGCGGCCCCGCAGCGTGACGCCCCCCGGCTCCGAGACGCCCGAGCTCCTGCCCGTGGCCGCGGCCGACGCGAGCGGCGGCCAGCCGGTGGCCCTTCTCGTCGGCGCCAAGGACTACGCGGCGCTCGCGCGGCTCGGGCACGGCTTCGAGCGCGTCGTGCCGGTCGGGGACTGGCTCGGTCCGATCGTGGTGCCGCTCATGAGCCTGCTGCGCTTCGTGCACGGCCACGTCGGGAACTGGGGCTGGTCGATCGTGGCGCTCACGGTGCTCATCAACCTGGCGATGGCGCCACTCCGGCACTACAGCGTCGTCAACGGCATCAAGATGGCGAAGCTCGGCCCGGAGATGCGGCAGATCCAGGACCGCTACCGCAAGGTGCCGCTCATGGACCCGCGCCGGCAGGAGATGCAGGACGAGGTCGCGGCGCTCTACGCCAAGCACGGCATGAACATGGGCTCGCAGATGCTGGTCGGCTGCCTGCCGCTGCTGCTGACGATGCCGTTCCTGTTCGCCTTCTACCGCGTGCTGACGGTGTCGATCGAGCTGCGCGGGGCGAGCTTCCTGTGGATCCCGGACCTCGCGCAGAAGGACCCGCTCTTCGTCACGCCCGTGCTGATGGGCCTGTCGATGTACGTGATGCAGAAGCTCACCCCGAGCACGCTCGACCCCGCGCAGCAGCGCGTGATGATGCTGATGCCGCTCATCCTGGGCGGCATGTTCCTGGCGGCGCCGGCCGGGCTCAACCTCTACTGGCTGACGTCGAACCTGTGGTCGATCCTGCAGCAGGCCGTCTCGCTGCGGCTGCTCGCACCGCAGCGCGCGGGGGCGGGGAAGGACAAGAAACCGCGATGAAGGACCGCATCTTCTCGGGCGTAGACATCGACGACGCGGTGGCCGTGGCCGCCGCCAACCTCGGGCTGCCGAAGGCCGATCTGCGCTACGTGGTGCTCGAGGCCGGCAGCGCGGGCGGCCGCGGGCTCAAGCCCACGCCGGCGCGGATCGCGGTGATGCTCGAGGACGCGCCGGAGCCGGGCGAGCCCCGCAAGGCGGCCGCGGACCGACAGGCGCCGCCGGTCGACCCCAAGGCCGGGCTGCTGGCGACGATCCGGGCGGTGGCCGAGGCCGGCGGCCTCGGGGTCGAGGCCCGCATCGAGGAGAGCGACGAGGCGCTGCTCGTCCAGCTGGAAGGCAAGGACCGCGAGTTCTTCCTCGAGCCCGACGGCAAGGCCGAGGTGCTGCAGGCGACCGAGCACCTGCTGCTGCGGCTCTACGGCGCCCAGCTGCAGCCGCGCGCGGTGCGGCTCACGGGCGAGGGCTTCCGCGAGCGGCGCGACGAGGCGCTGGCCGCGGAGGCGCGGCGGGTAGCCGCCGAGGTGCGCGCGTCGGGCCAGGCGCGGACGCTGCAGCGGCTCAACGCCTACGAGCGCCGCGTGGTGCACATGGCGCTCCAGGCGGAGCCGGGGATCACGACCCGGAGCGACGGCGAGGGGGCGGAGCGGCGGCTGACCGTGGCACCGGCCGGGTCCGGCGCGGGTGAGCCCACCGCCCAGTGAGCACCGCGAAGCGCTGGAGGCGCTGGGCCTCGGTGGCCAGGCGCTCTCGCGGCTCGCGGCGTACCTCGACACCCTCGCGGCGTGGAGCCCCCGCGTCAACCTGACCGGCGCGCGGACGCCGTCCGAGCGCGTGCGGCTGCTCGTGGGGGACGTACTCGCGGCGGCGCCGCTGCCCGAAGCCGGGCGGCTGGTCGACGTCGGCTCGGGCAACGGCTCGCCGGGCCTGGTGCTCGCCCTGCTGCGCGACGACCTCGAGGTGACGCTGCTCGAGCCGCGCGCGCGGCGCTGGGCCTTCCTGCGCGAGGCGGCGCGGGCGGCCGGGCGCTCGGGCCTGCGCGTGCTGCGGCTGCGCCACGACGCCTATCCCGGGCCCGCCGCCCGGACGGTCACGCTGCGCGCGCTTGCGCTGCCGCTCCAGGAGCTGCTGCCGCTCCTCGAGCCCAAGGGCCAGGTCGTGGTGTTCGGCGGCCGGCCGGAGGACGCGCCCGGGCTCGAGCGGACGGCCCTCGGCCGCGGCCTGCCGGGGGAGATCGCGGTGTTTCGCCGCGCGAGCTGAGGCCCGGGCCCGACTGTTTCACGTGGAACACCGGTCGCGGGCCGGCGTTTCACGTGAAACACCGCCGGACGGCGGGCAGGACGCACCGGAGCCGGGCCGAACGCCCGTGCTATCCTGCGGCCTTCCCAGGGAAAAGCGCCGAGGAAGAGCGGGAGCCGGTGGGACGAACGATCGCGATCGCCAACCAGAAGGGCGGCGTGGGCAAGACCACGACCGCCGTCAACCTCGCGGCCAGCCTGGCCGCCGCCGAGCGAAAGGTGCTGGCGGTGGACGCCGACCCCCAGGGCAACCTGACCTCCGGCCTCGGCCGCCGGGCGAAGCAGCCGCGCGCCAGCCTCTACGACGTGCTGATCGGCCAGCGCCCGCTCGAGAGCGTCGCGCTTCAGACCGACCTCGAGCACCTGACGCTCGTGCCCTCGGACCGCAACCTGACCGGCGCCGAGGTCGAGCTCGTGAGCCTGCTGGCGCGCGAGTACCGGCTCAAGGAGGCGCTGGCTCCGGTGGTGGCCGGCTACGACTACGTGCTCATCGACTGCCCGCCCAGCCTGGGGCTTTTGACCGTCAACGCGCTCACCGCCGCCGACAGCGTGCTCGTGCCGATGCAGTGCGAGTTCTTCGCGCTCGAGGGGCTGTCCGAGCTCACGGCCACGCTCCAGCGCGTGAAGCGGGCGCTCAACCCCGCGCTCGAGATCGAGGGAGTGCTGATGACGATGGTGGACGAGCGCACCAACCTGACGCAGCAGGTGATCGCCGAGGTGCGCGGGCACTTCAAGGAGAAGGTGTTCGAGACCCAGGTGCCGAGGAGCGTCAAGCTCGCCGAGGCCCCGAGCTTCGGCCAGCCGGTGATCCTCTACGACATCCGCTCGCGCGGCGCCGTGGCCTACCTGCAGCTCGCCAAGGAGCTGATGGCGGAGAGCCAGATGGCTCTGTTCGCGCGGTGAGCGCCGGCAAGCGCAAGGCGCTCGGGCGCGGGCTCTCGGCGCTCATCCCCGACCCGGAGGGCGACGAGCGCCGCCTGCCGGCGTCGGCCGCGGAGCTGCCGCTGTCGCAGCTCGAGCCGAACCCCTACCAGCCGCGGCTCACGATCGACCCCGCGAAGCTCGCCGAGCTCGCCGCCTCGATCCGGGCGAGCGGGATCGTGCAGCCGATCCTGGTGCGCCGGCACGGCGAGCGCTACCAGATCGTCGCGGGCGAGCGGCGCTGGCGCGCGGCGGAGGCCGCGGGCCTCGCGAGCGTGCCGGTCTCGGTGCGCGAGGTGCCCGACGAGCAGCTGCTCGAGCTCGCGCTCGTCGAGAACGTCCAGCGCCAGGAGCTGAGCCCGCTCGAGGAGGCGCAGGCGTTCCAGCGCCTCTCGGGGGAGCTGGGCCTGAGCCAGGAGGAGATCGCGCGCCGCGTGGGGCGCGACCGCACCACGGTCGCGAACACGCTGCGGCTGCTGAAGCTGCCGCGCGAGCTGCGCGAGCTCTTGTCGCAGGGCCGGCTCGACGCCGGCCACGCGCGCGCGCTGCTCGCGCTCGAGCGCGCCGAGGACCAGCTGGCGCTCGGCCGCGAGGCGGCGCGCAAGCAGCTCTCGGTGCGCGAGGTCGAGCGGCGGGTGGCGCTGCTGCGGGCGCCGCGCGCGGGCCAGCGCCCGGCCCGCAAGGAGCCGAACACGGCGGCGGCCGAGGAGCGCCTTCGCCGCGCGCTCGGCACGCGCGTCGAGATCGCGCGCCGCGGCAAGGGCGGCGCGATCCGCGTGCTGTTCAAGGGCGAGGCCGAGCTGCAGCGGCTGTTCGAGCTGCTGCTGCGCGCGGGCAGGAGCCGCTAGGCCGGGCTCGCCGGCGTGCTAGGCTCAGGACGATGCTCAAGCTCAAGGGTCTGCAGTCCGAGGACTTGAACGGCTTCCTGGACGACGGCACGGAGTTCTCGGGGGAGCTGCGCTTCCGCGACGTGCTGCGCGTCGACGGGCGCCTCAAGGGCCGCGTGGTCTCGGACAACACGCTGATCATCGGCGAGACCGGCCAGGTCGACGCCGAGATCGACTGCGGCGTCGTCTCGATCCGCGGCAAGGTCTCGGGCCAGGTCTACGGGCGCCAGCGCATCGAGCTGCTCGCGGGCTGCCGCGTGATGGCGACGCTCGTGTCGCCGAAGCTGGTGATCGAGGACGGCGCGTTCTTCCAGGGCGAGTGCCGGATGGGGGAGGGCGCGACGCTGCCGCCCAAGCCCGCGGCGCCGGCAGCCGCACCCGCGACCGCGCCGGCGGCGGGGACCCCGACCGCCAGCGCGGGCGGCGGCGAGAGCGCCAACTAGGCGGCGAGCGCCGGCGTGCCTTCTACAATAGAATCTTATATACCAAGGGACGCGCGCGCCGGCGGGGCGCGGTGAGCGACGAGCGCGAGCGCATCCGCCGCCTGACCGAGCAGGTGCGCTGCGCCGGTTGAGCGAGCAAGCTCGGGCCCGCCGAGCTCGCCCAGGTCCTGGGCGCCTTGACGCCATCCGACGACCCCCGCGTGCTGGTCGACCAGCGCACCGGCGACGACGCCGGCGTCTTCCGCCTGGACGCCCGGACGGCGCTCGTGCAGACGGTCGACTTCTTCACGCCGATCGTGGACGACCCCTACGCCTACGGAGCGATCGCCGCCGCCAACGCGCTCTCGGACGTCTACGCGATGGGCGGTCGGCCGCTCACGGCGCTGTCGGTCGCCGCCTTCCCCGAGCGCGACTTCCCGCTCGAGTGGGCGCGCGAGATCGTGGCGGGCGGCGCCGCCAAGCTCGCCGAGGCGGGTTGCGCGCTGCTCGGCGGCCACAGCGTGCGCGACCCGGAGATCAAGTTCGGCTACGCGGTCACCGGGCTCGTCGATCCCGAGCGGATGCTGACGAACGCGGGCGGCCGCGCCGGCCAGGCGCTGGTGCTCACCAAGCCGCTCGGCACCGGAGTGATCGCGACGGCCCTCAAGGCAGGCCACGCGCCCGACGACGCGGTCGCGGCCGCTACGCGCTCGATGTCGCAGCTCAACCGCGAGGCCTCCGAGGTCGCGCTCGCGCACGGCGCCACGGCCGCGACCGACATCACCGGCTTCGGCCTCGTCGGCCACGCGGCCGCGATCGCGCGCGAGAGCCGGCTCACGCTCGAGATCGAGCTCAAGGCGCTGCCGCTCTTGCCGGGGGCGCTCGAGCTCGCCGACCGGTACCAGGCGGGCGGGCTCAAGTCGAACCGCGCGGAGTTCGAGCCGAGGGTCGAGTACGGCGGCCGCGCCGAGGAGGCGCGCCGGGCGCTGCTCTACGACCCGCAGACGTCCGGGGGATTGCTCGTGCTCGTTCCGGAGCCCGAGACCGCCGCGCTCACGGCGAAGCTCGACGGCGCGCGCGTCGTGGGCCGGGCGAGGAACGCCGGCGCGCGCCCGATCGTCGTGCGCTCCTGACGCCGCGGCGCTTTGACCCTCTCTCGGGGCGCGTGGTATTCTGCCGCGCTTTTTCGTGAGGCGACCTTTGCCCCTTCGGGCCCCCCGCAAGATCCTCTGCATGAAGGCGAAACCGTGACGCGATCGACCGGCGCGCTCGCGCGTCGCTACGCCCGCGCGCTCTTCGACGTGGCCGACGCGAAGGGCGGCGCCGCGGCGCTCGAGCTGCGCGACGAGCTGCGCACCTTCGCCTCGCAGCTCGACGCCCACGCCGGCCTGCGCCGGGCGCTGGCGCAGCCCACGCTCGGGGCGGAGGCCAAGCGCAAGATCGTGATCGCGCTCGCGCAGGCGGCCCAGGCGTCGCCGATCGTGCTGAAGCTCGTCGAGCTTTTGGCGTCGCGCGACCGGCTGGGCCTGCTCGCGGACGTGGCGGCGGCCTATGCCGAGCTCGCCAACGCCCGTAAGGGCGTGGTGGCCGCGGAGGTAGTCTCGGCGCTGCCGCTCGCGCCCGCGCAGCGACAGGCGCTCGAGCAGGCGCTCGCCGGCAAGGCCGAAAGCGTGGAGCTCACGAGCCAGGTCGAGCCCGGGATCGTGGGCGGGCTCGTGATCCGGATGGCGGGCCGCACCTACGACGGCAGCGTACGCACGCGGCTGGCCGCGCTCCGGCGCCGGCTGGCCGCCTCTAGCTAACGGAAGAACCAGGAAGGACGCCGCATGGAGATTCGCGCCGACGAGATCACGAGGATCCTTCGCGAGCAGCTCGGGGGCTTCAAGGCCGACATCGACGTCGCCGAGGTGGGCAGCGTGCTGAGCGTGGGCGACGGCATCGCGCGCGTCCACGGCCTCGAGCGCTGCATGGCGGGGGAGCTCCTGGAGCTGCCGCACGGCGTCATGGGACTGGCGCTCAACCTCGAGGAGGACTCGGTCGGCGCGGTGCTGTTCGGCGAGTCGAAGGAGATTCGCGAGGGCGATCCGGTGAAGCGCACCGCGCGCATCATGTCGGTGCCGGTGGGCGAGGCGCTCGTCGGCCGCGTCGTGAACGCGCTCGGCCAGCCGATCGACGGCAAGGGGCCGATCAAGACCAGCGCGTTCGGCGAGGTCGAGCGCATGGCGCCCGGCGTCGTCGCGCGCCAGCCGGTCAAGGAGCCGCTGCAGACCGGCCTCAAGGCGATCGACGCGATGGTGCCGATCGGCCGCGGCCAGCGCGAGCTCGTGATCGGCGACCGCCAGACCGGCAAGACCGCGGTCGCGCTCGACGCGATCATCAACCAGAAGGGCACGGGCGTCATCTGCATCTACGTGGCGATC
>Ga0111539_10012737_pt1 | contig 10531 bp, 6 predicted proteins | sample RhiMethybrSRZTD1_FD_79667 | JGI IMG/M metagenome (GOLD analysis project Ga0111539, IMG submission 79667) | Populus rhizosphere microbial communities from Tennessee, USA - Rhizosphere MetaG P. TD hybrid SRZTD1 (version 2) (version 2) | ecosystem: Host-associated > Plants > Roots > Rhizosphere >... | reverse complement strand
GACCTATACCGTCCGCGCGCTTCCTGCCGGGTCCTACATCGTCGCGCTCTCCTCGACTTTCGTGTCGCAGGACGATGATCTGCGGGAGACGCTGCAGACGCTCTCGGCGTCCGGCGTCCGCGTGACGCTCGCCGAGGGTGAGAAGAGAGTGCTGGACTTGCGGAGGAGATGACGGCGGTGAAGGGGATCGTCATCGTGCTGTCGCTCGGCCTGGTGGCGGCGGGGGAAACGACATCGGGAGTCGTTTTCACGCGACTCAGTCAGAAAACGACTCCCGATGTCGTTTCCCAGGGCGCCACCATCACCGGCCAGGTCGTCGACGCGCGCACGTTCCAGCCGCTTCGCGGTGCCGTTGTCAGTGCGGCACGCGTGAAGGATGCGAAGCCGGACGCTCCACCCAACATCGGATTCCGCACCGGCATCGACGGCAGATTCATTCTTCGCGGTGTTGCGCCAGGCATCGTGAACTTCTACGTCTCGAAAGCCGGGTATGCGCCCGGGCCGTACGCATCAGTTCGACCAGCAACGGATGGCGAACAGATCGACAACGTGATCCTGACCGTCCCACCCGGCGCGTCGCTCGGGGGCCGGATTCTCGATGAGTCCGGTCAACCGGTTACGGGTGAAAGCATCACCGTTCGCCCGGCCCGGCCGTCGACCGACGGCACGCGAGGTCAGCCGGCTGCCGGAGTCGGCAGCAGCGACGACGACGGACAGTATTGGATCGGCGGATTGTCTCCGGGCGAATACGTCGTTACCGTGGGCCGGTCCGGTGACCAGGCAGAAATCGTCTCGTTCGGCAGCGAGCCCGTGGTTTTGTCCGAGACCACCAACCGACCGACGTTCACCCTCACGGCGAACGTCACGCTGAGAGCCGGTGAGGAGCGCACGAGGGCCGACGTCGTGATCCGGTTCCCCACCACGTTCAGCAACCCGCGAACGGCCAACACCGGCACAGCTACAGTCGAAGGCCTCGTCGTGGATCGCCACGGCAGCACCGTCCGGCACGCGGCCGTGATATTGCGACGGTCGGAAAGGAACAGCGCCGCAATCCTCACGCGGGCCGACGCCGCCGGCAGGTTTCGTTTCCAGAATCTCCCTCCCGGCTCGTACAGCATCAACGCTCTGCAGTCGGGCCTCTCGTTTCTGGTGACGGAGACCAGACAGACGACAACCCTCCAGATCGCGGTCGGGTCACAGACGGAGAATGTGAAGCTGATCGCGAGCCGGGGCGGCACGATCAGCGGGACCCTCACAGACGAATTCGGCGATCCGGTCCTGGGCAGTGTGCTCGCCATGACGCTGATGCGACTCGAACAGTCAGCGGATTTCCGGTCGATCATCCCTCGCGCGGACGCCATGCGGATACCTGGCCTAGGCGCGAGTACTGATGCGGCAGGTCGCTATCGGATCACCAATCTTCCGCCAGGCGAGTACTTAGTCAACGTCGACAGGGGCGACCTCATCACCGCAAGAACCGAGATTCACTTCCAGGATTCCGCCGGTCAGGATCGTGAGCTGCTTCCTGAACTTCTTTTTTACCCGGGTGTGTCAACCGTCTCACACGCTTCGAAAATCACGATTGACGACGGCGTTGACGCCTCGGGAATCGATCTCACCCTTCGGCCCGGACTCAACGCGAGCATCAACGTCACCGTGACGTCGAGCCGCCCGGTCGGTGAAGTCCAGCTCCATCAGATCCTGCTCGACGACCGGCTGCCGATCCTGGAAACCACGACGAAGCTGACAGGACCCAGCATCATGCTCGACGCTAGGCAAGGCCGATACCGCCTGCTGGCATCCGCTGAAGTCGCCTCGACTGCCGACAACGTCACTCGGCTTTGGTCATCAGCGGACGTCGACGCGGATCCGTTGGCGGCAGCAACCGTGAGCATGTTGCTCGAGCCCGGGGCAAACCTCTCCGGCCGGATTGTCTTCGAAGGTAACGAACCGAATCGTCAGAATGCGGGCGCATCGCTTCTCTTGCTTGCGTCGATGCCCGGGATCAGAATCCCGACCATCGACGGGAACTCGACGCTCACCGTTGCTACCGGCGAGTTTTCCATCGAAGGGGTGATGCCGGGCCGGTATGTGATTCAGGCGGGCGGCTCGGATCCGCGCGCGCTCTGGATGCTGAAGGCCGCCATCGTCCGAGGCCGTGACGTGCTCGACGAGCCGATCGATCTTGGCGCCGGCGAGGAAATCGAGGGCGTCCGGCTGACAGTAACGGATCGCATCACCGTGTTGACCGGCAAGGTCGCAGACCCAGCCGACGACCTGCGCCGACAGGACTGGGTAATCGTTTTTCCGGTGGACAAGAAGTACTGGTATCCGGGCTCGCGACGCACGCGCGTCGCTCGACCAGACGCGGAAGGCATCTACACCATTCGCGCGCTTCCTCCCGGTCCGTACATCGTCGCCGTGTCGCCGAACGCCCCGTCGCAGGCCGATGATCTGCAGAAAACGCTGCAAACGCTCGCACCGTCGGGCGTCCGCGTAACGCTCGCCGAGGGCGAGAAGAAAGTGCTGGATTTGCGCCGGAAACTATAATCATTTCTCGTGCCTGAGCCGGTAGTCGTCCCGCGCGCGGACCATCCGATTTCGCGGCGGAACATCGATCCTGACGCGCTGCGGGTGCTCTACCGGCTGCAGCAGGGCCGGCACACGGCGTATCTCGTCGGCGGGAGCGTCCGCGATCTGCTGCTCGGCCGGCGCCCGAAGGACTTCGACGTCGCGACCGACGCGCACCCCTATCAAATCAAGCGCCTGTTCCGGAACTGCTGGATCATCGGGCGGCGATTCCGCCTCGCGCATATCAAGTTCGGCCAGAAGACGATCGAGGTCGCGACGTTCCGCAAGCTCGTGCCTGCCGATCCGGCGGCTGAGCCGGCCGGCGAGATTCCCGAAGTCGTCGCATCATCCGCGCCGCCAGGCGCCGAGCGCGATCACGACCACGGCGCGCGCGGGCATAGCCATGGCCAGACGCATGGCCACGGGCACGACATGATTCATCGCGACAACACGTTCGGCACGCCCGAGGAGGACGCGTTCCGCCGCGACTTCACGGTCAACGCGCTCTTCTACGACGCGGCTACGAGATCGGTCATCGACTACGTCGGCGGACTGGGCGATCTCGAGCGGCGAACGATCCGTTCGATCGGCGATCCCCGGATTCGTTTCATCGAGGATCCCGTCAGGATGATGCGCGCCGCGGTGTTCGCGGCGCGGCTCGGCTTCGACATGGACGCGCTGGTGATCGAAGCCATCGCCGAGCACCGCACGCTCATCACGAAGGCGTCGCCGTCGCGGCTGATGGAGGAGTACTTCAAGATCCTCAGGTCAGGCTACGCGGAGGCCAGCTTTCGCGCGCTCCATCGCGTGCGCCTCCTGGAGTTGATCACGCCGGAGGTGGCCGACGCGCCCGACGCGCTGTGGGACGCGCTCGCGCGGCTCGATCGCTACCGGCAGAAGTTTCCGAATCTGCCGCTCGAGCTGACGAACACCGTGCTCATCGGATCGCTGCTGGTGCCGTTGAGGGTGCTGGATCGTCCCGGGCGCCGCGACTCACCTGACGCGCGCGAGCGGATCGCCTTCGGCATTCTGCCCGTCGCGCGGCGTGATCTCGATCGGCTCCGCCAGATCACGCAGCTCCTGCCGCGCCTGACCGAGCCCGTCCTTCCGCCGCGCGTCGCGCGCAACATGCACCATCGCCCGGCGTTCGCCGACACGCTCGCGTGGCTCGAAATCTTCGGTGATGCGCCTGAAGCCGTCGAGAAGTGGAAACACGCAAAGCCTGCGCGGCACGCGCATCCGCATCATCCGCCACAGACCCCTGGCGCTCCGCCAGAAGGCGCGGCGGATTCAGCGGTCGCGCCAGGGCGAAGGCGGCGGAGGCGGAGACGCCGGCGCAGACGAGGGAACGCCGGCGAGGGAAATGGGTAATTGATCTACTTCCGCCAATTGACACCGATCCTGACAGCGCGATCTGGCGCAAGTGTTACCAGTGGCGTCTTGCCGACTTCGATCTTCGCGTCGCCGACATTCTCGACGACGAGATACCAGCCGATCGCGCTTGCCCGGCCGGCGACGCGGAGATCGACCTGCGTGGCCGGCGCCAGCTCGAACTGATTTCGATCGTCGTCGAACTGCGACGACACCGAGCGCACGAGTCCGGAGACGATGATGCCGCGCCAGATCGTGGCGTCGGCCGAGAGCGCAAAGGACGTCTCGGGCACCTGCGGCAGCCGCTTGCCCTCGAGCGCCGGCTCGAGCGAATCGCGGAACGTGGCATCGGTCACGATCGCGGACGCGCCGACGCGCAGCCACGTCACGGGCCGGACCTCGCCGTCGAGCTCAACGCCGGTCGCGCGCGCGTCGCCGGCATTCTGCCGCTGACGCAGCGTCGCCGTCTGCGTGACGTTCGCGATGGCGTCGTGGACGACCGTGCGGAACACTGTCCCCGTGACGTTCCAGAGCCCCCGAGTCACGATCACGCCGATGTCGCCGCCGCCTGAGTGCTCGGGTTGCAAATCACGATTGGCGAGCGTGCGAATCGCGCCCACCTGAAAATTCCGGACGAGCTCGTTCAGCGTCGGCCAGCGGTGACTCGAGGCGATCGAGCCGCGAATGGTCAGGGCCGTGTCGCCGGTTATCGCTTCCCAGGAGGCTGTGCCGTGGCCGACGGTCGTCTCGTCCCGATCGTCGTCTTCGTCCGGCGCCGCGCGCCACTCATGCCGGATGCCTGCGCCGAGCGTCAGGCGGCGCACGGGAATGAAGGCGGCGTGGAGCGACAGCGCCTCCGAGTCGTCGCGCAGCGACTGGCTGACGGTCGTCGCCACACGCGGATCCGTATCGGAAAAGTCCGCCGACGCGCGCGTGAGCTGCGCGCGGCCCGTCACGGTCGTCCGCGCGTTCCCCCAGCCGACGTCGACGCTCGCGCGTCCGGTCGTCGTCTCCGTCACCTGCAGCGAATTCACCGTTTCGCTGACGCGTCCGGCCGAGACGATGCTGAAGCTCTGATCGAAGTCGTTCGGGGCGATCGATCCGCGCCCGGTGATCACGAAGGCGTTCAGGATCCGCACGTATTCGCCGGCAAACGTGCCCCCGCTCATCCTGTTGCGTTGCAACTGCGTGCCGTTGCCTCGATCGTCGCGTCCGCCCCAGCCCGCGACCGTGAACGTGCCGGCACTCGAGCTGAAGACCGCCTTGCCGAGCCCGTTCGCCCAGTCGGCATCGGCGTTCGTATCGACCGGGCCGACCGATTCAGCCGCCAGCGGCACGACGCCGTCCGTCCGGAACCAGCTCGCCGCGGCAAACGCCGAGACGGCGTTGCGGCCGCCACCAGCCGAGACGTCGATGCCGCCTGCGCTGCGCGAACCAGCCTGTCCGGTCAGTGACACCTGACGCCGGCGCGACGACGGCGTGCCCATGGTGATGACGCCGCCGAGCGCGTCCGAGCCGTACATGTCGCCGCCGGCGCCTCGAGTGATTGAGATGTTGTCGAGCGCGTCGGTCGGCAATCTCGTCCACGTGACCCAGCCGCCGAACCCGTCGTTGAGCGGAACGCCGTCGAGCAGCACCAGTCCCCGGCTCGACCCTGACGCCGACAGCCCTCGCATCGTCACGCCATGCGTCGTCGGGTTGGAGGCCCGCGACGACGTGCGCCTGAAGAGCGAGAATCCGGAAACCGTTCGCAGCACCTCGTCGGGCGTGAGCGCGGGTACTTTCTCGATCTCCGCCCGTGTGTCGGCGCCGGACAGATGGCCGTTCGTGTCTTTCGACACAACGTTGACCGATTCGGTCAGTCCGGCCGGAAAGAGCAGGAAATCTGCCGGCGATGTCTCCACCGTCCGGCGAATCATCGTAAAGCCGCGGGCGCTGACTTCGACCACGGCCGGCAGCGTCGCATCGGGAAAGGAGAAGGAGCCGGCCGCGTCCGCGATCGCGGTCTGCCGCTGCGGGCCCTGCCGGAGCACGACGGTCGCTCCGGGAATGGGAAGGCCGTCGAACGATCGCACGGTGCCGGACAAGGCCATAGGCCAAAGGCCATAGGCCAAAGCAAGCAAAACCGTAACGCCAGTCATCTATGCCGACCGCCTTTGATGACAGTGCTCCGATGCATTTCCTTCGGCCTATGGCCTTCGGCCCTCGGCCTTGCTATCCGTGTTTCTTCTCGAACTCCCGCATGAACCCGACGAGATCGGTGATTCCCTGTTCAGGAAACGCGTTGTAGATCGACGCGCGCAGACCGCCGACCGATCGATGCCCCTTCAATCCGTCGAAGCCCGCCGCCGTGGACTCCTTCACGAACATTTTTTCCAGCTCCTCGGTGGGCAGCCGGAAGATCACGTTCATCAGCGATCGGCTGTCGCGATCGGCGTGCGGCTTCCAGAACTCGGTGCGATCGAGCTCGTCGTAGAGCACTTTGGCCTTGCGCTCGTTGATTTTCGCGATGGCGGCGAGGCCGCCGAGGCCGATGAGCCACTTCAGGACGAGCCGGAGGATGTAGACGCCGAAGCACGCCGGTGTGTTGTACATCGATCCGTTTTCCGCCTGCGTCTTGAAGTTGAGCATCGATGGCAGCGCGTCGGCGGACCGCGACAGGAGATCGTCGCGCACGATCACGACCGTCACGCCGGACGGGCCGAGATTCTTCTGCGCGCCCGCGTAGATCAGCGCGAACTTCGAGATGTCGATTGGCCGCGAGAACATGTCCGAGGACGAGTCGGATACGAGCGGCACGCCGCCGACGTCGGGCAGCGAGTGCCATTGCGTACCGTGAATCGTTTCATTCGACGTCATGTGCACGTAGGCAGCGCCTGGCGTAAGAGTCAACTCGTTCTGTTTTGGCGTGCGCTTGAAGTTCCCGTTCTCGGTCGAGCCGGCGACCTTGGTCGCCCCGATCTTCTTCGCTTCCTTCAGCGCTTTCTTCCCCCAGTCGCCGGTGATGATGTAGTCGGCCGTCGTCCCCGGCGTGAGCAGGTTCATCGGCACCATCGAGAACTGCAGGCTCGCGCCGCCCTGGAGGAACAGGATCTTGTAGTTGTCGGGAATCCCGCCGAGCTTCCGCATGTCGGCCTCGGCGCTCTGCATGATGTCCTCGAACGTCTTGGACCGATGGCTGATCTCCATCACCGACATGCCGACGCCGGGAAGGGCGACAAGATCCCGGCGCGCTTCTTCGAGCACCGGCAGCGGAAGCACCGCCGGCCCCGCCGAGAAGTTATAAACCCGCGATTCGGTCGTTCGGGATGACTCAGTCGAAGGGTGCGTCGCGCTGTGGGTCACAGTTTTCGCTCCTCTGGAGCAGCAGTCCCCTACACGTTAACAGCATTCGGCGCTTTGCCGGTGTCCTTGAACGTGCGGACGATGCGCACGGTCTCGGCGGCGATGGCCTCCTGCGCCTGGTCGGTCGACGCGCCGATGTGGTGTGTTCCGTACACACCGGGTTCGTGGACGATCGGATCGGCAAACTCACCCGTGGGCGTTGCCGGCTCGCTGACGAACACGTCGAGTCCGACGCGCAGGAGCCGTTCACGGATTGCCGTACGAAGCGCGCCCTGATCGACGCACTCGGCGCGGGCCGTATTGATGAGAAAGCTGCCGGGCGCGAGCTTCGACAGCACGGCGGCGTTCACCATCTCGCGGGTGTCCGGACACAGCGCGAGATGAACACTGAGAATATCCACTCGCGCCGCGACCTCGGCTGGCGACGGCGCCAGATGCACGGTGATCAGCTCCATCGCCTTTCGGACACCGAGCTCGTCCGCCTCGGCGATCGTCACCGGGCGGTCCTGGCCGTTGTACCGGCGGCTCCACAGCACGACGTTCATGTTGAACCCGGCGGCGCGGCGGATCATCTCGCAGCCGATGCTGCCGGCGCCGAGCAAGCCCAGCGTGCGGCCGGACAACCCACGCGCAACCGAGTACTCCTTCTTGTTCCATTTGCCGCGCTGCAGATCGGCGGCGTTGTCCGGAATGCGCCGATCGAGCGCGAGCATCAATCCGAACGCCAGCTCGGCGACCGCGGCCGAGTTCTTGCCGGGGCAGTTGGCGACGACGACGCCGTGCGACGTCGCCGCCGGCACGTCAATCGTGTTGACGCCGGCGCCGGCGCGAACGATGAGCTTGAGCGATCCGGCCATCGCTGCGGCGCCGACTTTGGTCGAGCGCACGATCAGCACCTCGGCGCCGGTCTTGCCGATGGCATCGGCGAGCGCCTGATCTTTCAAGTCCGGCTCGAACAACACCTCGCAGCCGAGCGCTTTGAGCCCGTCGATCCCGCTTTTTTCGAACTTGTCGGCGATGAGGACCTTCATGGCGGAGAAGATCCTACTGGAGAGCCCGAAAGCCGGAAAGCTTGAAAGCCTGAAAGCACTGGAGGTTGCCTCCCCCTCGCTTTCGAGCTTTCCGGCTTTCCGGCTTCTCGCGTCAGATCAGATTGACGAGGAGTCCGTCCCTGAGCTTCGGCTCGAACCAGGTGGATTTGGGCGGCATGACTTCGCCCGTGTCGGCGATGGCCATGAGATCGCCGACGCTGACGGGATACATCGAGAACGCGACCGCGGCCTCGCCCGCTTCGACCATCCGCTCGAGCTCGACGGGACCGCGGATGCCGCCGACGAAATCGATGCGCTTGTCCGTGCGCACGTCGCCGATCTTGAACAGCGGCTCGAGCACGGATCGCTGCAGCAGATCGACGTCCAGGGAGTGGATGCGGCCGGTGCCGGGCTCCGGCGCCGGCAGTCTCAGCGTGTGCCAGCTGCCGCCGAGATACATCGACACTTCACCGCGGCGCTCGGGCATGCTCGGGCCCGGCCGCACGGCGATGCCGGCAAGCTCGATCGAGGCGAGCAGAGCCTCGGGTGTCTGAACGCCGAGATCCTTCACCACGCGGTTGTAGGGCAGGATGCAGACCTGCGTGTCCGGGAACGCGACGGCAACGAACTCCGCGCCGGCGGTCGTCCGGGCGCCGGCGCCGGCCAGCAGATCGCGGGCCCGCGCCGCGCTCGCGACGCGATGGTGACCGTCCGCGATGTACAGCGCCGGCAGCGATCGAAACGCGTCCACCAGCGTGCTGATGTCGGCGCCGCCGACACGCCAGATCGTATGCGTCACGCCGTCCGGCGCCGCGAAGTCGTAGAGCGGCGGCGTCGCGCTCACGCGCTGCGCCAGCGCGTTCACGACCGGAAGCGCGCGGTACGTCAGAAACGCGATGCCGGTCTGCGCGCGCAGCTCCGTGATGTGCCGCGTCCGATCGTCTTCCTTGTCCTTGCGCGTGCGCTCGTGCTTCTTGATGGATCCATGACTGTACTCTTCCAGCGAGAAACATCCGGCGAGCCCGATCTGCTCGTGCCAGTCCGTCTTCAGCCGGTAGAAGTACAGCGCCGGCGCCAGCTCGATCGTCATCGGCGCCGCCCGCTTCAATTCCTCGAAGTTTTTCGACGCCTGCGCGTACACGCGGCTGTCGTACGGCATCGTTCCCGGCGGCAGGTCGACTTCCGATCGCGTGACCCGCAGAAAGCTGAGCGGGTTCTCGGCCGCAATCGCGCGTGCCTCGTCCGTCGAGACCACGTCGTACGGCACCGACGCGACCTGGGCGGCCGCTTCCGGCGCGGGTCGAAGAGCACGGAACGGAGAGAGAGATGACATCAGCGTGTCGCTCCCTGGGACAATCGGGCGAGCACGGCATCCCGCTCGCGGAGGAATGCCTCCCGGGCGTCGTCCGAAATCGGGTCGCCCTTCGGCATCTTCTTCAACTCGACGAGCGGATTGACGTAGGTCCCGTTCTTGTTGATGCGGTAGTCGAGATGCGGGCCGGTCGCGGTCCCGGTCGATCCGACGCGGCCGATCGCCTGTCCCTGCTCCACACGCGCGCCCGGCCGGACGCCCGGCGCGATCGCCGACAGATGCAGGTACGACGTCTCGTAGCCGCCGGCATGACGCACCCGGACCATGCGGCCCGCCTCGCCCGACCAGCCGGCCAGCTCGACGACGCCCGATGCGACGGCGTTCACGCGCGTCCCCTCCGGCGCGCCGTAATCGACGCCGAGGTGCGCGCGCTCGACGCCGTGAACAGGATGAAGCCGGCGGTACGAGAACTGCGAGGTAACCCGTGGATCGAACGGCAAGGGTGACTGAAGAAACTGACGCTTCAGGGATCGGCCATCCTCGTCGAACCACGCGGGCTTGCCGTCGGCGTCCGGAAATCCGATCGCGGCGATGCGCCGGTCTTCGTTCGTCAGGACCGCAGCCTTGATGGCGCCGTACCCGATGAACTCGTTGTCGCGCTTGAACCGTTCGAAGAGCACCTCGACGCGATCGCCCGGCTGGAGATCGGAATTGAAGTCGATCTCGCCGCCGTAAATCTCGGCGAGACCCAGCGCGAGCTGCACCGTCTCGCCGGCCGCGTCGAGTGCGCCGACGAGCGACGGCGTCTCACGCGAGATCGACGCGGACAACACGTCGAGCTCGACCTCCTTCGGGAGAGAAATCACCTCGACGTCGAATGCCGCGGCTGGCGTCGCCTGCG
>Ga0111539_10012736_pt1 | contig 10532 bp, 10 predicted proteins | sample RhiMethybrSRZTD1_FD_79667 | JGI IMG/M metagenome (GOLD analysis project Ga0111539, IMG submission 79667) | Populus rhizosphere microbial communities from Tennessee, USA - Rhizosphere MetaG P. TD hybrid SRZTD1 (version 2) (version 2) | ecosystem: Host-associated > Plants > Roots > Rhizosphere >... | reverse complement strand
GGTCAAGAACTCGACCGTCGCAGCGAACCGGGCGACGGGGAACACCGCGCGCGGCGGCGGCATCGACTCCTTCGTCAGCTCGTTGAGCGTCGTCAACGGCACGATCGCGGGAAACAGCGCCAAGCTCGGCGGCGGGCTCTACCGCGAGACGAACTCGCTGTCGCTCGAGGCCACGATCCTCGCCACGAACAGTGCGCCGACCGGGCCCGCGTGCGCCGGCTCGCCCACGTCGGCCGGCCACAACCTGATCGGAAATCTGTCCGGCTGCGGGTTCGCGCCGCTCGCCTCCGACATCGTCGGGAAGGGCGCAAAGCTCGGCTCGCTCGGAAAGCACGGCGGCCCGACGGAGACGATCTCCCTGCTCTCGTCGAGCCCCGCGATCAACGCGATCCCGTCCGCGCAATGCGCGGTGGCGAAGGATCAGCGCGGCGTGAAGCGGCCCCAGGGCCCGCGCTGCGACATCGGCGCCTTCGAAGTCAGACGCTGAGGGATTCTCAGCTGCGCACTTCGAGGCGGTGGACGACGGCCGTGCAGGCGTTCTCCACGTACTCCATCCCGGCCCGCTCCGCGATCCCCCGCGCTTCCGGCGAGACGATGCCGAGCTGGAGCCAGAGCGCCTTCGCGCCTGCCGCAGCTGCTTGCTCGGCGACCTCGGGGCAGAACTCGGGCCTCCGGAAGACGTCGACGAGATCGATCGGCTCGTCGATGTCCGCGACCGAGTCGACGCACGGGATGCCGAGAATCTCACGCCGGTGCGGGCGGACGGGGATGACGCGGTAGCCCTGCGTCTGCAGGTAGCGCATGACGCTGTTGCTCGGCCTCTCGGGCCGCGGAGAGGCGCCGACGAGCGCGATCGTCCTCGTCTCGGCAAGGATCTCGGCGGGAGTGCGCATCTGGCTTCCCAGGCTATCCTGACCGCATGTCCGAGCGGCTTCGCGTGGCCTGTGTCCAGCTCAACTCCACCGACTCGAAGGCGGAGAACATCGAGCGCGCCGACGCGCTCGTGGCCCGCGCGGCGGCGACCGGCGCCGACCTGATCGTCCTGCCGGAGAAGTGGACGGGCATCGGGCCGCCCGACCTCATGCGCAGCCTGGCCGAGAGCCTCGACGACGGCGAGACCATCGAGGCGATGAGCGGCTGGGCGCGGACGCACGGCGTCACGCTCGTCGGCGGCTCGATCGTGGAGCGGCGCGAGGGCAAAGAGAAGCTCTCCAACACGTGCGTGGTCTTCGACCCGCAGGGAGAGATCCAGGCGGTCTACCGCAAGATCCACATGTTCGACGTCGAGATCGGCGGCCAGACCTACCGCGAGTCCGAGACCGAGGCGCCGGGAGACGCAACCGTCACCACCGAGGTCGAGGGCTGGAAGCTCGGCCTCACCGTGTGCTACGACCTCCGCTTCCCCGAGCTCTACCGCGTTCTCGCCGTCGAGGGCGCCGAGGTCGTCACCATCCCGGCTGCTTTCACTCTGTTCACCGGCAAGGACCACTGGGAGCTCCTCCTCCGAGCAAGGGCGGTGGAGAACCAGTGCTATGTCGTGGCCGCGAACCAGTGGGGCTCCTTCGCGGACGGCAAGGCGGCCTACGGGCGCTCGCTGATCGCCGATCCGTGGGGCGTCGTGCTCGCCGAGGCGCCCGACGAGGACTGCGTCATCTCGGCGGAGCTGGACAAGCGCCGGATGGAGGACATCCGCCGCCGCCTGCCCTCCCTCGCCAACCGGCAGCCGGCGGCCTACCGCTCGCCGACGGGCGTTTGACCGTCGAAGCCGTCCTCTTCGACGTCGACTTCACCCTCGCCAAGCCAGGGCCCCTGCTCGGACCGAGCGGGTATCAGGAGGCGGGGAAGAGGTTCGGTCTCGAGCTCGACCCGGAGCGCTACGCCGAATCGCGCGCGGCGGCGGTTGTCGATCTCCAGCAGCATCCCGAGCTCGAGCACGACGAGGAGATCTGGCTGCGCTTCACGGAGGACATCGTCCGGGGGATGGGCGGAGAGGGCGAGGCTTGCCGCTTCGTCGCGCAGGCGATCACCGACCGCTGGCTCGCGTCGGAGAACTTCGAGCTCTACGAGGACGTCCTGCCCGTCCTCGAGCTCCTGCGCGAGCGGCTTGTGAAGATTGGGCTCGTCTCGAACACGAGCCGCGACCTCTCGGCGTTCGTCGCGCACTTCAGACTGCCCGTCGACGCCTGGGTCTGGTCCGGCCGACACGGCAAAGTGAAGCCGAGCCCGACCATCTTCATGGCCGTCCTCGACGAGCTCGGAGTCGCCCCCGAGGCCGCCGTGATGGTCGGTGACTCGCTCCAGGACGACATCGAGGGCGCCCGCGCGCTCGGGATGCGCGCCTTCCTGGTCGACCGCGAGGGGAGCATGGAGGTCGAGGACGCGATCCCGACGCTCCTCGCTCTGCCGGCGCTGATCGGCGTCGAAGCGGATGCCTGATCCCGCCCCGCTCCGGGTGGTGCCGCGCGCGGTCGAGGAGTCCCTCGAGACACCGATCCGCGGGCTCATGTGGTCGCTCGGGCTCGGGGCCTTCGGGCTCGCGTGGTCGATCACGACGGTTGCCGCCTACCTGCCCCCTGTTCTGGGCGAGTTCACCCGCTCGGCCACGCTGATCGGCCTCGTCCTCGCGGCCGAGGGGATCTTCGCGTTCTTCATGCCGCTCTTCGTGGGGCCGATGAGCGACGCGACGCGGCTCCCCCTCGGACGCCGGCGGCCCTTCATGCTCCTCGCGCTGGCGCCGATGGCGGTCTGCCTCGCCCTCCTGCCGTTCATGCCGAGCCTGGAGGCGACCGCGCTCGCGCTCTTCGGGTTCTTCTTCGCCTATTACATCTACGAGCCGCCCTACCGCGGGCTCTATCCGGACCGCGTGCCCGACAGCTACTTCGGCCGGGCGCAGGGCGTCCAGCACGTGCTGCGCGGGATCGCGCTCGGCGCTGCCCTCGTCGGAGGCGGCTTCCTGCTCTCCGTGTGGGAGCCGTTCCCGTTCATCCTGGCGGCGGGAGTCACGCTCGCCGCCTGCGGCGCAGTCGTCGTGCTCGTGCGCGAGGAGGCCGCCGAGCCGACCCGCTTCGAGCGCTTCCGCTCGATCCTCGCCGCGCCCTGGCGCGTCGTCCGCCGCGAGAAGCAGGTGCGCCGGTTCCTCATCGCCAACACGGCGTGGGAGGCCACCTTCGCCGGCATGCGGACATTCGTCGTCCTCTACATCATCGACGGCCTCGGGCAGCCGCTCTACGTCTCCTCGACGGTGCTCGGCGTGGTCGCGGCCGGCTACGTCGCCGCCGCGCTCGCCGCGGGCAAGTTCGGAGACGAGTTCGGCGTCGGCAACGTCATCCTCGGCGCGTCCGTGGTCTACGGCGTCGGGCTCCTCGTCGCCGGCTTCGCGCAGACCTGGCACTGGTGGTACTACGCGCTCATCGCGCCGGTGGCGATGGCGGGCGGCGTGGTCATGACGCTGGCCTGGGCCCTCCTCTTCAAGGTGATGCCGGCGACCGACCGGGGCACGATCACGGGCCTCGCGACGACGACGAAGGGCATCGGGCTCGTCATCGGTCCGCTCGCAGCCGGGGGCGCGATCGACATCTTCCACTCCTACTTCCGCTCGACGGACGGCTACGGGGTCATCTGGCCCGTCGTGGCGATCCCCGTGCTGGCCGTCATCCCGCTCGTCGCCCTCCTCGCGGAGGCCGAGGGCAACCTCAGAGGCACGGGGAGGCGCCGGGCCTCATGAGCCCGAAGCCCCACACCTTGTCGCGAAAGACGTAGAAGATGCTCGTCACCTTCTTCCCCGGAAGGAGGAGAGCCTCGTAGCGCGCGCACTCGCGCTTGTCGAGCGACCCGTAGATCCGCGCGACGTCGGAGGAGTCGGCGGCGAGGAAGAGCCCGTCGGGAGTCTTCCAGCCGCTCGGGCGCCACACCGTGAACGCCTGCGCCACGCGGCCCTTGTCGAAGATGACGCCGGTGCCCTGCGGCGCGAAGGGCTTGTAGTTGAAGTACCACGTCGGCTCCTCGCAGTCCTTGCACACTCCGTGTTGGTCGCCCCAGGCCTTGAGGACCTCCTGCTCCGTCATCCCGAGCCGCACGCCGCCGAGCGTCTCCCCGGGAACGAAGAGGCCGGCGCGAGGCGGGGCGCCCGCCGCCTGAGCGACCACGAGCGCCGCTCCCACGAGTGCGGCACAAACCAGAGCCTTGTGTTTCACGAGCACAAAGTTCTATCCGCTATCGATCGGGATTTCTCTCCCGGCTTTCCCCGCTTCGTGCAACACAAGGCCGGCTTCGAAGGGCCGCGCGAGTGGGGCCGGGCGGTCTGCGAGGCTACCGGGCGAGGAGTGCGGGGCCCCACGAGGCGAGCGGTGAGATGTCGCCGTCGCGCCCGTTCAGGTTGCGATACCCGAGGGCGTGCTCGGCCTGCATCATCTTGTGGATCTGGGTCGTGCCCTCGTAGATGATCGGGGCGCGGGCGTTGCGGAAGTAGCGCTCGATCCCGTACTCGGCCGAGTACCCGTAGGCGCCGTGCACCTGGATCGCGAGGTGGGCCGCGCGGAACGCCGACTCGGTCGCGTGCCACTTGGCGAGGCTCGTCTCGCGCGTGTTGCGGACGCCCTTGTCCTTCAGCCAGGCGGCCTGCATGACGAGGAGCTTCGACGTCTCGTAGCCGAGCACCATCTCCGCGATCATGTCCTGGACGAACTGCTGCTTGCCGATCGGCTGCCCGAAGGTCTCGCGCTCGCGCGCGTAGGCGACCGACTGCTCGAGGCAGGCGCGGACGACGCCGCAGGCCCCGGCGGCCACGGTGAAGCGGCCCTGGTCGAGGCCGTACATGGCGATCTCGAAGCCCTGGCCCTCGTCGCCGACGAGGTTCTCGGCCGGCACCTCGACGTTCTCGAAGAAGAGCTCGCCGGTCGAGCCTGCCCAGATGCCGAGCTTGTTCTCGGTGTCCGCAGTCGTGACCCCCGGCCACTCGCGCTCGACGATGAACGCCGAGATCCCGCGGTGTTTCGCGTCGGGATCCGTCTTCGCGAAGACGAGCGCGTGGTCGGCGACGCTCGCATACGAGATCCAGTTCTTCTGGCCGTTGAGGACGTACGTGTCGCCCTCGCGGCGCGCGTTCGTGAGCATCCCGGCGACGTCCGACCCGGCGGCGGGCTCCGTGAGCCCGAAGCAGGCGAGCTTGTCGCCACGCGCCTGCGGTGCGAGGTAGCGCTGCTTCTGCTCCTCGTCGGCGTAGCGAAGGAGTGTCAGGGAGTTGAGGCCGACGTGGACCGAGATGAGCGTCCGGAAGGCGGCTTCGCCGCGCTCGATCTCCTCGCAGACGAGCGCCTCGGAGACGAAGTCGAGGCCGGCGCCGCCGTACTCCTCCGGAATGACGATGCCGAGGAGGCCGAGCTCGGCCATGCCCGCGATGGCGTCCATGTCGAGGTGGTGGTTGATGTCGTTCTCGATCGCGTTCGGGAGGATGCGCTCGTCCACGAACTGGCGAACCGTCGCCTGCACCTCCCGCTGCTCTGGGCTGAGCTCGAAATCCACGGCAACTAGTCTAAGTCCGCCGTGGGTCTCGCCGCGCTGTTTCAGGCCGCGCTCGCCCTCGCCTCGGGCGGGACTCTGCCGCCGAGCCACCTTCCCCCGCTGACGCCGAAGCAGAAGGCGGCCTTGGTCGTCGTCTCCGGTCTGCCCGCGCCGAAGGGCGCCGCCGGTGTGCTCGTGCAGGAGTGGAGCCGAAACGAACCGCGGCCGAGAAGGGCGAGGGTCTTCGTCGACCAGGAAGGCGGAGCGGCGAGCACCTTCGACGAGCTCCCGCCCGGCGCACCCGCGTCGTCGTTCGGAACCGCCGGCCGGGCGTACGCCGCCGGGAAGGCGACCGGCCGGGCGCTCGAGCGCGCCGGCGTGGACGTCGACCTCGCGCCGGTCGTGGACCTCGCCGGCGGCCCGCTCGGCTCGCGCCACTTCAGGGCGCCCGCCGAGGCGCTCGCCTTCGCGCGCGGCCTGGGCGCAGGCGGCACGGCTGCGTGCCCGAAGCACTTCCCGGGGCTCGGATCCGCGCCGATCTCCACCGATGAGGACCCGCACGTGCGCGCTCGCCTCTCGCCCGTCGAGACGGCGACCTTTCGGAAGGCGGTCGAGGCCGGGGTCGGCTGCGTGATGGTCGGGCACGCGTTCTACAAGCGCTTCGGGCTCGAACGGCGAGCGTCGTTCAACCCGGCGGCGTACAGGTTGCTGCGGGGGCTCGGTTTCGACGGCGTGGCGATCACCGACTCGGTCTCCGTCTTCGGGAGTGAGTGGGCGGTGCCCGCGGCGAAGCGGGCGATTCGCGCGGGCGCCGACCTCGTCCTCCTGACGAACGGGCGCGACGCCGCACGGGTCGTCCACGCGCTCGTCCCGCTCGCCCGCCGCGGCGTCCTCGACGAGCACGTCCGCCGCGTGCTCGCCTTCCGCCACCGGTTAGGGCTTCGTGAAGTCCCTTGAGCCTCGGCGCCGAAGGTGCTTACCTGCCCGTGTGAGACGGTTCCTGCTCGTCTCGATGCTTCTCGGCGCGGTCGCGGCCCTCGCGCCGGCGGCTGCCTCGGCCGCTCTCACGGCCACGCAGATCCGGATCGGCAACCACCCCGCCTTCGTCCGAGTCGTGGTCGACTTCTCGGGCGGCACGCTCCATCGGAACGACGCCGAGTCGCCCGATCCCCTGCCGTTCGACGGCCGCGCCCGGGTCCGCATCACCCATGCCGGTATCGACACCACTGCGGGGGCGGTGACCGACCAGCGCGTCACTGCCAGGATCAAGCAGCGCTCGGGATTCCTCGTCCTCAAGCTGTCGGCGAGACAGCACCGCTTCAAGTATCTCGAGCACGGCGTCCTGCACTCGCCCGAGCGGCTCGTGGTCGACCTCTGGAAAGCCCGCCCTCCGCGCCCCGCGGCGGAGTTTCCGTCGGCGCCGCAGGGCGGCTGCCTGACGATCGACCAGGTGACTCACGCGCCGGGGCAAGTCGTCGCACGCGGGACCGAGAAAAACCTCTTCGAGCACATGTTCCAGGCGGACCTGCGGAACAGGCACGGGACGATGATCGCCATGCGGCCGGTGACGGCGTCCGGGGGGAACTGGCACCGGACGCTCGCGTACGGCGTCACCCGGCAGCAGGCGGGGACTCTCGAGGCGGTCGACTTCTCCGAGCGGGACGGATCGCTCAGCTGCATCGCGCAGGTCCGCGTGACTCTTCAGCCCGGCCCGTAGCGCTCAAGCCGTCTCGCGGCGGTTGGTAAAGTCGAACACTTCGATGAGGGCGGAGGCCGGCGTCGGTTCGGTCCGAAAGGGCAGGAGACCCCGTGCGCGACGGGACCGTCTCGGGGTGGTCCGGCGCCGCTGGAGAGCCGTGCTGGCGGTCATCGGCGTCCTCCTCATCGGCGTCCTCCTCCTCGGGTTTGCGTACTCGGGCTCGGCGGACAAGGTCGCCGACGGGGTCACGGTCTCCGGCCAGGACGTGAGCGGTCTCTCCGCGGCCGAGGCACAGTCCAAGCTCGCCGCGCGCGCACACACGCTCTACACGGAGCAGGTGGTCTTCACGGGAGCCGGACGCAGGTGGTCGATCGCCCCGGCGCAGCTCGCCGTCGAGGCGGACTGGAACGCCGCCGCGGCCGAGGCTCTCGACCGGGCTGACGGTCCCGTCCCGATCAGGGGATTCGAGCGTCTCAAGCTCCGCTTTTTCGGCTCCGACGTCGAGCCGCCGGCCACTGCCGACCAGGGCGCCCTCGACCGCCAGCTACAGGTGATCGCGAAGCAGGTGGGGGTCGAAGGGCGCGAGGCGGCGATCGTCCTTCGCAACGGCCGGCCCGTCGTCAAGCCCGGGGAGCCGAGCCGCAGCCTCGAGACGGAGGCGGCTGCAAACACGATGGTCTCCGCGCTCGCGGCTCTCGAGCGGCCGGGGCCGGTTGCGCTCCCGATCAAGGTCACGCCCCCGGAGGTCGGGAGAGACGCCCTCGCCGCGGTCGCCCAGCAGGTTCGCACCGCGCTCTCCGGGCCGGTGATCTTCGCGTACAAGGACGTCCACCTCACGGTCACGCCGGAGCAGATCGCCTCCTTTCTCGCGCTGCCCCGAAACGGCGAGCGCGAGCTCGGCATCGGCGGCCCCGACGCGAAGGAGTACTTCGACAACCTGAGCCGAGCGGTCGCCCGCGCGCCGCGCGAGGTCGACTTCACCGTCGACGACGCGGGGAAGGCGCACATGATCCGGTCCCGCGACGGCCGCAAGCTCGACGTCGAGGCCTCCGAGAAGGCGCTCCTCGCCGCTGCCTTGCGAACGGTCAACCGCACCGCGCAGCTCGTCGTCGTCCCGGCGGAGCCGAAGCTCTCGACCGAGCGCGCGAAGGCGCTCGGCATCACGGGCCTCGTCGGGCGCTACACGACGTTCTACGGCGGCGACGCGAACCGCATCCACAACGTCCAGCTCGTCGCCCAGCTGATCGACCGGCACCTGATCGCGCCGCACTCGACGTTCTCCTTCAACAAGACGACCGGCGAGCGAAACGCGGCCCAGGGCTTCCTGGAGGCGCCGGTGATCATCAACGGGGAACTGAAAACCGGGCTCGGGGGCGGTGTCTGCCAGGTCTCGACGACGGTCTTCAACGCGGCCTTCGATGCCGGCCTCCCGATCACCGCGCGGACGAACCACGCGCTCTACATCGACCACTACCCGCTCGGCCGCGACGCGACGGTCAACTACCCGGACACCGACCTCACGTTCCAGAACGACTCCGACCACTGGATCCTCTTGCGCACGATCGTCGGCTCGTCCTCGCTGACGGTGCGCCTTTTCGGAACGCCCCTCCACCGGAGGGTCGAGACGCAGACGTCGCCGCTCAAGGTGACCGGCCCGCCGCCGGTCGAGCGCAAGCCCGATTCGCACCTCTACGTGGGCCAGAAGGCCGTCGCAGAGTACGGCCAGCCCTCGCGCTCGGTCTCGGTGCGCCGTCTCGTCTACGACGCGAAGGACAAGCTGCTCTTCGACACGACGTGGTACTCGAACTACCTCGCCGAGCCGAAGATCGTCCGCTACGGGACGAAGCCGGTGCCTGTCGAGTCCACGACGACGAAGCCCACGAATACCGGGACGACCACCGGGACGACGACGGAAAAGGGCGGCACGACGACGCGTTAGCCGCGCTCGACGTCGGCGATTCCCTCGGCCAGCCAGGACGGCATCCGCGTGGGGCGGAGCGTCGTGGCGTCGACGCAGGCGTGGCCCGTCCAGCCCTCCGCGATCGTCGCGGGCGGGTCGTTCAGGCGCTCGAGGACGTATTCGAAGCGGAAGCGGGCGCCCCGCATGTGCGTGACGCGCGTGTGGATCCGTAGCTCGTCGTCGAAGCCGCACGGGGCGAGATAGCGCACGTACGCCTCGATCGTGAGCGCCTCGACGCCCTGTTCGATCAGGCCGCGGTAGCCGCCCGGGAAGCGCGCCAGGTAGGTGACGCGCGCGACCTCGAACCAGTTCAGGTAGACGGCGTTGTTGGCGATCCCCTGCGCGTCGGTCTCGCTGAAGCGGACGCGCAAGTCGACCGAGAAGTGGTAGCCCTCCATGGGCCGGGAACTTTCTCAGCCCTCCAGGTGTCGAAGCAACTGTCATGAGCCTGTTCCAGAGTGGGGCCTCGTCGCAGGAGTGTGCTGGGCTGTGCGAGGCAAGGACGCAGGGAGCGTGCGTATCGAGTAGATACGGGCGCGACCGAGGACGCTGCCTCGCGCGGTTCAGTGCGCTACGGCGACTCAGGTCTCCACTTTGGGTCGGGCTCGAAAGGAGGCGAAGATGAAGAAGCTGGCCCTGTTCTTACCGCTCGTGCTCGCACTGACCCTTGCCGCGTGCAATGCCGGCGGCGGTGAAAGCACGGCCGGAGGCACCGGTGGAGGCGGCGACTTCGCGCAGGGCTCCGCGGAGCCGAGCGGGGGAGGCGGTTCCAAGGCCAACGACCGGCGGCTCGTCTCTTCGGGACACCAGTCCGCGGTGCCGCAGGTGGGCCCGCAGATCGTCCAGACGGCTCGCCTCCGGCTCTCGATCGCGCACGGGAGCTTCGACGACAAGGTCGACGACGTGCATGCGATCGTCGATTCCTACAGCGGCTTCGTCGTCAACTCGACGGCATCGCAGGGAAGCGACAAGCGGCTCGTCCAGGGCTCGCTCGACCTCCGCATTCCGGCGGAGAGCTACGAGGACGCCCTGGCCAGGCTCCGCCAGCTCGGCAAGGTCGAGGCGCTCGAGGAGAGCGGCCAGGACGTCTCGCAGGAGTTCGTCGACCTGAACGCGCGGATACGGCAGCTTCGCGCGGTCGAGGCGCAGCTCCTCGAGCTGCTCCAGCAGGCGGACGACGTGCCCGCGGCGCTCGCCGTGCAGAACCAGCTGTCGCAGGTGCAGCTCGACCTCGAGCAGGCGCGCGGGCGGCTCCAGTACCTGGACAACCGCGTCTCGTACGCGACGATCTCGCTGGCCATGCACGAGGCTGGCGCGGTAGCCCCCAAGGGAGGCGGGTTCAGCATCGTCGACGCGTGGGCGACCGCGGGCTCG
>Ga0111539_10012735_pt1 | contig 10533 bp, 8 predicted proteins | sample RhiMethybrSRZTD1_FD_79667 | JGI IMG/M metagenome (GOLD analysis project Ga0111539, IMG submission 79667) | Populus rhizosphere microbial communities from Tennessee, USA - Rhizosphere MetaG P. TD hybrid SRZTD1 (version 2) (version 2) | ecosystem: Host-associated > Plants > Roots > Rhizosphere >... | reverse complement strand
TGCGCTAGTTGCGATCGAAGAGCGCGGACCCCTCTCCCTAACCCTCTCCCCGCTGCGCGGGGCGAGGGGGACCGGATCTGATCTCCTCAGCGGCTCGCGGTCACCGTCGTGAAGAGGACGCGGGCGCTGGTCGCCTGCTCGATCGTCTGCTGTGTCACGCCCTCGGCGCGGACCACGCAGATGAAGCAGTCGCCCGCGGTGTCGAACACGCCCAGCTCGGTGATGATCCGGTTGGCGCAGCCGAGCGCGGTGGCGGGCAGCGTGAGCTGCGAGACCAGCTTCGGCTTGCCGTCCTTGGAGACGTGGCTCTGGAGGACCACCACGCGGCGCGCGCCCGCCGCCAGATCCATCGCGCCGCCCATGCCGGTGATCAGCTTGCCGGGCACCGTCCAGTTCGCCAGGTCGCCGTTGCACGCGACCTCCAGCCCACCCAGGATCGCCAGGTCGATGTGGCCGCCCCGGATCATCGCGAACGACAGCGCCGAATCGAACGTGCTGGCGCCGGGAAGCGCGGTGACGGTCTGCTTGCCTGCGTTGATCAGGCGCGCGTCGACCTGGTTCTCGGTCGGGTAGGGCCCCATACCGAGCAGGCCGTTCTCGGAGTGCAGCGTGACGCTGCCGTCCAGCGGGATGTAGTTGGCGACCTCGGTCGGCATGCCGATGCCGAGGTTCACGATCTGCCCGGCCTGCACCTCGGTCGCGGCGCGCCGGATCATCTCCTCGCGGGACCAGCTCACGACCTCACGCCCCCGACGACCGGCCGACCAGCGTGCGCGTGGTGCGGTGCTCGATGACGTCGCGGTGGTCGCGCACCTCGACGATTCGTTTGACGAAGATGCCGGGCAGGTGCACGTCATCTGGATCCATCGCGCCCCGGTGCACCAGCTTGTCCACCTCGGCGATGGTGATGTTCGCTGCCATCGCCATGATCGGATTGAAGTTGCGGGCGGTGCGGTAGAAACGCAGGTTCCCGTCGATGTCGCCGACCGCGGCGCGCACGATCGCTAGGTCGGCGCGCAGCGGCCGCTCGAGGACGTAGCGCTTGCCGTCGAGCTCGCGCACCTCCTTGCCCTCGGCGACGACGGTGCCCACGCCGGTCGGCGTGTAGAACCCGGCGATGCCCGCGCCGCCGGCGCGGATGCGTTCGGCGAACGTCCCCTGCGGCGACAGCTCGACCTTCACCTGGCCCTTCATGTACAGCTCCGCCAGATCGGGGTTGCCGCCCACGAAGCTGCAGATCACGCGCGAGACCTGGCGGGTCTTCAGCAGCACCGCCAGCCCCTGGCCGGCGTTGCCGCAGTTGTTGCTGATGATCGTCAGGTTCCTGACCCGGCTGCGCGCGATGGCGTCGATGCACGCCTCGGCGTTGCCGCACAGCCCGAACCCGCCCGACATGATCGACATGCCGTCGTGGAGCAGGCCGGCCAGGGCGCTCTCGACCTTCGGGAACACCTTCTCGATCGGCGGTGAGGTGTAACTCATGCCATCGCCTCGTCGAACGCCCGGCCCACCGCGGCGACGGCCTCGTCCAGCTCGGCGTCGGTGATGACGAGCGGCGGGGCGAAGTAGACCAGGTTGTCGCGCTTGTGCATGTGCAGATGATTTCGGCGTAGGGCCGCCGCGACCTTAGCCATCGTAACCGAGGGGAGGGGGGTACGGGTTCCTGGCGCGCAAAACTCGAAGGCCCACAGCAGGCCGATGCCGCGGACCTCACCGAGATAAGGGCGCTGGCGGGCGAAATCCTGGAACACCACCCGCAGGCGGGCGCCCGCCGCGGCCGCCCGGTCGACCAGCCCCTCGTCGCGATAGCTCTCGATCGCGGCGACGATCGCCTCGCACACCAGCGGGTGCCCGTAGCTGGTCAGCCCGCACACCAGCACGTTCTGGTCGAAGTGCCGGGCGACGCGGTCCGTGACGATGACGGCGCCGCCGGGCGCGTAGCCGGCCGTGATCCCCTTGGCCATGGTGAGCAGGTCGGGCGTGACGCCGTCGTGATCGACGGCGAACCAGCGGCCGGTGCGGCCGAACCCCGACAACACCTCGTCGGCGATCAACAGTACGCCGTGGCGATCGCAGATCGCGCGGACCTTCTTCCAGTAGCCGGCCGGGGGCGTGAACACGCCGTTGGCGCCGACCACGCCTTCCATGATCACGGCGGCGACCGTCTCCGGTCCCTCGCGCAGCAGCACGGTCTCCAGATCCTGGGCGCATTCGTGCGCGCACGACGACGGCTCCTTGCCGAACGGACAGCGGAAGCAATATGGGTCCGCCATGCGCACGACGCCGGGCAGGCCCGGCTCGAACGGTTCGCGCCGGGGATCGCCCGACAGCGACAACATCGCCAGCGTGGCGCCGTGGTAGCTGCGCGTGCGCGCGACGATCTTCCGCCGCCCGGTGACGAGGCGCGCGATCTTGACCGCGTTCTCGTTGGCCTCCGCGCCTGAGAGACAGAAAAACGTCTTCTCCAGTCCGGGCGGCGTGACCTCGGTCAGCAGCTCTGCGGCGCGCAGCTTCGCCGGGAAGGCGGCGTTGGGCGTGACCAGCAGGCCGCGTGCCGCGGCCTCGGCCAGCGCGAGGCGCATGCGCGGGTGGGCGTGCCCGAGGCCCGCGTTCCAGACCATGCTGCCGAGGTCCCACCAGCGCGCGCCGTCTGCGGTGACGAAGCGGGCGCCGGCGCCATCGACGATCTCGAGCGGCAGCGCGCTCGCCTGCGCGCTCCAGGTGTAGAACACGCGCGCCGCCTGGCGGTCGCCCAGAGCGTCGCTCATGCCGGGGCGCTCGCCTCCTTGCAGACAGCGGCGAACAGCTCGGCGATTGTCCGGGCCTGGGCGTCATCGATGATCAGCGGCGGAGAGAAGCGGATGGTCTTGCTACCGCACTCGAGCACCAGCAGGCCCCGCCGGAAGCAGAGGTCAGCGATCGCGTGCGCGAGCTCGGGGGTCGCCAGCTCGACGCCGATCATCAGACCAACGCCGCGTATCTCGGTGACGGCGGGGGATCCGCGCAACCGGTCTGCGAGCGCGGCCTTCAACAGATCGCCCACGCGGGCGGCGTTGGCGTTCAGTTCCTTTTCTAGTAGTCCGATCGTCGCGAGGCCGGCGGCGATCGCGACCGGGTTCCCCGCGATCGTCGAACCGTGGCTGCCCGCCGGCCAGGTCATGACCTGTTTCTTCGCGATCATCGCGCCCAGCGGCATGCCCGACGCGATCCCCTTGGCGACGAGCACGACGTCGGGGATGACGCCGGTGTGCTCGGCGGCGAACATCTTGCCGGTCCGCCCCATCCCGCTCTGGACCTCGTCGAACACCAGCACGATGCCGTGTTTGTCCGCGATCGCGCGCAGCCGGGCGAGGAAGTCGCCGGGCGGCACGATGTACCCGCCTTCGCCCAGCACCGGCTCGACGACGATCGCCGCCACGTCGTCCGGCGCGGTCACGGTCGCGAACAGCTCCTCGACGCTGGCCGCGTCGCCGTAGCGCGCGTGAAAGACGTTGGGCAACAGCGGCCCGAAGCGCCGCCGGTATTTCGACTTGCTGGCGGTCAGCGAGAGCGACCCCAGCGTTCGTCCGTGGAACCCGCCGCGAAACGCGATCAGCCCCGGCCGCCCGGTGTGGTGCCGCGCCAGCTTGATCGACGCCTCGACGGCTTCGGTGCCCGAGTTGGTGAGGAAGGTCTGCCAGTGGTGGCTGTTCGGGCCGATGCGCTGCGCTAGCGCGCCCAGCCGTTCGCAGATCTCGCCGTAGCCCGGGTAGTGGAAGTCCGTACCGCAGATGTGGATGAGGACCTCGGCCTGCGCGGCGATCGCCTCGGCCACGGCCGGGTGGCAGTGACCGGTCGACGCCGTCGCGACGCCGGCCTCGGCGTCGAAGTAGACGTTGCCGTCCACGTCTTCGACCATGCACCCCGACGCGCGTTTCACCATCAGCGGGTAGCAGTGGATGAGGGACGGCGAAAGGTGGGGGAGGGCGCGCGCGATCATCTCCCGCGCGCGCGGACCGGGCGGATCCGTGACGATGGAGATCGGCTGCGCGGCCAGGTCAGCGAGCGACGATTTGGCGGGTGCGGTCATGCGCACAACGTCCGGCTCTGCTCGCGCAGGTAGCAGAGCAAGGTGTAATGCCCGCCGATGTTCTTGCCGGTCGAGCCGCTGCCCTTCCAGCCGCCGAACGGCTGAACGCCGGGCCAGGCGCCGGTCGTCGCGCCGGCGGCGCGGTTGACGTAAACCACGCCCGCCTCGATCCGGTCGTGGAACGCGTCGATCTCGGCCTGCTCGCGCGAGAACAGCCCGGCCGTCAGCCCGAAGCGGGTATCGTTCGCGCGCGCCAGCGCCTGGTCCAGGCTGTCGACCGTGTCGACCGCGACAATCGGGACGAACAGCTCTTCGCGCCACAGCTGGTGATCGACCGGCAGCCCGGCGAGGACTGTCGGTCGCACGAAGTATCCCTGCGCCATGGTCCCGTCCTTGACCGCCTTGCCGCCCGCGCGCACGGCGTCGCCCGCGAGGCCGGCGTAACGCTGGTAGTCCTCGTAGCTCTGCTTGGTCGCGACCGGGCCCACGAACACGCCCTTGTCCAGCGGATCGCCCAGCACCACATCGTCGGCCGCCTTCACCAGGCCGGCCAGGAACTTGTCGGCGACCCCGCGGTGGACGTAAACGCGCGAACAGGCGGAGCACTTGTGCCCGTTCATGCCGAACGCGGAGCGAAACACGCCCTGCACGGCCTGCGCGATGTCGGCGCTGGGCATGACGATGGCGGGGTTCTTGCCGCCCATCTCGACGACGCACGGCTTGGGGTAGTCGTGGGCGAACTTCCGGTACAGCTGTCCGAAGCCGACGTCGTAAGAGCCCGTGAACGTCAACCCCGCGACGTTGGGATGGTCCCGCAGGCCGTCGCCCACGATGCGGCCGCTTCCCGGCAGGCAGCTGATGACGCCGGGCGGCACGCCGGCCTGCTCGAAGATCTCGACCAGCTTGACCCCCGACAGCGGCGTCTCGGACGACGGCTTCATGACGACGGTGTTGCCTGCAACCAACGCCGCCGCGGCCGGCGCCCCGAGCAGCGCGTACGGGAAGTTCCAGGGCGCGATGACCGCCCACACGCCGTACGGGCGGAGCACGCTGGTGTTGGTGTCGGTTGGCACCAGCCGCCCCATCTCGCGGACATAGCCGGCGTTCGCGCGCATCTCGGCCGCGTAATACGCGTACAGGTCGGCGGTCTCTTCGATTTCGCCCAGCGCCTCGACCCGGTTTTTCCCCATCTCGAAGATGAGCCAGGCGGCCAGCTCGAAGCGCCGCTCACGCACGATGTCGGCCGCCCGATCGAGGATCGCGGCGCGTTCCTGCCAGGGGACGGCGCTCCAGCGCGGGAACGCCGCATGCGCGGCCGCGACGGCCTCGCGCACGTCCGCTTCGGTCGCCGTCGCCACGCGCGCGACGACCACGCGTGTGTCCGTCGGGCTGCGGCTCTCGATCGCGGCGCCGCCGGTTCGCGTGGTCCCCGCCACGTGCAGCGGGTAGTCGCGGCCAAGCGCGGCGCGGACGTCGGCGATCGCCGATGTGAAGGCGGCGTCGAGCGCCGGGTCGTCGGCGCTGAGGCTGATGTATGTCACCTTCCCGGTCGGGCTCATGGCGTTTCTGTTGACAAGAATAGTCCAGAAACATCGACGATGTGTGACGCGTCCACGGGCGTCGGCATGGCCTCGTTTTCGCGTTCTACACGGTGCTGATCCACCGTTGACACCATGATTTCGAATCCGTAGTCTGGCGACCCCGCGTGAGGAAGTATCAAGGGCACGGGCCACGGAGAGACCAAACATGACGAAGGCGGAGCTCATCGAACGGGTGTACGGCGGCAAGCATCTCCCGCGCGAGCTGACCAAGAAGACCGTGGCTCAGATCGTCGATGCCGTCTTCACCGAGATGGGCGACTACTTCATCCGCACCCGCGTCTCTCGCAACCAGGGTGCGCGCCTGACCTACCCGGGCTTCGGGACGTTCTCCAAGCGCCGCCGTCCGCCGCGCATGGTCCGCAATCCGCGCACGGGGGATCCGATCACGATCCCGCAGCAGGAGACGATCACATTTTCGCCCGGTCAGGAGCTGCGCTCGCTGCTCAACAGGAACGGCAAGCGGCAGAGCCACGCGCTGTCCGCCGCCGCCAAGACGGCGTCGCGTTAGCCAAACTATCCAGCCGCGGGCGCTGGCAGCGCCCGCGAACGGCGCGCTACACTAACTAATGCTCGATCCCAGCTTGGAGCTGGCTGACCTGCACATCCATGTCGGCGCCGCCGTGGCCCCGCACATCCTCTGGTCCATCGCGCACGACCAGGGGTTCAAGCTACCCGTGCAGACCTACTGGGAGTTCCGCGACCTCGTCACCGCCAAGCCGGAGACGGTGTCGTCGCTGGCGGATTATCTAGCGATTCTGCACCATTGGACGGAGAAGATTCAGTCGTCCCCGGCCGCCATCGAGCGTTCTGTCTACGAGGTCATCGGCAAGGAGTTCCGCTCGAGCGGCGTGTCGCTGATCGAGCTTCGCTTCAACCCGATGAAGCGCAACCTGGGCGGCGAGCGCGACCTGGACCACATCATCCATGCGGCGCTGCGCGGAATGGATCGGGCGTGCCTCGAATACGGCGTGCGCGCGGGACTGATCTTCTGCCTGGCGCGGGAATTCTCGCTGGACCTGAACGAGATCCTCGTGAAGAAGGCGGTCAAGTACAAGAACCGCGGCGTCGTCGGGATCGATCTCGCGGGACCCGAGTCGCACGCTCTCGAGCTCGGCGACGAGGTCACCGGCTACCGCGATCTGTTCGCGCGCGCGCGCGCCGCTTCGCTGGGCACCACCGTGCACACGGGCGAGACGGCGTTCACGGCGGCGCCGGGCGTGCTGGCCGTGCTGAAGGAGCTGGCGCCGTCGCGCATCGGTCACGGCGTCGCCGCCGCGGGCAGTGAGGAGGCGCTCGCCAAGCTGGTCGAATCAGGAACCGTGCTGGAGATCTGTCCCAGCTCGAACCTGCGCACGCGCGCGGTGAGCGGGCTGGCGGAGCTGGGCGCGGCGTTGCGCGCCTTCGAAACTGCGGGGGTCCGCTACACCATCAACACCGATGGGCCGTACCTGCTGAACACGCACCTGCGGCGCGAATACCAGCTGCTGATCGAGTCCAACATTCTGTCGGACGCCGAGGCCGAACGCAGCGTCGCGGTCTCGCGCGCGGCGACGTTCATCCGGTAGCCGCCCTCGCGCTGCGCGCGAGAGCGCGGCCATGTTTTCAGACATGCATCGCACACCGCGCCTGCGGCGCGGGGCGATGGGCGTCGTGTTAACTTCGCGTCCGTGACGGCCGGGCGCTGGGCTCTTGCGGCCCTCATCACCGCAGTCGGTGTGTTCGTGCCCGCGCGTGCCGCGCGCGCGGCGCGCAATCCGTTCGCCTGGGCGCCGCCGGGGACCGAAATCGTCGAGCGCGGGCGTTTGGCCGCCAACCGGTTCGGGCTGCTGTCGCTGCACGAGGTGACGATCGAAGTCGACGACGCGTTCGCGGCCGCCAACCGGCAGGCGCTCGCGCTGGCGGAGGCGCGCATCGCCGAGATCGCCGGGGTGAGGGCGGTCTTCGGCCCAGCGGGGCTGCTGGACATCACCGCCGACCCCCGCGGCCACACCAGCGCGCGCCCGGTGCTGGGCCGGGGCGGGGGCGGGAACCAACCCGGGGTGGCGGAGCCGCTGGAGAGCGAGGGGGAGGCGGCGCGCCAGCGCGTCGTCCGGCGCGCCGACGCGCTCGGCTGGTTCCTGACGGAGAACGGCCGCCGGGTCCGTTTCTTCATCGACACCGACCGCTGGCCGCGCGTCGCGCCCGAGGTGGCAAACGCGCTCGCCGCCTCGGGCCTGGGCCTGGCGCCGACGTCGTCGGCCAGCCCCGATGCGCGGCCGCTCTGGCCGGATCCGCGCGGGCGGGGGCGGCTGATGAACATCGGGTTTTCGGCGCTGTGGGCGCTGTTGACGCTGGTCGCGCTCCGACGCGCGCGGGCCATCGCCGTGGGCCGCAGCGGCTGGGGGCGGCTGGTCCCGGCCTTCGCGGCCGCTGTGGGCGCGGCGGCGCCGTTCGCGCTGGTGCCCGTGACGGGTGTGCGCATCGCCGGTGGCTACGCGGCGTTGTCGGCCGCGGTGATCGCGTTTGCGCTGTGGCCGGGGCGCAAGCAGGTGCCCGCGCCCGCGGAAGACGCGCCGGGACCGCGCTGGCCGCTGCTGGTCTTCGCGCTGGCGGTCGTCATCGCCGGCGGTGCGCTGCTGCCGTCGGTGCGCGTCGGGACACGGCAGTGGGACGCGGCGCCGATGTTCTTCGTCAGCGTGCGCGGCGAGCTGGACGAGCCGGTGGTGCTGCGCGAGCTCCGACGCGTCACCGACCATCTGCGCGAACAGCCGGGCGTCGCCAACGCCTGGTCGGTTGCGGACCTATTCATGGGCGTCACCCTGGAGGGCGACGCGGCGAGCCGCATCCCCGACGATGCGGAGCAAGTTCGCCGGATCCTCGTCCAGGCGCGCACCGATCCGGCGGTCCGGCTCGAGCTGGCGGGCGACCACCGGGAGGCGCTGATCGCCGTGCGGTTCGACGACGATCCGACCGTGGATCATCAGACGATCGTCGCGCGCCTGGAACGCTACCTGGAGCTGGAGCTGCGGCGCGCCCTGCTGCGCGTCGACACGTCGGCGCCCGGCGTGTCGCCGGTGACCCGCTCGCTCGGCCGCGGCGTGCTGGCCATCGACGCGCGTGAGCGGGTGTTGCGCATCTGCGCCCGCTCGGGGCGGCCGCTGGACGCGGCCGAGGCGCAGGCCGTCGAACGTGTCGCGCGCCAGGCGGCGACGATTCCGGCGGCGGATCCGGCGCGCCTGGAGGCGGACATCGCCGACAACGTGCGCGACTTCATCGCGCGGCACCCCTTCGCGCTCGGCCCGACCGAGACGAGCCGGTTGATCGCCGCGGTGGCCGCGCTGGGAGACGGCGCCAGCGTCGACGAGGTGCGGGTGGCGGTCGCGACCGCGTACGGGGGGCGCCTGTCGGACACGGTCCTGCGCACGACCGCCGAGAACCTGGCGCGCCGGATTGCGGCGGTCAGGCGGCGGCACATCGCCGCCACGAACTTCAAGGACATGCTCACCGGTGCCCAGCTGCCGAGCGAGGGCGTGCTCGCCGACGAGGTGCGCGGCGCGACGCTGGACGCGATGGGACCGGTCGTCGGGATCCCGGCCCCCGCGGACAGCGCGACGGCGTTCCGGCTGGATCTGGTGCCGGTGGGGGGCGCGCCCAACGATCGCGCGCTGTCGCTGCTGTGGCGGAAGGCGCTGGGGGCCGGCGCGGTGGCGGCGGCGGGACTGCTCGCGATCCTGCTGGTGTTCGCGGGCGGCCCGGCGGGGGTGCTGTCACTGCCGCTCGCGCTCGCGCCCGCGGCCGCGGCGATTGTGCCGGCGGCGCTGCTGGGCGAGCCGGTGGGGCTGCCGACGCTGTCGTTTTATGGGGGCGCGCTGGCGGCGGGCGCGCTGCTGGCGCTGGCGGTGACGCCGCCCGCGCGGCGTGACGTCGGTCGGAGAGGCGGATGAACGGGCGGCGGCGGCTCGCCCTCGCGTGCGTGTTTGCCGTCGTCGGTTGCGGCGCGCCGCCGTGGCAGCTCGGCAAACCGCTCGACGGACGGCCGTCGATTCCGCCGGATCAGGCGGTCGTGTCGCCCGCGCAGGCGGCGGCCGACGCACAGAAAGAGCGCGCCACGGGGCGGCGCGTGCTGGAGATATCGGCGTTGCAGAAGCTGGATACGGCCGACGCGCTGTCGGGTCCCGCCCGCCTGCGGCTGGCCGAGCTGCTGACGGCGCGCGCGACCGAGTTTCATGCGCTCGGGCGTCCCATTCCGGAGAGCGCCGATCTGGAAACCGTCGCGCGCCTGGACCCGACACGCGGCGCGAAGCTCGGTCCGGCCCGGGCGGTCGCGGCGGCGGCGGCGGGCGATGCCTGGAAGGCGATCCGCGCGCGCGATGAGGCGCAGGCGGCGTACATGCGTGCGGCTGCCCTCGGCGGGGTACCGGCGGGAGATGTCGGGATTGTCCCGCGGCGCGGCGCGGTGCCGGCGGTGATCAGCGGGCAGCCACCCGCCGACATCGACGGCTTTGTGTTCGGCGGCGCGTCGTTGTCGGCGCGGCTGGTGCCGCTGGTTGCCGCCTTCCCGTGGGTGCTCGACCACCAGACGCGGGCGCTGTTCTGGGCGGAGCTGCTGCTCGCCGAGGACGCGACCTCGCCCGACGTGCTGGAGCTGGTCGCCGTCATCTGGGGCCGCGCCGGCCGCCAGGGCGGCACCGAGCGCATGTTGATGGAGCTCGTCTACCATTCGCCCGATCGCGCCGCCGGGATCGCGCGCGGCGCCGCGGTGTGGGAGCGCCTCGGGCGGCCGCGCGAGGCGTGCGCGCAGTGGATCCGCGCCGCGCGGTGGCGCGACGATCCGGAGGATCCGGTGTGGCGCAAGGCGTACGCCTGCACGCGCCGCGATCCGGG
>Ga0111539_10012734_pt1 | contig 10533 bp, 12 predicted proteins | sample RhiMethybrSRZTD1_FD_79667 | JGI IMG/M metagenome (GOLD analysis project Ga0111539, IMG submission 79667) | Populus rhizosphere microbial communities from Tennessee, USA - Rhizosphere MetaG P. TD hybrid SRZTD1 (version 2) (version 2) | ecosystem: Host-associated > Plants > Roots > Rhizosphere >... | reverse complement strand
GAGCCCGAGGTAGGCCCGGTCAGCGCGAAGCAGGGCACTTCCAGGCCCTTGGCGAGGCGCGGCAGGTAGGGGTGCTTCTGCTCGGGCGTGCCGTATTTCTCGATCAGCTCGCCGGGGCCCAGCGAGTTCGGCACCATGACGATGGTGACGGTGTCGGGCGACCGGGAGGCGATGCGGCCGAGGATCAGCGACTGCGCCTGCGCCGAGAAGCCCAAGCCGCCGTGCTCCTTGGAGATGAGCATGCCCAGGAACCCGTGCTTCTTGACGAAGCTCCAGACCTCCTCGGGGATCTCTTTGTCGTTGTGACGGATGGCCCAGTCGTTGACCATGCGGCAGAGCTCGTTGGTCGGCCCGTCGAGGAAGGCTTTCTCCTCCTCGGTCAGCGTAATGGGCGGGACGGTGCGCAGCTTCTCCCAGTCCGGTTGGCCCGAGAACAGCTCGGCATCGAAGCCGATGGTGCCGGCATTGAGCGCCTCCTGCTCGGTGGCCGACACCCTGGGCAGGATGCCCTTGATCTTGTGGTAGAGGGGGCGGATCAGCGCCGCCCGGCGCACAGCGGGAACCGACAGCCCCGCCAGCACGATCACCGGCAGCCAGGCCAGCAGGCCAAGAAGATTGAACGTGGGCTCATGCCAGTCGCCGTAGACAAGACCCGTGCGCCAGGCCAGCACCGCTGCCGCGACCGCCGCAGCCCATACCCATAGAGGCGCGCGGCGCATGGCCAGGACGAACGCGCCGGCGATGCAAACGGCTATGAAAACGAAACCCGCCATGCTGCTGCTCCTCGACGACGCCAGCTTGCGTCGTGCCGCCATCTCAAGGAATTCAAGCTCTTGACGGTACCCCAAAGTTGACGTTTACGTCAATTTTGGCCCGCCGCAGGCGACCCACCGCCCGATGGCGCATGGGTATACGAGTTATCGCTATTTTTTAGTATAGCGGCTTTGCGACCGGTGCGAAAAGCTTCGCGTTGCCTATCCTTCTCAGGACTGCAGGCGTCATGCACTCCGGACAGGAACAGACGGGACTACCTCCAGGCCTGCGCCGCTCCCTGCTTGCGCTTGCGCTGGCACTGGCACTCGGCCTTGCCAGCTGGAGCATTGCCGCCGAGGACGATGCCAAGCTCAAGAGCTATGGCCGGCACCTAGCCCAGGAGTGCACCGGTTGCCATCGCATCGACGGCGTCGACAACGGCATTCCCTCCATTGTCGGGTGGGATGCGCAGCGGTTCATGACGACCTTGCGGTTCTATCAGGCCGGGGCGCGCACCAACCCCGTCATGGTGTCGGTGGCAAAATCGCTCGATGAGGACCAGGTCGCGGCGTTGGCTGCCTACTACGGGTCGCTGCCGAAGCCGGCACCGAAGGCGAAGAAATAGATGTCATCCCGGCGCTCGTCGCCGGGATCCAGCGAGCCGCACTCGCCCAGCTGGACTGGCTCACGGAACATCGCAGCAGGGAGCATTCTGCGACCTGGGTCCCGGGCACAAGGCCCGGGATGACACTCGGCGCGTGCGGAACCGGCAGGGCTTACCCGCTATCCCGCCTTCTTCTGGTCCGCGGCAGCCGGCCCGGCTTTGGCGAACATGTCGGCGGTGATGCCGTCGTACCAGCCGATGCTCTCCTGATAGTTGGCCTTGCGCACGTCGGCCGCCTCACCCTTCTGCGACACGAACCCGCCTGACGCGTCGAGCTTGCCGTCCTTGGGCGCGTAATTGGCGCCGATCTTGACGTCGTCGTCGGGTGCCAGCAGCGACCAGCAGGTGTTACGATAGCGGGCCGGGAACTTCTCCTTCTTGGCAAGCTCGCCCAGGATGTCGGCGACCACCACCTTGGCCTGGCTGTTGGCGGAGAACGCCGACTTGGGCATCGGCGCGGCGATCGAGGCATCGCCCAGGACATACACGTTCTGCACCTTCTTGGAGGCGAAGTTGTCCGGGTTGATCGGGCACCAGTCGCCCTCGGTGCAGCCGGCCTTGACGGCGATCTCGCCCGCCCGCTGCTGCGGGATGATGTTGGCGACGTCGGCCTTCACCTTCTTTCCCGCCTTGGTGACGATCTCCTTGGTCTTAGGGTCGAGGCTCGTCACCGCGTAGTCGTCGATTTCGGTCGTCAGGTTGAGCTCGATGATGTTCTTGTAATATTTGTCGAAGGCCTCGGTGAACACCGGCTGCTTGGAGAAGGCCTTCTTGGGATCCAGGATGACAAGCTTGGACTTGGGCTTCTTGGTCTTGAGGTAGTGGGCGATCATGCAGGCGCGCTCGTAGGGGCCGGGCGGGCAGCGGTAGGGATCGGTGGGCGTGACCATCACCACCGTGCCTCCGTCGCGCATGGCGGTGAGCTGCTGCTTGAGCGCCCGCTTGCCCGCCGCCGCCGTCGTATACGCGTGCGGCATGGTGCGGGAGACATCGCGCGAATAGCCGGGGATCGAGTCGTACTTGACGTCGATGCCGGGCGACAGCACGAGACGATCGTAGGCATAGGTGCGGCCGCCGCGCGTCTTGACGGTCTTTTTGGCGGCATCGATGTCGGTGGCGAAGTCGTGCACCACCTTGACGCCCAGGCGGCGCAGCCCGCCGTAGTTGTGGTTGAGCGATTCGAGCGTGCGCAAGCCGCCGATGTAGAGGTTGGAGAAGAACGAGGAGCTGTAGATCGGATTGGCCTCGATCAGGGTGACGTCGAGTTCGGGCGCCTCCTTCTTGAGGTAGTGCGCAACCGTCGCTCCGCCGGCGCCCCCTCCGACGATCACCACCTTCGCCGCGCCCTGGGCGATGGCAAACGGCGCCCAGGCTGAGGAGGCCCACGCACCGACGCCGGCGAGCCCGGCCAGCTTGGCAAAATCGCGCCTGGAAATCTCCGACATCTCTGCCTCCCTATCCCATATCTTTCCACCGCAGCGAACCTTTCGCCGCGTTGTGAATTGCTTCGGCTCATTCTAAGGTGTTAGGGCCGGTTGGCAATGCGACCACGCAAATGCGCTCCGCATGCTGCGCCATATGCTGCAAGGCTGGATCGATGCCGGTCGCATCTTATATAAGAAACGACTTCAGATGAGGCGCACAGTGCACGTCCGCAGGCCCCACAGACTTAGTCGACGCGCCTTTGCCATCGGCGCCGGCGCCGCCCTCACGGTTGCCGCGCTGCCTGGGAGGCCGCTTCTGGCGCAGGACCAGCCCCAGGCCTGGGAGCAGGCCCTGCGCAAGATCCTGGGCGATGCCAAGCCCATCGAGGGCAAAATTGCCGTCGAGCTGCCGGAGATCGCCGAGAACGGCAATACAGTGCCCTTCACCATCGCGGTCGACAGCCCGATGACGGAGAAAGACCACGTCAAGGCCATCCACATCATCGCCACCTCCAACCCGCAGCCGGGCGTGGCGACGTTCCGCCTCTCGCCGCTGTCAGGCAAGGCGGCGGTCGCCAGCCGCATGCGCCTGCAGAGGACCCAGGACGTCATCGTCATCGCGGAATTGAGCGACGGCCGCTTCCTGTCGGCCAAGCGCCCGGTCAAGGTGACGATCGGCGGCTGCGGCGGCTAGGCAAGGAGAGCGCAAATGACCAAGCCCCGCGTCAAGCTTCCCGAAAGCGCCAAGGTCGGTGAGGTGATCGAGGTCAAGACCCTGATCTCGCACGTCATGGAGACGGGCCAGCGCAAGGACCCCGAGGGCAAGACCATCCCGCGCAATATCATCAATACCTTCACGGCCGCGTTCGCGGGCACGGAGGTGTTCAAGGCCGAGATGCATCCGGGCATATCGGCCAACCCGTATTTGTCGTTCTACATGAAGGTGCCGGGACCGGGCGAGTTCGAGTTCGCCTGGACCGACGACGGCGGCAAGAAGATCGTCGAGAAGATCAAGCTCAACGTGACGTGAGCGGGTCGACGCCCGCCGCCGCGCATCTTGCCGAGGCGAGGCAGCGGTGCTGACAGCCGACATGAAGCGGGTGGTGCGCGAGCAGCGGCTGGGCTTCGTTGCCACCGTGAATGCCGACGGCACGCCCAACGTCTCGCCGAAGGCGACCTTCACGGTGCTCGACGATGCCACGCTTGCGTTTGCGGAAATCAGGTCGCCGGGGACGCTGCGCAATCTCAAGGCCAACCCGGCGATCGAGGTGAATTTCGTCGATCCTTTCGTGCGCAAAGGCTACCGCTTCGCCGGCGCGGCAAGAGTTGTGCCGCGCGAATCGGATGACTTCGCGGAGTTGATCGGCGCGTTCGCCGACTACGGAAATCTGGTCGAGCGCATGCGCGCGGTCGTCAGCATAGCCGTTGCCAGAGCCCTGCCGATCGTCTCGCCCGCCTACGACCGCGGCGCTAGCGAGGGTGAGCTCAGACGGCAATGGACGACGCGGTTCCGCAGGCTTCAACCCAATGAGCGGTTCGAAGAATAGCCGGCTGCGGTAGCCCTTCGCGATCGGCGCCTACCCCCTTGCCCGCGCCCAGGCAATTCTTTACGCCTGCTGACGGAAGGGCCCGCACGGGGGAGATCGAACAATGTCGGACGAGCCGGTTTGCGCGCAGAAGAGCCCCTATCAGGTCACGCTCGAGGAGGGGAAGGCCTATTTCTGGTGCACCTGCGGACGCTCGGCCAGGCAGCCCTTCTGCGATGGCTCCCACAAGGTGACCAGCCTGCAGCCGCACCGCTTCGTGGCGGAAAGCTCTGGCACCTTCAATCTATGCGGCTGCAAGAGCACCGACGACAGGCCGTTCTGCGACGGCACCCACAACGTCCTCTGATCGAGGCCAGGCCTGCCCGCAAGCGTGATATTTTTGCCGGATGCGCTGTTTTCGCGGGCCGGGGCCATCCCGGGGCCTGCCCTCGCGTTGTAGGTCCCCTGACGCCTCTGCTAGCTTGACGCGAGCGACTCGAGGGCAGCACGGCGGCGCACATGGAATACTTCATCCAGCAGATGATCAACGGCGTCACGCTGGGCTCCATCTACGGCCTCATCGCCATCGGCTACACGATGGTGTTCGGCATCATCGGCATGGTCAACTTCGCCCACGGCGACGTGTTCATGCTGTCGACCTTCATCGCCCTCATCTTCCTCATGGCGCTGACCCAAATTCTGGGGATCGGATCGCTGGCGGTGGCCCTGTTCGTCGTGCTCATCGCCGGCATGCTGCTGACCTCGCTGTGGGCCTGGGCCATCGAGCGCCTCGCCTACCGGCCCCTGCGCGGTTCGTTCCGCCTGGCGCCGCTGATCTCCGCCATCGGCATGTCGATCTTCCTGTCGAACCTGGTGCAGGTCACGCAAGGGCCGCGCAACAAGCCGGTGCCGTCCATCCTGAGCGACGTGATCATGCTCAGCAGCGGCGTCGACGGCTACGCCGTCACGCTCTCCTACAAGCAGATCCTGATCGTCGTGGTGACCATCGTGCTGCTCGTGGCCTTCTGGTACGTGGTGCAGAAGACCGCGCTCGGGCGGGCCCAGCGCGCCTGCGAGCAAGACCGGCGCATGGCCGCCCTGTTGGGCATCGACGTCGACCGCACCATCTCGCTCACCTTCGTGATGGGGGCGGCGCTGGCGGCCGTCGCCGGACTGATGTTCATGATCTACTACGGCGTCGTGCACTTCAACGACGGCTTCGTGCCGGGGGTCAAGGCGTTCACGGCCGCGGTGCTGGGCGGCATCGGCTCGCTGCCCGGCGCGGTGCTGGGCGGCCTGCTGATCGGTCTCATCGAGACCCTGTGGTCGGCCTACTTCTCGATCGACTACAAGGACGTCGCCACCTTCTCGATCCTGGTCGTCACGCTGGTGTTCCTGCCCTCGGGCCTGCTCGGCAGGCCTGACGTGGAGAAGGTGTGAGCGATGGCCGTGGACGCCGCCGAGCCCCCTCGCACGGCCTTGCGACCGCTCGCCGTCCTCAAGGATGCGCTGGGCACTGCGCTGCTCGCCCTGGGGCTGGCGGTGCCGATCCTGGCGCTGCGCACCGAGCAGAACATCTCCAACGAGCTCATTCTGCAGCCGCGCTGGAACTACGTGGCGATTGCCGTGCTGGCCGCCTTCATGGCACGGCTCCTCTACCTCCTCGTCCCTGCCCTGCCGAGGCGGCGCAAAGCCTCGCGCAAGGCCGGGCCGCGCGTCACGGGACGGGCGATCTCGGTCGCCGGCCTCGTCCTCCTGGTGGCCTATCCGCTGCTGGCGCTGGCACTGGTGGGCCAGGGCGGCGCCATCAAGTGGATCGACAATTTCGGCATCCAGATCCTGATCTACATCATGCTGGGCTGGGGGCTGAACATCGTGGTCGGCCTCGCCGGCCTGCTCGATCTGGGCTACGTCGCCTTTTACGCGGTCGGCGCCTATTCCTACGCTCTGCTGGCCACCAGCGACCCCGTCAAGGCCTTCATGGCCGAATGGCTAGGCCCCAATTTCTGGCCGCTGTGGGCGTTCTGGATCTGCCTGCCCGTAGCCGGCCTGATGGCCGCCTTCTGGGGTATCCTGCTGGGCTTCCCGGTGCTGCGGCTGAGGGGCGACTACCTCGCCATCGTCACGCTGGCGTTCGGCGAGATCATTCGCCTGGTGCTCATCAACTGGGTCCCCGTCACCAACGGCTACGCCGGCATAACGTCGATCCCGCGTCCCACCTTCTTCGGCCTACCCTTCAATGCCAGCGACAGCGGATTTGCGGCCTTCTTCGGCCTTCCGTTCACCCCGCTCTACCGCACCATCTTCCTGTTCTACGTGATCCTGGCGCTGGCCCTGCTCACCAATTGGGTCACCTTGCGCTTGCGGCGCCTGCCGGTGGGGCGCGCCTGGGAAGCTTTGCGCGAGGACGAGATCGCCTGCCGCGCGCTCGGCATCAACACCACCAACACCAAGCTCACCGCCTTTGCCATCGGCGCCGGCTTCGGCGGCTTCGCTGGCTCCTTCTTCGCGGCGCGCCAGGGCTTCATCAGCCCGGAGTCCTTCACCTTCATGGAGAGCGCGATCGTGGTCGCCATCGTCGTGCTGGGCGGCATGGGCAGCCAGATCGGCGTGGCGATCGCCGCCATCGCCATGATCGGCGGCACCGAGATCCTGCGCGAGCTCGATTGGCTCAAGCGCGTGTTCGGCCCGGATTTCGAGCCGACCCACTACCGCATGCTGCTGTTCGGGCTGGCCATGGTGCTGCTGATGATCTGGAGGCCGCGCGGATTGGTGGCCTTCCGCCAGCCCTCCATCTTCCTGCGCGAGCGCCGAGCGGTGCGCGCCGACATGGTGAGGGAGGGGCACGGCTGATGAGCGTGGCGGCGCCTCCCCTGCTCGACGTCGAACACCTGACCATGCGCTTCGGCGGGCTCGTCGCCATCGACGCTCTGTCGTTTGCCGCCGCACGCGGCGAGATCACGGCCATCATCGGTCCCAACGGCGCCGGCAAGACAACGGTCTTCAACTGCATCACTGGGTTCTACAAGCCGACGAGCGGACGCCTGCTGCTCGCGCTGGGCGATGCCGACGCCGGCGAGGTGGCAGCCCTCACGGCCTCCGGACGACGCTGGCGCAACACGGCTAAAGGCCAAATCTTCCTCCTGGAGCGCATGCCCGACTACGAGATCGTGGCGCGCGCCCACGTCGCGCGCACGTTCCAGAACATCCGCCTCTTTCCCGGCATGACCGTGCTCGAGAACCTGATCGTCGCCCAGCACAATCCGCTGATGGCGGCGTCGGGGTGGACGGTGCTGGGCCTCTTCGGTGCACGCCGTTATGTCGAGGCCGAGGCCCGCGCCGTGGAGCGCGCCCAATACTGGCTCGACAAGGTCGGCCTCATGGAGCGCGCCGACGATCCGGCCGGCGACCTCCCCTACGGCGCCCAGCGCCGGCTCGAGATTGCGCGCGCCATGTGCACCGAACCGGCGCTGCTGTGCCTCGACGAGCCGGCAGCCGGCCTCAATCCTCGCGAGTCGGCCGACCTCACCGCCTTTCTCAAATCCATCCAGGTCGAGCACGGAACCTCGATCCTGCTGATCGAGCACGACATGTCCGTGGTGATGGAGATCTCCCATCGCGTCGTCGTCCTCGAGTACGGACAGAAGATCGCGGACGGCCCTCCCGACCAGGTGCGCAACGACCCCAGGGTGATCGCCGCCTACCTCGGCGTCGAGGACGAGGAGGTCGAGAAGGTCGAAGCGGAGATCGCGCGATGATGGTCTCGAGCGCCCCCCGGTGCAGCGAAGGGACTCCCCTCCCCCTTGCGGGGAGGGGTCGGGGGTGGGGGGATGACGCGGGGGCCAAGGGCGTTGTAGGACCGCTACGGCGTCGCGAACAGACCTTCTCGCCTCTGGCAAAGCCCCGAGACCTTCACCCCACCCCTAACCCCTACCCGTCAAGGGGAGGGGGACCGGTCGGCGCTCGCGGCAATCGCGAGCGCGCCCCATGAGCGAGCCGATGCTGGCCGTGCGCGGCGTCAAGAGCTTCTACGGCAACATCATGGCGCTGAAGGGCGTGGCGCTCGACGTGCACGAGGGCGAGATCGTCACGCTCATCGGCGCCAACGGCGCCGGCAAGTCGACCCTGATGATGACCATCTTCGGCAACCCGCGGGCACGCGAGGGTCATATCCTCTACCGCGGACGGGACATTACGGACTTGCCCACGCACGAGATCGCCCGCCTGCGTATCGCCCAGGCCCCGGAGGGCCGGCGCATCTTCCCACGCATGACCGTGCGCGAGAACCTGCAGATGGGCGCCGAGATCGATGCGAGCGCGCATTTCGAGGAGGACCTGGCGAAGGTCTGCAGCCTCTTTCCCGTGCTGTCGCGGCGCCTCGAGCAGCGCGGCGGCACGCTGTCCGGCGGCGAGCAGCAGATGCTGGCGATTGCCCGCGCGCTGATGAGCCGGCCGCAGCTGTTGCTCCTCGATGAGCCCTCGCTCGGCCTCGCCCCGCTCATCGTCAAGCAGATCTTCGCCGTGCTGGCCGAGCTCAACAGACAGGGCATCACCGTGTTCCTCGTCGAGCAGAACGCATTCCACGCGCTGAAGCTGGCACACCGCGGCTACGTCATGGTCAGCGGCACCATCACCATGACCGGCACCGGCAAGGACCTGCTGGCGCGTCCCGAGATCAGGCAAGCCTACCTCGAGGGCGGCCGTCACTAGGATATCCAGATGCCCTTCCCTCTCTACGACGGCGACAATTTGCTGCTCACCATTCCGCTCGTCACCATCGGCATGGGCGGCGCGGCGGCCTATCTCTCCGGCAGAGCCATCGCCCAGACCTGGCGGCCATTTTGGCAGGTGCCCGTGTACATGCTGGCACTCGCCGCCGTGGTGCGCTTTTTTCATTTCGCCTTGTTTGAGGAACCGTTCCTCTCGCTGTCGAGCTACGCCGTGGATTTTGCTACCGCTTTTGCCGCCGCCACCCTCGGCTATCGCACCGTCAGGGCGCACCAGATGCGCACGCAGTATGGCTGGCTCATGCGCGCCTCGGGGCCGCTTGGCTGGCGCCGCGCATAGCAGCGGCCTCTTCACGGGCATCGCTGGCGGTGTGCAATGCACGGCTTGCTGCTGCAAATCGACGTGACTTTGCCCAACTTTCGTAGAATCATCCCTTTGAGGCGGCGATGCCGCGTCAGCATCCGAATTCGGTTGCATCAACCTGGGAGGCCTCGAATGAAGAAGGTTTTATGGCCAGCGCTGGCCATCGCCGCCGCGTCTCTTGTAGGCGCTGGCGCCGCTTCGGCTCAGCTCAAGATCGGCGTCGCCGGTCCGCTGACGGGGCCCAACGCCGCGTTCGGCGCGCAGTTGAAGAACGGCGCCGAGCAGGCCGCCGCGGACCTCAACGCCAAGGGCGGCATCAACGGTCAGAAGATCGAGCTCTCGTTCGGTGACGACGTATCCGATCCCAAGCAGGGCGTGTCGGTCGCCAACAAGTTCGTTGGCGAAGGCGTCAAGTTCGTCATCGGCCACTTCAACTCCGGCGTCACCATCCCCGCCTCCGAGGTGTACCAGGAGAACGGCATCTACATGATCACGCCGGCAGCGACCAATCCCAAGGTCACCGAGCGCAACATGTGGAACGTGTTCCGCACCTGCGGGCGCGACGATCAACAAGGCGAGGTTGCCGGCAAGTACATCGCCGACAAATACAAGGGCAAGAAGATCGCCGTGGTGCACGACAAGACCACCTACGGTCAGGGCTTGGCCGACGAGACCAGGAAGGCGATGGCCAAGGGCGGCATGAAGGAAGCGCTCTATGAGGGCATCAATCTCGGCGAGAAGGACCTGTCCGCCCTCGTATCCAAGATCAAGGCGGCCGGCGCCGATCTCGTCTACTGGGGCGGCTTGCACACCGAGGGTGGCTTGCTCGTGCGCCAGCTGCGCGACCAGGGCGTCAAGGCACCCGTCATGGGCGGCGACGGCATCGCTTCCGACGAGTTCGCGGCCATCGGCGGCCCGGGCGTCGAAGGCACGCTGATGACGTTCGGCCCAGACCCGCGCAAGAACGCGGCCGCGGCCGAGGTCGTGAAAGCCTTCTCGGCCAAGAACATCAACCCCGAGGCCTATACGCTCTACGCCTACGCGGCCATGCAAGTGATTGCCGCGGCGGCAGCCG
>Ga0111539_10012733_pt1 | contig 10533 bp, 12 predicted proteins | sample RhiMethybrSRZTD1_FD_79667 | JGI IMG/M metagenome (GOLD analysis project Ga0111539, IMG submission 79667) | Populus rhizosphere microbial communities from Tennessee, USA - Rhizosphere MetaG P. TD hybrid SRZTD1 (version 2) (version 2) | ecosystem: Host-associated > Plants > Roots > Rhizosphere >... | reverse complement strand
CGGCCTCGTCGCTCCGCGCGCGCCGCTCGGCTGCCTGACGCCGCGCGCGCTCGATCGTCTGATGCAGCCGCTTCCGAAGCTCCGATGTCTCCACTGGTCGCCCTCGACGAAGATTTGATCGTACGGTGATTTCAAACGACGCGTCGGGCCCTCAGCGCGGCTACCTCGTCGTCACGCATTCCGAGATCTCGCTTCAACACCGCGTCGGTGTGCTGCCCAAGCGTCGGCGGCGGCGTGCGCACCCCGCCCGGCGTGGTCGACAGCTTCACCGGGACGCCAAGGGTTTTCAGCCGGCCAATCGTCGCATGCTCGACGTAGGCGAGCATCTCTCGCGCCGCCAGCTGCGGATCGGCGAACAATTCCTGGAAATCGCGTACCGATCCACACGGCACGCCGGCCGCCGTCAGCCGGTCGATCCAATGCTGTCGCGGCTTCGAGCGCAGCCGATCGGCGACGAACGGCCGCAGATCGTCATAGGCGGTCACCCGCTGCCTGTTCGTCGCAGACCGCCCGTCCTCCGGCAGTTCGGCAATCGCACAGAAACGGCGCCACTGTTCGTCGTTGCCGACCGCGAGGACGAACTCGCCGTCGGACGCGGCAAACGTCTCGTAAGGCACGATGCTCGGATGACGATTGCCGAGCCGTGCCGGCACTTTGCCGCTGGCGAAGAAGTTGCCGGCCTGATAGGTGAGCAGCGCCACCGTCGCATCGAGCATCGCCAGATCGACCTCCTGCCCGCGTCCGGTCCGTTCGCGCGCGAACAGCGCCATCGCGACGCCGTAGGCGGCGAACATCCCGGAGACGATGTCGACGATCGCGACGCCCAGACGATACGGCGCGCCGTCGGCCGCGCCGGTGATGCTCATCAGGCCGCCTTCGGCCTGCATGATCGCGTCGTAGCCCGGCTCCTTCGAGCGCGGACCGGTGTGACCGAAGCCGGAAATCGAACAGTAGATGAGCCGCGGATGCCGCGCCGACAGCGATTGGTAATCCAGCCCGAGCTTGGTCAGCGTCCCGGGACGGAAGTTCTCGACCACGACGTCGCTCTTCTCGATCAGCCGATCGAGCACCGCGCGCCCTTCGGGCTGTTTGAAATCGAGCGTCACGCTTTGCTTGTTGCGGTTGATGCTGAGGTAATAGGCGCTCTCGCCCTCTAGAAAAGGGGGTCCCCATGCGCGTGTGTCGTCCCCTTTGCCGGGCTGTTCGACCTTGATGACGCGCGCGCCCATGTCGCCGAGCAGCATCGTGCAGTACGGACCGGACAAGACGCGCGTCAGGTCGAGAACGGTGATCCCGTCGAGTGGCGGCATAATGTGCAGATGATTATCGTCTACGCCGGAAGCAGCTGACGAAGCTGCGAGCAGGTGAAAGAGTTTCTTTCACGAGAAGGCGTGCCGTTCACGGCGCGCAACGTCGACGAAGACGACAGCGCCTACGACGAGCTCATCGCGCGCGGCTACCGCACCATTCCGGTGACGTTGTTCGGCGACCAGGCGATCAAGGGGTTCGACGTGCCCGCGCTGACCGCGGCGATGGCGAAGTGGCGCGCGCAATCGTAACCAGGTCCGACAACAGCGCATAGGCGGTTGCGGTCAGCCCGCCGCCGCGCTGGACGATGGCAATCTCCTCCAGCAGATCGGTTTCGAGCACCAGCGCGTTGTGCTGCGCTTCGACGCCGGCCAGAAGATCGCCGGCCGGCAGCGCCTCGCATGCCACGCGCGCGGCCACCCCGCGTCCCTGCCGGCGTGCGCTTGCCACCAGCTTCAGCCGCCGGCCCGTCTTTCGCGCCTCGATCGCGTCGCGACTGGCCTCCGGCGTCAGGCCGCGCCGCTCGACGTCGTGCGGCGTGATCCGCGCGTCGAACAGCACGTTGGCCAGCGCCGCGGTCTTGGCGGCCGCGTCCCAGCCCTCGAGATCGAGCGACGGATCCGCTTCGGCGATGCCGCGCGCCTGCATCTCGGCGAGCGCCGCCGCAAACCCCTGTCCGTTCTCCATCGCCGTCAGGATGTAGTTGGTCGTGCTGTTGACGATGCCGCGAAACCCGATCACCTGCACGGCCGGCAGCGTCTCACGCGCCAGGTTGAACACCGGGACGCCGTCCATCACCGCGCCCTCGAAGAGAAACCGGCGCCCGGCGCGCTCGGCGGCGCGAGCCAGCGATCGATAGGCGAACGCCACCGGCCCCTTGTTCGCGGTGACGACGTGGGCGCCGCCGGCCAGCGCCGTCCGAACGTAGCTCGTCGCCGGCTCCCCGCGTGTCACATCGAGCGTCGTCGTTTCGATGACGACGAGGCGGCGCTGCCGCGCGGCGGCGCGGCTCCTTGCCAGCGCCGCGTCCAGAAACTCCATCGTCGACGCGACACGCAAGGGACGGCCGGCATATCGATATCCGTGCCGCCTGGTCGCCGTCCCGACGATGCGTGCGCGAAAGCCATGGTCGCGCGCGAGCAGCTTGCGCTGTTCGCCCAACAGCGCCTCGAATCGCCGCGCCACGTTGCCGTAGCCGACGATGATGAGATCGAACTGCAACATTGCGGATTGCTGTCAGATTTCCGCATTCCGCAATGAATCCGCATTCAGCAATCCGCATTCCGCAATGCCATCGGCGACGCGCGCCAGCGCGCGCCGCAGATAGCCCGTTTCCTCGCCGAACCCGAGCCGCAGGTAGCCGTCGAGCCCAAAATGATCGCCGGGCACAACGAGCACGCTCTGCTCCTGCCGCAGCCGCGTCACCAATTCGGTCGAATTGATCGGATGGTGATAGCGCGCGAACACAATCGCCCCCGCGTCCGGGGCTGCGTAGGTGAAAAGGCCGCCGTGTTCGTCGAGCCACGAGGCGACGATCGGGTAGTTCTGATTCAGGAGGCCGCGAGTCCGTGCAAGAAGCTCGGCGCGTCGCGACGGCTCGAGCGCGCGCCGCGCCAGCGCGTCGCTGAGCGCGCCGGGCGCAATCGTGGTGTAGTCGTGATTCGCCCACAGCGCCTCGACGAGCGCCGGCGGCGCGACGACCCAGCCGATGCGCAGCCCCGGCAGCCCGTAGGCCTTTGACAGCCCGCTGGTGACGATCACGCGCTCGCCGCGTCCCCACATCGACGCCGTCTCGCGGCCGTCGCGCTCGGCGCCGCGGTAGATCTCGTCGGCCAGCACCCAGGCGCCGCACCGGTCGGCGACAGCGGCGATGCGATCGAGATCGGGCGCCGGAAAGCGCGCGCCGGTTGGGTTGTTGGGATTGCACACGATGACCAGGCGCGTGCGAGGGGTAACGAGGCGACCGAGCGCGTCGACGTCGATCTGCCAGCGTCCGTCGCCCTGCACCAGCGGCCAATCGATGACCCTGGCGCCGAACGCCTGCGCCAGGCTCCACAGCTGCTTGTAATTCGGCGTCATCATCACGACCTCGTCGCCGGGCTCGACGAGGTGCCAGGCGGCCAAATAATTGGCCTCCGATCCGCCGTTGGTCACCTGCACGTGATCCGGCGTGGCGCCCGGATAGATCGATGCGATCGACGCGCGCAGCGGCGGCGTGCCGTTGGTCTGCGTGTAGCGAAGCGTCTCGGCGAGCAGCGCCTCGCGCGCCGCCGCATCGGGGAGGAGCTCGCCGAGCTGCAGCGGCTGGACGCCGCTCTCGGCGAGATTGAAGGCAACCTCATTTTCGTAAGTGGACTGGAAGCGCTCCAGGTCGAACCGCTCGATGCGCATGGCGGTGACTTTACCCGGTTTTCAAGGCAAAATCGTGTCAGGTCTTGCACTATACTGACGGTCCCTGACAACCCCGATCGCCCGGGCCCGATGGCCACCCCGCGCCTGCGCGCCACGATGAGTTCTCCGATTGCGCCGAATCTGGCGCGCATCCCGGCCGGCGACTTTCTCATGGGCGCGGCCGACGCCGAGGAGGATGAGAGGCCCGTTCATCGCGTCTACGTCAGCGAGTTCTTCATCGGACGGTTTCCCGTCACCCACGACGAGTACGCGCGCTTCATCCGCGTCACCGGCCGGCCGGCGCCGGCAGTCCGCGAGCTGCCGCTCGTCGCGCGCGGCGATCGCGAAGCGGCGTTTCGCGAGCTGGCGGCGCCCTACGTCTGGCTCGACGAAGCGCCGCCTGCCGGCCAGTCGGGCCATCCCGTCGTCCTTGTTTCGTATGACGACGCGCTCGCGTACTGCCAGTGGCTCGAACGCGCGATCGAGCGCAGAGTGCGGCTGCCGACCGAAGCCGAATGGGAGAAGGCGGCGCGCGGCGGCGTCGAAGGGATGAAGTACCCCTGGGGGAGCGAGATCGATCCGACGCGCGCGAACTATCTCACCGATCCATCGGCGAAGCGGCAGCGCGGCACGCGCCCGACCGGCACGTTCGCGCCGAACGCGTACGGCCTCTACGATATGTGCGGCAACGTGTGGGAGTGGGTGTCGGACTGGTACAGTGGTGAATACTACGGGATGGGCGAGCCGCGCGACCCGCGCGGGCCCCTGACCGGCAACATGCGCATCGTCCGCGGCGGCGCGTGGGTGAACGACGATGTGTCGATGCTGCGCTGCGCCTACCGCCACAGAGTGCCGCCCGACACGTATGCGTACAGCGTAGGATTCAGGATCGTATGCGAACCGTGATCACACTCGCTCTGCAGCTGGTCGCGAGCGCAGCGTTGGCGCAGCCGCAGCCACCCGACCCGGCGACGGCGCAGAACGTCGTCGTCACCAGCGGCGAAGCGGTGGTGCGGCAGGCGCCGGATCGGGCATTCGTGACCGTCAGCGTCGAGGCACGGGCGCGCAGCCCGCGCGACGCGCAGCGGCAGAACGCCGAGGCGATGACCGCCGTGCAGCAGCGGCTGGCGGCGGCGCGGGTGGCGAAAGACTCGATTCGGACGCTGGGCTATGACCTCGAGCAGGAATTCGATTTCGTGCAGGGGCGCCGCATCCCGCGGGAGTACGTCGCGCGCAACGCCATCGAAGTGCGCGTCGACGAGATCGCGCGCGTCGGCGAGATTCTCGACGTCGCCGTGCAGGGCGGCGCCACCTCGATCAGCGGCGTGCGGTTCGACCTTCAGGAACGCGACAAGGTCGAGCGCGAGGCGCTGCGGCTGGCGGTGGTCGACGCGCGCGCCCGCGCGGAAGCCGCGGTGGCCGGCGCCGGGCGAACCATCGATCGCATCATCCGCATCGAGGACGCGCGCGAGGGCGGCGTCGTGCCGCTGCCGCGGCCGATGATGACGATGAAGGCGAGCGAGGCGGCGGTGCAGACGCCGGTCGAGCCGGGTCTCGTCGAGATTCGCGCGCGGGTCACGTTGACCGCCTCGATGCGATGACCACCGCTGCGTCGCTCACCCCCGACGGCTACGAGAAGGCCCGCCGGCTCTTGATGCGCCGCGATCCGGTGCTGGGCACCGCGATCAAGGTGATCGGCGCATGCGGCATGGCCGATCGCCAGCGCAAGGATCATTTGAGCGCGCTCTGCGGCTCGATCGTCAGCCAGCAGCTCTCGACCAAGGCCGCGGCGACGATCTTCGGCCGCCTGGTCGCGCTGTTTCCCGGCGACCACATTCCCGACGCCGCGGCGATCGCCGCGCAGAGCGACGAAGCGCTGCGCGCCGTCGGATTGAGCGGGCAGAAGGTCGGCTACCTGCGCGACCTGACCGCGCGGATCATGGATGGCCGGCTGAACCTCGACGAGCTCGAGAAGCTGCCCGACGAGCAGGTGATCGAGCGGCTGACCGCGGTGAAGGGCTTCGGCCGCTGGACCGCCGAGATGTTCCTGATGTTCCGGCTGCACCGCCCCGACGTCCTGCCGGCCGGCGACCTCGGGATCGTCAACGCGATCCAGCGTCTCTATCGCCTGCGGAAGAAGCCGGATGCGAAGCGCATCCTGAAGATGGGCGAGGCGTGGAGGCCGTACCGGTCGGTGGCGTCGTGGTACCTGTGGCGGACGCTCAGAAACGAGCCTTTAGCCAAAGCAGCAGGTAACCCAAGCCGATCGCGAGCAAAGTCCCGCGCTCACTAAACAGCGTCGCTTTCCAAGATTGACCGTCAGTCGTAACCGCAGAGACCGCTGAAACCGCAGAAATGTCTTGTACATTTTTTTCTTCGCGGTCTCTGCGTGCTCCGCGGTTAAACAGGCGTGGGGCCCAGCGAGGTACGCGCGACTTGTAGCTGCGGTAGCCGTCGCCGAGCCGATCCTCGAGCAGCTGTTCTTCCCACCTGACGATCGCGTGATATTCGAGGCCGAGCAGGAGGACGATCACCGGCGCAAGCCACACGAGCCGCGCCGTCAGCGCAAACCCGACCCAGATTGCGATGTTCCCGACATAGAGCGGGTTTCGGACCCGGGCGAACGGGCCGCTCGAGACCAGCGGCCCCAGCCGATCGGCGCGCGTCCGCGAAATGGCGCCGATGTGATGGACGCCCCACATCCGAATCAGCTCGCCGGCGACCGTGATGGCGACGCCGATGGCGGCCAGCGCCGCGGACGGAGGCGCCTGGCCCGCCCGAAGCCCAAGAATAGCGGCGGCAACGGGAAGGGGAAGGGCGGTGCGGTGTCGAAACAGCCAGCCGCCGAGCCGGGTCGTAGGGTCGAGTTCGTGTCGCACGTTTACCCTGAGCCTTCAGGCGGAGCGTGAATCGGGAAGTTTGACAGGGTTGTCGGGGTTGATAAAATCAGGACTCATTCGGTCGGATATCCAGATGTCCTCTTCCAACACCACATCGCTGCTCGATCGGGCCCCCGGCTCGTCGGTGCTGGACATGATCGGCCGCACGCCGCTGGTGCGCCTGCACCAGTTCGAGCGCGAAACCCCCGGGGTCGAGCTCTATGCGAAGGCCGAATGGCAGAACCCGGGTGGCTCCGTGAAGGATCGCGCGGCGGCGCGCATGATCCTCGACGGCGAAGCAACCGGCCGGTTGACGCCGGAGCGGACGATCCTCGATGCGACCTCCGGGAACACCGGCATCGCCTACGCCATGGTCGGCGCGGCGCGCGGCTACAAGGTGAAGCTCTGCATGCCCGAGAACGCCAGCCCTGAGCGCAAGCTGATCCTCCGGGCGCTCGGCGCGGAGCTGGTGCTGACCAACCCGCTCGAAAGCACTGACGGCGCCATCCGCGAAGCGCGCCGGCTGAACGCGGCCGAACCCGATCGCTACTTCTATCCCGACCAGTACAACAATCCGGCCAACTGGCAGGCGCACTACGACACCACCGCACCCGAAATCATCGAGCAGACCAGCGGGCGCCTGACGCATTTCGTCGCCGGTCTGGGCACCAGCGGCACGTTCGTCGGCACCGGGAGGCGGCTGCGGAAGTTCAGCGCCGGCATCAAGCTGATCTCGTTCCAGCCCGATTCGGCGTTCCACGGGCTCGAAGGGTTGAAGCACATGGAATCGGCGATCGTACCGGGCATCTACGATCCCGGACTCGCCGACGACAACCTGCGCATCGACACCGAGCGCGCCTACCGGATGGTGCGGCGCCTGGCGCGCGAGGAAGGGCTGCTTGCCGGCATCTCGTCGGGCGCAGCGGTGGCGGCGATGATCGACGTCGCGCAGCGGCTCGAGTCGGGGGTGATCGTCACCGTGTTTCCCGACGGCGCGGAGAAGTACTTGAACGAAACCTTCTGGACGCTCGATGAGTAGCCTGACAATCAGCGCGGGCGTCGACGCGGCGATTCGCGCCCACGGCCGCGAAACCTACCCGCACGAGTGCTGCGGGGCGCTCGTCGGCCGCAATGGAATCGTGACCGACGTCCTCGCCCTGCCGAACACCACCGAGGAGGGTCCGCGGCGGCGCTTTCTCGTCAGGCCGTCCGATTACCGCGAGGCGGAGCGGCGTGCGTCGGAGCTGGGCGCAGAGCTCGCTGGTTTCTATCATTCACATCCCGATCATCCCGCGCGGCCGTCGCAATACGACCTCGACCACGCGTGGCCGACTTTCGCGTACATCATCGTGTCCGTGGCGGCGGGGACCGACGAGGACATGACCGTCTGGTTTCTGAAAGACGATCGATCGAGCTTCGAAGAGGGCAGCCTTCACCATGGCGAAAATTCTCATCCCGACACCGCTCAGGCCGTACACGGATAAGCAGGACGCAGTCGACGCCGCGGGCGCGACGGTCGGCGAGCTGCTCGCCGATCTCACGCGCAAGCACAGCGGCCTCAAAGCGCATCTCTATAACGACCAGGGGAAGCTGCGCAGCTTCGTCAACGTCTACGTCAACGACGAAGACATCCGTTATCTGCAGAAGGAGCAGACGCCGGTCAATGCCTCCGACACGATCAGCATCATCCCGTCGGTCGCGGGCGGCGTCGAGGTCGGCGTCGCCGAGCCGGCGGCGTCGCTGCCAGAGCTGACCAACGAAGAGATCAAGCGCTACAGCCGCCACCTGATCATGCCGGAGGTCGGCATCGACGCGCAGCGCAAGCTGAAGGCGGCGAAGGTGCTCTGCATCGGCGCCGGCGGCCTCGGTTCGCCCGCGGCGATGTACCTGACCGCTGCCGGCGTCGGCACTCTCGGCATCGTCGACTTCGATACGGTCGATTTCAGCAACCTGCAGCGGCAGATCCTGCACGGCACGCCTGATGTGGGCCGGTCGAAGCTGGCATCGGCGAAAGATCGCCTCAACGCGCTGAACCCGAACGTGAAGGTCGAGACCTACGAGACCGCGTTGACGTCGCAGAACGCGCTGGAGCTGTTCAAGCCGTACGACGTGATCCTCGACGGCACCGACAACTTCCCGACACGGTATCTGGTCAACGATGCGTGCGTGCTGCTCGGCAAGCCGAACGCCTACGGCAGCATTTTCCGATTCGAAGGCCAGGCGTCGGTGTTCGGCACCAAAAACGGTCCGTGCTATCGCTGCCTCTATCCCGAGCCGCCGCCGCCGGGGCTGGTTCCGAGCTGCGCCGAAGGCGGCGTGCTCGGCGTGCTGCCGGGCATCGTCGGCGTGATCCAGGCGACCGAGGCCATCAAGCTCATCATCGGCGTCGGCGAGCCGCTGATCGGCCGCTTCCTGATCTTCGACGCGTTGCGGATGAAGTTCCGCGAGCTGAAGCTGCGGAAGGATCCCGATTGCCCGGTGTGCGGGACGCACCCCACGGTCACCAAGCTCATCGACTACGAGCAGTTCTGCGGTGTCGTGCCTGCCGCGCCCGAGCCGGTTGCCGTGAACAACGCCACGGAAATCACCTCGGTCGAGCTCAAGCAGCGCCTCGACCGCGGCGACAAGCTGAAGATCGTCGACGTCCGCGAGCCCAACGAATATCAGATCAACCGCATCGCCGGGTCGGTCCTGATCCCGCTCGGGGATGTGCCGAAGCGCTATAACGAGCTCGACCCCGACGAAGAGATCGTCGTGCAGTGCAAGATGGGCGGGCGGAGCGCCAAAGCCGCCGATTTCCTGCGATCAGTTGGCTACAAGCGGGTGTTGAACCTCAAGGGTGGAATTCTCGACTGGATCGACAAGGTCGACCCGACCCAGCCGAAGTACTAGCGGTGTGCTAATATACGACTATCGCGGTCGGATATGCTGAGACTGTCAAAAAAGGCGGATTACGCGCTGATTGCCATGAAACACCTGGCGCTGCGCGGCGATCGCGGGTCGTCGAGCGCCCGTGAAATCGCGGGCCTCTACGACATCCCGATCGAGCTGATGGCCAAGGTGCTGCAGCGCCTGGTGCAGCGCGGGCTGCTGGCCTCGCACCAGGGCACGCGCGGCGGGTATCAGCTGGCGCGCACGCCGGGGCAGATCTCGGTGGCCGACGTCATCCAGGCGATCGACGGTCCGGTCACGGTGACCGCCTGCTCCACCGAAGAAGGGCAGTGCGAGCAGTTCTCGAAATGCAACGTGCGCGATCCGCTCTATCGCGTGCGCGAAAAAATCCTCGCAGCACTCGGGGAATGCACGATCGCGGAGCTGGCGTCGGATCCGCCGGCGCCCGCGCCGGTGCACCCTGCCGTGCTGCACGTGCATCCGTAAGGCGGCCCTTCAGGGCATTCGTAGGGCGGCCCTTCAGGGCCGCCAGAGAGAAGACGATGGCAGTCAAGCTTCCGATTTACATGGACTATCACGCGACCACGCCGGTCGACCCGCGCGTGCTCGAGGCGATGCTCCCGTACTTCACCGAACACTTCGGCAACGCCGCGAGCCGCAACCATCCGTTCGGGTGGGAGGCGGAAGAGGCGGTCGAGAAGGCGCGCAAGCAGGTCGCCGATCTGATTGGCGCCAACGCCAAGGAGATCGTCTTCACCAGCGGCGCCACCGAATCGGACAACCTGGCGATCAAGGGCGTCGCCGAGATGTACCGCGAGAAGGGCAACCACATCATCACCGCGGTCACCGAGCACAAGGCGATCATCGACACCTGCAAACGGCTCGAGAAGGACGGCTACCGCGTCACCTACCTGGCGGTGCAGAAGGACGGCCGCATCAGCCTCGACGAGCTGAAGGCCGCGATCACCGACAAGACGATTCTCATCACGATCATGGCCGCCAACAACGAGATCGGCGTCATCCAGCCGATCGCCGAGATTGGCGCGATCGCGAAAGAGAAGGG
>Ga0111539_10012732_pt1 | contig 10533 bp, 9 predicted proteins | sample RhiMethybrSRZTD1_FD_79667 | JGI IMG/M metagenome (GOLD analysis project Ga0111539, IMG submission 79667) | Populus rhizosphere microbial communities from Tennessee, USA - Rhizosphere MetaG P. TD hybrid SRZTD1 (version 2) (version 2) | ecosystem: Host-associated > Plants > Roots > Rhizosphere >... | reverse complement strand
GCTTGATAGTCGCGGTTAGAATTAAGAACAACGCAGGAGATATTTTTTTGAGAGAAATCTAATTTTAGTATATTAGAGATAATAAGAGTTTGAACATCACTGTTATTTTTCCGCCGTTGACTTCAAAACTAGTGTTCAATCCGCGTCCTCACAATTGAAAAAAAGAAGATTCTGTTCCCTGTGAGTGGGAGGAGATAACCAGCTATTGACGATCTTTAACATTGAAGCACTATTGATTTCATTCCAGCCCTGGAAAAATTTATTACTTTCTTAGTTATAGAAACACACTTTGCGTGACAATGATCAATTCCGATTCAGTAACAACTTCGGAGAAAAAAATACTTTAATGTTTATATCACCAATAAAAAAATTCAATTATGAAAAAGGTAAAAGTAAAAGAAGAATATTTTATAGACCTTCTTGACAAAAAAAAAGGGTCTGTTAGGGACGAAAGAAAAGAAAAAGGATTTACTCTTTTGGATAAAACTCCAGAGTGGGCTACAGAAAAGAACTTATGGACCGAAGGAACCTACGATAGGAGAATCGAAGGGTGGGAAAAATTATGTATAGAAGCATATCTCTGTGGCTGGATTGATTACTTTGATATGGTTGAGAAGGTGCCCGATGACGCTCGTACAATTTATTTTAAATGGGAGGAAGACAAAAAAGATAAGCTTACATCATTAACAGTTTACCTTGATCCACCGCCGACTTCATCCGCGACAAGCGTGCCAAAACCTCCACCTCCACCCATGAGCTAAAACAAGATGGTGGTTTATCAACTTAGTCTCAGGGATTTTTTCGTCCTTGCCAATTCTATTATAAACAACGAAACCGATCGGCAAGGATAACTTAAAAATCCTAATTCAAAAACTTTAACCGATAGGTCTTAGGAACGTTTGCAGCTAACTGATCTATAAGTATTGTTATCTTTATGGATGTTTAAATCAATCTTATAATGGCAGAGCTAACAGCATTCGCATTAGAAATTATGTGTCCACCAGTTATTCCAGCAAGGGCCGTAAGAGAGTGGATGGATACAAGTCCAGAGAAATTTGCCTATCGTTGCCTGCCACTTAAAATGGCAAATCAAGTTGGGTGGTGGATTTTAAATACAGCGAGTTTTGAAGTCAGTTGGGATGGAGGGGAAGACATAACAAGTATTCATTTCAAAAATAATGAAAAGCCATCCTCCGTCGCAAGTCATTTTGGTCATGGAATTCTAACCTTTTGTATACCTTATCTATTTCGCACAAGCACAGATTACAATCTTATCGCAAAAGGGCCAGCAAATTACCCAAAGCATGGAATCTACGCCTTAGATGGTCTTATAGAAACTGATTGGGCAGTTTCCACGTTCACTATGAATTGGATTTTTACATCAAAAAACGAATGGGTCTCCTTTTGTAAGGATGAACCTATTTGCATGATTGTTCCGTTAAAGCGGGGTGAACTAGAATCCTTCCAATGTACCATTGTACCAATTGATTCAAACCCTTCGTTAAAAGCTGCTTATGAAGGATGGGCATTGAGCCGAGAAATTAATTTAGTAGAGAACAAGCTTTTTAATGACAATTCATCTGAAAAATGGGAAAAACATTATTTACATGGAAACTATCCCGGAGTACCTAAAATAAAGAATACTCAGAAAAGCATACAACTCCAAGAATTTAAAGATCTACGCTCTCTTGAGTCTTAAAACAACAATTATGGCTATGGAAAAGGAAAACCCTGGGGAACACGTACAGATCACTGAAAATAATGGAGAAGTATACCGTATCCCAGCTGCAGACTTGTCTCGTTACATCATTCCAAAGGAAAAAGCTTATGAGATTCGTTCTGATGTTGGAAGAAAAGGTTCAGTGGTAGTAATGCCTCCAACGAAGCTTCTCCGACTTGTTAGAATCTTGATAGAATTAGATAGATTAAATGAATTTAAGCAACACCCCCATGTTATAGAACACGAAATCGTCTTGCCATCATTCGCCTATGCTGAACTGCGTAACTTTTCAGGCAATAAAAAAACGGAGGCCAACCTACCTGAATTTTCATGTCGATTAAGCCTTCAAAATTTTGTTGAACTATTAGAAGGAGTCGTGCGTAATAATAAATTTGACCAAGCAATTACTATACTTAGAACTATAGACACCGAAATGTTTTTAATGATCCCAATAGAACTCTCTAGTCAAATAAAAATGACTTTGTTCGAAATTTCAAAAACTCAAAAAGTCCCAAAAGACTGTCCTAAAGTACTTTTTAAAGCCAAACTGTGGCTGTAAGCCGCCTGCTCCTTCCTCCTGGTTCAGCATCACCCGTATACCTCGTTATTATACCATTTTATCATAGAAAGAACTAAAACAAAAAGCAAGACTAATTGGCTCTTTTTCCCGGTTCTTAATGTCAGTTTGTAAGTTTTTTTCGACCTGACTCCGGTAAGGAAAACGGCGCGGCAATTTTTATTATAATATATCAGGGTATTCTGTATCCACTCGTGCTAAAATGAAACTTCCATTACTAGCGCTAGGCTTTCTGAAATTTTAATGATTCATTTAGTAAGTGTCGGAAACACAAATGCACGACAACATTTTTAACTGTAAAACTTCTCACAAGAAAGAGTGTACATTTAGTGTATCAGAACCGCTTAAAACCTTTATTATGCCACACTTTATTCTTGTCCTAAGATTTCAAGACAATTCAGCCAATTGGTTCGTCCGAAATTCAAACGATAATCCGCAAGTACTAATTGATCATCCTTATTATAATCCACAAGTATCGCATCCCATTCCTAAAGTACAGGGAGATTCGAATTATCAAGACGTCGAAGCGATAGATGTGAGAAAATAGTAATCGGAGATTAGGTCACTGCATCGTTAAATGGAAGACGTCAAATGCTGAGCAAAGAAAAGGCGATTCAGTGCTTGTGGATTTAGATACTCATAGTCGATTCGAACATGGCCACCATTTGGTACGCCACCACCTGGCAATTGAAGTTCTTCACGTACTATCCTTGATTGGTTGTCGTAAAAGAATCTCAAACACAACGACTGTGGTGGACTATAATATCAAATATCAATACTATTAATTCTTTTTCCTGCTTCAACAGGTTTAAATCACAATAAGCGGTTATTTATTGATACCAGTTTGTAAGGTAATCGTTAATTCATAATTGTACAGAATGGGATTATAATATCGATTGTTTGACTGGTTGAATTAAGGAAGGCGAAGCTTTCGAATTATGAACCCCTATTGCAGCTAATTGAATTGCTGAATATCAGAATCGATAATTCTATATATTGACCGTTTAGGATATTATAGGAATTCAAGTAGACTCCACAAAATACATATCTATCTCTCCTTTATTCTTGGCTTCAATTTTTCCACGATGTACACAATTGAATTGCTCCTTAACCAACTCGTATGTATGTTGCGAGATATTTATTTTTCCAGGAGCTCCTGATTGTTCCATTCTTGCTGCAAGATTCACAGTATCACCCCAAATATCATATTGGAATTTTTTTATTCCTACCACACCGGCAACAACAGGCCCGGTATGAATCCCGATGCGTAATTCAAAGTAAGGTCTGTTTGATGAGACTCTTTCTTGTTTCAGTTTTCCAATTTCATTTTGCATGGCAATAGCAGCTTCTACCACATTTTGCACTGTTGCTGAATTTTTTTCCGGGAGTCCACCTGCTGCTACATAGGCATCACCAACCGTTTTAATTTTTTCCAATCCATATTTTTGAATGATACCATCAAAAACACTGAAATAGATATTAATCTCTTTTACCAGTTCCTGTGCAGTCATTTTTTCTGCTACATTGGTAAACCCTTTAATATCGCTGAACAATACCGTTACTTCATCAAATGATTTTGCTGTAGTGTATCCTTTTTCTTTTAATTCATCAGCTACTTCGGAGGGAAGAATGTTTAAAAGTAATTCATCTGATTTTTCTTTTTGCTTTACCACTTCGGCTGTTCTTTCTTTTACCGTTTGTTCCAGTATTCTTTTTTGTTTACGCAGTGTAGCAGTTCTCCAGCGGTAAATGCCATATAAAAGGACTATGAAAATAATTCCCATCAGTGTTCTGAACCACCATGTTTGCCAGAAAGGCGGGGCAATGACAACGTCAATTCTTCGCTCTGCCCATATACCATTGCTGTTGGCCCCCTTTACCCGGAAAATATATTTACCGGGGGGAACGTTGTAATACATCGCCCTTCGCTCGGAACCAGCTTTGATCCAGTCGTCATTATAATTCTCCAGCATAAAGAAGTGGCGGTTATCCTCAGGGCTGTTATAATCAATTGCGGCAAACTCAAAAGTAAAAGTGTTCTGGTTGTGTTTCAGCCGAATTTGCTGAACCTGCGGAGAGAGAACTGCCAAAAGATTATTTTTTTCAGTTTCTTTACCACTCGTTGTTAAATGAAAGTCAGTAAAAACAATTTGCGGTGGCTTTACATCTTTTGCCAATTGATCCGGAAATAAAACAAAATAGCCAGAATATGTGCCGAAGATTAATTTTCCATTGTTTCCTTTATAAAAGGCACGTTCTCTTAAATCGGTTCCATTTATGCCATAACTTTTTCCATATACCCGGGTTACAATTCGCTGCTTATTTAATTGGGAAATTCCCTTTGGGGAACCTACCCACAAATTATGTTGTTCATCTTCACCAATTGAGCGAACAAAACTGAATTCTGTATGAGTAGATGAATCACTAAAAGGGGAAAACCTGTCATTTGCTCTGCTGTATTGAAAGACACCTTCATCACCTCCGGCCCAAAAGATTCCTTCAGCATCTTCACAGACACAATAGATTCCCTTTCCTTTTAAATAGGTCCTGATATTTCCGTTTGCAGGATTAAGCTGATGTATATCACCTACCATTTGACATCCTACCCATATTTGACCCTGCCTGTCTTCCAGAACTGCGCTAACGACATTTCTAAAAGGTGTACCAGTTTCAGCAGGATGAAATATATATCGTTGAATCGAATTGGTTTCACGGTTCATCCGGTTTAATCCTTTAGTTGTTCCAATCCATAGATCAGATTGCCTGTCCTCATATACGGCTAAGATCCAATTATCGCTCAGACTATTGGTGTCTTTAGTATCGTGACGATATCGTATAAAAGTTCCTTTATTCTTATCCAATAGGTTCAAACCATCCTGAGTGCCAACCCAAATATTACCTTGCCGGTCTTTTTTTATTACTTGTACAGAATTATTACTAAGTGATCCGGGATTACCGGGATCATTCGCAAAGCGTCTGATTTCGTTTTCAGCCCGATTGGATTGTAACTGCAAACCTTTTTCTGTTCCTCTCCAAAGGTTTCCATCCGCTTCCTCATAAATTGAATTAACAGAACCATCAATGCTCTCGTAATAAGGAATGCTCTTACGGCGCGGATTGATGCGGTAAAGATTACCTTCATCCCACAAAGTGCTTATCCAAATAACGCCATCCATCGATCTATAAGCCCACCATGCAGTTCTGGCTGTAAATGCCCCGGCCGTATCTTTTTCCAATTCATAATGTTTTATTTTTTTGGTGTCAGGATTATAATAATTCAATCCCGACTGCGCCGTTCCGATCCATATGGCCCCGGTAACATCTTCTAATATAAAGGTGATGTAATCATTATAGGGTTTATTTTTAAAAAGTGGACGACTGAGTTTTTCCGGATGTGCCGGATCATAAAGATGGCGTTGAAAAGTTCCGTTTACTCTATCCATGGTGTGTAACCCATCGCCAGCTGTGCCTACCCAGAAGTTGCCCTTGCTGTCTTCAAATATGGACCTCACTTTATTATTGATCAGGCTGTGCGGATTTTTTGGGTCATGCAGGTAGCGTGTAAATTTCCCGGATTTTTTATCCATTCGGTTTAATCCGCCTTCATCTTCTTTACCTGTATACACACTACCTGTTCCAATCCATAATGTATTTTGCTTGTCTTCATAAATAGCAACAACCATATTATTACTGATACTTGTTGAGTCGTTAGATTGATTACGATAATGAAAAAACTTACCTGTTCGTGCATCAAGGCGGTCCAGGCCATTTTCACCACCCACCCAAAGAACGCCTTCATGATCTACTAAAACAGCCGACACCCAATCAACACTAACGCTTGCCGGATCATTTGGATCATGAGGAAAGTGTGTAAAGATGCCGGTAGCAGGATCAAACCGTTCAAGCCCTTGTCCTTGTGCAGCTATCCAAATGATTCCTGAGGAATCAATGCAAATCGCTTCGAGGAAATCGGTTGCAAGAGAATTAGAATCATCCGGGTTATTCTTATAGTTGGTCATCTGGTAGCCATCGTATTTGAAAAGCCCCTTTTTGGTCGCAAGCCACATATACCCATACTTATCCTGAACAATGCCGCTAACATGCGAAAATACTTGTCCTTCAGGTGGCAGAACTTTGTTAAAGAATATTTCTTGCGGGCTGGCTGGGTAAGTCTCCATCAGCAGGAAGAAGAGAACAAAACAGAATGGAGGTTTGGGTTTCATTGAATAAACTCTTTATTTCAATGTCTTATTTAAAAGAAATCTGTGATCTATTATTATGATTTGCCCCCCTAATTGACAAATTCATTTATTCGATGACTCTTATTTTTAATAACACTTGCATACCACCGGCATAGTTGTCGCCATGCATCAGGTCAGTAATTCTTATGTAGTAATCATTTAGCTTTCCGTTGTTGTCCGTTGCGGATAATCGGCGTCAATCTAAAGTTAGATTTATTTTAATACATTAGCACAAAACGGGGCAGCCAATGCCAATAGACCATCCATCATTGTCAATGGCAAAGGCATTGAATGGCCAATGCGAAAGCCTTGAAGGGAAGGGCGAAAAGCAAGACGATTACCCAAACCATGATGCTAAACATGGTTGATATTGTTGGCAAGAGCGGATTGCCTGATAGAAAAACCATCAGTCCGATTAAAGGTCCTGATACCCACCAGGGCCGTGGTTGCTTAATGACTTCTATCATAGTTTTTGATTTGAGATGAAATAGCCTACTTTCTCAGATACTTTTAAATTTTGCGCTGCGCCTGGCGAAGAATTTATTATTTAGCCAGCCTATGACGTTTATAAAGTCGTTATCCCGGCATTTCATCCGATAAAAAATAACTAATGATGACAGGATGGTTAATAATCCAATTACCAGTAAGGACGCATTGATGCCGAAACGATCGGCAATAATTCCGGTAAGGATAGCTCCAAACGCATATCCCAGGTCCCTCCAAAGGCGAAAAACGCCCAAACTATTTGCACGATCTGCCGGATGGGTATTTTCAGCAACGGTTGCCAGGAATGTTGGATAAACCATTGCTGTTCCCCACCCCAATATGATGGCAAGGATAACAAAATGACTCATTGACTCAGCAAACAGCATTATTATTAATGTCACTCCTTGCAACAGCATTCCAAGAAAGAGTAAATCTCTTTTGCAGAAATGATCCGCCATTTTACCTGTAATCAATTGACCGAGGCTCCAAATCGCAGGGTAGATAGCGGTCACAATCCCGATTTGTTCTAACGTAAAGCCTTTTGAAGCCAAAAGGATGGGAAACAACCCCCAGGCCAGTGCGTCATTTAGATTATTGATCAGTCCCGCCTGCGTAACAGAGCTAAGGATTTTATTTTTCCAGGTGGTCTGCCAGAAAATATTGTCCAACCTGGCCAATTTGTTGGTTGTCGTCTCAGCATTAATGTGATGCTTTGTATCCTTCACAAACAGCCAACTTGAAAAAAGCCCCGCAAGACACAATACCACTCCAATATAAAAAGGATAGGGCCGCAATCCATACTCCGAGGCGACCCAACCCGTGAAGAATGCAACCAGTCCAAGCGCGAGATAACCAGCAAATTCATTTAATCCCATTGCAAATCCTCTTTCCTTTTCTCCAACCAAATCAATTTTCATGACAATCGTACTGCTCCAGGTTAACCCCTGGTTGATCCCCAGCAAAATATTTGCTGCAACAATCCAATTCCAGCTTTCAGCATACATCAAGACAAATGGTACTGGAATGCCAATAAGCCAGCCCAAGACGAGCAAATTTTTCCTTCCGATCCTGTTCGCCAGTACGCCTGTGAAATAATTCGTCAGGGCCTTCACAACCCCAAAGACTATAATGAAAGAAAAGATCGCCGTTTTTGCCGCGATATGAAATTCAACGTCTGCAATTCTTGGCAAAATGCTTCTTTCAAGCCCCACCATTCCTCCGACAAATGCATTAATGATAACAAGCAGGGTGAATTGCTGCCAGTTCTCTTTCAATCCGAGTTTTACCTCTTTCATATCAGTCACCTTAAATAGGCTGCCAGACGTTTTAGTACAAACCTGACCAGATTGAGTGTTTCAATACTTCCAAATTCCTCGCCTTTTTCAAAGTCTCCTTCCGATTGAGCCATAAAGTTGGTAAGGTGTGCAAAGCAAACGATGTTGAACTTTTTTACTTCGGATAAGGCATAAAGCGCAGATGCTTCCATTTCGACACAAGTGATACCCTCCCGTTTCATTGATTCAATAGCAGATGCTGTTTCCCTGTAAGGCGCATCGGTTGTCCAGCTGGTTCCTTCGGAATACGGACAATCATGATCCTGTTCCATTCGACGTAAGGCACGAAATAAATCCTGGTTCAATGATGAAGGTTTTTCGCCAGGCAAATAATGATAACTTGTGCCCTCGTCGCGCATGGCAGACGTTATCAATGCAAAACGTTTAGTATTATCCGGCTCCTTAATTATTCCGGCAGATGTAACACTGATTAATTTTTTACAACCTGAAACAAAAAGCTGCTCTGCCACCAGCACTGCATAGGGCGCACCTACTACGCCGGGAACGATACCGATTTCATGATCGTCCAAACGAAAGCTGTATAATGAAGAATGATAACAAGCCCAACACTCGCTTTTTGCTGCCATACCTTTTCTCATAAGATAATCTACCAAATCGCCATCCGGGTCAAGCAGACAAACTGCCGGAACATTACATTCCTTTTTATTTTTTTGTCGTCTTGCTTCACGCAGCAAATTTTCAGGCAGGAATATTGACGGTTCGTCATAAAATTTATTCAATAAGATACGCTCCATTTCAACCTATGTTTGGTTTATTGAGTTATTGCCATGCTGTGGAAACTATAGCGCACATTGGTGCCCTCATTGGCGCTCCAAATCCCCTTGGAAAAGCTCTGTTTCAACTGGATGGAAAAAATAAAATCGAGGTGAGCGAATAATCCTTTAATACGTTCAGCAACTTCCAAAGCGTACGGCTCAAAGAACATTGGTCCAAGACATTCCTCGTAATGATGGTGAACGGAACCGGAAAAAGTAAATGCAGAAGATGAATTGATTTTAGTATCCATAGAAATATTCCATAAAGAATTAAGAAACAGCACAACGATTAGCACCTGCCTCCAGTTCAACAGGATTTATATCACTGAAATCACCTTTCAAATTCTTGTCCACGATCGAAAGGTAATTTTCGGGTGTTGCAGGAATGCGTTGCAACAATGTATTAATGAAATCTTCTTCTGACAAAGACAGCATAGGCACACTTTTCATCACTTTGCCTAATGAAGCCTGGATGAGTTTCTCATCAAAATCAACCGCCTTTCCTGTATGAGCCGGCAAAACAATAACTTCACCGGGAAGTGACAAAAGGGTTTGCAATGACTGATAAAGCAATTTTGATTTATTCAAGGCCTCCTCGCTGTTGGCCTTTAGATCAGGTCTTCCAACACCGTCGACAAAAAGGGTATCACCAGTAAGCAAAATTTCATCGTTACCGAGAAAAGAAGTGCTTTCAAACGTATGACCGGGTGTTGGAATGGGTTCCAGCACAAATGAGCCGATAGTAAATACTGTATCAGCTGTAATTGGATTAAATACGAATTGGACCTTATTATTAGATGGAAGGTACAAAGGTGCATGAAAATATTCAGCCAACTCTTTTGACCTTGAAAGATGATCTGCATGAATATGTGTGTCGATCACATATTTTACGGAAAGCTGATGTTGTTTTATCAATTGAGCGTATACGTCCACAGGAAGCGACGCGTCAATAATGATTGCTTCCTTTTCCGATGAAAGAATATATGACAAACAGCCCTTGCCCGTTCGCCTTACCTGGCAAACACTAAAACCATCAAATTGCTTCCAGGCAGTGTTCCAGGCGAGGCTCCAACCTTTCATCCCCCCTTCCAATGAGTATGCCTCAATACCTCTTTTCCTAAGTTCATTTGCAGCAATCTTACTTGTTTTGCCTGCGGCACAGACAGTGACCACTTTTCCAGAGGTCGGTAATTCGATTTCATCTAAAACGGCCGGATCATTTGCATTTAGTCGCTTATATGCGTCCACGTAGATACTTCCCGGTATCTGCCATTCTTCTCTTTGTTCCTTCGGGCGTATATCGAGCACAACGACAGGTTCCTTTTTTTCTAACATCTCTCTCAGGTCATAAGCACTAACAGTTAAACCTTTTTCTTCCATTATAACTTTTTTAAATCAT
>Ga0111539_10012731_pt1 | contig 10533 bp, 11 predicted proteins | sample RhiMethybrSRZTD1_FD_79667 | JGI IMG/M metagenome (GOLD analysis project Ga0111539, IMG submission 79667) | Populus rhizosphere microbial communities from Tennessee, USA - Rhizosphere MetaG P. TD hybrid SRZTD1 (version 2) (version 2) | ecosystem: Host-associated > Plants > Roots > Rhizosphere >... | reverse complement strand
CTCTTCCCGATCGACCTTGATCGACACGAAGTGTTCGTTGAGCACGGCCGCGACGGCGGGGCTCTCGAACGACTCGTGCTCCATCACGTGGCACCAGTGACAGGTTGAATAACCGATGGAGAGGAAGATCGGTTTGTCGTCGGCTCGCGCTTTCGCGAACGCGTCGTCACCCCAGGCAAACCAATCGACCGGGTTTTCGGCGTGCTGAAGAAGGTACGGACTGCGCTCGTGCCCGAGACGGTTCATCAAGGCATTATGACACCCGCGGCGTGCCGCATCCCGGCGAGCGAAGACGTCTGGAGTACAATCGCCACATGGCGGCGTCGTTGCAGGGCAAGCGCGTGGCGATCCTCGTCGAGGACGGATTCGAAGATCGCGAGTTGACCGGTCCGCTCGAGGCGCTGCGCGAGGCCGGCGCCACGGTCACGCTCGTCGGTCCGACGGCCGGTGCCGAATTCAAGGGCAAGCGCGGGTTGGCGACGGTAAAAGCGGACGTCGCGGCGGGCGCGGCGCGGATGAAGGACTTCGACGCGCTCGTCATTCCCGGCGGCTACGCACCGGACAAGATGCGGATGCGCCATGCGATGGTCGACCTTGCGCGTGACGCCATGGAAGCCAACAAACCGGTGGCGGCGATCTGCCACGGACCGCAACTCCTGATTTCCGCCATCGCGCTCCGCGGCCGGACACTGACGTGCTGGCCGTCGATCGCCATCGACGTCATGAACGCCGGCGGTCTCTACGTCGACAAGCCGGTGGTCGAGGACGGCAACCTCATCACCTCGCGCAAACCGGACGACGTGCCGGTGTTCAGCGAAGCGATCATTCGCGCCTTATCTCCTTAAAAGATCAAACCGCAGAGAGCGCAGAGCACGCAGAGCCAATTCTTCTCTGCGATCTCGGCGATCTCGGCGGTTAAAGTGACGTTCTGGGCGCCGGCGCGGCTGGCACATCTTCCGGCCGTCCCCGCCGCAGCCGTGCGTAGGCAGCCGTGAACTCCACCCCGTACAGCAGAATCACCGCCTGGACGTAGACCCACAGCAGGAACACCACGACGGCGGCAATCGATCCGTTCACGCGCGTAAAGCGCGACATGTCGCGGATGTACCAGGAGAACGCCTCGAGCGCGCCCTTCCACAGCAGGCCGGTGACGACCGCGCCGATCCAGACGTCGCGAAACCGCACCTTCGCGTTCGGCACGAAGTAGAAGATGAAGCCAACCACGACGATGAACAGCAGCGTGGTGGCGTGCCGCACGGTGAAGCCGCGAAGGATCAGCAGGCCCGGAAAACGCGCGAGGACTTCGGCAAACCAGCGGGCGCCGACCATCTGCGACGCGCTCACCAGCAGGAGCGCCAGCAGCAGAATCAGGCTGGCAATGACCAACATCAGGAACGAGAACAGCTTGTGCTTCCAGAAGCTGCGCTGCTTTTCGACGCCCCACGCATAGTTGACCGCAGTACTGATGGCGCCGAAGACACCGACGGCGCCCCACATCAACGCCGCCGTGCCGGCGACGCCGAGGGTCAGCGCGGTGTCGCGAAACGCATCGAGCTGCCTGGTGATGAAGTCGAACTGCGCAGGAAAATATCGAAGCACGAACTCGAGCACGGCGGTGCGGTCGTTGGCGTTGGCCGCGACGCGCGCCAGCAGGGCCAGCGCTAGCAGAAAGAACGGAAACAGCGACAGCAGGGAGTAGTACGCGATCGACGCCGCGTATGTGAGATCGTCGCTGTTGTAAAAGCCGAGGAAGCCGCGCCAGAAAGACTGGCCGGTCAGCCGCAACACAACGCCAGCGCGCTGGACCAACGCGCGTACCGCACGCGCCACGGGCGTCATTATCGTCCGCCTTCGCTCGCCGCGTCACCTGACGAGCTCCGGCGGATAAATCCGCCTTCGTGACGCACGTCACTTGACGAGTTCCGGCGGATAAATCCGCCGTCGTGACGCACGTCACCTGAGGAGCCGCGACGGCACACACCGCCGCTGCTCCGGCACTGCTTGGAGTTACGACTGGACAGGCTGCGCCCGTGCCGACTCCATCCACGCCCGGCGTGTGACGTACAGCAGGTAGCCGGGCACGGTCGCCCCGAGCCACCATTGCGTGCCGCGCACCGCCAGACGCCGCAGCGGCGGCGTGGTCACGACCACGTACGCCGCTGCCACGCCGGCCGCGATGAGCACCACGTTGGCGACGTTTCGCGCAGTGGCACCCGTCATCTCTCAGCTCCGGCGCGTTCCGCTGCCCGATCCGGACGACGGTCCGGAGTAGCCCGACGGCGAGGACGAACCGGTGCCATAGCTCGAGCCGGAACCATAGTTCGTACCCGACGATCCGGTCGAACCGCCGGGCGCTGCGGCTGGCGACGGTCCTTTGCTCGCGGCATCACGAACGTAACGCTGGGCCTCCTCGGTACCGCGGTTCACGGCGTCCTTGGCTTTGTCCATGAGATCGCGGCCGCGATCGGCCAGCTCGGTGGCCGCTTCCTTGCCGCTCTGCGCCCACTGACCGGCGCTTTCAGCGGCCTTGCGATAGCCTTCCGACGCCTGGTTCTTCAGATTGCCGGCCTGTTCGGAGAGCTGATTGCGCAGCTCCGACCCCGCCTTGGGTGCGAAGAGCATCCCGAGCCCTGCGCCGAGCACGGTTCCGGTGAGAAGCCCCATCACGAAGCTGCCGCCGCCACCGCCCTCATTCTCGAAACGATCGTATCCGTCTGCCATCTCTCGCCTCCTGTTCACGCGTGATGCCGGGTGGCCATCACCGATTCAAGCGCCACGCGCAGACCTCGAATGAAGCCCACCACGCGACTGGTTTTCTCCCGCACGTTCGAGCGTACGCGGTCCGCCGTGTCGTCGATTCGATCGATCGTCGAATGAATGGCGTGGTCCACGCGCTCGGTTTCTTGCCGCACCTTCGCGGTCACGTCCCGGACGTCGTCGAGGATCGCGTTGACGCGGATCATCGCCGGCGCGACCTGGCGGGTTTCGAGGCCCGTCACGAGTTCCATCACCTTCCTGTAGACCGTGAAGCCGGCGATGCCCATGCCGATGATCGCCAACGCTTCGAGGACGCTGACCACGGCCATGATGCCGAGCAGCAGATTGGTCGTACCCAGTTCACCTGACATGTCGCTCACCTCAAAATGGAGACGTCTGGCGCGCGCTCGGATAGCGCGATTGCGTCGCCTGGCCGCTCTCGCCCATCGCCTCGTTCAGGAGCTGCCACCCCTCGTTCGCAACGCCGGCGGCCTTGGCGATGGTCGATCGGAAGCTGTTGAGCTCGCGCGCGAAGTCCTCGAGCGCCGGCTCGAGTTGTCTGCGCAGCCTCCGTCCGTCATCCGTCAAAAACAAATACCCGGCCACGCCTCCAACCACCGCGCCCACAATCGCCGCCGCCATCGCCCGCGAGTTTCCCATCACGACGCCTCCTCTTAGTAGAAGCCGCCTTACGTCGCTGCGTTTCTACAAGTTATGTGCCACGGCGCGGGGCGATCGTCTTCTGGGATCGCACGAGGTGGCTGCGCTGCGACTCGAAAGCCCCGTTGGGTTTCAAGACGCAGCGAGCCTTTTTCGTCTGGATGAGGTGACCGGTATCGTTGAGTTTAGGTCGCGGCGGGATTCGGAGCTGAGGACGGCGGCGTTCGCGCCGCCTTACCGGCATCGCGAATATCGTGCTTCTTCATCTTGCTGTAGAGCGTCGGTCGGTACAACCCTAGTATCTGCGCCGCTTCCTGCTTGTTCCAGTTGGTGCGCTGGAGCGTCTGCAGGATGGCCATCTTCTCGATCTCCGCCAGCGTCCGGTGGGGCGGAATCACAAAATCGGTGGACGCCGTCGACTCCTCCCGGATCGACTCCGGCAGATCGGCGACCGCGATTTCGCCGCCTTTCGCCACGAGCACGGCGCGCTCGATGGCATTTTCGAGCTCGCGGACATTGCCGGGCCAGCGATTCCGGATGAGGAGGTGATACACCGACGGTGCCAGTGTCTTCACGTTTTTCTGATACCGCTGACGAAACTTCTCCAGGAAGTAGTCGCACAGCAGGGGGATGTCTTCGGTCCGTTCGCGGAGCGGCGGCACACGCAGCGTGATGGTGTTGATGCGGAAATACAGGTCCTCGCGCAGGCGCCCTTCGCGCAGCGCCATGTCGAGATCGATGTTGGTCGCGCAGATCAGCCGGAAGTCCACGTGGACGATGCGATCGCTGCCAATCGGCCGGTATTCGCGCTCCTGGAGCACACGCAGCAGCTTGGTCTGGAGGTATGGCGGCATCTCGCCGATTTCGTCGAGGAGCAGCGATCCGCCCTCGGCCATCTCGAACAGGCCTTCCTTGTCCATCGTCGCGCCGGTAAAGGCGCCTTTCTTGTAGCCAAACAGCTCGGATTCGATGAGATCCTTCGGAATAGCGGCGCAGTTGATCTTGATGAAGGGCCCTTTGGAGCGCTTGCTGTTGTAGTGGATGGCGTTGGCGATCAGCTCCTTGCCGGTGCCGTTCTCGCCCTGAATGAGAATGTTCGCTTCGCTCGCCGCCACGCTTTCAATCAGCTCGAAGAGCTCCTGCATCTTCTTGCTCTTGCCGATCACGTTCTGGAACTTGTAGCGGTCCTGGAGCTTCGCCTTCAGCTGCTCGTTTTCGTCGATCAACGTTTTCTGCTTGATCGCCTTCTCGAGCTTGTCGAGCAGGCGCTCGGCGTCCACCGGTTTTTCCAGGAAGTCGAAGGCCCCGGCCTTGACCGCCTCCACCGATCGCGGAATGTTGCCCTGACCGGTGATCACGATGACCTCGGCTTCCTCGTCAATCTGTTTGAACTTGCGGACGAGCTCGATGCCGTCCACGTCGGGCAGCATCATGTCGGTGACGACGGCATCCGGCTTCCACATTCGGAACAGCTCTTCCCCTCGGGTACCGATCAATGCCGTCCGGACCTCGTATCCGGCGTGCTCGAGCAGGATCTTGAGCCACTCGGTCATCGCGGGTTCGTCGTCTATCGCAAGAACCCGGCGCTTCGATTTCTGACTCATACTGCTCAAGTGTATCAATTCAGCGCAATGTGTCAATACACGACTTTACTTCGCGTTTTAATATGATACGGTCTTGTTAGAGCCACCCGTGACTAAGGCGCATGCGATAATCGCGCGCATGGGCGAATCCCAAACCCCCAAACCGGCCCAGCCGGCGCCGCTCAAGGTCACGTCGCCGCCGAACGACAAGATGATCTGCGAGCGATGCGGCGTGGCGGAGATGTACCGGATGCACGCGGTCTGGCGCTGTCCGGCCTGCGGGTACAAGACCGACTGCTGCGGCTGGTGACGCGGACCGCTGAACCTGGCGACTGACGACTGTCCGGACAACCGATGCTTCCTCTCGAGACCCACGTCGACCCTGCCGACCCGGTTTTCCAGGCCAATCGCGATCGAATGGACCAACTGGTCGCCGACCTGCGGGCGCGCCTGGCGCGGGCGCGTGAAGGCGGCGGCGCGAAAGCGATCGAGCGCGCGCGGGCGCAGGGCAAGCTGCCCGTGCGCGAGCGGATTGCCCGCCTCCTCGATCCGGACTCCCCCTTCCTGGAGTGCTCTCCCCTCGCGGCGTCCGACATGTACGACGACGAGGCGCCAGGTGCCGGCATCGTGACTGGCATCGGCCGGGTGTCTGGGCGCGAGGTGATGGTGGTCGCCAACGACCCCACCGTCAAAGGCGGCACGTACTTCCCGATGACGGTGAAGAAACACGTACGCGCCCAGGACATCGCGCTCCAGAACCGGTTGCCGTGCGTGTACCTGGTGGATTCCGGGGGCGCGTTTCTGCCGCTGCAGGCCGAGGTGTTTCCCGATCGGGAACACTTCGGCCGCATTTTCTTCAATCAGGCACGCATGTCGGCGGAGCGCATCGCGCAGATCGCGGCCGTGATGGGCTCATGTACGGCCGGCGGCGCGTACGTGCCGGCCATGTCCGACGAAACGGTCATCGTTCGTGGCACGGGGACGATTTTCCTGGGAGGCCCGCCGCTCGTCAAAGCCGCGACGGGCGAAGAGGTCACGGCGGAGGAGCTCGGCGGCGCCGACGTCCACACGCGCCTCTCGGGAGTGGCCGACTACCTCGCGGAGGACGATCCACACGCGCTCGACATCTGCCGCACGATCGTGTCGACGCTGCACACGGTCAAACGGCTGCCGCCCGACATGACCGCACCCGAGGAGCCGCTCTACGACCCCGCGGAGATCTACGGCATCGTCAGCGCGGACACCAGAAAGCCCTACGACGTCCGGGAGGTCATTGCGCGGATGGTCGACGGCTCGCGCTTCGACGAGTTCAAGGAGCGCTACGGCACGACGCTGGTGACTGGGTTCGCGCGGCTGCACGGATTCCTGGTGGGAGTCATCGCCAACAACGGCGTGCTGTTCTCGGAATCGGCGCTGAAGGCGACGCACTTCATCGAGTTGTGCAACCTGCGGGGCGTCCCGCTCGTCTTCCTGCAGAACATCACCGGGTTCATCGTCGGCAGCAAGTACGAGCGCGCTGGAATCGCGAAAGACGGCGCGAAGCTGGTGCACGCGGTGGCCAATTCGGTGGTGCCGAAGTTCACCGTCATCATCGGCGGCTCGTTCGGCGCCGGCAACTACGGCATGTGCGGCCGCGCCTACGAACCGCGGCTGCTGTGGATGTGGCCCAACGCGCGGATCTCGGTCATGGGAGCGCAGCAGGCGGCGAGCGTCCTGACCACCGTGAAACGCGACCAGCTCGCCCGCGAAGGCAAACCGCTGTCGGCGGAAGACGAAGACGCCATCCGCCAGCCGATCCTCGAGAAGTACGAGCACGAAGGCTCGCCGTATTACTCCACCGCACGACTCTGGGACGACGGGATCATCGACCCGGTGGATACGCGGCGGACGCTGGCCCTTGGTCTGTCGGCGGCATACAACGCGCCGATCCCGGACGCGCGTTTTGGTGTTTTCCGCATGTGACGCTCGGCTAAAGCCTCGCGCTCCATATGAGCTACACACACCTCCTCAACCGTCGCGACGGGCCGGTCGAGTACCTCACCCTGAATCGTCCTGACGTGCGAAACGCCTTTAACGAACAGGTCATCGCGGAGCTGACCGCGTGGGCCACCGCGACGCGCGAGGCAGCGGCGCAGAGGGATGTGCGCGTCGTCGTGCTGTCGGGCGCCGGCAAAACGTTCTGCGCCGGCGCGGACGTGACGTGGATGTCGAGCACGGTCGAGTTCACCGAAGAAGAAAACCTGCGCGACGCAATGGCGATGTCGCAGATGTTCGGCGCCCTCGACGCGCTGCCCGTGCCGCTCGTCGGCCGGGTTCACGGCGCCGCGCTCGGCGGCGGCGCCGGCCTGGCGGCGGTGTGCGACATCGTCGTCGCCGAAGAGGGCGCGCTGTTCGGCTTCACCGAGGTCAAGCTCGGGATTCTGCCTGCGGTGATCTCGCCGTTCGCGCTCGCGAAGATTGGCCGCTCGGCCGCGCGCGAACTGTTTCTCACCGGCGCGCGTTTCCCGGCGGCGCGAGCGCGCGAGATCGGCCTGGTTCACGCGGTCGTGCCGGCAGCGCAACTGGATTCGACGGTCGAACGCTACGTCGGCGAACTGCTGACGGCGGGCCCTGAAGCGATTGCCGCCGCCAAGGCGCTCATCCCACAGGTGTGGGGACGTGCGCCCCTCGAGGCGATGTCGATCACCGCCTCCGCCATTGCCGCCCGGCGTGTCTCCACGGAGGGACAAGAGGGCCTAAGGGCATTTCTCAGAAAACGTTCGCCCTCCTGGTCCAAGGACACAGAGGAGAACAAAGGACACAGAGGCTGATGCGCATTTCCTTTGTGTCCTTTGTGTCCTTTGTTTCCTTAGTGTCCTCTGTGCACGAGAAGCCGTCTCGATGATGAAGCGGCTTCTCGTGGCGAATCGTGGGGAAATCGCCGTCCGCATCATCCGCGCCTGCCGCGAGCTCGGCGTCGACAGCATCGCCGTCTACTCTTCGGCCGATGCCGGAGCGCCGCATACCTTGGCCGCCGATCGGGCTGTTGCCATCGGACCGCCGCCCGCGTCTGAGAGTTACCTGTCGATTCCCAGAATCATCGAGGCGGCCCAGTCGGCCGGGGCTGACGCCATCCACCCGGGCTATGGGTTTCTGTCCGAGAACCCTCGCTTTGCGGAGGCGTGCGCGGCGTCGGACATCATCTTCGTCGGGCCGCCGTCGCAGGCAATCGCGCGCATGGGATCGAAGATCGAAGCGCGGCGGCTCGCCGCCGCCGCCGGCGTGCCGGTCGTCCCTGGCGAAACGCCGGACGATCAATCCGATCGCGGCATCGCGGCGGCGATCGATCGCGTCGGACTGCCGGCCTTGATCAAAGCCTCCGCCGGCGGCGGCGGCAAAGGCATGCGTCGTGTCACCGACGCGGCCGACATCGCGCAGGCAATCGAGGCCGCGCGACGAGAGGCGACGGCCGCGTTCGGCGACGGGACGCTCTACGTCGAGAAACTCATCGACGCGGCGCGCCACGTCGAGATTCAGGTGTTCGCGGACAACCACGGCCAGGCAGTCCACCTCTTCGAGCGCGAGTGCTCGGTGCAGAGACGTCATCAGAAGGTCATCGAGGAGAGCCCGTCGCCGGCGCTGACGCCGGAGTTGCGGGCGCGGATGACTACGGCCGCGGTCGCGATGGCGCGCACCGTGGAGTACCGCAACGCCGGCACGATCGAGTTCCTCGTCGACGGCCCGTCGTTCTATTTCCTGGAGATGAACACGCGGCTGCAAGTGGAGCATCCCGTCACGGAACAGGTGACCGGTCTGGATCTCGTGCGTGCGCAGTTGCTCGTCGCAGCGGGTGAACGACTGCCGTGGACGCAGGCGCAGATCTCGCAGCGGGGCCATGCGATCGAGGCACGGGTGTACGCCGAGGATCCCGCGCAAGGCTTTCTGCCGCAAGCCGGGCGATTGTCCGTTTACCGGGCGCCGCACATTCCTGGTGTCCGCGTCGATTCCGGCGTCGCCGAGGGCAGCGAAATCTCCGTCTACTACGATCCGATGCTCGCCAAGGTTATCGCGACCGCCGAGTCGCGTCCGTTGGCGATCCATCGTCTGGCCGCGGCGCTGCGCGCGCTCGACATCGAGGGCGTGCGGACCAACGTGCCGTTTCTCATCCGTATCCTCGAGCTACCAGAATTCCGCGATGGCAGGATCGACACCGGTTTTCTGGATCGCGAAGGCGCCCGGCTTGCGGCTGAAATCCCTGCGGTTGCGATCGCGCGACCGCCACTCCCGGCGACAGCGGGTCCGCAGGATCCCTGGGATTCGGCGGGGACGGAGGTTGCCGGCGGGGACGGAGGTCGCCGGCGGGGACGGAGGTCGCCGGCGGGGCTTGCCCACCGAAGCGCGCACGATGGCACGGCGAGCGAAGGTGGGACGGAGGTTGCTAGCGGGGACGGAGGTCACGGGCGGGGACGGAGGTCACGGGCGGGGACGGAGGTGGGCGCCGGAGCGGTGACCGCACCGATGCCAGCGACGGTCCTCCGCATCAACGTCAAGCCCGGCGACGCGGTGAAGAAAGGCGACATCCTCGTGCTGCTCGAGGCCATGAAAATGGAGCTGCCCGTCCGCGCCACCGATGCCGGCGTCGTCGCCGCGGTACGATGCCGCGAGGGCGAGCTCGTGGACGCCGACGCGATCCTCCTGGAATGGCAATGATCACCGTCGTCGAAGTCGGGCCGCGCGACGGGCTCCAGAACGAGAGCGTGAACGTCGCCACCGCCGACAAGATCGAGTTCGTCAACCGCCTGAGCGCGGCGGGGCTCCCGGTGATTGAAGTGTCGGCGTTCGTCAGCCCGAAATGGGTGCCGCAGATGGCCGACGCAGCGGAGGTCTTCGCCGGAATCGTGCGCCGGCCGGGCACTCGCTATACCGCGCTGGTACCGAATCTGGCCGGTCTCGAACGCGCGCTCGCCGCACGCGTCGATGAGGTCGCGGTGTTCGCCTCGTCGACCGAAACGTTCAGCCAGAAGAACATCAACCGGAGCATCGGCGAGTCGCTGGCGATTTACAGGGAGGTGTGCGATCGCGCCCGTGCAGCAGGTCTGCGCGTGCGCGGGTATCTCTCGACGGCGTTCGGCTGTCCGTTCGAGGGAGACGTCGCGCCCGATCGTGTCGCCGACGTCGCGGCCCGTCTCGCGGACCTGGGCGTCTACGAGGTCGCCGTCAGCGACACCATCGGTGTCGCGCATCCAGGATTGGTCGCGCGCGTCCTCGATGCGGTGCTGACGCGTCTGCCGGTCGATCGGCTGGCGCTGAATTTCCACGACACCAGAGGCACGGCCCTCGCCAACGTGCACGCCGCGCTGCCTTACGGCGTCACGACCTTCGACGCGTCGGCCGGTGGACTCGGCGGCTGCCCGTACGCGCCGGGCGCCGCCGGCAACCTGGCCACCGACGATCTCATCTACATGCTGGAAGGTATGGGGCTGGAAACGGGAGTGTCGCTGAAGGCCGTCAGCGAAGCCTCAGCCTTCATCGCCTCGAAGATCGATCATCGGCT
>Ga0111539_10012730_pt1 | contig 10534 bp, 7 predicted proteins | sample RhiMethybrSRZTD1_FD_79667 | JGI IMG/M metagenome (GOLD analysis project Ga0111539, IMG submission 79667) | Populus rhizosphere microbial communities from Tennessee, USA - Rhizosphere MetaG P. TD hybrid SRZTD1 (version 2) (version 2) | ecosystem: Host-associated > Plants > Roots > Rhizosphere >... | reverse complement strand
CACGTTACGGATCCAAGACTTTATTTGCGGGAGGCGTTCAGAGTGTTGAAGAGTGGAGGTTCGCTAATAGTCTCAACTCACGGAATCTGGCCCTACCATCCTGATCCCACGGACTTCTGGCGCTGGACTATCGATGGTTTGCAGCGCGAGATCCGGCTCGCCGGGTTTGAAATCTCCGTGGTTAAGAGTGTGTTTGGACCTGAGTCGGTTGCCTTGCAGTTATGGCAGGACGCGACCTATGAGAGATTGCCCCGCGTTATTCAGCCGATGTACACATGGTGGTTTCAGAAGTGCATTCAATTCATCGAAGGACGACAACCAAACAAGATCTCAAACGACGCTTCAATCTACATTGTTCTGGCTCGCAAGCCAGACACAGACTGAATCGTATTATCTGAGGTTTTGTCCGGGTGTCGACTTTCGATACGTCCAATAACCCTTTGAAAGATCCAAGTGTAAAGAGGCTGTATTAATCGAGGAAGTCTTTCGAATGTGGCGTCTAGAGAACGTTTTCCCGCTTGGCTATCACACTTGGGAGCGAGGTGTCATCGTCGCACCGTCGATAACTTCTACGTCGCCAGCAATGTTATAGGTATGCACGCCGCACAAATCTTTCCAGAATTCTGGTGTCACGGTTCTAAACACCCGTTCAGAGTAACGCTCCGGGCATAGCTCAGTGATTTCATTCAGTGAAAAGCTGTACCCGTAGATCGGGGAGCAACTCTGGCTAGGCCGTATCAGCCGATCATCTTCCGCAAGAAAAACCCGTCCCGCACCACGGTTGCTGCGGATATCGTTAGAGATGGGACTTGAGCGATGCAGGCCCCATACGCCGGTCAAGGACTCGGCGAAGAACAGAAGCAAGCTGCCGGCGCGAGCATCGAGTTCCGCACTTGTCGTCATAAGCCACCAGAGGCCCTTACTTTGCCAAACTGTCGAGTCTACAAACCGACCTTTCAGCAGACTCCTGACAAACACCCAATTATTTGGGAAGTCCTCACATCTGTAAAGATCAACAGACTTGGAATCAGCGGATTCCGGAACCATATAGAGATCGGATCCTGATTGAAAGACATAGGGATATGAAAAGTGGTGCCCCTCAGCTGAAAGACAGTTCGTTGGGGGATTGACTGTTCCAGCTTCTGAAATCTCAGCACAGGAGATTACCGCACGTCTCTGGGCGTAAGAATAGTTTTCAAAAAACATCCATCTGCGGCCTCCGTGCACTAGTAAGAACGGGTCTGCCCAAAAATGTCCCCTGGCGGAGGAGAGCCACCGAAATCCCTCAAGATTGCCCGTCTTCCAAAGTGGATTCTGGCGGGCAGTCCGAAGACCGATTCGCCAATGCTGCACGATTTCTCTCCGAAGGGGATACCTAATTATCTTCTTTACGAGAGCCGGTCCCAGCCACCGAACCATCTCCCAATTGGTTGGCGTTCGGTAAATTCTTCGTTTGCCCCGATATGGCTGGGGGACCACAGCCTTCTCCTGCAAATATGTCCAGCCGAATTGGTGAAGTTCATTTAGCTTCCGGATCACAAAATCCGCTGAGCCCCAATACGCGGGATAGCGATTCCGGGAAACGTAAAGCGTCGGCTCCGTCGCAAACAAGGATTTGCACAATACTAGACCCGCATCTAACTCCTCGGTTAGAACCTGTAAGATCACGCCAGATAGAGGGGACTTCTCGTAGATTTCCCAGAAATGGGCGGGGCCACCGCGATAATAGTCGTTGTCGCCGTGATGGTAAGACCACACTCCGTAGCGAGCAGTCTTGAGAATGTCTCCGCGTAAAATATTGAAGCCAAATCGAAGCAGAACATCGAGGTTCTTAGCCCGAATCTTTTCTATTACATCATCGGGAAAACGGTGAATGAAGTTTTCACCGAGTGGTCTGACTTCGATACTATCGACGCCTGCCAGGAGTTCAGAGCAATCGATCAGGTTGAGGGGGTCATCCGAATGCTTCGTTCGCTCATCCAGCCGGGTATAAGCATCGTATAGGAGTCGTCTTCTCAGCTTTTTGTCGGCCAACCTGCGCGCCCTTCGAGCGATTCGGTTGGAAGCTTCGCGTTTAGGAGGAGTGGGAGGCACCTGAAAAATGAGCATCTCCAGATGGACAAAATTGCTCGCCCTAATATCCTCTAGTACTTTGCAGAAAAACCGTGGGATTTGTAAGCCGTCGAGCAATACACCAACCCTCAGTTGAGGGTTGTCGGCAGGCGAAAACCGCCAAAACGCAGTGGCAGGAGAAACCTTGGTCTCGCCTGACTGCCACAAGTTCGAGTCAATTATAGGCTCTGACTGCATGGAACCATGAACGCGGCTATTCCTTTCATCTTGCCCATTGAAATTATCTTTCCTGGCTGCCTGTTTCAGCTACCACTTGCCGAAGTTTCGCGGCCAGTTGCCGTGCGATCGCGCGATAGTGATGTCCAGAAAAGTGTCGGGCGGCTTCCTCAGTTGCACGCGCTGGCAATTCGAGCGCACGCAGTAGCGCATTCCCAATCGACTTGGTATCGGAAGGATCGCACCAGATTCCGGCCTGCGTCTCCTGGATGAGGTCGGTCAAAGCTCCTTCTTCAGCCACGGCAAGAACAGGTTTCCCGGTGTGCAGATACTCGAAGAACTTCGCTGGAACTTGCATGCGGAACTCCGGGAAGAGCAAGAGAAGATCCGCACTCCACAACGCCTTCTGCGCCGCATCCCAACTGATCCGCGGGCGAAATTCGATACATCCGAAGGGCAGAAGATTGGCCACTCGCCGGCGGGCGTCTGCGAGCTGCTCCTGAGCAATCGTGCCCAGAAACAAAATCCGAATAGTGAGCGGATCCAGGCGCTCGGTCTCCACGAGCTGAACAACCGCATCGCAAAAGGAATCGATCCGCCGCGTGCCGTAGATATCACCCAGATAAAGGATCAGTCGGCGGGAATCGGTGCGCTCGCCAGGGGAGGGCCGAGCGAAATCGTCGTAGCCATTGGGCAAGGTAAAGAATTTCGTCGCTGGATTGTCTTTATAGCGGTCGGCATAGAACTGCCGCATCCGATCCGTGTTACAAACCACGCGTGTCGCCGTGCGGATGCAGCGTGCCTCCAGCCAGCGATCAACTGGATCGCGCCATTTTGGGAGCGCCCTTCGATGCGGATTGCCCCACCAGGGATCACGAAAATCGGCAAACCACGGCCGGCACGATCTGCCGGCCAGCTTACATGCGATGAGGTGAGAGGTCCACGGTGGTGCGGAGGAAAGAATCGCATTAATTGGACTTTGCGCCACTAACCGCATGCCGGCCCGCACAGCGGGAGCGTACCAACCGAAGAATTCATCAGGCGTCTTCAAGAGCGCGAGAATCTGGCGTTTGTACGCGCTTGTCCCAACTCCATCTGTGGCTTCCCCGGGAGGCCGATCATCGGGCCGACCCTCCGATAAGCCGCGCCGATGCTTCCATCGAGCATATGCTTCGAGCGGTGTGGTCATTACCCGAGTGCGCTCGATCTGCAGCTCATCCGGCGGGGAGAAACCAGGATCCAGGCGCGAGTAAAAACGCTCCTCCACAGTAAGGACAATCGGCCGAATGCCAAATTCAGGCAAATAGCGGCACAGCCCCGCCACTCGTCGTGCACCCACCTCTGAATCCGGCGGAAAGCTATAGGCGATCATGAGCAACTTGAGCTCAGAGTTCACGATCTCACTACCCGTGCGGTCAAGACCTTCCGAGACGTTTGCTTGGCGAAGAAGGCACTCCCCAATTCTGTCTTCTGAACTAAGTTGCGTCGAACCAGGAATCGTCATAGGAACCCTCGTCAGCCAGGCAGGTGACGCCGTGAATAGATTTATTCACTCCAACAACTCCGGACATCGATCGTCTCACTGAACGCGTCCTTTTCAAACCCATCGTGATTCGATCCTCTTTAATCTCCGTCTCATTGCGAACCCCGCTATCAACGAAATGCCCACATCATTCTTATGGTCCGTTTTCAGCCTCCATCAAGCGTAGGAGGTCTATGAACAGGTGCCGTTCTGAGGGCTCTCGGCAAGCTTGCGAAACTCTTCATCCTTCATTCCGATCACGATCACGTTGGAAGCATCGAGAACGTGATCGGCACGAATCGCTTGGCCCAATTTTGGTAAAGTTCAGCCCGCCGTCTGCTGGGCCAGTTGAAAATCGTCTTGCTGTTTGTTCGTCGACGACAAGGCCTCGTGCAGCACACGTCCCTTCATTTCGGCTGGTACTGGCAGACCCAGCAAGGTCAGAATCGTGGGCGCGATGTCGAGGTTGTTACATTTAGGGATCCGTTCACCCGGCGCAATGCCGGGGCCGTAGAGCAGCATCATGCCCGTGGGATCATGACACCCGGATTTTACCTGTCCGGTGTTGTAAACCAAATCTCCATACCGGAAGGCCTCGCCGCGTTCCGAGGGTGGGAAGTAGCAACGGGAGTCTTCGGAAGTCTCGTCGTGATGGCGCAAGTTTACGGTTAAACTGTTTTCCAGCGTCTCAACGGTGAACATCGGGCGGTCGAGGTGGTCAACGTAGGCCGCTTGCAAGCGGTGGAACACTGCGTCTCTGGTCGCCACGGTATCCGGGTACAAATTGAACTGGTCCGACATGGTCGCGAGTGTGCGGACTCGTCCCTTTACCCCCAGGATCTCCACCAGTCGGTCTAGCGAGCGTACCTGACAGATGGGTTTGCCATTCCGGAGCTCACTCTGATAAGGCTTTTGCCCCATGCTGGACGCGATCACCAACACCGTCTGATCGTCCAGCAAAGTCAGCATCCTGCGCAGCAATTCATCCGCGGTGTGGTAGCCGTGAGCAATTGTGCCGCCATAGTGACGTACTTCCTCCGGGTTGATTGCGTTCGGGAAGACCTCCGGCTGCATCGCCCTCCAATAGGTGTGCATATAGTGCGCAACATGATTGCTGTGGAAGCTAGCGAACTCCGGTTGATACTTCCGATAGAGTCGACGGAAGAAATCAAAGTTCACCTGTGGCTGCAGCCCCACTCGCCGCCAGCGCGAAGTTGGCTGCCAGCGTTCGCGCGCCAGTTGGATCGCGATCCGACTCGCCGTGCGGGCGCTCAGCCCTAGGCTGACCAGCGCGACGCCGAGGCGCGCTTTGAACCACGCCCCATCTCGATCTGATGGCAGGCGAATGGAACGCGTGTATGTCAGATTCAACTCCTGAATGGGCCGCAGTGAGTCCGGATAAGTGCTCGTGTCCGAGGCAAAGGTATCAGGTATATAGAAGCCATTGACTTGCTGTGGTGGCCAGGAACATAAGCTGCCATAGACGCCCACGCGAAGCCCCTGCTCGTGGCACAGCTCCCAGAGGCGCTTGGCGCGGATCGTTTCTGGCGGCTGTTCCAGGAAATAGACGTTGTGGTGTGCCTGCGGGCGGCCAGTATAGAGCGTGGTCCATGTAATCCATGGATCCAGTTGTGGGGGAAGATCCACGCTTACGGGCGCGGCCGAGGTGCCGGCGCGCTTAAGCCAGGCAAAAGTGGGCAACTCGCCGCGATCAATCATCGGATCGATCAAATTCCAAGTGATTTCATTCAGTTCTACCAGCAACACTTTCATACCCGTCATGGTTTGACCTCCTAAGGTTCCAAGGCGCCCTATGAATTTCCGGTCATCGCCTTCTAAAGTGGCCGGAAACTTCATCAGACGCTCACGTCGCTTGTCGTGAGTCCAGGAAAAGACTGTTTATCGTAATTCTCATTGCGAACTCGCTTTGCCCGTGAGATAGGCTGCTTCGCCAGAAGGTACAGGCTTCGAATCCATAATTGATCGAAGCTTATAGTCACGATAAAGTCCCGGCTCACCTGGCTGGTCGTCAACGGCTGCCATGGCCATATTGAAAGCTTCGCGCGCCGTCGCAAAATGAACCCTAAACTCGCCACTCCGTTCTGCTAACTCAAGCATTTCGTCTAGAAAGCGACGCATGCCGTCTCCAATCATCATGGGCTGGTCCTGATCGAAGAATCCGTGACAATAGAGCTTGACGAAACACCAATCTGACTTCCCTCGTACGCCAACGCCTGCCCTCACCCAGTTGCGGAACCGATTGAGGCTTGGTGGCCTCTTGGCACTCAGGCCACCATCCTCGAGCTTTGGCATCCGCAATTGTGGCCAGGAGCCACGCCAGTCAAACAACAGGGGGCCGGTGAACAACACTGGAAGAACCGGCGTACGGTGAACATTCAGGTTTCGTCCGGTGCGATGGGGACTTCGTTCCCGCAAGGGGCGCCCGCACTCGTAGATGGCATTAATGCGTCGCACTTGCGACTGATCTGGCGCAGAGGGCAGAGTGAAATCGGCATAGCATCCAGTCTCAGCCAAGACTTGCATCTCTGAATCCACACCACAAAAGCGACCCCCACTGGAGTTGGCTAGCGCAAGGTTTCCATGGACGAAACCGTACATCGGTTGCCCCGTTCCATGCAGTTGCGAGAGGCACCGATGCTCCTCTGCCAGGACATTTCGAAACTCTTCGAGCACACGTTTCAGATTGAGCGCATTGTCTGGATGCTTCACACCATGGTGCAGATGAATCTCGACCTCCCCCAGTCCTTCGTATTGGAGTTCGGCCAACCTCTCCAAAAGAAGGTGGTGGTACTGCTCTCCTGGGAAGAAATAGGTGTGACGAAATGGAGTGCCGTCAGCGTCGTGAACTGCATTGCCTATTCGATGGGCCTGCCTGCACCAATCGTCCAGGCGTGATCGTTGTGTTGACCAATCCATTGGGAGTCCCTGCTCGTTCCACGCGGGCTCAAAGTGATTGGCCACCAGGAGTATCAGATGGCGAAGACCACCCGCATTCTCGAGCTGTCTAAGACTCTCCCTCATGGCCCAAACCGGGTAGCTACTCAGCCATGGAAGGGACCAACGCAGTTTGGTCACAAAGTGAGTGTCTCTCGCCCTCATATCGAAGCCAGCCACAATATGTTTCCGATCATTGATTGCGGGATCCTTTCTAGTGATTGATCACTTTGGTCCGCCCGGTCACCATGTCGCATTCGTCTGGATTGCCATTCGAGGGAATCTGAAGGCGCCGGCTTGAGATGAGCGGTTGGATCACTGCGGACATCTCATCGACCTTTGCGGCCCATGACTCTTCACGCATCGTGCTGGCAATTTCAACCCTGGGCCCGGATCCTTCTGCAAGCGAAAGCTGAATCTGTTCCAAGAATTCCTCGTGCGTTTTGCCCACACGCACCCTTCTGCCAAGCCGCCTGGCTTCCGGCAGGTCGGTAGCCACGACGGGAAGACCAGCAGCCAGGTACTCGCGAAGCTTCAGTGGATTGGCCGCAAGTGTTAGATCATTCACAACGAAGGGCAGTATCGCGACATCGAAGCTCCGGCAATAGGCGGGCAGCAGTGAATACGGTTTCTGAGATATGAGATGAACATTGCTAAGGTGCCTGACAGGTGAAAGGTCCGTATCAACCTTCCCAATGAGGACAAACTGCCAGTCAGGGCGCTTGGCTGCCAGGAATTGCACTAGCTCCAGGTCAACCCAGTCTGCCAACAAGCCATAGAAGCCGACGACCGGATGGCGTAGTCCCGCAACATCGGGAGGAAGCGCAATTTTAGGGTCGCAGGCCTTGCGAAAGTGCTCTATGTCCACACCGTGAGTCACCAGAAAAGTGCGGGGATTGAATAAGCGCTTGGTTTCATAGAGAGGGCCAGAAGAGACGAAGACCACATCGGCCTTTTGGAGAAGGCGGCGCTCCATATTCCGAACGGCATTCCTATCCGTGCCTGTGAACTCGGAGAACTCGTCCACACAATGATAGATCACGAAGCGTTCGCCCAGGTTTCCGACCACGTCCGCCGATGTCGGAAGAAACGTCCAGGTTATCCAATGGTCGAACCCGAGCTGGCGGCAAGCTCGACGCAGGCTCCATGCGAGAAACCATCGATTGATGGCTCTGGCAACCGCGCTCGCGTGAAACGGGATCACGAGAGGTGCAAATACGTGGATGTTCGCAGCAACCTGGCGACATCCCTCTCCAAACTCTCGAAGCTTCTTGACGGCCCGCTTGAAGTCTTTGGCTGACGCGGACGGATTCCTGTTGCCAATGGAGTTGACCCAGAGAATTCGATTGGATCGGGACAGGTGCAGCATAATGTGTTTCTTGCTCAGCGGATCACCATCCCAATCGTTGCTGAAGCAAACAATGTTGCAGCCTTGAAGCACAGGTTCCTCCTTGAATACCGTTCTCACATTAGTTGAGGTTTGTCCGCTGCGATCTCAGCGCATGGTACCGGTGCTACGGACAAATTGACGGGTGACGAGACACACCACAGAAACGAGCCAGGTGAGCATCGAGGAGAAATCCACTTCATGCATGCACCTCCACACCCTGGACTGGTTCGCATGCGGCACTACCTTCGCCATCGAAAAAGCGGCGTTGCCAGATTTCGAAATTAACCAGCATCCACAACCGTTGTGTTTGATCCTGCCCTGCCTGGTGCCGAGCTACAATTTCACGAAGATACCCGTCATTGAAAATGCCGCGCCTAAGTGCTCGCGCACCCAACACATACTCATCCACCACTTTGCGGAATTGGCCACGGAACCACGCTCCCACAGGTACCGGGAATCCCATCTTCTTCCGGTTGAGAATCGCCTTCGGTAATTCGTTCGCCATTCCACGACGCAGAACGTATTTGGTTGTCCACCCGCGCAGTTTCATATCGCAAGGCAGACGCGCGGCAAGCTCCACCAGCTTGTGATCCAGGAACGGCACGCGACTCTCAAGAGAAGCCGCCATGCTCATTTGGTCCTGCTTCATCAGGAGTTCGTGCAAATAGGTCTTGGTATCAACCGCAAGCATCTGATCAAGGACGTCCTCGGCATCCGACTGATTCAGATGACGGAACGACTCGAGATACGGATCCTCGTCCTGCATCTGCTCGCGTGTCTTCATTGAGAACAATTCTTGCTGCATAGCGGCGGGAAAAACCGAAAAATTGTCGAAGTACATCTGTCGCATCTTGCCTGGCAAGCAGAGAAACGTCCGCTGCAGCTTCCCGCGCAGCGAGGCAGGCGCTTCAAGTCGTTCGACGTGCTGCTTTACCCATCTTTGGATGAAGGGAGGTGTTACACGATCGTAGTAGCGGCTGAGACTGAGGTTCTGAATCGTCAGACGATACTTGTTGTATCCAGCCAGAAGTTCATCGCTGCCTTCTCCAGTGAGTACAACCTTAACGTGCCGGCTCGCAAGTTCAGATACAAAGTAGAGCGGCACACTGGATGGGTAGGCCAACGGCTCGTCCTCTTGATACACGAGTTCAGGCAGCTTTTCGAAAAACTGGTCCGGCGTGACAACCAACTCGTGGTGGTCTGTTGTGAACGCCTTGGCAACGGCCCGCGCATAGTTCAGTTCGTTCGCCTCGCATTCCGCAAAGCCTACTGAGAACGTTTTGATAGGCTCACGGACCATCCTCCTCATGACGGCGGCAATCGCACTTGAATCGATGCCGCCTGAAAGAAAGACCCCCAAAGGCACATCAGACATCAGGTGAAGTCGCACCGACTCCTCGAACAGGGCTTTGAACCGCTCCACATATGTTTCCTCCTTCACTTGCAATTCCGACTTGATGAAACTCAGGTCCCAATAAGGATCCAGCCGGACCTTACCGTCGAACCATTCGAGCGTTTGGCCCGGCGGTATCCGTTTCACTCCATCGAAGAGCGTGTCATCGCCCGAGGTGTAGAGGTTCGCAGCGAAGTCTGCGAGCACGTTGTAGTTCAGCCGTGATATCAGGGCCTTCCCTGCAATCAGTGCCTTGATCTCTGAAGCGAAGTAAAGCGTCCCGTCTTCCTTTACTGTGTAATACAAGGGCTTGATGCCGAGCCGGGCGCGGGCGAGCACAAGTTTCCTTTGTACGGAGTCCCAGATCGCGTAGGCAAACATCCCGCGTAGCTTTGCTGCGCCCGCAATCCCAAATTCTTCGTAAAGATGAAGAATCGTCTCCGTGTCGCTTTGAGTACGGTAGACATGGCCCCGTTCCTCAAGCTGCGGGCGCAATTCGCGATGGTTGTAAATTTCGCCATTGAATGTGATCCATATCGTCCCGTCTTCGTTCGACATGGGCTGATGACCGCCCCCGAGATCTACGATGGAAAGACGTCGATGTCCAAAACCCACCGCGTCGCTGATCCAAGTACCGGCATCATCCGGACCTCGGTGTGCGAGAGCGTCGGTCATCGCTGTAATCTGTGACTGCTGGACGCGCCGCTTAAGCCTTAATGGGTAAACCACACCGCAAATCGCACACATGAGTTCACCTGTTTAGCAATCAGCCTTCACTGCGGTCACAATGAACCGATGGCCTGGCTTAACTATCCTTACCTCCACAAAACCAGCTCTGTTCATTGCTCTCCTCATGCCGCGGACGGTCTGAAATGACTCGCATCTCCGACGGGCCAATGGAAATCGAAACTGTCTGCCGACAAAATGAAAGCACACTCCGTTAACGATGACATAGAGTCTGTACAAGGTGTTTTTCAGACTGATT
>Ga0111539_10012729_pt1 | contig 10535 bp, 11 predicted proteins | sample RhiMethybrSRZTD1_FD_79667 | JGI IMG/M metagenome (GOLD analysis project Ga0111539, IMG submission 79667) | Populus rhizosphere microbial communities from Tennessee, USA - Rhizosphere MetaG P. TD hybrid SRZTD1 (version 2) (version 2) | ecosystem: Host-associated > Plants > Roots > Rhizosphere >... | reverse complement strand
GTACGGGTGGAGCGTTCTCTTGATCCATGATCATTTTCAAGGGTTCGTGCGCGTGAGCCAGTAGAGTGGCTTGCGCTTGGCGTGGGCGACCGCCAGGACGAGCACGTGCTGCTCGTGTTTTTCGAACGCGATCACGTAGGGGAACCGTTGAGTGGTTGCCCTGCGGATCAGCGGGCCTTCCGCCCGCGTGCTCGGCCATGCCGGGTAGGATTCTGGGGCGTGACTGACTCGATCGAGGGAACCCGAAATTTCAGAGATGAATTCGTCGCCCAATCCTGGACGTCGTTCCTCGTACCAGAGCGCGGCGCTGCGCAGCTCGGCCCGAGCCTCAGGATGTAGTTCGAGACGCACGTCGCAGTTCGAGTTCCTTCAGGATCTCGGCGCGAACGGCGTCCCAGCTCGTCGTCTGAACGCGACCTTCAGCGGCGTCTCGTGAACGCCGTTCCAGTTCGGCCGCCCATGCCGTGGCGACTTCGTCGTCCGACTCTTCGAGACTGGAAAGCAGTTCCTCCGCGACCCGAGCGCGGTCGACGCGTGTCAGGCGCAGAGCCTCGGCAAGCAGCTCGTCCGTCGACATGGTGTGATTTTAGCACCTGCTCTCGAAAATCGGCCTGCCCCGTCAGGGTCCGTTGACTTCGGGCGTTCACTCGTCGTCACTCTCGACGGTGATCCGGTGGTGGTAATGGCCTCAGCACCGTTCGTTCAACTCTTCCTAAGGGGCGCGCCGGCGTGGTGATGCAGCGCGCATTTGGTCTTGCCGCCGAGCCGACGTGCCAATCCTCGACGACAGCGGCAAATGCGCAATGGGCTTTCCTCGCCAACTTGCGCGAGAAGATCACTCGCCTGAGGATAGTCGCCGTCTTTAGCTGCCCGAGTCAGCAGACGTCGGACTTCTCGTCGATAGCGTGCGCCACCCCGATCGAGAAGTGCGACGGCAAGATGATATTGAGCTTCCTCGCAGCCGTACGCTGTCGTGTAGTAGGTTTTTATGGCCCTTCGGTAGGCCCGGATGGCGGCGGTCCGATCCCGACGAGTTCCTATCCCGTACTGAAGACAGTAACCGACCTCGAGCCAGGCATCACCATCCTTAGGGCCAGCCGTATGTCTCCACCACTGAAAGGCTCGCCGGAAGTTGCCGAGTTCGCGATATGTAGCGGCGATGTTGTTCGATGCGGTCGCGTCCCCGAGGCGAAGCTTGTTCCTCAGCCGACGAATCGCGACTCGATGTCGGTTCAGATCACGCATGAACTTGGATCAGGGTCGTCACGATAATCGCGGCAGCCAGGTGACCGTGACCGGACGGATCCTATCGCAACGGCCGCCAATGGTGACGAGCGTCGAGCCGCTTGCGTTCTCGAACGGTTCCACGAGGAAGGCGAGAGCGCCAAGTCCACGGATCGCAGCCAGCTTCAAAATCCGCGTTCTTCGACACGTACACAAAGCGCTTCGGAGTGACCACGGATCGGACTGACCGCAAACAGCGATCCAGACCCAACGATCGAGAGAATCTGGCGAAAAGCCCCAGCTCGCGTGGACAGTGGCAGCTTTTGCACATCTGCGTCCGGGTGGCGGTTGCTGTTTGCGCACGACGCACGTTGCGCACATTGGCCGGCGTCTTGTGGTGACGATCTCGTCAGACGGCTTGGACGTCGAAGCCGTCGCCGCTTCGCGGCTGCGGCGCGACAGCCTGCACTGGGCTTGCCGAGCCGAAGCTCGTTCAACAGGCGACCGGCCCGCCTCCGCGTTGCCAAGCAACGCTACGGCGCGGCATCCTTCGCCTGCATTCATGAGCGAACGATGGTGGACCAGAACAGCGCTAGTTGGAACCTAATGTTCAGGTGGTTGCGTAATGTAGATGCGCTTCGGACCGCCGCCTAGTCTGGTGTCGAATCTCCCGGCGAGTCACGTCACTCGACGTGAAATCCGAGGCACTTGAAATCCGAGTCACTTGCAAGAGATCCGCTCTCCACAGGACATCGGTCCTCGAGGCGGTCACGCGCTCACCTAACTCGCCGACAGCGGAGTTGCCTTTGTTTCCCCATCTGAGCGAGCCTTGGCTCGCCGTGTCGGCGCCTGTGTCATCGCACCGCCGTTGAGGGGGAAATGAACCCCTGAGAGTAGGTACTCGCACATCTGCGAGGTCATCTCTCGCTTTGCCGCTGGATCGCCCGTATCGGCAACGAGCTTGAAAGACAGCAACACGTTTTGCACAGCCAGCAAACTGTCGTGATACTCCTTCAACTGCCTCACTGTTGCTACATCGACTGTTCCTTCGCGTCCCACGATTTCACTGACGTTCCAACGCTGGTCATGTCGGCCGTTGCGGCCGGCCACCGACGAAGTGCGATTCGACTACTCGCACCACTCCAGATGACCGTCTCGCAGCCAGAAGTGCGATCGACACCCAGTTTGCCGCCAGACGGAGGGATTCAGGCTTGGTAGGCCACCAGCGTTGATGCGTAGGTCCCAACGAGGCGCGGGCGCGCCGCCGGCGTCGCGAACCGGGATAACGACGCCGACATCGAATAGTGGAAGCAGGAAGGCGGTCGCGATGAGGTCAGCGATATGCCGCGCTTCGAGACAGTCGACCGATCTGCACATCCGATTCGCGAAGCGGTTTGACGCGCCAGTCCAACTCTTGGAGTACTGCGCGCTCTTCGGCGTCCCGTTCGACGTGGTAGTGATGCACGTGCGAATCAGGAATCGACGGCGGCGCGCCTGGCCGCACTCCCCGTTTGAGCAGCACTGACTCGAAGACGTCCAACGCACCGTAGGCGAAGACGATCAGGTGTACGTGGCTCTGCGATTTCTCCACGGCCTCCGAGCTGCGCGCGGCTACTGTCGACGGATCGTGATCCGCGATCCGGTGCTGTCGCCATCGGGATCGTGATTGCTGGCCGGCGTGTAGACGCGCATGCCGTCAGCCGCTCGCGTCACGGTCAAGCTCACGGTGTTCCCCTTGCGCGGTATCCCTATCTTTATGAACAGGCACTGGCCAACAGAGTTCGTCGTGCAGGAAGACACCGTGCCGTCATCCCACGATCCACTGACCACGACACCCGCGACGGACCCGTGAGTGCCCGCGTGGACGCTAACGGTCGCGACTGCGTTCCAGTCCTTCCGCAGGACCTCCGCGCGGCCGTCGAGATCGCCGATGTGCATATAGCCGACGACGGTGTTCGTCCGACTGGCGCTGCTTCCCTGTCCGGCACTATCGAAGACCGTGAGCGTCACGGTGTAGGTGCCGGGGTCATGATAAACGTGCGTCGCGGTCCTGCCATGGACCCACGGCCCGTCGACGAATTGCCACTGGAAGCTTGCAAACGCGTCGTCGGGATTCGACGACGCCGAAGCGTCATACGCACAGACGAGCTCCGTGCAGGTGACAGTGAACGCGGCGACAGGAGGAGCGTTCGTCGTCGTCAAGGTGTGGGTGCCGAGCACGCTCGACACGCCGCTGTTATCCCACACCTGCAGTGTCGCTGTGAAGGTGCCGGTGCGGTAGACGTGCGTGACGGGCAGCAATGGAGCGTTGTCACCCCCGACGTACGTGCCGTCTCCGAACGCCAACTCGTAGCGCACGATCGTGCCGTCCGGGTCAGTGGAGCTGGAACCGGCGAAGGTGCACGTCGGGCCGACGCACGACACGCTGAACGAGGCGACAGGTGGTGTGTTCGCGGTGACGTCTGTGCGCGCCATGTCGCGTAAGCCGTCGTTGTCTGTGACGATCAGTCGCACGTCGTAGGTCGCGCCGGTGGCGTAGGTGTGCGCCGGCGCCGATCCTGAGGCGGTCGTGCCGTCACCGAACTTCCACTCGTAGCTCGCGATGGTGCCGTCCGGATCGAATGAGCCGGCGGCGCTGAACTGACAGGCGGCGCCGGTGCACTGGGACGTGAATGTCGCGAGTGGTAGTCCGGGTGGTGGCGCGAACCATTCCGGATGGTGCCCTCCGCCCATCATCGTGAGCCCGGTGCCGTCGGCATTGACGACAAACGTCTCGTCCGGGGATCCGCACGGCGATCCATCTGCATTGCAGGCCCCGCCGCCAGAGCTGCCCTCCTTCACGAACGCGAGACTGCGGCCGTCTGGTGCCCATCGCGGGTGCGTTGTCCAGTTTTCGGGCGCAACCCGCACAATCGTGCCGTCCGGCGCCTGCATAACCACATTCGCGGGCAATCCGGCTTGATAACCGACAAACGCGATGGCTCCGTTCGATGGGGAGAATACTGCGGTGTGGGCGGCCTGGAAAACGCCGTTCGTGAGCGTGCTCAGGTTGGTCCCGTTGGCATCGACCGCGCAGATGGTCGTACCACAGTTGAACGCGATTCGCGCGGCATCGGGAGACCAGCTGATGCCGCCGCGGAACCCTGCGCCGTTGGTCAGGCGCGCCAGGTTCGAACCGCCGACATCAACGCGGTACAGCTCGGCGGATCCTGAATTGTCACCTCCGAACGCGATGGCCGCGCCCGATGGCATCCAGGCGTACGACCCGCTCCAGTCGTTCGATGCCGCGGCGGAGACGGCCAAGCGGACGGCATGCGCGCCATCGGCGTCGACGACGAGGAGTTGAGCCGCGCCGCCTGCCGGAGCGCTGATGTAGGCGATGCGGGTGCCGTCCGGGGACCAGCGCGGCGCGAAGATGAAGGGCTGACCGGCGGTCGAACTGTCTGTGATACTGACGATGGAGTCATCGGTCCGGTCGAGGATGTACACGCCGAATCCGTCGGTGAACGCGATGCGCAATCCGTCCCGTGACCAGCTGGGGGAGTAACCGTACGCCACGAAGGCCTGGGTAGAGCCTTCGAACACGGAAATCCGGCACATGTACTCCCACCCGCTGTCGCCGGGGAACGGATAACACCAGTCATTGGCGAGGCGGGGACTGCGGGCCTGCTGTGCAGCCGCCGGCTGTTGCTGCAGCGGCAGGCCGATGCAGACCAGCACAACCAGCGCGAGGTGTTTGATCCACGTGATTCCTGCTAACCGCCCGAACTTCATAAACGACGCCTCCTGTAGTTAGAAACACGATTGGCGTCCAGATCGGGCCAGCGCGCGTATGCCGCTCCGGAGGGCTCGCGGTTGCGCCGGGTAATGGGTACCCGTAAGTCCTGCTGCGGAGCAGGACTCAATCGTGGAGGGCGTACTCGATTGCTTGATGTGCATCCATGGCCTGGCCTCGTTCCCACGTGGACAGGAAGGCCGCTTCACCCAGGGCCGTACGCGCAGCCTGCAGCTCGCGTTCGTATTCGTCGGCGTCGCGCGCGGCGCGGGGAATGGACAGCGCCGTCCTGGACGCCTGCGCTGCCGCCCACAGGCACACGGCGCGATTCGGCTGCCCTCGAGCGCTCCAGAGCACGGCCAGCTGTTCGAGCGGCCGCAGGAATTCAGGCTTCTCGTCCAGCTCCCTCCACGTCGCCAGACTCTCGCGGTACAAGGCTGCCGCCGAGTCGTGCTCGCCGCGGAGCCGGGCCACGTCGGCCAGACCCGTCAGCGCATGCGCGGTGGCGTCCCTGGCGCTGGACTGCCGGCTGAGCGCAAGACCCTCTTCGTGAAGCGCGGCGGCCATCGCGTACTCCCCTTCCCGAGCGGCCACAACGCCCAGACAGTTGAGGGCAATGGCGATTTCGCGCCTCCCGCCAAGCTCGCGATGAAGAGCGAGGCTCTCCTCGAAGGATGCTCGTGCGGTCGCCACGTCCTCGGCCACGAGCCCAAAAGACAAGAGCAGGTCAGCGATCAACCGCTTGTCGCCCGATTCGCGGGAGACCTCGAGGCCCTCCGTGAGGAGCGCGCGCGCGGTCGCATGGTCGCCGCGGCGACCCGCCAGATCACCGAGAGAGTTGAGTCCGATAGGCCTCAGCGCTTTGTCCCCCAGATCTCTGCCCAGGGCAAGGCCCTCATCAATCAAGGCATGCGCCGCGGCATGATCACCCACTCGTCGCGCCACGTCACCGAGATTGAGGAGAGCCGTTGCGATTCCATGCTGGTGATTCACTTGCTTCGATATGGTGAGGCTCTCCTCGAGGAGCGAGCGCGCTGACGCGATGTGACCCTGGCGGAAGGCGAGGAGTCCCAGGTTGCTGAGCGTGAGCGCGGTGAAGGTCTTGTCGCCCAAGTCGCGGCGGAGGGTCAGAGTCTCCTCCAGCAGTAATCGCGCCTCGGCGAAGTCGTCGTGCTTCCCCGCCAGTACTGCCAGGCAGCTGAGCGCGCTGCCGGTTTCGCGTTTGTCACCAGACTCGCGCGACAGCGTCAGGGCTTCCATAGCAAACGTCCGCGCCGCGACGTAGTCCCCCTGGTTCTCCGTGATCAGCGCCGCGGCGTTGAGCGCCCTGACACGTTCGCTTCTGTGCGTCGACGCGCCCGGAGCCTGTAACAGATGGACCAACCATCTTCGGGCTTCATCCCAGTACCCTCGCTGGTACCAGAATCGCCTCAACACGCCCGCCAGCAACAGTCCCATTCCGACGTCATGGCGCGAGGTCCAGGTCAACGCCGCACGAACGTTGTGGTATTCGGCGTTCAATCGGTCCAGCGATGTTTTCTGTTCTGTGCCAAGCAGCTTCGACTCGCTTTCAAGGGCAATTGCGAGAACGAACGCAGCGTGCGCGCGTTGGATGGCCTCTCCTTCCGCCGTGTCTCTCAGCTGCTTCCGTGCGTACTCCTGTAGCGTGACCATGAAGCGATAGCGTGTCTGCCCTTCGTGATCCTCGGTGAGGACCAGGGACTTGTGGATCAGTCCGGACAGCAGTTCGAGCACACTCTCGCCAGCCAGGCCGTCGCCCGAACACACGGCTTCGGCTGCTTCCAGCGTCCAGCTTCCGGCGAACACGGACAGGCGACGGAAGAGAGTCTTTTCCGGTCCGCTCAAGAGCGCGTAGCTCCAATCGATTGCGGCAAGGAGTGTCTGATGGCGCGGCGCGGCGGTTCTACTGCCGCCGGTCAGCAGACTCAATCGATCATGCAACCGAGCGGCGATTTGCGCGACTGACAAGACCGCGACCCGCGATGCGGCCAATTCAATTGCCAGCGGGATGCCCTCGAGCTGCACGCAGAGGCTGGCGAGTGGGTGAGCAATGCTCTCGTTGAGTGTGAAGGTGGATTTGACCGAGCGTGCCCGATCCAGGAACAGCTCCACGGCTTCATGTCTGCTCAAGGCCTCGAGATCGGGCAGTTGCGTGGGATCTGGCAGACCGAGGGATGACACCCTGACCACCGATTCACCGGCAATAGCCAGCGCCTCGCGGCTGGTGGTCAGGATATGCAGGCCTTTGGCGCGGCGCAGCAACAGGTCGGTCAACTGCGCCGCCGCGCCGATCAGATGCTCGCAATTGTCCAGCACCAGCAGGAGATGCCGATCTTCCAGGTAGTCGCCGAGGGCGTCTGCGACCAGACGGCTGCCGTCGTCACTGACTCCAAACGTCGCCGCGACCGTTTGCGGAACCAGACCGGGATCGGCAAGCGACGCGAGTTCGACGAACCAGACGCCATCGTCGTAGGCCGGCAGAGAATCGGCGGCGATCTGCAGGGCGAGCCGTGTCTTGCCGATTCCGCCCGGACCGGTCAGCGTGACGACACGCGTGCGGGTCCAGAGATCCCGGATATCCGTCATCTCGCGCTGTCGACCGACGAATCTCGTCAGCTGCTGCGGCAAGTTGTTCCTGGGCTTGTCACCGGCGGCCGGCAGCATGCGAGTGCCTCTGCACGTCCGCAGCTGTTCCGCGAGTTCCGATGCGGTCTGCACTCGACGTTCGACACGCTTCTCGAGACAGCGGCGGATGACGCGCTCCAGCGATAACGGCACGTTCGGGTTGATTGATGTGATCGGCTTCGGGTCGGCGTCCACGATCTCGTGGATCGTTTCGTACACCGTCGGCCCTGCGAACGGCAGGCGGCCGGTTGCCATCTCGTAGAGCACCACGCCCAGGCTGAAAAGATCCGATCGCCCATCGACCGGGTCTCCGAGCGCCTGCTCGGGAGACATGTACGGCGCCGTGCCCATCACCGCTCCGGAATCCTCGCGGGCGGCATCGTCAGGAATCGTTCGGGTGGCCAGGCCAAAATCGAGCACTTTCGCATGGCCGCGCGGCGTAACCATCACGTTGGACGACTTGATATCACGGTGGATGATGCCGACGCTGTGCGCGGCGTCCAGGGCTTGCGCGATCTGGATTGCCAGTCTGACCAACTCCGACGGCTCGATTGGCCCTTTGGTGATGTGCGATTTGAGCGTTGCCCCTTCGACATATTCCATCACGATGAAATGCACGCCAGCGTCTTGACGCAATTCGTGGATGGTCGCGATGTTCGGATGATTCAACGCGGACGCTGCTTTCGCTTCATCAATAAAGCGGCGCATTCCCTGCTGGTTGACAGCTTCCGCGGAGGGCAGAACCTTCAACGCCACTGAACGGTCCAGCACCGTGTCGCGAGCAACGTAGACATCGCCCATTCCGCCCGACCCCAGATGGGAGATCACGCGGTAATGCGCGAGTGTCGTTCCGATCAGGTCAGCTTCGCTTCGAGCCGATGGGAGCGGCCGCCGCGTCGCTCCGACACTGACCGCATCGTCTGCAGCCACCGCATCGAGCATCTCGGGCATCACCTCGGCGGCGAGCCGCTCGAGCAGGTTCGGCGTGCGATCGTGCGCGGCGACCAGCGATCTCAGCTCGGAACGAAGCGACGGGTCGTCGGTGCACCCGTCGATGAACGCATCGCGGGAGTCCGGCGGCAGTTCGACGGCTTGTTCGAACAGCACACCGAGCCGCTCGTGTTGTTCGTGGCTCATGGCATCAGGCCCGGCGCTGCATCTCCCGTTGCAACCAGGCCTGTGCCAGCATCCAGTCGCGTTTGACGGTGCGCGGCGAGACCCCAATCGCCGCCGCGGTCTCATCGATGGACATGCCGCCGAAGAAGCGGCATTCGACGACACGACGCTGGCGCGGGCTGAGCCGCTCCAATCGATTCAATGCTTCGTCGATCGCGACGAGAAGACCCGCGTGGTCGTCAGTGACCTGCAACAGGCCGGCGGGACTCGTCCCCATCTCGGTGAGTGACACCGTCCGTACGGCGCCGCCTCGCTTGCGGGCTTGTCGGTCGCGCGCGTAGTTGCTGACGATGTGTCGAATGGCTGTTGCGGCGAGTGCGAAGAAGTGAGCGCGTGTTTGCAGGTGAATTGTCCCCTGCTTCACCAGCTTCAGGTAGGACTCGTGCACCAGTGCGGTCGTGTTGAGCATCCCGCTCGCGTCCCACCGTCGCCGCTGCCGATGCGCAAGCACGCGCAACTCGCCATAGACCAGCGAATACAAGGTGTCCAGGGCCGGCCGATCGCCTCGTTGGACGGCTTCCAGAAGTCGGCCGACTTCATCGCCTGTCAGCTCATCCATTGGTCGAGCTTTGTGCCTTGGTCGAGCTTTGTGTCAATGAATCACGACCGACTCCCGTGACCGCTAGAGGGTGGCAGTGGGCAGCTGTGTCGCGGCGCTGCCCGACGTCGATTATACGTCTCGCCCGCTCAGGTCTTCCTTCCGGATGCCCCCCAGTGTCACCAATCCGTGTTTCTTATTTCTAGAGAGCAAAGCATTCGATCCACGACCGGATCGTCGTCTCGTAAACACTCTGGCGCGACAGGAGTTCTGATGACAACCGTCACGAGTAAACGGCCTCTCTGGCTCTTTTTTACGGCGGCGCTTCTCTCGATCGGCTGGTTCGCCGTGCCCTTTGCGAGTCAGGACGACAACGTTGGATTCCTGCTCATCACTTCGGACCGTGCCCATCCCAGCCCGCTCGGGCAGCAACTGCGAAGACATCTGTCTGATGCCACCTGAACCCGACCCGGACGGCACCAAAGCGATCCGCCTGACAGATGGCGGCGGTGATCCCAGCGACTCGGCCGCCTACAACAGCTCGGCCGCCGACTGGTCCAACACCAAGGAACTGATCGCGTTTCACAGCAACAGGTTGGATCGCTTGCCGCAAATCTTTCTAATGAATCCGGACGGCACCGGCCAGCGGCCGCTCGTCATTCTCCCTCGCGGAGCAGCCTTTCCCAGCTTCTCTCACAACGGTAATGCGCTCTGCTTTCACAGCCAGACGATGCCTTCGCGAGATATCTACACAGTCAACATCGATGGTACGGCTCTGACGAACCTCACCAGCCCGGCGCGGGTACCGGGCGAGGACGGCGCGAACGGACCGGACTGGCCGCAAACAGCGATCCACACCCAACGATCGAGAGAATCTGCCGAAAAGCCCCAGCGCGCGTGGACAGTGGCAGCTTTTGCACATGCGCGTCCGGGTGGCGGTTGCTGTTTGCGCACGACGCACATTGCGCACATTGGCCGGCGTCTTGTGGTGACGATCTCGTTCAGACGGCTTGGACGTCGCAGCCGTAGCGGATGTGGGCGCCACAACTCGCCTCAGCCTACTTATCGAAGCTCCGGAGGTATGGGATGTTCGGCGGACGCTCGCCCTTCTCGAACATCGGTCCGCGCTTGGTGTGGTACTTCATGTTCATGAACGGCGTCTCGATGGGGTGCCCT
>Ga0111539_10012728_pt1 | contig 10536 bp, 7 predicted proteins | sample RhiMethybrSRZTD1_FD_79667 | JGI IMG/M metagenome (GOLD analysis project Ga0111539, IMG submission 79667) | Populus rhizosphere microbial communities from Tennessee, USA - Rhizosphere MetaG P. TD hybrid SRZTD1 (version 2) (version 2) | ecosystem: Host-associated > Plants > Roots > Rhizosphere >... | reverse complement strand
TGCGTGGCGGAGATGATGCGCACGTTGACGGTGGTCGCTTCGGTGCTGCCGACCGGACGCACCTGGTTTTCCTGCAGCACGCGCAGCAGCTTCACCTGCAGGCGCATCGGCATGTCGCCGATCTCGTCGAGCATCAGCGTGCCGCCATCCGCCGCCTGGAACAGGCCGCGGTGCTCGCGGATCGCACCCGTGAACGCGCCTTTGACGTGACCGAACAGCTCGCTCTCCAGCAGGTTCTCGGCCATCGCGCTGCAGTTGATCGCGACGAACGGCCGGTTGCGGCGCGGGCTGGCGCGATGAATCGCCCGGGCCAGCAGTTCTTTGCCGGTGCCGCTCTCGCCCGTGATCATGACGCGCGCGTCGGTGCCCGCGACCATGTGCGCCTGCGCCAGCCGCTCTTCCATGATCGCGCTGCGCGTGACGATCTCGCTGCGCCAGTCTTCGGTGGTGTCGGCGAAGCCGGAAACCTTGAGCGCCTTGCCGACCTGATCGAGCAGCTCCTGCTTGTCGACCGGCTTGGTGAGGAACGCGAACGCGCCGCTCTGCGTCGCCTGCACTGCGTCCGGAATCGTGCCGTGCGCGGTGAGGATGATGACGCGCAGCCCTGGCGCGCGAGTCTGAATTTCTTTGAGCAGCCCGATGCCGTCCATCTGGTCCATGCGCAGGTCGGTGATCACAAGGTCGGGGCGCACGCGCCCCAGCGCCGCGAGCGCCGCTGCCGCGCTTTCGACGGCATCGACTTCGTAGTTTTCTGCGCGCAGACGGATCGTGAGCAGCCGCAGCAGCCCCGGATCGTCGTCAACGACTAGTAGACGGGCTTTGCGTTTCACTTGAGTTGGCATCGCGACTGCCAGGGGGCGAGGGACTGCGTTCAATGATGGACCTCTCGATTTCTTTGATCGCGTTGAGCTTCTGCTCGGCCTCGGCGAGGGCGCGACGCAGGCGTGCGTTTTCCTCAAGTTGAGCTTGCACCCGCTTGTCCGAGTTTGCCTGTGTCTTGCCGCGGTCGTCGAGTGTCGCCAGCAACCGACGATTCTCGGCCTCGAGCTTGAGGCGCGCGTTCGTCTCGTGCAGCAGCACCGCTGCGAAAGTGCGTTCCTCCTGTGTCATCCGCTCGGGCGTAGCGAGCAAAGTCTCCAACTGACGCTTGCCCTCCTGCGGCTTGGTCGCGGGATGTCCTGGTGTGACTAGCGCGACGGCATAGCGCAGCGTGCTCGCAGTCGTGGGCGCGCGCGTGTACTCGCGCTCGACTTCGTAGAACACGTCGGCTTGCCGCGCGGGGTCCGGGCTCGCGAGTCCTTCCATCGTGTCGAGGTAGGCGCGCAGGCCGCTCGCCGAGATCTGCGCCGGCGCGACGATCGGCGCCGGCAGCGGCTGGTTGGTGAGCTTGTCGGTGAGCGCACAACCGGCGAGCGCACTCAGCAGACTCGCGACCAGGCAGCGGCGAAGCATGGCTAGACGGGCTCCGCTTCCAGTTGCGGAGCGAGCGGCAGTCGAATGCGGAAATGCGCTCCGGGGAACACGCCGTCCAAGATCTCTACCGAGCCTCCGTGAGCCTGCACGAATTCCGAGACGACCGACAGGCCGATCCCCGTGCCTTTCAGATGGCCGGCCGTAGGGGCACGACCGGAATAGAACGCGTCGAAAATGGCGCTGCGCTCTTCCTTTGAGATGCCAGGGCCGGTATCGGCGACGTCGAGCACCAGCAGGTCCTTGTCCGCGTGCGCGTGAATAAAAATCGTACCGCCACGCGGGCTGTATTTGAGCGCATTCGACAACAGATTATCCAGGATCAGTTTCAGTTTTGCGCGATCCGCGCGTAACTCCACGTCCTGGACCTTCAGGTCGAGGTGCACCCGTTGTGCGAGCAGCGTCAGCTGGTGCGTCTCGAGCGTCGACTTCACCAACGGCCGCAGACGGAACTCGGTGATCTCGAGCCCGGAGTGGCGCGCCTGCCAGGCGCTGAACGACAACAGGTTCTCGATCAGCTGCTGCAGCTTGATGCCGTTGTCGCGCAATATCGTCGTCACCTCGCGCTGCGCGCTGTCCAGCTCACCGACCGCGCCATCCATCAACAGTTCCGTGCCTTCGCGAATGCTGGCGAGCGGCGTCTTCAGCTCGTGCGACATGTGCCGCAGGAAGCGGTTGCGCTCCTGCGCGAGCTCCAGCAGGCGCATGCGCAGCCACTCGAGCTGGCGGCCGAGGTTGACCAGGTCCGTAGGGCCGCGCACGACGATTGGCTTGGAGAACGTGCCCTTGCCGAGCTGGCTGATCGCGCTGTCGATCGCGCGGATCGGGCGCATCAGCAGGAACGTGAACACGGTGACCAGCAGCGCCGTCAGCAGGATCAGCGCCGCCGACTGCCAGAACAGATACTGCTGCGTCTCCGCTGTCGCGGTCTGCAGGCGCGACAAACCGGTCTCGATGCGCTCCCCGGTCGTGGCGGAAAGCTCGAGCGCCGCATCCCACATCGGTGCAATCGCTCCGACCGCATCGCGGACAAGATCCGATGCAACTGGACCGCGCGCCAGGAGCGCGCCGTCGACTCGTCGCAGGGATTGTCGCAATGCCTGCAGCTGATCGCGGCCAACGCCGTCGGGGGAGGCTGTCTCGATGTTGTTGAGCGTGACCAGAAATCGCTCGCGGCTGTCGCGATAGACGTCGACGTACCCCGGGTCGTTCAGCACCTGGTACAGCTTGGCGCTGCGCTCGATCGACGCGATCTGTTGAAACAGTTGCTGCGTAAGGTGCGCCGTCTCCACGCCGCTGCGAACCAGCGCCGCGCTCTCTTCCGACAGGGCGCGCACCTTCGTGGCCGCGATCACCACCGCCAGCAGCAACGGTACCGAGACCAGCGCGAAGCCGGTCAACATCAAGCTGCTCAGGGACTTGGGGCGGGGCAAACGCATCCCGCGCATTCTAGCGCCTTAACACCGCCTGGAGCTTGTGCCGCACGTCGCAAACCGCAACGACGCGGCGTCCTTTTGGCCTAGGAATTGCGCTGCAATTGCGGCTCTCGCTGCAGCCGGCGCTCCCATTCCAGCTGCGAGCGGACGATCGCTTCCAGGCTGTCGTGCCGCGGTGTCCAGCCGAGGAGCTGGCGGATGCGATCCGCCCGGGCGACCAGCGACGGCGGATCGCCGGCACGGCGCGGCGCTTCGCGGGTCGTCAGCGGACGCCCGTTCAGCTTGTCGACCATCGCGATGACTTCGCGGACGCTGTAGCCGTGACCGTAGCCGCAGTTCAGCGTCGCCGATTCACCGCCCTGGCCCAGGTAGTCGAGCGCCTGGATGTGCGCCCCTGCGAGATCTTCGACGTGGATGTAATCGCGCACACCCGTACCGTCGGGCGTCGGGTAATCGGTACCGAAGATCGTGAGGTGCGGCCGCTTGCCGACCGCTACTTCGCACGCGACCTTGGTCAGGAGCGTGCCGTTGATCGTCGACTGCCCGATGCGGCCGCCCGGGTCGGAGCCCGCGACATTGAAGTAGCGCAGCACTACATAGCGCAGAGCCGTCGCCGCACCGACGTCTCGCAGCATCCACTCACTCATCAGCTTCGACCTGCCGTATGGATTGATCGGCGCGGTGGGCGAGTCCTCGGCGGCGGTGCCGTCGGCAGGCATGCCGTACACGGCGGCGGTTGAAGAAAATACGAAATGCCGGACGCCGGCCTCCTGGCAGCATTGCAACAGAGTGCGCGTGGAGCAGGTGTTATTACCGTAGTACTTGAGCGGATTCGACACAGACTCGGGCACGACGGTGTGAGCTGCGAAGTGCAGCACCGTTTCGATGCCACGCTCGCGCAGCAGGCGGCTGACCAGCTCGCGATCGCCGGTGTCGCCGACCACCAGCTCGCCGTGGACGACCGCCGAGCGGAAACCCGAAACGAGATTGTCGAGGACGACTACAGTTTCATTACGCTCGCCCAGCTGGCGGACGACATGGCTGCCGATGTACCCGGCGCCGCCGGTCACGAGAATTGTCATGATGAAGAAGTATCCGACATCGGCCGCAGGTTCCACAATTCGTCCATGAGTTCAACTTCCTCCCACGAGCACAGCGCGCATCCGTACGACCGCCTCACGCCCGACGTCATCATCGCGGCGGTCGAGTCGCTCGGCCATGTTTCGGACCGCCGCATCCTTGCGCTCAACAGTTACGAGAATCGCGTCTACCAGGTCGGCCTCGAGGAGGGCGCGCCGTTGGTGGTGAAGTTTTACAGGCCGCAGCGTTGGAGCGCAGCGGCGATTGCCGAAGAGCACGGCTTCGCAATAGAGCTGGCGTCCGCGGAGATCCCGGTGGTGCCGCCGCTGGTGCATGAAGGGCGCACGCTGTTCGAGTACGAAGGCTTCGGCTTCGCCGTGTTCGAGCGGCGCGGCGGCCGCTGGCCGGAGCTCGGCACGCGCACCGAGCGCGAGTGGATGGGCCGCTTTCTCGGCCGCATTCACCTGGTCGGCCGGCGCCAGCGCTTTCGTCACCGCGGCCGCATCGAGATCGATCGCCTCGGACAGGAGCCGCGCGACTACCTGCTCGCCTGCGACTGGATCCCGCCGCACCTGCAGACTGCGTACGAATCGCTGACCGAGGATCTGCTCACCGAGATCCGCGCTGCGTTCGACACGGCGCAAGGCGTCGCCGAAGTGCGGCTGCACGGCGATTGTCATCGCGGCAACGTGTTGTGGACCGACGCCGGGCCGCACTTCGTCGATCTCGACGATTGTCTGATGGGCCCGCCGATGCAGGATCTGTGGATGCTGCTGTCGGGCACGCGGCGCGAGATGAGCGAGCAACTCGTGCACCTGCTGGAGGGCTACTCGCATTTCGCCGATTTCGACGCGCGCGAGCTGGTCCTGATCGAGAGCCTGCGCACGCTGCGCATGATTCACTACTCGGCATGGCTGGCGCGCCGCTGGGCTGATCCGGCCTTCCCGGCAGCGTTCCCCTGGTTCATCGAGCCGCGCTACTGGGAGAACCAGGTGCTGGCGTTGCGCGAACAGCTGGCGGCGATTGCGGAAGGACCCCTCGAACTGTAGTCGGCAAAAGTCGCGCCTTTTGCCGGCGTTGTCGAAAGGGCCTTGGCCGCTTTCGACCAGAAGACTAGACACCGCTGCCCAGTGCCTAGTCCCCAGTCACCGGGCTGTGGTAGCGTCGGCGCGCCATGAAAATGCCCTACCTGGAATGGGTTCGATCGACCGGCTGCGCTGCGTTCGCGGCAGTGGCGCTTGCTGCCTGCGGCGGCGGGGGCGGGGGTGGCGGCGGCACGCCGCCGCCGACGACCGTCACGATCAGCGGTCACATCACGTTCGACCGCCTCCCGTTCGACCCGACGTTCGGCGACGGTCTCGATCCTGCAGCGACGGTCGAGGCGCCGGCGCGCGAAGTGACGGTGCAGGCGATCGACGCCTCCGACAGCAGTGTGATTGCCACGGCCACGACCGACGACAACGGCAGCTATTCCGTCGCGGTGCCGGCCAACCGCAATCTGTTCATCCGCGCGCGCGCCGAGATGGTCAAGACCGATGCCGTGCCGACCTGGAATTTCACGGTCCGCAACAATACGAACTCCGATGCGCTGTACGCACTGGACGGCACCGCGGCGAGCAGCGGTACCGCCAACAGCACGCGCGATCTGCATGCAGAGAGCGGTTTCGGCACGACGAGCTATACCGGCACGCGCGCCGCGGCGCCGTTCGCGATTCTCGACACGGTGTTCAAGGCGAAGGAGCTGGTGCTGAGCGCGGAGCCCGATGCTGCGTTCCCCGCGCTGGGCCTGTTCTGGAGCGAAGACAACCGGCCGACCGCCGGACGCTTCTGCCCGAACGACGGCGACATCGGCACCTCGAGCTACATCGTGTTCACCGGCGAACCGGACGATTGCACGCCGGCGCAGACCAACAACCCTGACGGCATCTACATCCTCGGCGACTTCGCCGTCGGCGACACCGACGAGTTCGACGAGTCGGTGCTCGCGCACGAGTTCGGGCACTACGTCGAAGACCGGTTCGGCCGCTCCGATTCGATCGGCGGCGAGCACGGCGGCAGCAACTCGCTGCTCGATCTGCGCGTCGCCTTCGGCGAAGGCTGGGGCAATGCCTTCTCGTCGATGGTGCGCAACGATCCGATCTATCGCGACTCGTTCGCCGGCGTGACCGACGATTTCCAGATCGACGTGGAAAGCGACGATCCGAACAACGAAGGCTGGTTCTCGGAGGCTTCGGTCGAGGAGATTCTGTGGGACCTCTTCGATCCGGCCAACGATCCCAGCGACCCCGGCGACACCGTGGCGCTCGGTTTCGCCCCGATCTTCTCGGTCATGACCGGCGCGCAGGTGCAGACCGATGCGGTCACCAGCATCTACACGTTCGCGGCCGGCCTGCGCGCGGCGAACCCGGGCCTGGCGGGGCAGATCGATGATCTGCTGACCGAAGAGAAGATCTTCGGCACCGACGACTTCGGCGCCGGCGAGACCAACGACGCGGGCGATCCCGAGATTCTGCCGGTCTACAAAACGGTCATGCTGGGCGCGCCGATCGCTGTCTGCAGTCGCATGCCTGACGGCAGCACCGACGCCAACAAGGTCGGCAATCGCGTCCTGCTGCGCTTCGACAATGACGCACAGCGGCTGGTCACGATCACGGCGACAGGGGCCGTGAACGGGAACGGCACGGTTGCTGCGACAGATCCCGACATCTTCGTGCTGCGGCGGGGTACGCTTGCGGCCTTCGGCGTCAGCAGCGCCCCGGGGAGCGAAACGATCCCGCAGCAGCCACTCGCGGCCGGGACCTACATCATCGAGGTCTACGACTTCAACATCGCCGGCACGCAGCCGCGCTGCATGAGCGTGTCGATCCAGGGCAATTGACGGGCAGCTCAATCAACAGGGGCGTGATCAGGATGAATCGTGTAGCCATCTGTCTTTCGATCGCGGGCATCGCGCTCGCCGCATGCGGATCGAAGCAGGACCCGCAACCCGCGCACGCGCAGTCGGGAACCAAGGCGGCCGCGCCGGCCGACCGGATCGCGCAAATGGCGCGCGCCGTCGGCAACGGCAAGCCCGGCGCTGCGGTCGAGATCCGCTACGAGTTCAGCGGCAAGCCGACGATCGGCTCGCCGAGCGAGCTGCAGATCGCCTTCATCCCGCACGCCGGCGTCGATTCCATGGAGATCGTCATCAACGGCATGGACGGGGTCACCTTGTCCGGCACACAGATCGCGAATTTCGCCGACGTCGAGCCGCAGAAGCCCTATATCCACACCGTGTCGGTGCTCCCGGACCGCAACGGCGTTTTCTACCTGTCGGTTGTGGTCACGACCCAGATCGGCAACCAGAACCTGAGCCGCGTGTTCTCCGTGCCGTTCGCGGTCGGCAATGTGCCGGCACAGGAGAAGCCGGCCCCGCAGACCGACGCCAGCGGGGAAGCCGTTCAGCCGGCCAAAGCCAAGGAAACGACCCGGCCCGGCTGAAGAAATAGGGTAGAATCCGCGGCCCTCCCGGCCGCAGACCTCGCCCCGTGTCCACTGCCCAGCTCCGCAACATCGCCATCATCGCGCACGTCGATCATGGCAAGACCACGCTCGTCGATCAGCTCCTGAAGCAGTCCGGCACGTTTGCAGCGCGCGAGATCGTACCCGAGCGCGTCATGGACTCGAACGCGCTGGAGCGCGAGCGCGGCATCACGATCCTGGCCAAGAACACCGCGATCCAGTGGCGCGACTACCGCATCAACATCGTCGACACGCCCGGCCACGCCGACTTCGGCGGTGAGGTCGAGCGCGTCCTGTCCATGGTCGATTCGGTGTTGCTGCTGGTCGATGCTGTCGACGGCCCGATGCCGCAAACCCGCTTCGTGACGCAGAAGGCGTTCAAGCACGGCCTGCGGCCGATCGTGGTCATCAACAAGATCGACCGCGAAGAGGCACGCCCGCATTGGGTGCTCGATCAGACTTTCGATCTGTTCGACAAGCTGGGCGCGAGCGAAGCACAGCTCGATTTCCCGGTCGTGTATGCCTCCGCGTTGCGCGGCTTCGCCGGCAACGAGCCGAATCAGCCGGCGCAGGACATGACGCCGCTGTTCGAGGCGATCGTGAAGAACTGCCCGCCGCCGGACGTGGACGAGAACGGACCGCTGCAGCTGCAGGTGAGTCTGCTCGACTACTCGAGCTACGTCGGGGCGATCGGCATCGGTCGCATCAAGCGCGGCAAGATTCGTCGCAACAGCCCGGTCGTGGTCGTGGATCGTGAAGGCAAGGTGCGTAACGAGCGCATCATGCAGGTGATGGGCTTTCTCGGTCTGCATCGCGTCGAGGTCGAGGAGGCGGGCGCCGGTGACATCGTCGCGTTCGCGGGCATCGAATATCCCGAGATCTCCGAGACGATCTGCGATCCCGCTCAGCCTGAGGCGCTGCCGCACCTGGTCGTGGACGAGCCGACGATCAGCATGACGTTCGAGGTGAACAACTCGCCGTTCTGCGGTCGCGACGGCAAGTACGTCACCAGCCGGCAGATCCGCGAGCGGCTGCTGCGCGAGGCGATGACCAACGTCGCGCTGCGGGTCGAAGAGACCGACGATCCCGACAAGTTCCGCGTCTACGGCCGCGGCGAGCTGCACCTCGGCGTGCTGCTCGAGAACATGCGGCGCGAAGGCTACGAGCTGGCGGTCTCGCGGCCGAAAGTCGTCATCAAGGAGATCGAAGGCCAGGCGTGCGAGCCGTACGAGACGCTCGCCGTCGATCTCGACGAGAGCTCGCAGGGCTCGATCATGCAGGAGCTCGGCGAGCGCGGCGGCCAGCTCACCGGCATGTACCCCGACGGCAAGGGACGCGTGCGCCTCGACTACGTGATTCCGTCGCGCGGCCTGATCGGATTTCAGACCGAGTTCCGCACGCTGACGTCCGGCACCGGCATCATGCATCACATCTTCGATCACTTCGGCCCCGTGCTGGACCGCGAGATCGGACAGCGCACGAACGGCGTGCTGATCTCGAACGCGCAGGGCAAGGTGCTGGCGTACTCGCTGTTCAACCTGCAGGAGCGCGGCCGGCTGATGGCGGCGCACGGCGACGAGGTTTACGAAGGGCAGATCGTCGGCATCCACAGCCGCGACAACGACCTGGTTGTCAATCCGTTGAAGGGGAAGAAGCTCACCAATATCCGTGCCGCGGGGCGCGACGAGAACATCGTCCTGGTCCCGCCAATCCGCTACACGCTGGAGCAGGCGATGGAATTCATCGCCGACGACGAGCTGGTCGAGGTCACGCCGACCCAGATCCGCCTACGCAAGCGGGCGCTCAAGGAGCACGAGCGCAAGCGGGCCGGGCGTGAAGAAGAGACGGCAGAATAAATACCTACACGACATAAACCTTGTCGCAACCCCGCTTCACATAAAACCGGGAGCTGCTTCACACCTGGACGCGCACTCATCGCCCTACGATGCCGGGGAGCCTGTGCTCAATTGCGGGCTATTTGCCTGGATTCTTGTCTGGATGGGACGATGCATCGACTGCTCGACAAGCAGCTCAAGGACGCGCTCCGGCCGGACGGCGAGGTTGACCTCGCCAAGCTGCTCGCTGCCATCGATGCAACCTACGCGCGTACCGACGATGAGCGGCGCGGCATCGTGCGCTCGATGCAGCTCATGTCCGACGAGGCGACGGCGCTGACGCGCGAGCTGCGCGAGAGCACCGCGAGCCAGCTGCAGGCGGTGCTCGATCACGTCAAGGACGTCATCGTGACCGTCGACGAAGCCGGGCACATCGTTTCTCTCAACGCGACCGGGCAGCGCGTGTTCGGTCACTCCGAGACCGAAATCACCGGTCGCTCGCTCAGCTTTCTGTTGCCGCAGCTCGCCGACAAGCAGACGGTGGCCGCACAGCTCGAGCAGCTCGCCGCGCGCCTCGACGATACGCAGGTCGATCTCGCGGCCCACGAGACGCTCGGCCTGCATTCGAACGGCACGTACTTTCCCGCCGAGCTCGCGGTCAGCAAGACTCTGCTGAACCGCAATACGCTGTTCGTCGTCTGCCTGCGCGACACGACCGATCGCAAGGCGGCCGACGCAGCGCTGCGCGACAGCGAGGCCCGCTATCGCACGCTGGTCGAGCATGCGCCTGAGATCATCGTGGTCATCGATCTCGACAGCAACCGCCTTGCGGACGTCAACGAGAACGCGGTGCGCTTCTTCAAGATGGATCGCACGGTGCTGCTGACGAGCAGTGCCGACATCCTCAGTCCGCCGCGGCAGCCCGACGGCTCGAATTCCACCGACGCGAATCGCGCGCAGTTCGAGCTGACGCTGGCCGGCGAGACGCCCGTGCTCGAATGGGTGTTCCGCGATGCGCTCGGCAACGACATTCCCTGCGAAGTGCGCTGGGTGCGGCTGCAGTCCGGCGATCATCGGCTGATCCGCGGCAGCATCACCGACATTACGGAGCGCAAGCGCAGCGAGCTGCTGGCTGCGGGCGAGCGGCGCGTGTTCGAGCGCCTGGCGGCGAACGTCGATCTGCGCATCACGCTCGAAGCAATCACCGAGGTGAC
>Ga0111539_10012727_pt1 | contig 10536 bp, 11 predicted proteins | sample RhiMethybrSRZTD1_FD_79667 | JGI IMG/M metagenome (GOLD analysis project Ga0111539, IMG submission 79667) | Populus rhizosphere microbial communities from Tennessee, USA - Rhizosphere MetaG P. TD hybrid SRZTD1 (version 2) (version 2) | ecosystem: Host-associated > Plants > Roots > Rhizosphere >... | reverse complement strand
TTACTCATGAGCCAGCATCGACCGAGTGAGGCTTTTAATTACGCGGAACGTGCCAAGACTCAGTTCCTGATCGATCTTTTGAGGAACAACAACGCCACTACTTATAAAGGACTCTCCCTCGATCAACGGCGCGAGGAGCAACGTCTCTTGAGTGAAGTTGCCTCGCTCGAAATGCAACTCGGACGCGAAGCAGAACAGCGCGTGCCGAGTGAAACGCGTCGCTTGGATTTGCGCGAAGAATTGCGCAAAGCTCGCGCTGCATACGCTGTCTTTTTCCGGAAGGTGTTCAGCGAGAACCCCTCGCTGAAAACCGGTCGGGGCGAGCTTGCTGCGCTCAAACTCGACGACATACGTTTACTAATCAACGATACGTCCACAGCGCTGCTCGAATATACGATCACGGAGGACAACACCTACCTCTTTGTCTTGACGGCCGACAAAGGCACTGCAAGAACACCGCAAAGAAAACGGCCAATCGAGATCAACCTCAAGGTTTATCCATTGGAAGTCAAACACGCTGAGCTCGCATCAAGCGTGCGACACTTCCAACAACTACTGAGCTCACGGGCCGATGGTTTTCAGGAGCCGGCGCGAGAACTCTATGACCTATTACTGAAACCCGCGGAGGATCAGATCGGACTCAAGACGAAATTGGTCATTGTGCCTGATGGAGTCCTCTGGCGTTTACCGTTCGAGGCTTTGCAGTCTGAAGACGATCACTATGTAGTTGATCAGAAGCAAGTAACTTATGCAGCCTCTCTATCCGCACTTCGTGAAATGCAAAAGCCGCGTTTGCCGGTTGGGCGTCCGAACCCATTGTTGGTTGCTTACGGAAATCCTGAGCTGTCCAAAAACTTCACAACTCGATTGCAGCTTGTTGATGCAGGTATGAAACTTGAAACGTCTCCTGCCGATCAGGAGGAAGAAATCAAGCGGATCACGACGAGCTACGGCGCGACGGCGAGCCGTGTTTATGTTGGCCCACAGGCGAGTGAGGATCGAATAAAGGCGGATACTTCACGCGCAGCGATCCTGCATTTTGCTGGTGCTGCTATTTTGGATGATACGAGTCCGATGTCGTCGTTTATCGCGCTTTCATCCGCGACGAAGCAGCAGGATGGGTTTCTCCAGGGCCGTGAAATTATGAACCTGCAGAGTAATGCGGAGCTGGTTGTTGCGGCCACGGCCCAGCAAAGTGCCGCCTTCAATGGCGATGCGGCGGTTGGATTCTCTTGGTCGTGGTTTGTAGCGGGGAGTCGGGCGACGATGTTGAGTCGTTGGAAGGTGAATGCTCAGGCGTCGTCGACGCTTTTGAGCGAGTTCTATTCGTCAATCAGACCAACAAACAAAGTCCCGTTCTCGAAGGCGCGAGCGCTGCACCAGAGCATACTGGCACTCAGGCGATCGCGTGATTATCAACACCCATACTACTGGGCAAGTTTTGCGATGATCGGCCACGCTCGTTAAGTTCGCAAACTCGATCGCGCCGTTGGTCCGCCGGGCGGCCGCTTCGACTGCGGCCGCCAGTGTTGGTCCACCTTGAAAAACAGTGTGGGTTTAGGTGGGCCGTTTCTTGTTCCATTCGTTGAGTCGTTCAGTGGGATTGATCAGATCGGCGCGACGCATGAACGGTACTCCCTTGGCGGTACGTTTCGTTGACTTATTCTTCACCGTCAACGGACCACTCGCGCTTTTGTCGTACAACTCCAGGTGCAACATCGCGTTCTTCATACCGATGAGCTTTCCGACCTTCGCGATCGGCTGACCCGCTTCCACTCGATCACCGGCCTTAACGAGCGCTTTCTGTTGTATCTCGCCGTAACGCGCCAGGAAAGTGCCATGGTCGATCTCCAATGCAAAGGTACCGGCATAAAACAGATACGGTCCAAGCGTCACCGTGCCTGACGAAATCGCGTGGATTGTCGTGCCGACCGGCGCGTAAAGATCGCAGCCGGCGTGGGCGCGCGCACCTCCGCTTCGCCTTGCACCAAAGCAACGAATCCCGTTGATCCAGTCTTGCGACGGTAAATCAGATTCCTTGAACGGAAAGAAAAACTGACCGCCGCCAGACACCGGAGCGACGGGCGTTGTGCCAACCGGCGTTCCAGGTTGTACGTCTTCACCTTCGTCGACGTCGTCTCCTTCAAGAAGATCGACGAGCTCACGCCAGGTCCGCTTGCCGACACTGATGACTCCGTCAGGCTTGAAAAATCGCGATTGAAACGCCTCAATCGCCCTGATTGTGTCGTCGTTGGACTCGTCTTCTATCGTGCCGTCGACGGCGCCGGGATCCAGACGCTGGTCGCCATCAATTTGCACGGCCAGGCGGAACATCGCCTGAATCGTCTCGACGTCGGCTTTGTCGTTAACGGCGCCTTTGCTCTTGCGTCCTACAGAGTTTTTTATCTGATATTCGAGGGCATTGTCGTCTGGCATCGGATGATCCTCCTAGCGGGTAAACCTCTTGTTTGCTACCTATTAGGTATGGCGCAGGCTGCGGTTTCATTTCGCGGCCGCGACGTAAAAAACTCAGGCGGGCTCCTTTTGAGTCGGGGCCGATTCTATCACTAATGGCAGGTGGTGGCAGCGGTTCAGAATGCCGGGTCGAGGGTCCGAAAGGCCAAAAAACCTAAAGAAATGCTGGTTTTGTTGGAGACTTTGGGGCTTGAGTGTGATATATGAGTGTCCGATTTGCTTTTCAATCTAAGTTCTCGTTGGAGGTGTTACACCAGACTATGGCGACCAAAGCCGCGACAGGTAAGAAGCGCATGACGCAATCGGAAGTAATCAACCACTTCGCCGACTCGACCGGAATGAAGAGGGCACAGGTTAAGGAGTTCTTTGAGGAACTGTCGACGCTCGCAGCACGCGAGGTGAAATCAAACGGCGAATTCGTTCTTCCAGGATTTGGAAAACTCGTGAAGTCCGAGCGAAAAGCCCGCGAGGGACGCAACCCCGCGACTGGCGAAACCATTCAGATCCCCGCCAAAACGACATTGAAGTTTCGAGTAGGCAAGGCAATGAAAGACACAGTGCTACCAAAAAAGTAAAGTACAGCACTTATTTTTCAGCAAATGGCGCCGCCCTTTACCCCCTTCGTGGAACCGGGCGGCGCCTTTGTCATTAGATTCCACGTAAATTGTTGATTTGGCTGGCAATAGACGATACGGACCGGCTGTCTTTGATTTAAAACAAAACTCACATAAGAAAGATCTGGACGACTGAACGGTCGTTCAGTATAATCTCGCGTTTCGCTGACCACCCCTGCGGCAATGCTTACGAGCTAACCTATGTTTTTGGGGTTTTTGCCCTAAATCCTAAGGCTTGCCATGGGCGGGAGGCTGCATCCAGGGGGTTCGTTTGAGCATCTATAGTTCATACATTGAAATGGCAAAGATTCTAATTGGAGGAGTATAGGCAATCGTGACTTTTGATACGCACCTGCCGCTGAATGAGCGGCTTATGAGAATCGATCATATTCAGGCCCGCCGTTATTCCAAGCTGAACGGTTTGGCCCTGGAGATCGCTACGGAAGGCATCATCAGACATCTCAAAGCCTGCGACCGAATGGATGTGAATCCGGAAACGTCGGCTGTGCGCGAGATCATCGATGATGCGCTGAACGGTCGGAGAGTGTTCGCGGAGACCAAGGAACATACTCGCGCGGCATAAGTTCCCGAAGCTCTCAATATGTCGAGAAGAGATCGCCCTCGAATGGGCGATCTCTTTTCATTTCCAGCAACAGCGACTTCAAGAAACGCGTGTTTACAAATTCCGCACTCGACGTGCTAACATTCGCACGCCATTGACATTGATGCCCCTGTAGCTCAGCGGATAGAGCATCTGCCTTGTTGGAGCCTTGATGGGGAAGCGGTCTGGAACCCATTGAGTGGACGACCCTGTATGCGGGGACGCCCTGAGAGCCTCTGGTACTTCAATCGAAACGATCGGAGTAAAAATCCACGAGGATTGGGTAATCCGCAGGAAACCTCGATAGATATATCAGCCCAAGTGCGGTCGAGGGATCCTCAGAGACTATACGGGTCGGGACTGCGACGTCCAAGATATAGTCCAGCCAGCAACCCCGGTTTTGAAGGGCGGTCAGGGAAAGCCTGATGCTGGAAGCTAAGCAGAGGGCCGCAGGTTCGAGTCCTGCCGGGGGCACCACAGCAAAAACCAATTGTGGCGGCATTAGCTCAGTAGGTTAGAGCGCCAGATTGTGGATCTGGAGGTCGTGGGTTCGAGACCCACATGCCGCCCCATCCTTAAACACTACTCGGAGATGATAGTCCAATGCCTGACGAGCAAAGAGTAGCGAACAACTCTCAAACTTATGTTGCTATTGCCGAGGAGTTTCAGTTTGAGACGTTGGAGCAACAGAACGGGCAGGCGACTGTCGTTCGCTTTCGACTCGAGGATCCGCAGTACCACGCCGGCGATGTGCTCGTGGTCCTAAGCGGCAGTGAGATCTACTTCCACGGAATGATTGGGCAGGTGGCTGATGGATGGGCCATCGCCAGCGATCATCGCGGTTCCCTGCTGGCAGCGACAATCCAATAAACTTTTTTACTTTCTGACGTAGCCCGATGGTGCCGCGATCCGGACACCAGGCGTCGCCGACTTCACTTCGATCTTGTGGAAACCTTTGTTGAGATGCGTAGACAAGAACGTCAACGCAGCTTGCTTCTGAAGTGAAACATCGAGCTCGCGAATGAACGGTTCGAAACTCACCGGCGCTCCCGTTCCCTGAAAGAACGCCATCCCACCAGTCTCATTCGACAGCCGCAACAGCGAACTCTGCGCGTTGCCGGCGAGCGAGCGATTAGCCGCAGACGCGAACGTCGGCGAATAGAAACCATAAATCGCAACGCCACGACGCTGTGATTCGTTCACCGCGCGCTGAAGATCCACGCTCTGTGTCGGACCTGACGAATCTACGCCACGTGAGATGTCCAGACCATCCGACACCAACAGAATCGCGCGCCTGCCCAACGGCTGCGCATCAAACTTCCGCAAAGCCTCAACCACTTCGACGTAAGGATTGTATGGGCCAACACTCGCAAATCCACTCGGCGGCCGCAACGAGTTCGCCGCCCTCTCGACATCGCTCGTGAACTTCTGTTTGACTTGGAGACTACCCGTGCGCAGGTACCCGATCATCACACGCGAGTTTTTCGGCAAGCTGCGGATGAATGCAGCAAGCGGCTTGATCTCATTCGCTACCGAAGGAACGAGGTCGTCCTGGATCAAAACCGCGAGAGTGATCGGAGAGTTCGTGACGCCACGTATCGAAAGAATCTGTTGCGGTTCGCCATCCTCGCTGACGGTGAGGTCGATGCTCTGAAGTTCCGGCAATTCCCTGTCGGAACCTGTGCGAATCGTCAACGGAATCGTCACGGGCTTGCCGGGTCCGCGAGACCGCGAGTTCCCGTCGCCGTTCTGCGCCGGCGGCTGGGCATTAGCCAGGCCACTCATCAGTAGCAAACCAACAAGACAAAAGATCGGGTGGAGTCGTTGGAGAGTCTTCATTTGCGCTTCTTCCTGACTGTGCGCGAGCATTATACAGTCGCCGCTATTAATCGGATGACCCAAATCGCTTTGGCCGAACCTATGGCTGGCAGACGCCGTTCTCATAAGCTAAGATCTCGGCCAAATAGGGCTTAAGATGAAACTTCAGAAGAGTCAAACTAACGGAAAACTTTCCGGCAAGGACGCGAAGACGGCGACTTTGCTCAAGCACGCGCCGTGGGTCGCTGTTTTCCTTACCTCTCTTCCAGTGCCGCTCGTGCTGCTCGTCCTCTTCTTTTTCTCAACCACAACGGAGTCAGCAGCAGTTTTCCTGCTTTTAGCGGGCCTTTCTTTAACCATTGGGTTCGCGCTCGGGCTGGTTATTGCGGCCATTCTCCTCTTTCACCGGAGAAACTGGCTCTCCAAATTGCGCGACCGGTTAGCATCGGATGGAATCACTGCAGATGAGGTTGTCTGGTTCCGCTCGGAGCTGACCTCGGCAGAGCGAAAATCGTTGGCAGAAATGGAGCACAGCAATCCGCTCCTGGCCGACGCTTATCTCGAAACCCTCGCCAGCCGGCTGACCGCTTCCCGCATTATGGCGCGGTCCCGCAAAGAGATTCTCAAAGTCGAGCGGCAGATTAACCGCGCACGGACCGTGCGGACGCCGGAGTCTGCTGCGCTGCAAAAAGACCTGGCGCAAGATCACGATCGGCTGAAAAACGTCTACTCGCATGCGACCGAACACTTAAATCAGGCCAAAACCCGGTTGCAGGTGATCGAAGCGACGGCCAGCAGAAAACTGAGCCAGGGCGAGACCGACCAGATGATGCGACGGTTGGGCACCGCGCAGAACCAGTTGCCATTGGTCCTGGAAATCGCCCAACTCGAGCAGCAGATCCTTCGTGAAGGCGCCACGAACGGCGACAAAGTCTTAGGAACCGGCGGCTGACTTGGCCAATTCCAATTTTGTGAGTTTGTAGACACCCGGCGCCAGCCTCTGCGCAAATCCTTCATCGACCAGCGCCCAATTTCCCAAACCGGCTTCCGGCGACCTCAGTCCGGTGACCCGCGCCAGTTCCCCACGCACTGTCATACCCGCCGCGCCGAGATACGCTCGCGCAATTTCCTTGAGCGCGACTTCCCTGTCGACAATCTCGCCAAGCTCGTTGGGGAACCGTGCTTCGGGAATCGACCAGATATAAGTGAACGTCGGCTCGTAAAGAACGTCGCTGGGAATGACTTTCAGCGTTTTCTGTAACTCAGTCAGAGCTTTATCGAAGCGCGTCCGTTCCTTGATCCCACTCGCCTCCCGCAGATCTCTGGTCCCCATCTCCCACTCATGGCGCATGATTTTGAGAATTAATTGAGAATCGCTTGATAAGTATTTCTTCTCATTTTTTCGAGAGACGCCCCAGAGCGCGTTGAAGAACGGTAGCAAACGCGGCGCGATGAACGTCGATCGACCGCGCAAAACTTTCCCGTAGAAACAGCGACCGCGGCTCATCACGCTGTCCTTAATAGTCCACGCCAGACGACTTTCAGGATCCTTCTGCACGTTGCGTGGCATGTGCGCATCGCGCCTTCCACAAACGGCAACATACAGTGACGGTCCCGGTCGCCGCGAATCCGTCAGGGCCTCACAAAACCCCACCTCCTCGATGAAACGTTCCGCGGCGTGCACGTCCTCGACGCGACACTCCGGATCGCGCCGCCACATGCGGTCGCGATAGACCTCTATTTCTTCAGGCAGCATGGGCCGGGATTCTATCAAACTGATTTGGCTACACGGTCAATCTGAGCGGTTCGGTCAAAGTAAACCCAACCGTTGGCGCGACTCGTTTTGAGCTAAGTTGTTGTGTCACAACAGTCTGTCGGTTTTAAACGGTTTGGCACGGTCGCTGCACAGTGGGATTCGCCAGTTTTTGTATTGGCGCTTGGCTAAATCCTCAGAGCTACGGAGTTGACGAGTTGAAACCGACGAATCGAAAAAGACGTTTGCTGGCGCTCACATTGCTGATGAGCCTCATGCTCGGACCATCGGTCCTTGGCGGCAGCCTCCTTGCCGGCGTTGCCCAAGCCAAGGACAAGTCTGGCTCACCGAATAAAAACAACGCCAAGCACGACAAAATAGGATCCGACCTTCGCGAACAACTCGAAAACTCCAACTCAGTCCAAGTCATCCTTCAGCTCGACGGAAAACCAAGCGGCCAACTCAACGCACTGCTAGCCTCGAATGGCGTCAAAATCAGAAAGCACTTCGACAAGCTCAATTCCTTTGCCCTCGAACTGCCGGCCTCGGTGGTTGAGGCGCTCTCCGCGTTTCCTGAAGTTTCGTTTCTTTCAACTGACAGTGAAGTTCGCTCCTTTGGTGGCCACGTGGCCCACACTACCGGCACCGACAACGTCCGCTCGCTGAGCGCTGATGGCGCACTCGACGGCAACGGAGTCGGCATCGCGATTCTCGACTCAGGCATTTACGGCGCGCACAGCGCGTTCACCGACGCCCAGACCGGCCTTTCACGAATCGTCGTCAATCTCGACTTCACTGGTGAAGGCCGCACTGACGATCCATACGGACACGGCACACACGTCGCGGCCGCAGCAGCCGGCAACGGGCTCGTTTCGCGTGGCGAATACATCGGCATCGCTCCGCGTGCCAAGCTGCTTAACCTGCGCGTATTGAATTCCGTGGGTACGGGTAAAGTTTCAAACGTCCTCTCTGCCCTCAACTGGTTGCTGACGAACGGCACGAGCTACAACGTGCGCGTCGCGAACCTCAGTCTCGGCATGCCTGCCGTCAACTCGTACACAAACGATCCGCTTTGCCTTGCGGTGCGAGCGCTCGTCAACCAGGGAATGGTCGTCGTCGCTGCAGCCGGCAACAACGGCAAGAACAGCACGGGTCAAAAGGTTTACGGTCAGATCCATGCGCCCGGCAACGAACCGTCGGCGATCACTGTCGGCGCGGTCGACACTCGCGGCACTGATACACGTGCCGACGACGCGATCGCTTCTTACAGCTCTCGTGGTCCAACGCGTAGTTTCTGGACCGACGAGTCAGGCATGAAACATTTCGACAATCAGATCAAACCGGAGATCTCCGCTCCCGGCAACAAGACCGTTTTTGCTCAATCTCCGAACAACTATCTCGTTAGCCAGACTCCTTCGCTGAACGCGGGCGTGAGTCCCATTGCGAATCGCAACCAGATGAGACTGAGCGGCACCTCGATGGCTGCGCCATTGGTTGCCGGCACCGCCGCGTTGATGTTTGAAGCCAACCCGACTCTCACCCCGAACCTGATCAAGGCGTTGTTGATGTACACCGCTCAGCAACTTCCGAATTACAACCTGCTCGAGCAGGGCGCGGGCGAACTCAACGTCGACGGCGCTGTGCGCCTGGCGAAACTGGTGCGCACCACCATTAACAGTTCGACGACGCTCGGCGCATCGCTTCTTACCGGACCAGCACCGACGCCGCAAACCAGCATCTCGCTTGGCGTGTTAGGCAACTACACCTTCTCATGGTCCAAGGGCATCATCGTCGGTAAGACTTACGCCACCGGCACCGCGCTAATCACTCAGTATCAGAAGGTCTATGCGAAAGGCATACTGCTGGGTGACGGCGTGATGCTCGGCGACGGCGTGCTCCTGGGCGAAGTTGTAGTAATGGGCGATGGCGTGTTGATGGGCGATGCAGTCGGCGTGCTGATGGGTGATGCCACGATGTTTTCGAGTGGTATCAATTGGGCCGATAGCATCGTGACCAGCAACGGCAACTCGCTCGGCGAAGGTCCTCTGTTTGTTGCTCTCGGCGTCTTGATGGGCGATGGCGTCCTGATGGGCGACGGTGTGCTCATGGGCGATGGTGTGCTCATGGGCGACGGTGTGCTCATGGGTGATGGAGCACTCATGGGCGATGGCGTGCTGATGGGTGATGCCATACTTCAGGCATTCAATGCCTTGTCGTTCGGCGATCCTGGCACTGCGATGGTGATCGTTATCGACGACTCCACCGACTATTTGGGCTACTAAGCAGTATTCGAGTCCGATAAACGTCCCCCGACTGCTTATACGAAGGATAGAGGCCATGTTAGCGAGCACGACATCGATACCACACGAACGAGCACTGCAATCGTCGCCAGTCTACGTGAAGCCGCTGGCCAACGCTGAACAATCGGAAGTTCTTCAGTTTCTGTCGCAGCGTGCGATACACACGGTTTCAATGATGAGTTTGATTCAAGACAATGGACTGGTCCACCCCTTCAACCGCGGCACGTTCTACGGCTGTCGCGACACGAACGGTCAGCTCGAAGGCGTAGCACTGGTGGGCCATGCAACGTTGATGGAAACGGTTTCAGATCGTGCGTTGGCGCTGCTCGCGGAAGTCGCCCAGCAGTGTCCGAACACGCATTTGATCATGGGTGAGAAAGAACGAGTAGCCCACTTCTGGTCGCACTACCAGAGCGTCGGTCGAACTCAGCGTCTAGCGTGTCGCGAGTGGTTGTTTGAACTCGACTGGCCGGTTGCCCCGCTTGGCCCAGCTTCGGATCTCAGGCCGGCGACCGCTGACGAGTTAGAACTGGTGATGCCGATTCAGGCTGAACTCGCGTTTGCCGAAAGCGGCGTCAACCCGATGCAGGTCGATCCGCAAGGCTTTCGTGCCCGCTGCCTGCGTCGAATCGAACAGGAACGAACCTGGGTGGTAGTCGAAGACGATCGCCTCGTCTTCAAGGCCGATGTTATCTCGAAGACGTCGGCTGTCGTTTACCTCGAGGGCATCTGGGTCCGCGATGAACGACGAAACAATGGCAACGGCGTGCGTCTCATGAATGAACTCACGCACAAACTTCTCGACGACACGAAATCTCTTTGTCTCCTCGTGAATGAAACAAACACGCGCGCGCACAGTTTTTACCGGAAGTGCGGCTTCCGCTTCCGCGCTACTTACGAAACCATCTTCCTCCCACGGAAGGAGTTCCCCCGTAACTGATTGAAGCCTCGTCATCCCCCGATCCGCCGCGATAG
>Ga0111539_10012726_pt1 | contig 10537 bp, 6 predicted proteins | sample RhiMethybrSRZTD1_FD_79667 | JGI IMG/M metagenome (GOLD analysis project Ga0111539, IMG submission 79667) | Populus rhizosphere microbial communities from Tennessee, USA - Rhizosphere MetaG P. TD hybrid SRZTD1 (version 2) (version 2) | ecosystem: Host-associated > Plants > Roots > Rhizosphere >... | reverse complement strand
TGGTGAACGGAGCCGCCTCTACATCGCCCGGGCGCTCCTCCAGAACGCAGACCTGGTCGTCCTCGATGAGAGCTTCGCGGCGCTTGACCCTGAGACCCTCGGCCAGGTCCTCCGCTGCGTCCTCGATCAAGCCTCCACGGTGCTCGTGATCGCCCACCCTTGATAACTCCCCGCCCTGCAGGATGCGGATTCCTGGCGCTACTGACGTAGCGCGGAGCGTTTCGCCTCTCCCACTGCTCACGAGCAAGGATATGCTGGACTGCCCCCACATCGGCATGGTAGCTGTAGCCCATGGTTCACAGGAAAACACACACCCTGAGAGGGACTGTCAGTTGAGCGGCTTGGCCAAGAGTGAGCTACATAGGGGTATCCAATTATTCATGAACAACATTCTTGCGAAAACACCGAGCAAAGTCTAATATGATTACTGTTGTTGTGCTTGACGAACAGTGAGAACGTCCCAGTTCAGGCTGGGGAATTATCCGCAGGGCTCAGGTACACGACCGGCGGGCACGGTTGACAAGAGGAATGATCGCAGAATAAGACTATACCGCCTGGCGTTGCTGCGCTCCGAGTGTGGCAGACTTCGCCTGGAGTAGGTGACAACCGTCCCCCGGACTGGGCGGCAGACATCCGTGGAATACGCATATATTCACCTCGAAAGCCTACATGATTGCGTGGTGGTACCAGAAGGTGACGATGGGGGCTCCCACCATCAGTGAAAGGAGACGCAATGCGCATCACCACCTCTGTGCTACAAGGAGTCCCGAAGCTTCTCAACTCGTGGCCGGGTATCTCTGGCGCCTCCAAGACCGTTGGCATCACTCAGCAGACGGTCATGCCGCTCACACCTACGGCGGCGCTTGGCCTGGAGGCCAACGAGCGTAAGCGGGAGGAGGCTTTGAACCGCCTAGCGCTTGAATGGGCCACGCTCGCGCACCTGGAATCGAACTTCCTGAAATCTGAGTATCAGCAGAACTTTGCCGCCAAGCACACCGCCAAGATTCTGGGCACCCTCAAGCGTGAATGGCTTGAGGCATATCGGTGTGTCCTGGGTGATCCTAAGCTGTACACCATCATGCAGGATCAGCACCCCCATGTGTTGGATTTTTTGGAGGCGCGCTTGGAGGTAGTCCGGATCGCCGAGCGTCTGGCGGTCGAACCATCTCCCCCACCGCCAGTTCCCGAACTGAAGCCAAAGGTCACCCCGGATGAGTGGCGGGCATGTATTGAGAGATACCGGCAGCGGTTCCTACCCCGCAAGCGCATGCAGGTCGAGGATTGTAAAGCTGATGTGATGCAGGCCTTGCATGTCTACACCCCAGAACAGTTGCAACGCCGCCACAGGAGCCCCCAGCGAGATACTAACGTGGTGCGTGCCCTCAGTATCAGGTGTCCTCGCCGCTTGGCCTTGCTAGCCGCTCTGGTGGTTGTCAGTCTACTCGGCGCCGGGGCCCTATGGCAGACCCCGCTGGTGCGTCACAAGCTCAAGGAGTATATGATGGGGTCAGGACAAAGTTCTGCGGACGTCACCCCGCCCAGTTCTGCCTATCGCGAACTGCCCCTCTTACCACAAAGCCCTGCCTATCGCGAACCGCCTCTCTTACCACAAAGCCCTGCCTATCGCCAACCGCCGCCGTCTCGCCACTAAGGTCAGGCTGGCCAGGGCCCCCACCCAACTCGAGGCGTTAGCTTAGGATCGAGGGGGCGTAGAAGCTGCGGTAGTGCTACACAGGTAATATGGGGCAGCGCCATCATCACACGCTACCACACGTCAGCCCAGTGCCAGCGTCGGCAGTGCTTGTATGCGGTCTCCCCATACCCAAAGTCTTTGGGCCGCATACACCACTGACACCCCGTCTTATTGACGTACAACATGCCGTTCATCACGCGCCGATCACACAGCGAACGTCCCGGCCCACCCAGGCGCCATTGTCGTACCCATACCAGTACCCCTTGAACACAGGTACTGGTATGGGGGTATGACTTGTCCCATATCCTTAGGGAGTAGTAGTAGTAGCCATAGTGACGAAGCCCCGATGGTGCCTCTTCCCATCGCTGCCAATGCTCTCAAGCATGTAGGAAGGGCTTGTGTCACTACTTGGCCAGTCGGTAAAGGTGTATCTGCAGCCCCCAGAGACGGGATCGGGCTGAGTTGTGATGAGGTCGGGGTTGATCTTATAGTAGGAGGGGCCCCCTGGGTCTGCCCGGTAAACATTAAAGCCGGCGGTATTGGGCTCTGCACCCGTATCCCAGGCCAGATTAACGCCGCCCTCATCACTTATTGTAACCGCAACTGAGACGTCAACCTGAACTACGACGCTAACGGCAACGTTCACTGAGACGTTAACGCAGCTTGGGTCCTGCTGATAGTGCGCTCTGGCCGGCAGACTCAACGCCAACGTCAGTGCGAAGGTCAAAATCATGCAAAAGGGGCTTCTCATGGTCTCTCCTCTTTAATGGCCTTCAATAAGGCCCGCTCCTGCACCGTGCCTGGCTCTGCCAGCAAAGCGCAGGGACTTTGTGCCTCTGCTGCGCCCTCTCCCGCATGCCCCGACCCCCAACAACAAAGCTACCCGCAGACCACCTCTATCGCATAGAGGTGGTCTGCGGGTAGCCTGACAGCGTAAAGGCAGGTTGCCCCACCCGGGGATTACTGGTATGCTCTTAAGAGTCACGAGGGCTCCTCCTCAGTGGCGCAGCGGCTGGCGATAGTGGCCCTGAACAAGCGCTTTCGCCAGCCTCCTCTGGATCTCATGCCTTTGTTCGGCAGCGCTCGAAGGCGCAGCCGCTCCACGTCGAGGACAACATCAACAAAATGGAGTAATAGTTCAACAGTCTATAGAGTCCTGTGGATCATGTCAAGTCTTTTTCTATGTTACGTCGGTTCCTGTGCTCGCACAGCCCAGTGGTCGTAATGAAATGGACCCATCAGAGACAGGTCGTGTTGCCAGGTCAGCGTGCGGCGCGCCAGGGCCTGGCCTCGGCGTGTCAGCGACGCCAAACGCTCACGGAACGTAGCGCTCCGCCGCTCGATATACGCGGGGTTGATCACACCGTCGCCTTGCGCGCGACGCCTGAGCGTCGCGCCACGTGCGGGCGTACCATCGACGGTGTGCCGTGTGACGTCGCCCACCCGCCGCCAATGTCCAACTCGCCCTCAGCGCAGCAGGCGTAGGCCGCTGAGCACTTGCGACAGGCTGGTATATGACACACATCGAGTAGGGGAAAACTCCTGCACACCCGTATGCCTACCCTTAGCCCTCTTAATCTCTGGACTCCCATCCACCGCCCAAAGCCTTGTACACAGCAATAAGGGCGAGAGCCGTGCGCGTTTCACTGTCGGCCAGGAGATCCTGGGCAATCAAGCGGGTGCGCTCGGCATCGAGCACGGTGAGGAAGTCGGAGACGCCAAACTGATAGCGCAGCCGCGCCAGGCCAAAGGCTTTCTCACTGGCCTGGGCCGACGCACGCAGGAAATCACGGCGGGCCTGCTGGCGCTGGAAATCGACCAGAGAGTTTTCGGTTTCCTCCAGGGCCAATAATACGCGCTGTTCATACTGCGCCAGGGCGGCCTCAGTACGGGCATCAGCCGCCCGGATGCGCGCCCGCACCCGTCCCAGGTCAAAGGCAGCCCAGAAGACGCTTGGACCAACTGAGAATGTCCCAATGCCTCCCTGGCCGAAGCCCTGCAAAGAACCTGCCTCCACGCCAATGCTGCCTAACACAGTGACACGTGGGAAGAGATCGGCCGTAGCCACGCCAACGCGGGCCGTCTCCGCGGCCAGATTACGCTCCGCGATGCGGATGTCCGGACGGCGTCGCAACAAATCCTCTGGTTTTCCCAGGGCGACAAAGATCGGCAAACCGGGCAAGGGAAGAGGCGCTGATAACATCATGACCAGGACTGTCGGTTGCTGCCCGATCAGCACGCCCAGGCGGTGCGAGGCACGGGCAATCCTCGTTTCCAGGGGTGGGATAATGGCCAGGGTCCCGTTGAGTTGCGCTTCAGCACGTAAGACATCCAACTCAGTGCCCCGCCCTGCTTTCAGCAGGGCCTGCGTGAGTTCCAGTGTTTGCCGCTGGTTCTCGGTATTCTCGCGCGCCACCGCCATTTGGTTTTGGGCTCCACGCAGTTCAACGTAGTTGCTGGCGACCTCGGCCAGGAGACTGACGATCACATCGCGACGCGAGGCTTCGGCGGCCCCAACGTCAGCGGTACTGGCCTCAATGGTACGACGCACTCGTCCAAAGAAATCCAGCTCCCAACTGGCGTCAAAGCCAGCATGGAATAACTCCGTGTCGCGGTCAGCACCCTGCGCGACAGTTTTACTGAACCGCCCGCGCGTGTACGTCTCTTCCGTGGTGACGGTTGGGAAGCGATCGAATTCCGTTAGATTGCGCAGTGCCCGGGCTTCCTGCAGCCGCGCCGTGGCAATGCGTATATCATAATTGTTGTTCAGTGCCTCTCCTATGAGTTGATTCAGCTCCTCGTCCTGAAAGCCACGCCACCATGTCACCTCCACAGCAGCCGTCGACATGCCTGCCTGCTTCTGATTGGCAAAGTCGGCAGGGACTGGCACGGGAGGCTCGCTGTAGTCCGGCCCCACGGCCTTACAGCCGTTCATCAGCCCCAGAAGCCCAGGCATCAGCACCAGCATAAGCAAGATATGGGTGGCTTGTGCGACGGGCTGCTTATCGTGCTGGCGCTCGCTCTTACGCTGTTTGCGCTCAATGAACCAGCGGATGACCACATAGAATACCGGGGTCAGTACCAGGCCGAAGAAGGTGACCCCGAGCATGCCACTGAACACGGAGGTGCCCAGGGCCTGGCGCATCTCAGCCCCAGGGCCTTCGGCGATCAGAAGCGGTACCACTCCCAGGACAAAGGCAAAGGAGGTCATGAGGATCGGGCGCAGGCGCAAGCGGCACGCCTCGACGACGGCACTGACACGATCCTGACCACCTTCCTGCGCAGCCCGCGCGAACTCGACAATCAGGATAGCGTTCTTACAGGCCAGACCCACCAGCACGACAAAGCCGACTTGCGTCAAAATGTTGTTATCTAGACCACGCAGACTGACGCCGGCAATGGCGCAGAGCAAACACATGGGTACAATGAGCACGACGGCCAGGGGCATGGACCAATTTTCATACAGCGCCGCCAGCATCAGAAAGACCAGCAACACACAGAGGGGAAACACGAAGAGGGCGACATTGCCAGCCCTGCTTTGCTGGTACGCCAGCTCTGTCCACTCGAACCCCATGTCACTAGGGAGCACTTCCCTGGCCAGACGTTCCATCGTCGCAATGGCTTGACCGGAGCTGACCCCGGTGACCGTATCCCCGTTGATCTCCGCGGCTGGAAACATATTGTACCGCACGACCCGATCTGGCCCGGTAATCTGGCGCACATTGAGCACCGCACCGAGGGGCACCATGGCTCCAGAGGTCGTACGCGCCTTCAGACGCAGGATATCCCTCGGATCGTTGCGAAAGACCCCGGCAGCCTGCGCGGTCACCTGATAGGTACGCCCAAACAAATTAAAATCATTGACATAGGCAGATCCCAGATACGTTTGCAAGGCGTCAAAGACATTGTCAAGCGGGAGCCCCAGCATTTTCGCCTTGGTGCGGTCAACGTCAGCATAGAGTTGTGGGATGTTCGCCCGGAAGGGCGTGAAAACCCCCACCAGTCCCGGCTGGCTTCTAGCTGCCCCAACGAGCTGATCGGTCGCGGCCTGTAACGCCACCAGATCACCCGCGCCACGGCTCTGCACCTCGAGCTTGAACCCCCCGGCAGTCCCCAGCCCGCGCACCGGTGGTGGGGGAAAGACCGCGATACTGGCCTCCTGGATATCGGCCAGGCGTCGCCGCAGGTCCTGTGCGATGCGCGTGCCAGTGAGGCCATGCGCGACGCGCTCTTCAAAGGGTTTGAGCGTGGTAAAGATGGCCCCGGCATTCGAGCTGTTGGCGCGGGTTGCAGCCGAAAAACCGGCAAAGCCGACCGCATTGCCCACGCCAGGCGCCTGGAGTGCCAGTTCTGTCACTTGCTGGATGACGGCATCGGTGCGTTCCAGGGACGCAGCGTCTGGCAACTGCACGTTCACAATCAAGTAGCCTTTATCCTGGGGCGGGATGAATCCTGTCGGCACGGTGGTGAATTTCCAATACGTCAGGCCGAGCAGACCGACATAGACCACAAGGGCCAGTACACTCACACGCAGCACCGCATGCACGAGCCGTCCATAGCCATTAACAGTGCGAGCGAACAGCCAGTTGAAACCCCAGAAAAATCCGCCTAACAGGCGGTTGATCAGTGGACTGAGGCCCCAGCCCACAGCGCCCCCCAGCAGTGCCACAACCCCATAGACTCCCCAGAGCAGCACGTCGCTGGACATGCGGCCGGCCAGCCACGGGACATGGTCTGCAATGGCTTGCAGATAGGCTGCGAGTGCCGGCAGATCGAGCCACGGCAGCACGTGGGGTGTGAGCATGGTAGCAGCGAGATAACCACCGAGCAGCACAATGCCAAAGCGCGGTAGGGCCTCCCGCGTCCCGGCGTGTTCTCCGGTGTGCGGACGAATCAACTGGATGGCCCGCGCTGGCGCCATGGTCAAAGCATTGACCGCGGAGATAATGGTCGAGGCGGCAATCGTGAGGGCAAATTGCCGATAAAACTGGCCGCTGATGCCAGGGATAAACGCCGTGGGGATAAACACCGAACTGAGCACCAGAGTGATGGCGATGACCGGACCGGTGATTTCAGCCATGGCCTGCAGCGTCGCCTCACGTGGAGGCAGGCCTTTGGCCATCCAGCGCTCGATATTCTCGACCACAACAATGGCATCGTCCACGACAATGCCAATGGCCAGTACTAGCCCAAACAGGGAGAGATTATTCAGCGAAAAGCCGAGGGCCGCCATGACGCCAAAGGTGCCAATGAGCGACACCGGCACGTCGATCATGGGTAAGAGCGTCGCCCGCCAGTCCTGGAGAAAGATGAGCACCACAATGAACACGAGGATAAAAGCTTCGATGAGGGTGTGGGTGACCGCATTGACCGATTCCTGGATGAACACCGTCGGGTCGTACACAATACGGTATTCCAGCCCTTGCGGAAAGTTTTTGCTTAGTTCGGCCATGGTCTTGCGGACGCTATTCGCCGTGGCCAGGGCATTCGAGCCCGGGCGTTGCAGCACGGCAATCGCCATGGCCGGTTTGCCATCTAGATAACTGTTGGCCGAGTAATCACGGGCCCCCAGCTCCACCCGGGCGATGTCACGCAAGCGCGTCATGCGGCCACTGCTGCCGGTTTTGATGATGATGTCCCCGAACTGCTCGGGTTGCAGCAGACGCCCCTGGGTGGTCACGGACAGCTGCAGTGGGCTGCCCGAAGGCGCTGGCGGTTGCCCGATGATGCCCGAGGCCACCTGGACATTTTGCTCACGCAAAGCCTGCACAATATCACCAGCCGTCATGTTGAGCGAGGCCAGTTTGTCGGGATCGAGCCAGATACGCATACTGAATTCGCGCAGGCCAAACAGGGTAATGTTCCCCACCCCCTCGAGACGGGTGAGCACATCGCGGATCTGGATCAGGGCATAGTTGCCGATGTAAGCTTGATCATAGCGGTTGTCTGGTGACAGCATGTGCACGACCAGGAGTAGATCGGGGGAGCTTTTCTGGGTGGTAACCCCGAAACGGCGCACCGTCTCTGGCAGGCGTGGCTCGGCAATGGCCACACGATTTTGCACCAGCACCTGGGCTTTGTCCAGATCAGTGCCGAGCTGGAACGTGATCGTGAGAGACATCTGCCCATCGCTGGTACTCTGTGATGCCATATAGAGCATCTGCTCCACACCGTTGATCTCCTGTTCAAGCGGTGTGGCTACTGTATCCGCAATAACTTGCGGACTGGCACCGGGATATCTAGCGCTGACCACGATGGTCGGCGGCGTGATTTCCGGATATTCCGCAATAGGCAGCGTGTAGCAGGCGATAAGCCCAATGATGACGATGACCAGGGCCAGTACGGTGGCGAAGATCGGACGATCAATGAAAAAACGCGACACGGCTTACCTCCCGCCATTCGACTTCTGGGCCGTACGCTCAGGTGCTGCCGGTGGAGACGATGACAAGCCTGCGCTGTCCTGCTTAATTGGATCGACCTTGGCCCCGGTCTTGGCCCGCTGCACCCCCTTCACAATCACCCAGTCGTCTGGCTGTATGCCGTCACGAATAACGCGCCAGCCGTCGATGAGTGGTCCCGGGGTCACCTTGCGATATTGCACAAGATTTTGATCGTCGACGACGAAGACGAATTGCTGCGACAAGTCACTCCCGAGCGCCTCCGGAGGCAGCATCAACGCCTTGTACTTGTCGCCCGCTGGCATGCGCACGCGCGCAAACAGGCCTGGGGCAAGAAGCAGATCAGGGTTGGGGAGTACAGCCCTGGCAGTAATCGTCCCGGTATTCTGATCGAGCCGATTGTCCAGAAAATCGATAAAGCCCTGGTGCGGGAAGTTCTCCTCATCGGTCAGCGCTACATAGACAGGCTGTTTGCTGGCACGGCCATTGGTGCGATCGCCATTGCGCAACTGCCGTATGCCCTTGAGATACGAACGTTCATCTGCCTCAAAATAGCAATAGATGGGATCGAGTGAGACAATAGTGGTTAATAAGGTCGATTGGGTCGTCCCGCCGTTGATGAGATTGCCCACGCTGACCAGGTTCCGGCTGATGCGCCCACTGATCGGTGCCCGTACCTGCGTGAATTCCACGTTAAGTTGCGTGGCGGTGACCGTGGCCCGTGCGGCTTGCACAGACTCTTGCGCCTGACGCTGGTCGGAAAGGCGCGTATCGACCTCTTCCTCCGAAACGGCTCGGGAGCGCACCAACATCTGCGCCCGTGCCAGATCTTTGCTCGTACGTTCGAGCCGCACATTGGCCAGGGCTACTTCGGCCTTGGCGCGTTCGAGTTCAGCCTGATAGGGGCGCGGATCGATGACGAAGAGCAAGTCTCCTTGCTTCACAGTGGCTCCATTTTTGAAATGGATAGATTGCAGATACCCATTGACGCGGGCGCGGACTTCAACCGATTCCACAGCCTCAAGCCGGCCGGTATATTCCTCCCACTCCACCACCTCGCGGTGTATCGGCTGACTCACCGTCACCTTTGGTGGTGGCGGTGGCGCGGCAGTAGGTTGCTGTTGAGCACAGGCGGTCATGAGGAGAAGCAGCCCGCTCAGGGCATAGGGTGATAGACAGTGCAACAACCGCATCATAGGGACACCTCACATACATCATCATATGGGCTGCTGGCATAGCACGGCATTAGGCATGACTATCGCGGCGACGCCGACGTGTCACAGTACCGGCGCGTTGGCTTTCTCTGGGCGCGCCCTTTTCCGGCCTGGTCTCGCACGTGAGCCGGATCAGTTCGTTGAGAACCTGGCGACGCAGCTTGTCGCTCAGCGACCAGATCCCCAGCACATCGGCTAACCACAGACCATCCACTGCCAGGCGTACCACCGTTGCCCGCGTCGGACTAATTCCATCACGTTCAATGGCCCGTTGCCAGGTGCGAAACCGCTTGCGCAGTGGTTCAAGCAGTTTGGGATTAGTGGCGGCGGCGACGATCAACCCGGCGCCGACTTCTTTAGATTTGGGGAAGGCCGCTTCGCCTGGATAGGGTGTTAAAGGCGCCAGCGTCTTCCGCACATAGGCCCGTGTCCAGCGTCCTGGCGCTGCATCGTTCTGCTGGTGCTGCGTGATCTCCTGTTCACAATACTGAATGAGACGATCGAGCATCGCCTGGATCAGGCTTTCTTTCGTGGCGAAATGATACAGCACCCCCCCCTTACTCAATTTGGCCTCACGCGCCACGGCCTCCACCGTCAGACGCAGCACGCCGTCGCGGAGCGCCACCCGCTCCGCGGCAGTGAGGATGAGATCGATCGTTGGGGCTGTTGTCTTTTGGCGTTCCATGATGCAGGAACTGTACCGTCTGGACGGTACAGTTGTCAATGTGGTGAGGGAGAATCAGAGCACCCACTTTCCACGGGAGAGGGAACAGAACAAGTCGCATGAAACTGCCCTGGGCACCGCTGATACGTACTTAGCGCGGCGCCGCTCCCAAAATCGCCACGGCCTCGATTTCGACCAGGAGTTCAGGGGCAGCGAGGGCGCTCACCTCGACCAGGGTCGAGACGGGAAAGTTCCCGGTAAAGAACTCGCGCCGGGCCTGCCAGACCTCTTCGCGACGCGTGATATCGGTGACAAAGATGTTCACCTTCACGACGTCATCCATGTGGCCACCAGCCGCCTCTATGAGGTGCTTGATCTTGGTGAACACGGCATGGGCCTGCTCATACATGCTGCTGCCGCCCGTGACCTCGGTGCCAGTGCTAGCGGTCATACCGGCCGTGAACACCTGGTTCCCCACTACGAGACAGTTGGACCAGGTTTGCGGAGGTGGTTCGGGAACATGGGGACTACTAATGCGCTGCTTTGTTGGCATATGCTTCTCCTTTTA
>Ga0111539_10012725_pt1 | contig 10537 bp, 7 predicted proteins | sample RhiMethybrSRZTD1_FD_79667 | JGI IMG/M metagenome (GOLD analysis project Ga0111539, IMG submission 79667) | Populus rhizosphere microbial communities from Tennessee, USA - Rhizosphere MetaG P. TD hybrid SRZTD1 (version 2) (version 2) | ecosystem: Host-associated > Plants > Roots > Rhizosphere >... | reverse complement strand
TTCACGCCGCCCGGCGGCATGGTGACGGTCGAGGCCCGCGCCAGCGCGGACGGGGGGGCGCTCGTCAACGTGCGCGATACCGGCCTCGGCATGACCAAGGAGGAGATCGCCGTCGCGCTCACGCCCTTCGCGCAGGTGGATGCGAGCCGTTCGCGCTGGCGCGAGGGGGCTGGACTCGGCCTGCCCATCGCCAAAGCGCTCGTGCAGTTGCACGGCGGGCGTTTCGACATCCGCAGCGCCAAGTCGCTCGGCACCGAGGTTGTGATCGCGCTGCCGGCTGCCTCCGCGGTGTCGGACATGCATGCACTGACTACCAGCACCACCGCCGCGCAATAGGCGGATACGAGGACGCTCGCGACCATGTCTGCAACATTGATCGACCCTCAACGCGACCTCGTGCAGCACGACCGTTCCATCGGACGCATCGTCTCCGTCACCGGCGCCAAGGCCATCGTGTTGCTCGACGGCGGCGCCGTCGGCGCCGATAGGCGGATCGCCCGCGTTGCCAACGAGCGGCCGGAGATGGGTACCCTGCTCGCCATCGACACGGCCAACACCGTCGTCATGGCCATAGTATCGGCGCTGAGCGTGCCGGTGCCCGCCCAGCGCGAAGGCGAGAACGAGCTGTGGATCGCCGAGCTCGGCCTGGTCGGCGAGCTTTGGAAGGCAATCGACGGCCGGCCGACCAGCTTCAACAGGGGCGTCTCCGTCTACCCCGCGCTCGGCGACCGCGTGCGGGTGGCCTCGCGCGAAGAGCTCGAGCAGGCGTTCTGCGGCGACCTGGGCCGCTCCGTGCGCATCGGCTGCATCCGGCAGGATCCCACCATCTCGGCCACGATCCGTATCGACGAACTGCTCGGCAAGCATTTCGCCATCCTGGGAACGACCGGCACGGGCAAGTCGTGCACGACGGCGCTCATCCTGCGCTCGATCCTGCAGAAGAGCCCTGCCGCCCACATCGTGCTGCTCGACCCCCACAACGAGTACGCGCCCGCCTTCGGCGATTGGGCGGAGGTCATCAGCCAGCGCAACATGCAGCTGCCCTACTGGCTCCTCACCTTCGAGGAGCTGATCGAGGTGCTGATCGGGAACCCGCAGGAGCGCAAGGCGGAGGTCGAGCTGCTGCAGGAGCTGATCCCCCTCGCCAAGATCCGCTACGGCTCCGGCCGCGGCAATGCGCGCGAGGCGGCGCTGCGCCGGGCTCCCGGCGAGACGAAATATACCGTGGACACTCCCGTCCCCTACCGCATCTCCGACGTCATCCAGAGCCTGGATGAGCGGATGGGGCGGCTTGAGAACAAGCGCGATCTGTCCCCCTACCGCAATCTGAAGACGCGCCTGGAGGCGATCAGTCTCGACCCACGCTATGCCTTCATGTTCGGGTCGCTGACCGTCAACGACACGATGGCGCAGATCATCGGCCGCATCTTCCGCGTGCCCGTCAACAGCAAGCCGATCACCATTCTCGAGCTCACTGGTGTGCCCTCCGACATCATCAACGTGGTGGTCTCGGTGCTCTGCCGCATGACGTTCGACTTCGCGCTGTGGAGCGAGGGTCAGGTGCCGGTGACGCTGGTGTGCGAGGAGGCACATCGCTACGTGCCGGCCAACTCGAGCCTCGGCTTCGAGCCCTGCAAGCGCGCCATCGCCAAGATCGCCAAGGAAGGCCGCAAGTACGGTGCCTCGCTGTGCATCGTGACGCAGCGGCCGGCCGAGATCGATCCGACCATTCTGTCGCAGTGCAACACCGTCTTTGCGCTGCGGATGTCCAATGACCGGGACCAGGAGATCGTCAAGTCCGCCATCGCCGACACCGGCTCCGGGCTGCTCGAGTTCCTGACCGCGCTCGGCCAGCGCGAGGCCATCGCCTTCGGCGACGGCGTCACGCTTCCCGTGCGCATCCGCTTCGACGAGCTGCCGAAGAACTGCATGCCCAGAAGCTCCTCTGCCAGCTTCACCGAGAAGTGGCAGAAGTCGGTCGGCGACGAAGGCTTCCTCGAGGCCCTCGTCGACCGCTGGCGCAATTCGTCGTCGGCCACCACCGACACCGGGCTCGTCCTGGCGCAAGCCGGCGACGCGCTCCTGCCTGCCACACCGGTCGCCGAGATCTTCGCGCAGGCCGGCGGCGAGGACCGGGTCACGCGGCCGCGCGAGCCCGTTGCCGTGGCCGAGCCCCCGCGGCGTGAGCTGACGTCGATTCGACGCGAGCCGCCCGCGACCCAGTCCGTGACGTCGACGACCGCCACCGCCGTCCGGGCCTTCCGCGACCGGCTGCCCCAGCGCTAGGCCTCCACCGCAGCCACTGCTGTGCCCTTCTGATGGCGATCCTCGTCGTCGGAGTCGTGCGCCTCCGCGCCGTGGCTGTCGTGCCGGCAGCCATCACTCTCGAACGTCTCGCACCCGCCGGCTCGCGGGTTGGCCGGTGCACGGCTCGAACGCGCGCGAGATGTGTTCAGGCTCGCCTGAAGCCCGAGACACCGCAATGCCCAAGCACCGGCCAAAGGTTTAGGACGCTGCCGGGCCGGTGATCTATGATCGCCCGTCCGGCGAACTGGAGACAGGCATGACCAAGCGCTCGCAAACCTCGATGCCCGGCCAAGCTTCCGAAGAGCGTCGCCACCCTCTCGACCCGCTGAGCCAAGCCGAGCTGGCAGCCGCCTGCGACATCCTGAAGAGCGAGAAGCGCCTGGGCCCGGATACGCGCTTCGGCTTCGTCCAGCTCGAGGAGCCCGCCAAGGCCGACGTGCTCGGCTGGAAGCCGGGCAGGCCGTTGCAGCGGCGCGCGGCCGCCACCGTCTTCGACAGCAAGACCGGCGCGACCCACCTCGCTGTGGTCGACCTGGGCAGCAAGACGGTCGCCGCGTGGCGGGAGCACCCGACGAAGACATTCCCCTACGGCCAGCCGCCGGTGATCATCGAGGAGTTCTTCAAGGTCGGCGACATCGTCAAGGCCGACGCCGGCTGGCGGCGTGCGATGCAGAGGCGCGGCCTTACGGACAAGGACATCGACCTGGTCCAGGTCGATCCGTTCTCGGCCGGATATTTCGATCGCGAGGTCGAGAAAGGCCGCCGTCTCGTGAGCGCCGTTTCCTACTGGCGCGCCGATCCCAAGGACAACGGCTACGCGCATCCCATCGAGGGCGTGGTCGCACTGGTCGACCTGATCGAGAACAAGGTGGTGCAGCTCGTCGACGAGCCCGAGATCATCCCGATACCGAGGACGAAGCGGAACTACAACCGCGAGGCCCGGCCCAATTCGCGCCCGGCTCCCCGGCCTCTCGACATCGTGCAGAAGGATGGACCGAGCTTCTCGGTCGAAGGCTGGAAGGTCGAGTGGCAGAACTGGTCGTTTCGCGTGGGTTTCACCGCGCGCGAGGGCCTGGTGCTGCATCGGATCTGCTATCGCGACGGCGACCGCCATCGCCCCATCGTCTACCGTGCCAGCATCACCGAGATGGTCGTGCCCTACGCCGACCCCACCGCCAACCACTTCTGGAAGAGCGCATTCGATGCCGGTGAGTACGGGCTCGGCAAGCTCGCCAATGCGCTGGAGCTTGGCTGCGACTGCCTCGGCCACATCCACTACTTCGACGTGCCGGCGGCCGACGACCTCGGCCGCCCCATGCTGATGAAGAACGCCATCTGCTTGCATGAGGAAGACTACGGCGTGCTGTGGAAGCACTACGAGTTCCGCAATGACACCTTCGAGGTACGCCGCTCGCGTCGCCTCGTCGTCTCCTTCTTCGCCACGGTCGGGAACTACGACTACGGCTTCTACTGGTACCTCTACCAGGACGGCACCATCCAGCTCGAGGCCAAGCTCACGGGCATCATCCAGACGGCCGCGATCGCTCCCGGCAAGCCCTACCCCTGGGGCGGCATGGTGGCCGAGGGGCTCGGCGGCCCGACGCACCAGCACTTCTTCAATGCCCGCCTGCACATGATGATCGACGGCGAGCGCAATACCGTCACCGAGCACGAGTTCGTGCCGCGCCCGTGGGGCAAGGACAACCCCTACGGCAACGTGTTCGATACCACGAGCCGGGTGCTGGCACGCGAGCGCGATGCGGCGCGCGAAGCTGACGGGCGCACGGGGCGCTATTGGAAAATCATCAATCCGAATGAGAAGAACAGCGTCGGCGGCCCGCCCGGCTACAAGCTGGTGGTCCAGCCCTCGCCCGTGATGCTGGCTCAGGATGGCTGCTTCATGCACAAGCGCGGCGGCTTTGCCACGAAGCACCTCTGGGTGACCCGCTACGCCGCCGATGAGCGCTATGCGAGCGGCGAGTTTCCCAACCAGCACGCCGGCGGCGACGGCCTGCCGAGATACGTCACCAAGAACCGCGTTATCGAGAACGAGGACCTCGTTGTCTGGCATTCCTTTGGCCACACCCACGTATGCAAGCCCGAGGACTTCCCGGTGATGCCGGTCGAGCATACGGGGTTCATGCTGAAGCCGAGCGGATTCTTCGCCGAGAACCCCGCCATGGACCTGCCGCCCGAGCGCAACGATGCAAGCAAGGATCAGCGTGGATCCGGCGACTGCTGTTCCTGAGCGCGCCGGCTTTTTGGGGGAGCCACTGCCGCCGAGCGGCACAAGCACGCAGCCACGCGAGGGATTGTCTTGGAAATTCGCACGGGCCGGCCTGTCACCTTGGCATTCAACGGCATGGTGACATCGCCGCATTCTTTGGCCTCCGCGGCGGGCCTCGATGTTCTCAGAGCCGGAGGCTCCGCCATCGATGCAGCGATTGCAGCCAGCGCTGTCCTCGCGGTCGTCTATCCGCATATGACGGGAATTGGCGGCGATGCGTTCTGGCTGATCCACGACGGCAAATCCGGCGAGGTCAGGTATCTCAACGGCGGCGGGCGGGCCGCGGCCAGCGGGCGCCTATCATGGTTCGAAGAGGAGGGCCTGCGAGAGATCCCGCTCAAGGGCATCATTCCCGCGACCCTGACCGTTCCAGGGGCCGTTGCCAGCTGGATTGAGGCGCATGCCGCCTATGGCCGCCTGCCCCTCGCACGCGTTCTGGAAGGCGCCGTAGACTATGCGCGCGACGGCTTTCCGGTGACGGAACGGGTGGCGAGCGCGATTGCGACGGCGCACAGCGAGTTGGTGCGGTCGCCGGAAGCGGCTGCCATCTTTCTGTCCGGTGGATCTCCGCCCAAGGTCGGCGCGCGCCTCGTCAACGCGGACCTCGCACGTACCCTCGAAGCCATTGCTGCCGGCGGCAGGGCAGGTTTCTATGAAGGCCCGACGGCCAGGGAGATGGCGCGCTTTTCCAGGCGCACCGGGGGCTTCTTTGCTGCGCCCGATTTCCGACGGCAGAAGGCGCAATGGGGCACGCCGCTGACGGGCCGGTACCGCGATGTCACGATCTACAATACGCCGCCGCCCACCCAGGGCTTCACCGTCATCGAGATGCTCAACCTGCTGGAGTCCCATAGGCTCGACCGCAAGCCGTTCCTCGGGCCCGACCACGTCCACCTGCTCGTCCAGGCCAAGCAGATTGCCTACAACGACCGTGACGCCCTCCTGGCGGACCCTGCCTTTGCGGACGTCCCGATCGACATGCTGGTGTCGAAGGCGTACGCGCACAAGCGCGCGCGGCTGATGGACCCCAAGAAGGCCCTGGCGTGGGACACGGTGCCCTCCTTCGGCAGCCTGAGCGGCGACACTGTCTATCTCGCGGCGGTCGATCGGCAGGGCAACGCCGCATCGCTCATCCAGAGTCTCTACGGCTTGTTCGGCTCGGCGGTCGTGGCGGGGCGGACCGGTGTCGTGCTGCAAAATCGAGCCGCGTACTTCTCTCTCGACCCGCATCATCCCAACCGGCTGGAGCCCGGCAAGATTCCTCTCCACACGCTCATCGCCTCGATCGCCAAGCGGAAAGGCAAGCTTTGGAGCGTGCTCGGTTGCATGGGTGCCGATGGCCAACCGCAGATCCACATGCAGACCTACGTGGCGATGATCGATTTCGGCCTCGATATCCAGGGGGCGCTGGAAATGCCACGTTTTCTTTCAGGCCGGTTCGCCCTCGGGGAGGCTCGCGATACGCTGCACATGGAGTCGCGCTTCCCACCGGCCACGATCAGAAAACTGGAGCAGAAAGGGCATGTCGTGAATCGCTGGGGTCCTTGGAACGAGCTGGCAGGTCATGCCCACGGCATCCTCGTGGATCGCGAAAGCGGCTCGCTGATGGGCGGGGCAGATCCCCGAAGCGACGGTGCCGCGATTGGCTATTGAGCGGTGTGAGACGGATGATCGAGATGGCGTTGGCCGCTTGTCGCTGACAGCATCTGCTTGCAATCTATCACGTGGCAACACTTGACGAGCCTTCCCCAGGTTGTCGTCGCCAATGCGTAGCTCCCGCATCCTGATCCCCTCCGCATCGAGGTGCGCTAGGAGCTTGATGACGCGCGACCGGTTCTTGAACATTGGCCAGGCGCGGATCGGAATGGTGGAAGACGGCACCTCCTTGACATCGGTCAAGGAGGTACACGCGTGTCAGCGACATTCTGGGCACCTCCGGAGTGCAACGGGGATTGAAGAGATAGATGGCGCGATCGGGTGCCATGCGGATCGGGGCAGCGCTGGTGCTGGTTGGCGCGGTTGCGCTGGTCGCCACCCGCTGGGCTCCGCCGACATCAGCCCCGGCAGCGAGAGCCGATATCACATTGGTCTATGTCGGGGCCGAGGATTGCGCACCATGTCGGGCATGGCAGAGCGCGGAAGGCAAGCAGTTCCTGGGGTCGGCGGAAATTGCCCGCCTCAACTACCGCGAGGTGAAGTCGCCGAGAGCGCGTGACATTCTCAAGGACGAGTATTGGCCGGAGGATCTGCGCGACCATCGGGATCGCCTGGGGCGCGGAGCAGCGGTGCCGCTGTGGCTCGTGATCTCGGGTGACGAGGTCGTCGAACGCGGCTTCGGGGCAAGCCAATGGCATGCGGCGGTCTTGCCGCGCGTGAAGCTACTGTTGCGCTGAGCCGATGACGATGCACGCAAAAAGCGCGGTAGGGACGGCTGTTGCAGGTCCCCCACTGCTGCAATATCTCGACCGACGACTTCCACGCTACACGAGCTATCCGACGGCGGTCCAGTTCGGCGCGGAAGTCGACAGGCTTACCTACGAGCGTTGGCTCGGGTCGCTGCCGGCAGAAGACCACATCTCTCTCTATCTTCACGTGCCCTTCTGCGCCGAGCTTTGTCTCTATTGCGGCTGCCATACGACCGTTGCGCGGCGCTATAGCTCGGTGGAAGCCTATGTGGACCTCCTGGAGCGCGAGATCGCTTTGGTTGGCCGGCACCTGGGCGTCCGGCGCAAGGCTGTGCACCTGCACTGGGGCGGCGGCACGCCGACCATGCTCGCGGCGGCGGACTTCGAACGCATCATGCGAGCGCTCCGGCATATCGCCGCGATCGGGCCGGGCTGCGAGGTCGCCATCGAGATCGATCCTCGGACCCTGCCGCGAGAGCTGGTGCCGGTTTTGGCAGATGCCGGCATCAGCAGGGCAAGCCTGGGCGTCCAGGATTTCGATCAGCGCGTGCAGCGAACCGTCGGGCGCATCCAAAGCTTCGAGGAGACCGCCCGCGCCGCGGAGTGGCTGCGTCATGCAGGAATTGCCAATATCAATCTCGACCTGATGTATGGGCTCCCGTTCCAGACAGCAGACAGCGTGTCGGCAACGGCTCGCCAGGCCCTGGCGCTGGAGCCAGACCGCGTCGCGCTCTTCGGCTATGCGCATGTGCCATGGATGAAAAAGCACCAGCGGCTCTTGCCGGAGGATGCGTTGCCGAACGCGGTGGAGCGGCTCGCGCAGGCGGGTGCGGCCGCCGAGGTGCTCGGGAGCGCGGGCTATCAGCCGATAGGGCTCGATCACTTTGCCAAGCCTCACGACCTCCTCGTCGCCCGCCAGCGCGAAAAGCGGCTGCACCGCAATTTCCAGGGTTACTCGACCGACGAAGCATCGACCTTGATCGGCTTCGGCACCTCGGCCATCGGCATGCTGCCGCAGGGCTACGTACAAAATCCGGCAAGTACCGTGGCCTACCGCGAGGCCATCCGCTCGGGCACGCTTGCGACCGCCCGAGGCCGGGAACTGACGGCTGAGGATAGGCTTCGTCGCGCGATCATAGAGCGTCTCATGTGCGATCTGGCGGTGGACCTTGCCGAGATCACGGCGGCGCACGGCAGAAACCCACGTGACTTCGCTCGCGAGCTTGCCAATCTGGCTCCCCTTGCCGAGCACGGTTTCCTGGACGTCTCCGGGGCGCGCATCACCGTTGCGGAGCACGCGCGACCCTTCGTCCGCAACATCTGTGCGGTCTTCGACGCTTATCTCACAGACGATACCGCACACTTCTCACGGGCGGTGTGAGCAGGCCAGCAGGGCATCGTACCTTGCGGAGCATCCTGCGCGTGCAAGGTCAGTCACCCTGAAAGACCGGCTTGCCTTTGGCGACGAACGCGTCGTAGGCGCGCGCGTAGTCCCTGGTCTGCATGCAGATAGCTTGCGCCTGCGCCTCGGCCTCGATGGACTCTTCTATCCCCATGCTCCACTCCTGGTGCATGCAGCGCTTGGTCATGGCGTGCGCGAACGTCGGCCCGTCGGCCAGCGCTCTCGCCAGCGTCTGCGCCTCGCCGAGCACCGCATCGGGCGCGCACAGCCTGTTGAGGAAGCCCCATCGCTCGGCCTCGCTGCCGTCCATGGAGCGACCGGTATACAGCAGCTCCGCGGCGCGGCCGGCGCCGATGATGCGCGGCAGCATATTGCAGGCGCCCATGTCGGCGCCGGCGAGTCCGACACGCACGAAGAGAAAGGCGGTCTTGCTCCGGGCCGTGCCATACCTGATGTCCGAGGCCATGGCGATGATCGCGCCGGCGCCGGCGCAGATTCCATCGATGGCGGCCACGATGGGCTGCGGACAGGCGCGCATGGCCTTGACGAGATCCCCCGTCATGCGGGTAAAGGCGAGGAGGCCTTGCATGTCGCCCTGGCGCTGCATCTCGACGAGGGGCCCGATGATCTCGTGCACGTCCCCGCCGGAGCAGAAATTCCCGCCGGCACCCGTGATTACCACGGTCTTGATGGCATCGGCGTAGACGAGATCGCGGAAGGTGTCGCGCAGCTCGGCATAGGACTCGAGGGTGAGCGGATTCTTTCGCTCCGGCCGGTTGAGGGTGATCGTGGCCACCTTGCCGTCGGACTTCCAGAGGAAATGCCGAGCTTCGAAACGGGCAAAATCAACTCGGGTCGAGTGGAACCGGTCCGAGACTCCCCGGCCGGCTGTTTCGGGTGGAGTGCGCATCGCTCTCGTCTTCCTTCAACCTGCGAACGTCAGCCCGCCGCTGACGCTCAAAACCTGGCCGGTGATGTAGTCCGAGCGCGGGCTCGCGAAGAACAGAACGGCGTCGGCGATCTCCTGCGGCTTGGCAAACCGTCGGAACGGGATTGCCCGGATGAACGCCTCCTTCAGCTTGTCCGGCCGCGACTGCAGCATCGGCGTGTCGGTGGGGCCAGGACAGACACAGTTGACGTTTATGGAATGGCGAGCCACTTCGCGGGCCAGCGACTTGGTGAATGCGATCACACCACCTTTGGCTGCGGCATAGGTGGTCTCGCCCGAGCTGCCGACGCGTCCGGCGTCGCTCGAGATATTCACGATCCTGCCACCGCCCGCAGCGATCATGCCGGGCAGAAGCGCGCGCGTGAGATGCAGCGTTCCGCCGAGATTCACGGCCATGACGCGGTCCATGTAGGCGGGCGTGTTCTCGACGAACGGCTGGATGTCGTTCCAGCCTGCCGCATTGACGAGGATGTCGATGCGAGGATGCGCGCGCGTGACCTGGTCGGCGCAGCGCCGGATCGATGTGGGATCGGCGAGGTCCACCTGTGCGACCGTGACGGAGAACCCGGCATCCCGAGCCTCCCGCATGACCTCTGCGCTCTTCTCACTGTCTACATCCGCGCAGATCACGGCAGCCCCGCAGCGTGCGAGCTCGAGCACCGTCGCCTTGCCTATGCCGGATGCGCCGCCTGTGACGAGCGCGATCCTGCCGCCAAGCTTCATGGCATCGCTCCTTTCCGATTCTTCGCCCTGCGCTTTGCGCGGGCCTCTCCCGGTTCGCCGCGTGCACCCTCATCAGGTCGTGCGCGGTGGTGACACGCGAAGCCGGCAGGGTCAGGCATCGATCTCACCTGCAGTACCATTGAGCTGCCGCGGGCATTCCGTGCCGCGCAGCATGAAGCGCTGGACCTTTCCGGTGGCCGTCTTGGGCAGGCAATCCACGAACTCGATCCAGCGAGGGTACTTCCAGGGCCCGATCGTGCGCTTGACGTGCAGCTTGAGCTCGTCGTGAAGGGCCCGCCCGGGCGCGGGGTCGCTCCGGTCTCTGAGGACGACGAAGGCCTTGGGCTTGGTCAGTCCGTTGCTGTCCTCGGCCGGTACGACGGCAGCCTCCCACACGCAGGGGTCAGAGATGAGGACTTCCTCGACCTCGAACGGCGAAACCCAGATGCCGCTGACCTTGAACA
>Ga0111539_10012722_pt1 | contig 10539 bp, 7 predicted proteins | sample RhiMethybrSRZTD1_FD_79667 | JGI IMG/M metagenome (GOLD analysis project Ga0111539, IMG submission 79667) | Populus rhizosphere microbial communities from Tennessee, USA - Rhizosphere MetaG P. TD hybrid SRZTD1 (version 2) (version 2) | ecosystem: Host-associated > Plants > Roots > Rhizosphere >... | reverse complement strand
GGTGCGGGCGGCAAGGCGGCGGCTGAACGGCTGGTCAATCAGGACAAGGTGAAGTTCATCATCGGCCCGGTCGGCTCGCCCCCGGCGCTCGGCGTCATCAGCGTGACCAATCCGGCGAAGGTGATCGCGCTGACCAACGGCTACGCCCCGCAAATCCTGAAGAACGATACGCCCGATCCCTACAATTTCCGCATCTATCCGACCAACATCGAGTTCGGACCGCCGTTGATCAAGTGGCTCAAGGAGAATGCGCCCGAGGTCAAGAAGGTGGGCCTGCTCGCGCCCAATGATGCCGTCGGCCAGTCGGTGGCGGGCGCGCTTGCCGAGGACTATCGCAAGCAGGGCTTCGAGGTCGTGCTCGATCTCTTCGAACGCGGCATCAAGGAGTTCACGCCGCTGATCCTGCGCATGATGGCGCAGAAGGTCGACGCTTTCGAGTTCGACGGCAATTCGCCCGGCGACGCCGGCCTCATGCTCAAGCAGATCCGGCAGGCGGGCTTCAAGGGCAAGGTGATCCAGATCGGCGGCCCGGGATCGGACGAGATCATCGAAATCGCGGGGCCGGCGGCGGAAGGCTTCCTTTCCTACGGCGTGTTCGACTGGGATACGCCGGCCGGCAAGAAGCTGCGCCCCATCTACGAGAAGAAGTACGGCAAGGGCATCATCAACCAGTTCATGCCCGCATTCTACCACACCGTCTTCATGCTCGTGGACGCCATCAAGCGGGCGGACTCCACCGACACCACCAAAGTGCGCGCCGCCCTCGACGCCATGGACGGCTTCGACGCGGGCATCTACGGCCCAGTCAAGTGGACAGGCAAGGAAAGCTACGGCGTCAACCGGCAGCTGATGTTCACCTACTACCTTGCCGAGGTCAAAGGCGGCAAGCTCATCACCAAGGCCAAGTTCGTCCCATAAGCCCTGGACAATGGGCCTGCGCCGCGTTCGGGGCGCAGGCGCGGGAGAAGACGTCCAGTGCTCAATGCGACGATCCTAGGCCAGGTCTTCGTCAACGGCGTGAGCCTGAGCGCGATCTATATCCTGGTCGCGCTGGGGTTCACGCTGCTGTTCGGGATCATGCGCGTCGTCAATTTCGCCCATGGCGAATTCGCGATGCTCGGCGCCTTTGCGCTCTTCTATCTGATGAAGACCCTGGAGTGGCACTGGGCGTTCGCCCTTCCGGTCGGCGTCATCGGCGTGGCTGCCGCCTCGCTGGTGCTGGAATGGCTGGTGTTCCGGTGGTTCTACCAGCGCATGTTCGAGAGTATGATCGGGCTGCTCGGCCTCAACATGATGATGATGTTCGGGGCGGTCCAACTCTGGGACGTGCATGAGCGCAACATCCCGACCATGTCGGGCGACGTGCTGATGATGGGCGACATCATCATCCCCGTCGACCGGCTGATCGTGGTGATCATCGCACTCACCGCGCTGGCCGGCTTTTACCTTTTCATCCGCCACACTCGGGCAGGTCTTGCCATGCGCGCCGCCGCCCAGGATCTTGAGACGGCCGAGACACAGGGCGTCGACACGCGACGCACCTACAAGATCGCCTTCTTCGTCGCCATCCTGCTCGCCGCGCTCGCCGGCGCCTTGTGGGGCCAGATTTACGCCGTCTCGCCGTTTCTCGGCGAACGCCCGCTGCTGATGGCCTTCATCGTCGTCATCCTCGGCGGCATGGGCTCGATCCCCGGCGCGGCGCTCGGCGGCGTGCTGCTGGGCTTCACCGAAAGCTTCGTCGGCACATTCTATGGCGCGGCAGCCTCTGCCTTCCTCTCGTTCGGCGTCGTGATCCTGCTGCTGATCGTGCGTCCCTGGGGCATTCTCGGCACGCCGGAGAACTGACATGAGCGCGCGCAAGTGGATCATCGCCCTCATCGCAACCGTCGCGCTGCTGGGCTGGCCATGGCTGACGGAGGACAAGTTCCTCCATCACGTCGGCGTCCTCATCTGCCTCACCTCGATCGCCGCCTGCTCGCTGCATCTCATCATCCGCACCGGCCACGTGAGCCTCTGCCACACCGCGTTCATGGGCTTCGGCGCCTACGGCTCGGTGATCTCCGTCATGCAGTTCGGCCTGCCCTGGCCAGTCGGCCTGCTGATCGGCACCGCGCTTGCCGCGGGCGTCGCGGCCATCATTGGCCCGATCGTGCTGCGGCTTACCGGCAAGTACTTCGTCCTCATCACCTTCCTGATGGGCGAGGTGGTGCGCATGGCCATCATCGAGAACACGGCGATCACGGGAGGCTCCAACGGCATCTTCAACGTGCCGCCGCCGTTCCCATTCCTGACCTCCAACCGCGCCTACTACTATTTCGCGCTCGCCTTCGCCGTGTTCGGCGTGGGCCTCTGCGCGCGCATCCTCACGTCCGAGTTCGGACGGGCCATCAACGCCATCCGCGAGGGCGAGCGTCTTGCCGAATGCTCGGGCGTGCCGGTCATCCGCTTCAAGGTGATCGTCTTCGTCATCGCCTGCGCGCTCGCGGGCATGACGGGATCGCTGCAGGGCCACTACATCAAGTTCGTCGGCCCCGATGCCTACTCCGGGTTCCAGTCGCTCAATCTCGTGGTGATGAACGTGATCGGCGGCATGACGAGTCTCGCCGGCGCGTTGATCGGGACGGTATTCATGGTGACCTTGCCCGAGCTGCTGCGCGGCTACGTCAACTTGCAGCAGATCATGTTCGGCGCCATCCTGTTTGCGACGATGGCGTTCCTGCCGGGCGGCATCATCGAGGCGATCCGGCGCATCCGCGCGCTGCTCAAGCCTTCCAAGCCGGGGCTCGCCACGTGACCGGTCTGCTGTCCGTCGAACGCCTCTCCAAGAACTTCGGCGGTCTGCAGGCCGTCTCGGATCTGGGCTTCAACGTCGAGGCAGCCGAAATTCTCGGCATCATCGGTCCCAACGGAGCCGGCAAGACCACGGCGGTCAACCTCGTCTCGGGCGTGATCAAGCCGACGACCGGCACCGTGACTCTGAACGGCAAGGACGTCACGGGGCTCGCCCCGCATGTGCTGGTGGAGAGCGGTTTGGTGCGCACCTTCCAGGCCACCACCGTCTATGCCGACCAGACCGTGCGCGAGAACCTCATGCGCGGCGCCTTCCGGCAGATCTATCCGGGCCTCATCGCGACGCTGCTGTCGACACCGGCGGCGCGCGAAGCCCGAGTCCGGGCTGACGCTCACGTCGACGAGGTCATGCGCTGGCTGGATTTGGGCCGCGTCGCCGATCACGTCGCAAGCAGCCTGCCTTACGGCATCCAGAAGGTGCTGGGCATGGGCATCGGACTTGCCGCCGAGCCGCGGCTGATCATGCTGGACGAGCCGGCCGCCGGCCTCTCCGCGGAGGAGACCGACCACGTGCGCGACACCATCCGCGAGGTGCGCAAGCGCGGGATTGCCGTCGTCGTCATCGACCACAACATGCGCTTCATCGCCGACCTGTGCGACCGGGTGCTGGTGATGGCGCAAGGGCGCGAGCTGGCCCAGGGCAAACCTCAGGAGGTGCTGCGCAACCCGCAGGTGATCGAGGCCTATCTCGGAAAGCGTTATGCCCAAGCTCAGCATTGACGGCCTCAAGGTCACCTACGGCCCGATCGTCGGCACCGACGGGGTGAGCCTGGTCGTGGACGCGGGGGAGACCGTGGCGCTGATCGGCGCCAACGGCGCGGGCAAGTCGAGCACCCTCAAGGCCGTGCTGGGCATGGTGACGTATCCGCAAGGACGCATCCTGCTCGACGGCACCGATTTGAAGGGTTTGCGCCCTTCGCAGGTCATGCGCCGCGGCATCGGTTACTCGCCCGAAGGTCGGCGCGTATTCCCCCAGCTCTCCGTTGCCGACAACCTGCAGGTCGGCGGCATTTCGCGGCCGTCAGTCGAGGTGCCCGAGCGCATGGAGCGCATCTTCGGCTACTTCCCGCGCCTCAAGGAGCGCGCCAGCCAGCGCGCCGGCTCGCTCTCGGGCGGGGAGCAACAGATGCTCGCGATCGGCCGCGCGCTGATGTCGAAGCCATCGCTGCTGATGCTCGACGAGCCGTCGCTGGGCCTCGCCCCCGTGATCGTGGAGCGCATCGGCGAGGTGCTGGCCGAGATCCAGGCCACCGAGAACCTCGCCGTGCTGTTGGCCGAGCAGAATGCGACCTGGGCCCTGTCGCTGGCGCGGCGCGGCGTCATCCTCGACCTCGGCCGCATCCGCATGGCGGGCGAGGCTGCGGCCTTGCTCGACGATCCCGACGTGCGCAAGGCCTATCTGGGCGTGTGAAAGGCGCTCCGGCCCGACAATCGTACGCCCCCATTCGCGGCCGAGGCGTCACCCACCGGCAACACTCGCGCCGAGCCCAAGCCATTGCGCGGCCGAATTTCCGACGCCAGCATGCCGCCTTGACCAGGACACGGTTGGCCAGGACGCTCGACCAACAGTGGTGATTCGCCGAGCTCCGATTGTGACCACGATTGGGGCTTAGGGTTGTGCCACCGCCGCTGGCGACCGTGGGTGTGATGAAGCTGCAGCCTGGGCATCGGGTGTCGCGAAGAGGATGAAGAGCGCCAAGTTCGGAAAATCGCTGCTCGCATCGGTGGCAACTCTGCTGTTGCTGCCCGCGGGTGCCGGTCTCGCGCAGCAATCCCACGCGCCGGGCGCGCGCGCTGCATCGGCGGCGAGCGACATTGCGAACGCGTTCAGCCAGATCGGCGACGGGATCTATGAACACTGCATCTTCGAGCTGTCGCAAGAGCAGATCGAGGTCCAGCAGGCCCTCATAGGCGCCTACGTCAAGCAGGGCGCGAGCCATGCGCTCGCACGTCAGCTTGCCGTCAAGCAAATCCGGCCTCCGAAGCTGTCGGATGAATGCCAGCAGATCAAGAATCAGTCGAAGCCTGCGCCTCCCGCTGCCGCCTCCACGCCTTGGGCCGCCAAGACCGCGAGAACCGAGACACCCGCGCCCAAGGTCGAGGCGCCAGCCCCCAGGATCACATCGCCCAGAGGGCCCACCCCCACCATATCGCTCACCGCCAAAACCGTGCTGCCGCACTGGGACTGCGCCCCCGGAGTCGACTACGTCACGATCCAGCACAGGGGCTACGAGCGCAAGCTGACGGATGGCGAGATCTGCAGCCCCTTCGAGGACATCGTCCACCGCGTGCCGGATCAGATCACAACGTTCCGCTTTGGCTACACGATCAGGACCGGCCGGCTCTTCATCATCACCGACGAGCGCCAATACACCGGCAGGACGGTCGCGTGGGCCATCTCCGGGCGAGAGGCCTGCCGCAACAATCCCGACCCGGACTGCCTGGCCACGCGCGCCGTGGGGCCGCTGCCACCGGGGGAATATTCGTTCGCCTCCGACAGGGCCAGCCGCGTGAGCTGGGGGCCAAAGAGCAAGCGCATGGTGGCGGGCATCTACCTGACGAAGCTCTGGCATCGGGAGCAGTATACGTCGGCGCAGACCGCCGCCATCCTGGCGCGCGGGAACATCGCGATCCATGTCCGGCTGAAGGGCGAGATGTCCGAGGCGTGCCTGGGCCTGGAGCCGAACGGATGGGAATACGTCGCCTCGCTGATCAAGGAGGGGCGCGCGACCGGCGTCAGCGTATACATCGACGAGCCCTATCCCCAGATCGCCGAGAAGTCGCCGCCGATCGTCAAGGCATCATCGTTCTCTTTGTCCTCGCTCTTCCGGTGATTGCAGGACGCAAGCAGCCCCGCCGGCGCGTGGCACGACCTTGTCATACCGGGCGAGGGCAACAGCCCGAGAGCCAGCACCCAGGGTCGTAAACGACAGCGCTCGGTCTTTGGCCCTGGTCCTGGATATTCGCCTTCGGCGAATTCCGGGATGACAGTTATCATTCGCGCCAGCCGTAAATGCTACGCGCGGCCTCGGGCGTGACGTAGCCATCGGCAACGTCGTCGGCGACGGCCTTGGGATCGCGCCGGGACGCATCGCCATAGCCCCCGCCCCCGTTGAGTCGGAAGCTCACGACGTCGCCGCCTGCCAGCGGACGGACGTCCTTGGAGCCCATGCGCGTCGCCTCGCCGTCGGGGTTGAGGACGGTCTCGGCGAGACTTCCGGACGCGCCGCCGAACAGGCCGTAGCCCGTGTGCGAATGCCGCTCGCCCAGCAGCGTCATGACAGCGCGGTCGGCGCGCAACTCGATGTCCTTGCGGATGCCGCAGCCGCCCCGCCAGCGACCGGCCCCGCCCGTGTCCGGGATCAGCTCGAAGCGGCGGACCACCACGGGGTTGATGGTCTCGTGCACCTCGACGGGGATGTTCGCGCAGTTGACGACCGGGCTCAGGGCCTCCGCACCATCCTGGCCGGAGCGGGCGCCATAGCCGCCGAACATCAGGTCGTACATGACGAACGGCTTGCCGGTGCGGCCGTTGATGCCGCCGATGTTGGGATTGCTCCAGTGCGAGAAGGCCGCGAACGCCTTCTCCGGCAGCGCCTTTGCCAGCGCGCCGTTGATCACCTCGAAAATACGGATCTGGATGATGGCGCGGCCGCCGCTGGGGGCAGGCTCGTGCGGATTGAAGAACGAGCCCTCGCGCGCCTTGATGTGGATCGGGCGGATGACCCCGCCGTTCTGCGGCAGCAGGGCGTCGGTGAACACCTTGATGGCGAAGAGCGTGTAGGCCCGGGTGTAGTTGATGTAGGAGTTGAGCGCGACCGGCACCTGATCGGAGGAGCGCGAGAAGTCGACGGTGATCTCCTCGCCCGTCACATCGATGTCGACCGCGATCTTGATGGGGCCGCACTCGCTGCCGCACTCGTCGAGCCAATCCTCGAAGCTATAGCGCCCGTCGGGAATGGCGCGGATCAGCTCGCGCATGCGCTGCTCGGAGCGGTCGAGAATCTCGTCGACGGCACGGTCGATGAGCTCCATCCCGTGCTCCTCGTAGAGCTTCGCCATGCGCTGGGCGCCGACGAAGTTGGCGTTGCGCTGGGCGGTCAGATCGCCGCGCAGGATTTCGGGCAGGCGCACGTTGCCGAGGATGAGGCGCAGCACGTCCTCGTCGAACTCGCCCCCGCGCATGATGCGCACGGGCAGGATGCGCAGACCCTCCTGGAAGCGCTCGGTGATGCCCTGCACGCGCTGCGAGCCGGGGGCGGCGCCGCCGACGTCGATGTGGTGGGCGGTGTTGATGAGATAGCCGATGTGCTCCTTGCCGAGGAACACCGGCGTGACGAAGAAGAAATCAGGGTAGTGGCCGGAGCCCAGCTTGGAGTCATTGAGCACCACGCCGTCGCCAGGGCTGAGCGAGCCCGGCGGGAAGATCTCCATCACCGACTTGATGACGTAGGGCATGGAGCCCAGGTGCCCCGGCGTGAAGTTGCCCTGCGCGATCAGCCGGCCCTTGCGGTCGAAGATGGCGGTGGAGAAGTCCTGGCCCTCGCGCACGGCTTCGGAGAACGCCGTCATCTGCAGGGTCGTGCCCATCTCCTCGGCGACCGACAAGAGGCCGTTCCAGAGGACGGACAGCGTGATGGGGCTCAGCGGCTCGTTGCGCATGGCCTAGTGCTCCTGCTCGCGCGTCATCGACCCGCGTCTGCATGCTCGACGGTATGCCCCTCCCCTTGACGGGGAGGGGCTAGGTTTGGGGTGAGATTCCCGGGCGCTGTGGTCGTCGACCCCCACTCGACCCATCCCCGCGTCGCGTCGAAGACGCGACTCCGGCGCGATGGGGAGGGGAGCCGGTATGTCGATGGCACGTGCATCGTGTTCAACAACTGCGGCCATCAACCCTCGCCGAGCGTGATGGTGAGATGGCCGCGCTGGCTAACCGAGGCCGTGCAGCGCGGCAGCAGCACGGTGGTGGCGGCCGCCTCCTCGATGATGGCCGGGCCTTCGATGGTCTCGCCAACGGGCAGCGCGCTGCGCTCGATCACCGCACACTCCACGTCGCCGCCTGCCTCCGGGAAGTAAGCGCGGCGCACATCGCGCCGGAAAGCTGCACCTGGCTTCGCGGTCCAGCTCATGGCGCGATGGGCGCCTGCGGACGCGTTGGGCACGGAGGCCGTGATGTACCAATCAACAGCCTCCACCACAGCCCCGGGCTGACGGTAGCCGTACTTGGCGAGGTAAGCCTCCTCAAAGCACGCGGCGAGGCGGGCCACATAGCCCGCGTCCACCGGGAACTCCGGGAGATCGACGCGCAGGTCGTGCCCCTGCCCGGCATAGCGCAGGTAGGCGAAGCGCTTGATGACCGGCGCCGCCGCGGCCGTGCCCAGGCGCTTGAGATCGGCCTCCACGCGCTGGGCGAGTTGCCGGTAGATCTCCTCGATACGCGGCCCGGCACCGGCGGTGAGCGTGAGCACCCGCGTCTGGGACGCATCGAGCTTCGAGTTGGCCTCCAGCATGCCGATGGCCGAGCCGACGCCGGCGCCGAACGGAACGATCACCTTCGGAACGCCGAGGGCGCGCGCCAGACGCGCCGCGTGCAAGGGCCCCGCGCCGCCGAAGGCGACGAGGGCGTACTTGCGCGGATCGCGTCCGCGCTCAACGGAGACGATGCGCATGGCCCGCTCCATGTTGGCGTTGGCGACGCGGTGAATGCCCCAGGCCGCCTCCTTCACGCCGAGCCCCAGCGGCTCGCCGATATCGCGCAGGACCGCCGCAGCGGCGGCCTCGGCATCGAGCCGCATCGCGCCGCCGTTGAAGTAGGCCGGGTTGATATAGCCGAGGACGACGTTGGCATCCGTGACGGTGGCGCCCGTGCCGCCGCGACCATAGCAGGCGGGGCCCGGATCCGCGCCCGCGCTTTCGGGGCCGACCTTGATGATCCCCATGTCGGCGCGCGCGAGGCTGCCGCCGCCGGCGCCGATCTCCAGCAGCTCGACGGCCGGGATGTTGACGGGGAGCCCGCTGCCCTTGCGGTAGCGCACCTGATCCACCTCGAAGGTGGGCGTAATGGCCGGCTCGCCGCCGTCGATGGCCCCGAGCTTGGCCGTCGTGCCGCCCATGTCGAAGGTGAGCACGCGGTCGAGGCCTTCCTCCTTGCCGATAACCCCGCACAGCAGGACACCGGCGGCAGGGCCCGACTCGACGATGCGGATCGGCATCTCGCAGGCGAGTTCGGGCGACACCAGCCCTCCGTTCGACTGCATGATGAAGAGGTCGGAACGGATGCCCTGCTGCTTCAGCGCGCCGCCAAGCCTGGTGACGTAGCGCCCTACGATCGGCTTGATGTAGGCGTTGGCGACAACCGTGCTGGCCCGCTCGTACTCCCGGAACTTCGGCGAGACATCCGAGGAAAGGGAGACCACAGCAGCGCCGCCCCTTTCCGCCAGCCGCTTGCCGACGGCCTTCTCGTGCGCGGGGTCGGCGTAGGCGTGGAGCAGACAGACGGCGATCGACTCGTAGCCCCCGGCCGCGATCCGCCCCAGGACCTTGTCGAGTGCTGCGGCATCGAGCGGCCGCTCGATGGTACCATCCGCCAGCACGCGCTCGGCAACCTCGAAGATGTCGCGCCGCCGCACCAGGGGCACCGGCTTGGCGAGGTACATGTCGTAGGTGTCGTAGCGCTTCTGGCGGCCGATAATGATGATGTCGCGAAAGCCTTCGGTGGTGATGAGGGCGGTGCGGGAGCCTTTGCGCTCCAGGATGGCGTTGGTGGCGACAGTCGTCGCATGCAGAATGCCCGTCACCTCGGCGTAGGCAGCCCCGGCGGTGCGCAGGAGCGTCGCGAGCCCTTCGAGCACGGCTTCGGCGGGATCGCGCGGCGTCGTCGGGACCTTGTGGAACTGGAGGGTGCCGGAGCGTCCATCCTCGAGCACGAAATCGGTGAAGGTCCCTCCGATGTCAAAGGCAATCCGCAGCATGCTTGCGCCAGTCCCCGCTCTCACGCGCCCGGTCCGTGTCGGCGAACGATAATTCCTGGAGCGCTGCCCGCAACGAATTTCGCACTGCACTATCCGGTGGCGCCACGCAAAGTGCAGTGCAGGCATGCGCAACATTGACAACTCGCGTCACGCACGAGCTTATCCGGGCCTGCACACACTCACCACGCAACCCTCCTTCCGGAAGGCGCGAGGGCCGAAAGGTTTCCGTGAAAACATCCAGCACCGTCCTGCCGACACTGGCCATGCTTGCGGCGGTGTTCCTGTGGTCCTCGGCGACGCCAGGCAGCAAGTTCGTGCTGGGCGAGATCCCCGTCGCCGAATTCGTCGTGGTCCGGCTGTCGCTGGCCGCGGCCGCGTTGTGGCTCATCGTGCTCGTGACGGGGACGCGCGCCGGCTTGCGCGCCACGGGCTGGCGCCCCCTCGTGATGGGGCTGCTCGAGCCTGGACTGGTCACGTTGCTGGTGTCCGTCGGCCTCACCATGACGTCGCCGGTCAGCGGCTCGGTGTTCTGGGGCCTGATGCCCCTCCTCATGCCGGTGCTCGGGCGCGTCGTGCTGGGCGAGCCCATCGAGGGGATCGTGGTGGGAGCGGCGGCGGTGGCCTTCACAGGCACGCTGGTCCTGGTGTGGGGCCAGACCCATCACGGCGGCGGCAGCGTTCTCGGTGATGTCCTCGTCGCCGGCGGCGTGCTCGCCGC
>Ga0111539_10012721_pt1 | contig 10539 bp, 23 predicted proteins | sample RhiMethybrSRZTD1_FD_79667 | JGI IMG/M metagenome (GOLD analysis project Ga0111539, IMG submission 79667) | Populus rhizosphere microbial communities from Tennessee, USA - Rhizosphere MetaG P. TD hybrid SRZTD1 (version 2) (version 2) | ecosystem: Host-associated > Plants > Roots > Rhizosphere >... | reverse complement strand
TGATGCGCCAGGCGCTGGGGCATCTCGATGCGAAGGCGGGCGACGTGGAGCTGGAATATTTGCAGGTTTTACAGCGGCTGCGTGCGGCGGTCGAGAAGGAACTGTTTAAGTGGGCATCCTCGCTCGTGCAGCCAGCCGGCTTTAGCGGGGAGGCTCAAATCCCTATCGGCGGGGGCGAATGGGAGGCCCACATCGAGGGCGTCCCCGAACCGGCCCGGCAGCGACTGACGCTCTAGGCAACATACTCTAGGAGGTGATTATGGCAGAGTCGACGAACATCGAAGCGCTCCAGGACCAACGCAATCAGGAAACGCTCCAGCTGTACCGGCGCAATGCGCTGCGCCATGCCCTCAGCACGCTTGATCCGCAACCGGGCGATGTAGCGCTGAACTATGCGGGACTCGTGGCCCGCTTGCAGGAGGTGCTGGCTCTTGAAGCCGCCGCGGCTGGCCCACAGGAGTCCTCGTGATGGAGACGGCACGGACGAAGACGCGGCGCATTTTTGAGGAGGCGCTGGCTGCGGGGCAGCGCAAGTACGCCCCGACCGAGGACGTGATGGTGGAGGCGCAGGCCCTCAATGCGGAGGGCCAGCGGGTGGTGGTGGCGCGCTACAAGCTGCATGTGGATGGGCGCATCGAGTGCTTTGAGGTCCTGGACGACGTCCTATGGCCGAGTCTGTAAATCAAGAGATTTCTGATAGACTTGTGGAACAGCAGCTCAAGGCAGCGCGAGTCGAAGCGCAACAGCGCCGTGAGGTCTGGGCGATCCTTGCCTTGTTGCAGGCGGATTTGGTTAGTGCCATCGCCGAGAACGATCCGACACAATTCATCTTGCTGGCCAGACGTCGCCGGGAGGTCGAGGCCCTCGTTGCTGAGGAACTCGATCCGCTCATCACCTCGCGCTACGAGCAAATTGCGAAGATGATCGATGACGCCATGGTGCGACTGGCGAAGCATGAGTCGCAGGCCGTTGAGGCCATTGTGAATAGCACCACCCAGCAAGAGATGATTGAGGCACAACCATCAGAGCGTGCCTTGCGTGTCAGCGTGACCCAGTCGCTCTTTCCTTCGGCGGCTACGCCCACCGATTTAGCGACCGTGGGGGCTGACTGGTGGGCACGCCAGGGGGCGAGTCTCTCCCAACGGCTCCACGATAGCTTGCTAGTTGGGGTGAGTTTAGAGGAAAACCTCCTCGCGTTGCTACGCCGAGTACGCGGCTCATCGGCACAGGCATTCGCGGATGGTATTGTCGCAAAAGCCAAAACTGATGCGAGTCGCTTACTTGCGACGCAGCTGACCAATACCGTGGGGGAAGCACGGGCGGCGGTGGCGGCAGCGAATCCTATAGGACTAATAGTCATCCACCAATCAGTCCTCGACTCGCGAACATCCTCTATATGTTTAAGTAGACATGGTTTGAAATATACAGCAGATACGCACGATAGTATAGGTCATTCAATCCCCTATCTTTCAGGCGTGCCATACCACCCCGGATGCCGTTCGAGTATCGTCCCGGCTGTAGACGATGGCGGGCCGATTCGGCAGGAGAATGTGAGTCAATGGCTGAGCCGACGTGATACGGCGTTTCAGGACGAGGTACTTGGACCGACGCGGGCAGCACTCTGGCGCGCTGGCCGTCTTAGTATAAAAAATCTCATTGATGCGGTGTCGGGGAAGCCTCTCACGCTAGAGGAGATTGGCGCATGAGACGCCCGCTGGTGCCGGAAGAACGGGTCGAGGTCGAAGTTCGTAACCTGGACGAGGTCGATCCCGCCCTGTCCAATCTCATTGCCTGTACCATGTTTCAGGTTGGGTTGCTCATCGGGGGCTATCCTGGCGGACGTGTGCGGGTCGTGCTCCGCAAGGACGAGGCCACGGAGACACTACGCATGCAGGTCGATATGACGATTCCCTTAGAGGATCTGCACGTATGACCCCGCACGATCCTCGCTATGCCCATTGGCAGCAACAGCCGGACGAGGACCTCGACTATCGCCCCGACCCGGATCTGCGCGACGTGACGCTCGAAACGTTGCCGCAGGTGGCCGAGCAGCTCCGCCGCACGCTGGAGGACGACGCATGCCGGGAGCCCTGACCATTACCGCGGACCTCGGCATCCCGGCACTCGTGTTCATGGGGCGGACTATGCCGGACGTGGAGGTGCTGCTCCAACGCGCCGGGCTCTTGCCGACGCAGGCCGAGCAGCGGCGCTGGCGCATGGACCCCGAGACGCCGGGGGCGTATCGTCTCACGTTTACCGTGACGCTGCGCGAGGAAGTCGCATGAGTGCCTGTTGTGCCTGTGCCAAGTGTCAGTGCGCGTGCCACCAGCACTTGACGCCGAAGGACTGTTATCGCATGACGCAAGAAGCGTTGTTGGGAGAGCGGTTAGACCTGGTGGCGACGCGGTGGCATATCTCGACGACGCAGCTCCGGCAGATCATTGCGTATTCCTGTGGGGCGATGAACCCGACACGGTACGCCGAGCACCGTGAGGGCGGAGGTAAAGTCCTGGAGACGCTCCGCGTGTATGCCGCGGATTATGGGTTCAAGGCAGCGCCCAAGTATGCGGCCTGGCGCCGGGAGCGGGAGGGCCTCAACCCATGACGGACTCTATGATGCTGGAGGGTCGAGAACTCCGCCCCATTAGTGCCGCCACGCATGCGTTTGTACAGGCGTCGCTTCCCCGGTTCCCGTGCGGCACGGAGCCGCTCTGGGTGGAGGAGACGTGTTGGGTGCCGACCTTTACGGGCGCGGCGATGCGGTTCGACCAATTTGCGGGCTGGGAGTGCCTCAACCCCCGAGAGGAGTCGCAGTGATGCCGCAGCCTCCCAGGACCGGCTTGCCGCTCGAACTCCATGGTGCGCTGGGGAGTGTGTTGGCGCACATGCGCAACACGCTGGTGCATGCTGAGGTCTTCCTGGGCAACACGTACACCAAACGTGACGCCACGCGCGTGACCAGGGTGCGCGTGGCGCTGGATCGGCTGCGGTGTCGTCTCGACAGCGCCGTGTTCCGGGAATACCCGACCTTGGCGCACGCGGCCCGAGTGTATTATCCGGTGGCCGTGCAACTCGCGCCTGTGGTGCCGGTGTCGCTGGCGGAGGTCTGTCGCGTGCTGGATGCCTACGGCGCCACGATGCAGGACGTGGCGAAGCTGTTGCTCACGCACTACCCGGTGGCGGTGGGGGATGCGGCGCTCGTGATGGCGCAGGCGTTGACGTATCAAGCGCAGGAACTCCCCCATGCCGTTGGCCCACCGAAGCATCGACGACACGTAGCCTAGTGAGGAGACACCGGATGCTTGATGCCCACGTCTGGGAAGCCCTGGAAGCGCATGGGGTCACGACCGCCCACCTTGACATGCTCTTGCGCCTGCTCGACCTCCACAAGAATGGCTCGCTCGCCTGGCATTTTGTTCACGGTCAGATTCAGCAGGTGGATGCCCGCCTCATGGTCTCTAGTCGCCGGATGGATCTCCTGCGGGCGAGTGACGCCCTGATGCCTGACAGGTGCCCCACGCCGCGCTAACGTGCAGACGGTTCGTCGTCGTCCCACAGCATGAGATCTGCGTCGTAAGCCCATCCAACGAACTGGCGCGTGCGCTCCCCCATGAGCAGATGATACTCCACCAGCGGGGCGAACAGGTCGCGCTCGGTCCAGCGCCGCTGCCCAATCCAGAAGCGGTCGCGCGGATACTGCGCCCAACGCACACACTCGCCAATCTGGAAGCGAAACATATCAGCGTAGGGATCACGGTTCATCGGGGCCTCCTTCAGGGTTGTACTGCGCGCGCCAGGCATGCCAGTCTGCGGCCTGCGCCTCCATCTTGCGCAAGAGCGCATCGAGGCGGGCCAGGGTGCGGGCGTGCAGGGCGGCATGGCCATAGATGGAGGCAAAGTCATGGTCGGGCAGGTCGGTGTCGTCGGCGGAGGGCGTAGGGTCCATCGTTTCCATCCTCTCTTTATACATCTTTCTGCTTGCCTCACATCGCCATATCCGCTACTGTATGTTCGTGAAACGTATTAATATCTATCTCACTGAATCCCAGATAGCTCTTGTGCACCAACTCTCGCAAGAGACGGGACTGAAGTTTGCGGAGTTAATCAGGCGACTGCTTGACGAAGCCCTCGCTGTGCGTGCGGAGAGAGTTCGGACATCCTTGCGCTAGCCTAACCTAGTCGCACCGCCTCTGCTATTCAAGCGGCCTTGACGGGACCCGATCCCGATGAGGCCGCTTTTTTTATGTGCGCGAACAGCATAACAGGAGGATAGAGCGGCGTGGCCATCTCCTTTGTCATAGGATCACAAGCCAATAAGGTTCATCTCGGCTATGTTGGTCGTCAGCCCGGTACCCCGAGTCGTGATAGTGATGAATGGTATACGCCCGCGTGTTTTATTGAGCGTGCGCGCAAGGTCATGGGGAGCATAGACCTTGATCCCTTTTCTTCTCAGGCGGCAAATCAGGTCGTCAAGGCCACCTATTACTTTGATCCCAAGGCTTCGGCATTGCAACGGCCCTGGCGCAGTCCGAAGCAGAAACGCCAGTATCCTGACGGGCTCAATATCTGGATGAATCCACCCTATGGGATGCCGCTTATTACGCAAGCCATTGAGGCCCTGGCGAATGCGTGTGCGCGGGGTGATGTGGCGCAAGCCATTGTGTTGGTCAATAACGCGACGGAAACCCGGTGGTTTCATCTCCTCTGTGCTTTGAGTGCGGTGCTCTGCTTCCCCCGACAACGTATTGCGTTCACGGCGCCCGATGGGAAAGCCATCGGCGGAAATACGCGGGGGCAAGCCTTCTTCTATCTCGCGCACGGGCACGACAACACCCCAGACTTTCTTCAGACATTTGCGTCGATAGGCTTCGTCATTCCTCTCAAGGAGTAGCCCGTATGTCCGCTGTCGATCTTCGGTTCCGTTTCTTGCCCGACGATGAAGCACCGCAAGAGCCACTTGAGGCACAGGTAGCGCCTGAACCACAGACAGAGCCGCTTGAGCAGATCACGCCAGGCCGGCAAGCCAGTAAAAACGGAGAAGCCCTTGAATATGCCGTCTTGTCCCGCCTGCAACGCTGTGGCTACCAGCAGGAAAAGACCATCCCTACCCGCTGTACCCAACCCTTCTTTATCCATCGCTGGCGTCAACGCGAGTTGCGATCTGTTATTCAAACCCTCATGGTTCCTGATTTTCTTATCTGGCATCCCACCAAATATCCCGAGGGTTGCCTGCTCGAATGCAAATGGCAGGAAGCGAGCGGCTCAGCGGAGGCCAAGATTAAGATCGTCATCGAGTCCCTACTGGCAACGCCCTTCCGCGCTATCGTCATTCTGAATGGCCCTGGGTTTAGTCGGCGGTATTTAGACTATTATAAGTCGCTGGAGAATGAGCGATTGATTGTGATTACGTCATCGGATGAGCTTATGGTACGCATGAATAGGGGGCTGTTCTAGTGGGCCAACTGATCGAGGAAATTCAGGCAATCCCCGTGCGCGCTATTCGTATGGGTACTCGCAAGCGCGCGCTCAATGAGAAGAGTGTTCGAGAGATTGCCCAGAGTATTGAGCGACAAGGGTTACTCCAGCCTATCGGCGTGAAATCCTGTGTACCACATGCAGAGAGTAACGATGGTGTCCAGTGGGATCTGGTCTTTGGTGCCCATCGTTTAGCCGCCTATGCATTGTTACAGTGGGACATGATTGACGCCCATATTCTCCCGCCCGATCTTCGTGAAGAAGAATATACCCTCATTGAACTGCAAGAGAACAGTGCACGGAATGATTTGACCCAAGCCCAGCGCAAAGCCTATGCGGCAGAAGTTGGCACGATCTTGGCCAAAATGCAGAATGATGGCACTGTGGCCAATGGCCAAAAAAATTGGTTTGCTGAAATGGCCAACACCTCTGCTGTGCCCTTCAAGACACTTCAAAATTGGTGGTATAGCTTCTGTACTGAAACTGAGCGCACTATTACTCCGAGGCAAGCGCTTGACCGTGACCGTGATGCTTTCTTTACCTGGCTTCAGGAACAACGTGAACGGGAAGAAGCCGAGAAAGCACGGCGCCAAGCTGAAGCACAAGCTGCCCGCCAGCGACAAGATTTTGCTGATGCACTGGAGAACCTAGAAACGTTGGCCGCTGATTATGGGCGTGAGGTGGTCATTACTGAGGTTGTTGACGTGTTTCTGGCACAAGAACCGCAAGCATAAGGAGGCATGATGACGCCGGTTGGCCAGATACCTCTGCTCCAACACTTGAAGGCTCTTGGGGCGCTCTATGCTGAGGCGCGTGCCATCGCCGCGCCGTATGATGCCCAGCTCAAGCACCTCGAAGTCGCCCGTGCAGATGCGACGGCGGCCCTCACCTTCCAGATTGAGACTTTGCAAGCCGTGATTCGTCCCCTACTCCTTGCTGAGCATCGCTCGATAAGCGTTGAGGGCTGTCTCGCCACCTATTGTCATAAAGAGACCTGGGATAATGAGGCGCTCCGTCGCTTTGCGGAGGAAGTTCCGACAGTCTTACAATGTTTGCGAGATAGTTCCTATGTCGTCTTTCGGCGCACAGAGAGAGTGAGAAAGGCAGTCCCATGACGAGACCTCAGCGCGCGCGTGCGCAGGAGCCTTGTGGATGGGATGCGCCCGCCCTCACTCCGCTCGACTATCTGCACCGCTACTGGCGCCAGGTTGCGCCTACCGACCGGCTGCGCTTCTTGTGCGAGATGTTGACGCCAAACGAACGCCGGGCGATTCAGATGGGGTTCGAGGATGAGGCAGAGGAAGAATCCTGATGTCCCCTACTCCCTGGCCCCGCCGCGTGCTGAGCGCGATCCCTCCCATGCAGGATAGGCTGTGGGTCGGCATCGTGCTCTTGACGATCCTCATGTGCGGGGTCACGCTGGGGCTCACGCTGCGTGACCTACGCCGCGCCGCCCCTGTGCCCGAGTCTTCCGCGCTCCAGCACCAACTCGATAGCCTAGAGCAGCGGGTGCGGATGTTAGAACAACGCCTGCCATGAAATAGTCCTTGACATTTTACTTCAACTCTCACACCCTCTAGCCACAATTTGCTCTCGCCTATGGCGAGATCCGCCTCTGTCTCTCAAGCGGCCTTCGGGAACACGATTCCTGGGGGCCGCTTTTTTTGTGTCCCCCTACCACGACGGGACGTTGTGGTGGCTGTTCCATGCCGGCGGGAGGCCGGCCCAACCACGCAACCGGGAGGGTTGTCGAGGTGCTGAAACAAAGTTACGACAGTCAAAGCGAGATTCCATCTGGGCTTCAGGAGCACTATGCCGAAAAAGACGGCAGGTGGCTCGTGCAGACGGACCCTGCGGTGGATCAAGCGCTCGAACTCAAGAATGCCTTGAACCAGGAACGTGGCTTGCGCCGCGAGACGGAAAAGCAACTCCTTGAGTTGAAGACGAAGTTCGAGGGCGTCGATCCCGAGGACTACCGCAAGCTCCAGGATCGTGTCAAAGGGCTCGATGACGCCGACGTCTACGATAAGCAGGGGATCGAGGTCCTGATTGCCCGGCGTACCGAGTCGATGAAGAACGACCACGAGCGCCAACTCGCCACGCTGAAGCGCGAGAACGACCATCTCAAGGCCACGAGTACCGACCTGGATCGCCGCTGGCGCCAGGACCGCATCAAAACGGCACTCCTTGATGCCGTGACCAAATCGGGCGTCCACGAGAAAGCGGTTGACGATGCTGTGCACCGGGGCCTGAGTGTCTTCACCGACCTGGACGAGAAGGGCAACGTCATTGCCAAAAATGGCGAGGACACGATTTACGGCAAAGACGGCGTGAACGCGCTCAATCCCAGCGAGTGGATCAGCACGCTCAAGTCGAGCGGCCAGGCGTCGCACCTGTGGCCCAGCTCCTCCGGGGGCGGTGCCCCGGCGCATCACGGCGGCAATGGCGCGGGCGGGATTGACTGGAACTCCATTACGAATCCGGCTGAACGCCTCACGCGGTTCCGCGAGTGGCAGGCGACCCAACAACGCTAATCCCCGCCCCTGACGAGCCTCCTGGCAGGGCGCTAAGGCAGGGCGAGGGACCATCCACTATGGAGGAAACACCCTTATGGCCCTGACCATTGTCGAAGCGTCCAAGCTCAATTCTGGTGACGTCGCCCGCACGGCGATCGTCGAAATGTACGCGAGAAACAGTGACATATTGCGCGTGCTCCCGTTTGAAGGCATCGCCGGGAACGCCTTGAAATATAACCGCGAAGACATCTTGCCTGGTGTGGGATTTCGCGGCGTGAACGAGGGCTTTACTGAGTCGGTGGGCGTGCTGAATCCTATCACCGAGAGCCTCGTCATTGCGGGCGGGGACCTCGACGTCGATCGCTTCATCACGCAAACCATGGGGGCCAACCAACGCAGCGTGCAGGAGGGGCTGAAGGTCAAGGCGCTGGCACACCGCTGGACGCTGGCGTTCATCAAAGGGGACAGTAGCGCGGACCCCCGCGAGTTCGACGGGCTGCAACGCCGCATCCCGCCAGGGAGTTCGCAACTGCTCGATGCGGGGGCGACGTCAGGTGGGGACGCGCTGTCGCTGTTCAAGCTGGATACGCTGATTAGCAAGGTGGATGATCCGAACTACCTGATTATGAACAATACGATGTCTTTGAGGCTGACAGCCGCAGCCCGCGCGACCGGCGTGGGTGGCTTTATCACCTGGGAGCTCAATCAATTTGGCCAACGGGTGACCGTCTATAATGGGATCCCGATCCTCATTGCCAAGGATGATAACGTTGGGAACGACATCTTGCCCTTTACCGAGGCCAATCCCGGTGGCGGCGCAGCGGCCAGTACGAGCATCTATGCCGTGCAGTTCGGCGATGGTGGCCTAGTAGGGATACAGAACCAAGATATAAGCGTAAGAGATCTAGGAGAACTTGAAGCAAAACCTGTTTTTAGGACTAGGGTGGAATGGTACGCCTCAATAGCACTATTCCATGGTAGATCAGTGGCGCGCTTGCGTGGCGTGAAGGATGTTCCTATAGTCGTATAATTACTATAATATATATTCTTAATTTATAAGGAGATAGTACTATGACGACTGCAGTTTATGACGCCGCTCTCTCGCTCCTCACCCCAGGCGCTGCCCTTGTCGCCAACGGCTCTAGCACTGGCGTGTTGCTCTACCCGCGTCAGTTTCCGTCTGCGGATTGGGTTGTCTACGTGTCAGCGGTCGTTGCCACAGGCACCTATACCTTTAATCTCCAGGTGAGCGATCTCGTTGGGGGCACCTATACAACGATAGCCACCATCACGTGGCCTCCGGCTGTGGCCACCGGCAAGTTATCGGTCGGGATTAAGGGCAGCCAGGCCCAGTGGTTTGATAACGATAGCAAATTTCTCCGCGTCAACTATGTGATCGGCGGGACCACCCCTGGCGCGGTCGTGGGATCGTATATCACGCTTCCATCGAATAATGCTGGCTTAGGTGTTGACGTTGGCGACATTTATACGTTTGTATAAGGTTACATAGCACTTATTTGATGGAAGGAGCAGGCCATGCCTCAAAATCCCGTACTCATTTACTCGACCGAAGACGGCACCCCGACGTACATGCACACGGTCGATGCCGCCGAAGCCGTGCGCCTCGGCGACTACACCGCCGCGCCACCGGACGCGAAAGAGCCGGAGCCGGAAGCGCGCGCCTCGGCCATGAGCCGCTTCCGCACCGGCCAGGGCACCACGCATCCCGAACTCCAGACGGAGGAGGAACGCGAGGAGGCCCGTGCCAAGGCCAACGAGCAGGCGGAGCTGCTGGCGGGCGTCCCTGCTGGGGCACAGGTCGTCGTGATGGCGCCGACACCCGCGACTACGCCGAGTGCGCAGCGGACGGCACGGAGTCAGCAGACGGCGGCGAGTAGCGCGAGCCATACGCCCACGCCGCCAGCGCCCAGTAGCACGACGCATCCACCGAGCAGTCCCCCGACGTCGCGGCGCGGTGAGTAGGTGGTGCTACGATGGCGCTTGACGCGACGGCGGGATCACCAACCGCGAACAGCTACGTCACCATGTCGGTAGCGTCAGCCTTCCTCGATGGGCGCTTGCATATTGACGCCTGGGTGGACGCCAGTGGCGCGGAGCGGGAGTCAGCTCTCATCTGGGCCACCCGCCTGCTCGATCAGCAAGTCCGCTGGTACGGCATGCCCACGACGATGACGCAAGCCCTCGCCTGGCCCATGACCGGCATGGTGGATCGCTACGGACGGCCTATCTCCCCCGCGATTGTGCCGACGACGATCCAGGAAGCCACGGCGGTCTATGCGCTGGCCTTGCTCGAAGATACCAGTAGCGAGACGGATAGTGGGGCGGATACGGGGATCAAGATGAAGAAGCTGGGCGCCATGACGATTGAGTTCTTTGAGCACCGGCCTCCCTCCTCGGCGGCGACGCTGATGCCCCTAGAGGTGCGCCAGATGGTGGCACTGTATGGCACGGTGGCCGGCAGTATCAACGTCCCCGTGCTGCGGACGTAGTTATGCCACTCCACCCCGCGCTGGCGGCGATGCTCACG
>Ga0111539_10012719_pt1 | contig 10541 bp, 7 predicted proteins | sample RhiMethybrSRZTD1_FD_79667 | JGI IMG/M metagenome (GOLD analysis project Ga0111539, IMG submission 79667) | Populus rhizosphere microbial communities from Tennessee, USA - Rhizosphere MetaG P. TD hybrid SRZTD1 (version 2) (version 2) | ecosystem: Host-associated > Plants > Roots > Rhizosphere >... | reverse complement strand
GTGGCTGAACTCGTGCGCGATGACGCCCTGGAGTTCATCGCGCGTAAGGAATTGCATCGCTCCTTTTGTTACGCCGATGACGGCGTCTTCGGGCCGAAAGCCGGCCGCAAAGGCGTTGATGCCGAGTTCCCGATCCAGGACATAGATCGTGGGCATGGGCACGCCGCAGGCGATGGACATTTCCTCGACAATGTTTTGCAACTCGCGCTCGTCGGGATCTGTTGCAGGCGCGGTCAAGGGGCGGCCGCCGAGCGCCAGCGCGATGGCCTTTCCGCCTTTTCGAAGCTTTAGGGCTTTGCTGAGCGAGCCGAGAGCGATGACGATGAGGATGACGCTGACCACGGCTTGAAATAGTTCGGGGTGCCAGAAGGATTCGACTTGCTCCGGGTTACCGTGGAAGTAAGGCGGCAGCGCGATTACGTAAAATACGCACGCGATTCCGAAGATCGCGCCGATAAAATACGCGACCAGCCATCGTGTTCGCCGGCGCGCATTATCCTGCCGCTGGAAAAAGTCCATCAACTTTAACCATCGAAAACTGGCGGGATTACTTAAGTGGCGCCGGCGCGGGCAAAGATTTGAATGGCCGCGGCCCACCGGCTCCGGGTTGCTTGAGTTCTTTGATCAGCCAGTCCAAGCCGCGCAGGTTATTTTGCAGGGTTTCTTCCGAGTCGGTTTCCGGGCGATGATCGATGATGCCGACGGGACCGAACCAGCCGGAATCGCGCATGACTTTCAGCATTCCAGATTCCTGATCACCCTCGGCGAGGTGCAGTATTTTCTGTCCGCGCTTGTCGCCATCTTTGACCATGCCGTTGAGGTTGACGCACAGCAGATACGGCTGCATGCGCCGAAACATTTCTGGAAAGCGCGAGATGTGCTCGTGGCCGTGGTGAAAGTTGTAGACGATGCCGACGTTGGTGACGCTCTCGCGCTTCAATCGCGCGATGATTTCAATCTGGTTCTCCGGTTCGCCGAACCAGCCGCCGTGATTGTAGAGCCCGACGTTGCAACCCAGCCGCGCCGCTGCCTCGGCAATCGGGCGCAGACGGGCGGCTTCGCTGTCCACGCGGGGACGCTGTTCGACGATGGCGTCCGGGGCGGGAGAACTCGCGCCCATCACCCAAAGCTGCGGAGTGATTTTATGCCGTTCGATGACCTTGAGAATGCCGCGGGATTCGTCGTTCAGGGTCGTCGGAAACCACCAGGCCATGAACTCGATCCCGTGTCGCTTGGTCGCTACCACTTCGGCATTGAAGGCAGGGATGTGCTCAGCGCGATAATCGTAGGCGAGCCGCTTGATGCCGAGCCGCTCGAGCATTTGCGCGCGCTCTTCCGGGCCGCGTTTCTTCGCATCAAACGGCACGATGCACCACGCCACAAGGTTGGAGCGTGCAAAGAGATCCTGGGCGCGCGAAGGATTGGCGAGCAGGGTGAGGCAGATCGCAGCGGCAGCCAGTAACCAGTTGCGCATAAGGCCGAGCGAATCACGGCGGGGTTGGGAAAGCAAGTCGCACCGGCAGGGTTTGACCCTAGTCGGCAGAGGGGATTTTTGTTGGCAAAGTTTGTGGGGTTAGGTCAATACTCCGCACGAACTATGGGAAAACGGATTTTTTGGGCAGTTCTTCTTTTCACTTTAACCCTAAGCGGGGCATCGGCCAGCGAGGCTGACATCAAAATTCCGTCGCTCGCGGACGTTAATTTCAACGTCATGGGGAAGAGCGTCTCCGGCATGGCGATCCTGTACGTCGGTCTGCTGATCTGCGCCCTCGGTGTTGTTTTCGGTCTTGTTCAGTATAACCAGACCAAAAACCTTGCGGTGCACGAATCGATGCGCGCGGTGTCGAACACCATTTGGGAGACGTGCAAAACCTACCTCCAGCAACAGGGAAAGTTTCTCGCAGTCCTGTGGATTTTGATCGCCGCCTGCATGGTTTATTACTTCGGCTTTCTCTCGGAACACCCGCCCGGTACTCCTGTGGTCCGCAACGTCGTAATCATCCTGCTCTGCTCCATCCTTGGCATCCTGGGCTCCTACGGCGTCGCGTGGTTTGGCATCCGCATCAACACGGTGGCAAACTCGCGCACGGCATTTTCAGCGCTGCGCAAGAGTTCGCTGGCCACGCTGTTCATTCCGTTGCGCTCCGGAATGAGCGTCGGACTGCTGCTCGTCAGCGTGGAGTTGTTCTTCATGATTTGCATTCTCTCGTTCCTGCCGAAAGAACTCGTCGGTCCGAGCTTCATCGGCTTTGCCATCGGCGAATCCCTCGGCGCGAGCGCGCTGCGCATCTGCGGCGGCATCTTTACCAAGATCGCCGATATCGGTGCCGATCTCATGAAGATCATCTTCAAACTTCCGGAGGACGATCCCAAGAACCCGGGCGTGATCGCCGATTGCACGGGTGACAATGCGGGCGACAGCGTCGGCCCCACAGCCGATGGCTTCGAGACCTACGGCGTCACCGGCGTGGCGCTCATCGCCTTCCTGGCGCTCGCGCTGGCTGCGCCGCAACTTCAGCAGATCAGCGCCACGCTGATCGTTTGGCTCTTTGCCATGCGCATCCTGATGATTCTCACTTCGCTGTTCTCCTATTTTCTTAACGACAAAATCAGCCAGGCGAAGTATGGCAAGTTGCGTGAGTTCGATCTCGAAGCACCCTTGACGCACCTGGTCTGGATTACGTCGCTCGTTTCAATCGGTGTCACCTTTGGCGCGAGCTACCTGCTTCTTGGAAGCAATCAGACGTATCCCGGATTGTGGTGGGTGCTCTCGGCGATCATCAGTTGCGGCACGATCGCCGGCGCTTTGATCCCCGAATTCACCAAAGTGTTCACGAGCTATAATTCGCGTCACGTTCAGGAAGTGACCAATGCCTCCAAACACGGCGGCGCGTCATTGAACATTCTCTCCGGTTTCGTTGCGGGAAATTTTTCCGCTTTCTGGATGGGCCTGGTGATCCTGGTTCTCATGCTGATCAGTTATATTTTTTCACAGCACAGTTCCGTTATGTCACTTATGTCCGCATACCCGTTCGCTCCCCCTATTTTCGCATTTGGTCTCGTCGCCTTCGGCTTCCTGGGTATGGGACCTGTCACCATCGCCGTCGATAGCTTCGGGCCCGTGACCGATAACGCGCAGTCCGTCTACGAACTCAGCCAAATCGAGCAGGTCCCCAATGTGAAGGACGGAATCCGCAAAGATTTCGGCTTCGATGCCGACTTTGAAGGAGCAAAACACTTGCTCGAAAAGGGCGACGGCGCAGGGAACACCTTCAAAGCCACCGCCAAACCGGTCTTGATCGGGACGGCTGTGGTCGGCGCGACCACGATGGTCTTCGGCATCATCATGCTGCTGGAACATCTGTTCAAAGACGTCGTGGCCAAACTGAGCCTGGTTGAGCCAAAGGTAATTCTTGGCCTGCTGATGGGCGGGTCGGTCATTTACTGGTTCACGGGCGCTTCGACGCAGGCCGTTGTCACGGGCGCGTATCGCGCGGTCGTCTACATCAAGGACCACATCAAGCTCGACGCCGGAGCAGCGTCCATCGCCGACAGCAAAGAGGTTGTCCGTATTTGCACGGTCTACGCGCAAAAGGGGATGATCAATATCTTCATTGTGATCTTCTGCCTCTCGCTGGGCCTGCCGTTCTTCGATCCCTACTTCTTTATCGGGTACCTCATCGGCATCGCCTTCTTCGGCTTATTCCAGGCAATCTTCATGGCCAACGCCGGTGGCGCGTGGGACAACGCCAAGAAAATTGTGGAAGTGGATTTGCGCCAAAAGGGCACGGCCCTTCATGCCGCAACCGTTGTCGGCGACACTGTCGGCGATCCTTTCAAGGATACGTCGTCTGTGTCGCTAAACCCCGTCATCAAATTCACCACGCTCTTCGGCCTCCTCGCCGTCGAAATCGCGGTGACAATGACCAGCCGCAATGTGAAGTGGGGTATCGGCACCTTCTTTTTCCTTGTAGCGCTCTTCTTCGTTTATCGTTCCTTCTACGGCATGCGCATTCCGGACGAACCCACCGGGGGTGAAGGCCACGCGATTCTACCGCACGACGTTCGCCACGGCAGCATACCCGCGAAATAAACAACGGACCTTGCCCAATCCAGCACCGCGTCGGAGTTCCGCGTTTCACGCGGTCAATTATCGTTTCCGCACTCGCAACCCGGCTGGTTCGGCGGCCCTGGCGAACGAAACCACCCCTTTGTCAGAGGTCGGCCCAACGTAAGGGTCATTTGAAATCAGAAGGTTGCCGTCGATGTCGAGGTGATCAGTCAACTCGGCCAGGTGCGCCGCCGCGCTGATCAACACGCTCGACTCAATCATGCACCCGATCATCGTCTTCAACCCAGCTTTCCGCGCCGCGCTCAACACGTCGTACGCCCCGGAAATTCCGCCGGTTTTCACGAGCTTCACGTTCACGCCGTGAAAACATTCACCACAATGCTCCACGTCGCTCACGTGGTGGCACGACTCGTCGCCAAAAATCGGCAGAGGCGACCGCTCCTTCAACCATGCCATGTCTTCCCGTTTTGAACTCGCGGGCATTGGTTGCTCGATGAACTCGATGTTTTTGTCCGCGGCCAGCCATTCGATCTGCTTCAGCGCTTCCTCGCGCGTCTTCCACGCTTCATTGGCGTCCACTCGCACACGCTTCTTCGGCGTCACGGACCGTAACGCCGCCAGGTTTTGCTCGTCGTCGGGGCTGCCGACTTTCAACTTCAAGACCGGGTAAGCGTCGGCTTGCTCCACTTTGCGGCGGATCACCTCCGGTTTATCGATGCCAATGCTGAACGAGGTCACATGCTTGCCCTCGGTGAAGCCCAGCTTGAGATAGTCGCAAACCGGGACTTTGCGTTCTTTTGCGATTCCGTCCAGCAGGGCAAGATTGAGCGCGCATTTCGCGGCGTCGTTTCCCGGCGCAACGTCGTCGAGATAACGCATGCTCCCGGCAAGATCGTCGAACGACAGTCGTTTCGGGTGCACTTTCCTCAAAAACTCCTCGACCGTTTTCGAATTCTCTTTGTACCGGCTGGAGGGCGCCGACTCGCCAATGCCGCTTCGGCCTTTGTCGTCGCGCAATTCGACAAAGACTACCGCGTAGGTATTGCCTCCTGCCCCGCCGAGACCGCTGGCAATCCGCCACGTATTCACCAGCTTCAAATCGTAATGCCAAAACGTCAACTGCATTCGCGCAACCAAACCGCAAAGAACACCGCGAATCAACCTAATTGGCTTTGCGTAGGCCCGACCAGGGGCTGTCCCCTTTGCACTTGATAGAATGCAAAGCCGAGCCCGGCTCCCATGCCCAGTCCGTGGAAGAAACCCCAGGCGAGCGCTGCGATTGCAGCATGTTCCTTTCGCAACTGAAAGTAACTCCACGATCCGGCGAAGTAGCCGGCTGAATGCGCGAGGAACAGCACCAAGGTGTAGACCAGCAGGACTCGCCATGCTTTGAACCACGCGCTGAGGACGATGCAGAACGCTACGCTCCCTGCCAAAGACCCTATCCATTCGCCTGGCCGGTCCTTCAGGACAAACCACCCTGCGCACCACGCCACCGCATACGCCAGGAACGCTGTCGTAAAAATTGCGGAAAACTTTGCCAGTGATAATCGCGTCAGCGGCCGCAAGAGGAACGATCCAAGCAGTATGAAAACGACTGCGCAGGAAGCGTAAAGCCCCACTTCGCCGACCGATCGATAGAGGGTGCGCCCGCCAAATGCCCACACGGAATACCCCGCTAAACTCGCCAGCGTGAAACCCGTCGCCCCGATGGCTATCGCTCGTCCCATGGTCATTTGGGCATGTTTCACATAAAGCCGGGTGGCAGGCAAGCGGCTCGCACGCTGGCTATTGCGACCGCGCCACTCTCGGGGTAATGTGCGTTTCAGTATGGATGACAACGTTCCGCCGCCGGGTTCGCCGCCAGTGCCACCGCCACCGCCGCCCTCCGCTCCGCCACCGCTAATCATGCCGCGGCATTTGCCGCCGCCGCGCCGCAGCAATATGTGGAAGGTCGTCGCCCTCGTCCTTGTCGCGCTGCTCGTCATCAGTGTTCTCACTAATCTCAGCCAGATGTTCGATTCCGTCATTCCCGTGGATGGAGCGAGGATGACACGCAAAGCGGGACCGCGTCTTCACGAAGTCGTTCTGGAATACAATGGCTCTCGCGATAAGGTGGTTGTTATTTCCGTCGAAGGCATCATCGCCAGCGACATGGGCGGTGGCTCGGGCTATGGCATGGTCGATTATATTCGCGACCAGTTCGAGCGCGCTGCCGACCGGAACGACGTCAAGGCGGTCATTCTGAAGATCAATTCTCCTGGCGGCGAAGTACTCGCTTCGGACGAAATATACGATCTGATCACCAAGTTTCAGACTGATTCCAAAAAGCCCGTCATCGCGGCGATGAGCAGCGTCGCCGCTTCAGGCGGCTATTACGTCGCTTCCCCCTGCCGCTGGATCGTCGCCGACGAAATGACCATCACCGGAAGCATCGGTGTGATCATGAGCACGTTCAACGTCCGCAACCTGATGGACAAAGTTGGCGTTCAGCCGATCGTTTTCAAAAGCGGCCGCTACAAGGACATGCTTAGCATGACCCGGAAACCCGAGGAGACCACGCCTGAAGAACGCAAAATGATGCAGGACCTCATCGATGAAACCTTTGGCAAATTCAAAAAGGTCGTCGCCGAAGGCCGCCAGCGCGCGAATAAGATGAACCAGGGCACCCGCGAGGCCGGCCAGAAACTCGTCGCAGACTGGGAGCAATACGCCGATGGCCGCATCTTCTCTGGTGAGCAGGCCTACAAATTTGGCTTCGTGGACGAACTGGGGAATTGGGAAACCGCCAAAGAGCGCGCGCTGACTCTTGCGGGCATTCGTGACGCAAACTTCATCCAATACCAGCCCGAGTTCAGCCTCGCCAACCTCTTTCAAATCCTCGGCAAATCCGAAAAGACCACGGTCAAGGTCGACCTCGGTTTGACCATGCCCGCTGTCAAGCCCGGCTACTTGTATTTTCTCTCGCCCTCCTATCTGCATTGAGCGTGGACCGCGTCACTGTCATCGCGCATCCGCTCGTGCAGTATAATCTTGGCCGGCTGCGCGACAAACGCACCGAACCGGAGGAATTTCGCCGCAGCCTCGCCCAGGTCGCGGCATTGATGATTTACGAAGCGACGCGTTCCCTCGAAACGCGCTCCGTTTCCGTCATGACGCCGCTGGCCAAAACGACAGCGAAAAAACTGCGCCGCGACGTCGTCCTCGTGCCGGTGTTGCGCGCCGGCCTGGGCATGCTCAACGCGATCCTTGATCTGATCCCGAATGCGCGCGTGGGCTTCATCGGCCTCAAGCGTCACGAAGAAACGTTGAAGGCGGCGGTGTACCATCAGAGCCTGCCGCGAGACCTGAGCGACTTCGAAATCATCCTGATCGATCCGATGCTTGCAACGGGCGGCAGCTCCGTCGCGGGGTTGAACCTGTTGGCCGAACGAAAAGCCAAACGCATTCGCATTGTGAATCTCGTCGCTGCCCCCGAAGGCATTCGCTGCGTGCAGCGCTTCTTTCCGGAAGTCCCGATCTTCACCGCCGCCGTCGACGACCACCTCAACGACAAAGGCTACATCGTCCCCGGCCTGGGCGACGCCGGCGACCGCCTCTTCGGCACATAAGATTTCGGAAGGGCGAGCTCCGTCGAGCGCAGTTTTTAAGCTCCGTGGTGCGCGCGCGGGTCGGTTTCCTGAATGATCACGCTTACCGACTTCTGGTTGAAGCCTTTGAACCCGCCTTTGCGCTGAAGATTTTCGAGGTGACTGCCGATTGCGCCTTCGGAGACAAATTTGTTGAACTGTGCCTCATCGATCAGCCCGCGCTTGAGCAATCGTTCGGCTCGCTCGCGTCGCACGGGCCAGCGTTCGCCTTCCGTAAACGCCTGTTTCAGGAACGGAAAATCCGAAAACGGGTTCATTGTGTTCACGTTTTCCTGCTCCAATTGCTTCCGCAAAAGCTCGTGATCGAAACGGCATTCCAGGTGGTGCATCCCCGCCTGCAGAAAACTTTCGCCGTGCAAACCGACCCACAAGCCAATCGTGCCCAGCCGCTTCGAAGGCGGCAGACCGACGCGCGAGAAATCGATTTCCGTCTCGTGCGGCTCCAGGTCCACGTCGCAGAACGCCACGATTCCCTCCACCGCGTGCTCCAAAATCTGCGCACCCCAACCCGCCTGCGCGCCTGCGTAGTAACGCTCGCGTCGTTCAAATCCCAGCTTCTCCAAACACCTCATCAGGTCAACGAAGTGCTCGCGCGAGGACCGGAAGGTGTGATGATCGTGGTTGGCCCAGCCGAGCCCCAGCCGGTCCTGACGGCGTTTCTGGACTTGCCCCGCGCGATTACGCCGCTCCCAAAACAGGCGCTCCTCGGCAAACACGACATGGCAAGCAGCGTCGCGCCCCACGCGGCTCACGAGTTCGTCCAGCAACGCGTGCGTTTCTTCAAAATCGTCGTGCGCCGCGTCGCGCTTCCGGGTGCGCCAAAGCTCGTGCGCCTTCAGCAATGCCGCGCTCGTTGTCGGTCCATGCTCGATCGGCACGTAGCCGCGATAGCCTCGGCGCTCCACCACCGAGAGTCCCCGCCCGCCTTCTTGTTCCGCGACCACTGCCCTGCGGTACCGCGTCATCGGCGCGCCGTGAGGATGAAACGGCAACCCGTGGATCGCAAAAAAATCGGCAATGCTGTCAACGCGCAGCGCAAATTCTTGTGGTGCAGGAGCTTGTCGTGCGGCCGCGTCCAGCAGCACGCGCGGCAGCATCGCTTCCGGATGCCAAAACGCACGCTGCGCGCCCATCGTATCGGCGCCGTGCTCGTGCTGATAACCGACCTTTCGCAACTCGGATTCGACCGCGCACGACATGATCAGATGGTCCACCCAATCTATGAACAACGTCCCGGTTTCATCGCGCATCCGCGAGCGAAGGTTGTTTGCAAAAGTGTGCTGCGAGAGAAACGCCTCGATGTAGCGCAAAACCAGGTTCTCCGCTTCGTAACAAAGCGGCCAATCGAACCGTTTTTCGCGTTCTGTCATTCGCCGAACTGGATGCCTTGCGCCAGCGGCAATTCCGGGGAGTAGTTAATCGTATTTGTCTGCCGGCGCATATAGTTTTTCCATGCGTCGCTGCCGCTCTCGCGCCCGCCGCCGGTTTCCTTTTCACCGCCAAACGCGCCGCCGATCTCTGCGCCCGATGTGCCGGTGTTCACGTTCGCGATCCCGCAATCGCTCCCCACCGCGCTCACAAAGCACTCCGCCTCGCGCATATCGTTGGTGAAAATAGCCGAACTGAGCCCCTGCGGAACATTATTCTGCATCGCAATCGCGTCCTCAAATTTGTTATAGGCGATCAAGTAGAGCAGGGGACCGAACGTCTCCTGTTTCACGATCGGCAAGTCGTTCTCGACGACCGCGATGCACGGCGTCATGTAACATCCGCCCGCATAATCCTTCAAAGGCTCGCCGCCGTATAAAATCGAACCGCCTTGTTTCTTCACCGTCTCAATCGCCTTGACGACGTTTGTTACGGCGTGTGAATCGATCATTGGACCCATTAAAGTCTTTCGGTCCAACGGATTCCCGATGCGGAGACTCTTGTAAGCGCGGACCAGCCGCTCGCGAAAGTTTTGTTCCACGGATTTATGCACGATTACGCGCCGGGTTGTCGTGCAGCGCTGGCCCGCTGTCCCTACCGCGCCGAAAAACACTCCACGCAACGCAAGCTCAGGGTCCGCGCTCGGCGTCACGATCACCGCGTTGTTGCCACCCAACTCCAGCAGCGTTCGTCCCATCCGCCGTTGCACGGCCTGGCCAACAGCGGCGCCCATCGCGCACGAACCCGTCGCCGAAATCAGCGGCAATCTCTTGTCCGCTACGAGACGCTCTCCCACGGTCTGCCGGTCGCCCATGATCAGCGTGAAAATCACGGGATCGACTTTCGCTTCTCGACAAACTTTTTCGGCAATTCGCGTCACGGCGATGGCCGTCAGGGGCGTCTTTTCGGACGGCTTCCAAACCACCGGATCGCCACACACGCACGCCAGCGCCGCATTCCAACTCCAGACCGCGACCGGAAAATTGAAGGCCGTGATTACGCCCACCGGCCCGAGCGAATGCCACTGCTCCGTCAGGCGATGTCCAGGCCGCTCCGATGCGATGGTCAAGCCATGAAGTTGCCGCGACAACCCTGTGGCGAAGTCGCAAATATCGATCATCTCCTGCACTTCGCCTTCGGCTTCGGCGATGATCTTTCCGGTCTCGATCGTGACCAGTTGCGCGAGGTCGCTCTTGGCCGCACGAAGCGCGTTGCCGAGTTGCCGAACCAGTTCGCCGCGGGCGGGCGCCGGTACGCTTCGCCAATTAAGGAAGGCCGCAGCCGCTCGCGACACCGCTGTTTCGTAATCCTCAGCAGTCGCTGCACGCACCCTGGCCACAGGCTGACCGTCAATTGCTGACACTTTGTCGATCACCGCGCCGCCGCCGATC
>Ga0111539_10012716_pt1 | contig 10543 bp, 10 predicted proteins | sample RhiMethybrSRZTD1_FD_79667 | JGI IMG/M metagenome (GOLD analysis project Ga0111539, IMG submission 79667) | Populus rhizosphere microbial communities from Tennessee, USA - Rhizosphere MetaG P. TD hybrid SRZTD1 (version 2) (version 2) | ecosystem: Host-associated > Plants > Roots > Rhizosphere >... | reverse complement strand
CAGGCACCATCATCGCTCTGGGCGCCGGGACAGCCGCCAGCCTTGCCCTTGGCCTTGACGTCGAAACCATCGGCACCAGATTTGGTGGCATCCCGGCCGGACTTCCCGATTTCCAGCTGCCCGAGTTTCGGCCGAGCCTCATTCCAGGTCTGATCGTGCCAGCCATGACGGTGGCGATGCTCGGGGCCATCGAATCGCTGATGTCAGCGATGGTCGCTGACCGAATGAGCGGCGACCGGCACGATTCCAACGTCGAGCTGATCGCTCAAGGCATCGCGAACGTCGCCTCGCCCCTCTTTGGTGGATTACCGGCGACCGGGGCCATCGCTCGGACCGCGACCAATGTCCGCATGGGCGCCCGGACACCGGTGTCCGGCATCGTCCACGCCCTCACGCTGCTGGCTATCCTCCTCGTGGCCGCGCCCCTGGCCCGTCACATTCCTCTATCCGTGCTCGCGGCGATTCTGATGGTGGTCGCGTACAACATGGGCGACTGGGGCGAGATTCCTGAGTTGCTGCGTCTGACAAAAACGGACCTCACCGTATGGGTGGTGACCCTCGCTTTGACCGTCTTCGCCGATCTGACGCAGGCCGTCGGCGTTGGGATGGTGTGCGCGGCGCTGCTGTTCATCAAGCGCGTCGCGGATACGACGACCGTGTCGCCAGTCACGGAGGAATACGTTCGAGAAGGTCACGTTCACATCCTTCAGCACAAGGCGATTCCGCCGTACGTAAGGATCTTCCGCATTCATGGCCCGTTTATGTTCGGCGCGTCGGACAAGTTGCGACCCTATTTCGATGACATCCACGAACTGCCGGAGATTGTCATCCTGCGGCTGCGCAACATGACGGCCATTGACGCGACCTGGTTGCGTGCCTTCGAGGACCTTGCGGAAGTCTTGCATCGGTCGGGCCGACACCTGCTGCTGTGTGGAGCGCGACACCAGCCAGCGCGGTTGATTGCCCGCGCCGATTTCCATCGACACGTCGGCGACGCCAACATCTGCGCCAGTTTCGATGACGCCTTGCGTCGCGCGCGGGACATCCATGGTAGTACCCATGAACCCTTTCATCCGGCAGCGTAGTGCCGGCTCAGGCACCTATGCCCCTTCCCTCTCCACAACTGCAGACCTTGAAAGCCGAGTTCTTTCGGACGCTGGCGCACCCAATCCGAATTCGTCTGCTCGAAGTGCTCGTTGAAAGAGGGGCCACGAGCGTGCAGGAGCTGCAAAAGGCCCTCAAGATCGATCAGCCGATCGTTTCGCAGCAGCTGGCACGGTTGCGCGCGCACGGCGTCGTCGCGGCTACGCGGCAGGGAGCGGTGATTCACTACACGGTGACTGACCCTCTGTTGAGGGACCTGTTAAGCGTGGCTAAGCAGATCCTCAACCGACGCCTCACAGGCGTGCAATCTCTCTTGCGAGAACTCAAGGATGATCGAGCCACCCGGCGACGATCCCAGGCGACCCTCTAGAGGCTGCAGTGGCAGGGTGTCTTCATTCGATCCGCTCGAGGCCATGCGCGACGCCTGACACGCTGTGCTCTCGGCCATCGTCGACCGCACTCGTATGATGCCGAGCCCGTGTTCTGCCGTCATGTCGACGGCTAGCGGCCCGCGTGATTCCCCGCGTCCTTGACGCGCTCACCGGCACGAAACGGCGCAGCCAGTTGTTCGGATGCCGGCTGGGACTTCCGTGCCACCCACGAGGCCAGCCGATCGAAGAGCGTCACGGACGGTAGGGGTGGTTCAGGGTCGTACGCCTGTTCCGGTGCCTCGTAGCGCTCGCTGGCGTCCCCTTCCACGCACGCACCCAGCGCGCGAGCCACGGCAATCATCTTTGTGAGCGTCGCGTCATCCGGATTTTTGACGACGACTTCTCCATCGCGGTAGTCGAACCACACGGCGTCGCCTGATGGATGACCGCGCCAGGCTGTGAGCCCCGGGCTCTCGTAGCGGAGGACGCCGTCCGCTGTGCCTGTCTCCACCGCTCCGACGAGCTCCAGCTCGGGATCGTCAGCCAGGCACGCCCGCCACTCGCCCTCCGTTATCGGGTGGTGCTCGCTTTCGGTCCAGCGTTGTGCTCTTGTGATGTGCGCGTCGTAGCCCACGACTAATCCGGCTCTGTTCGTGACGTGTGGCCAGTTCCTTCTCGCCTTTATCGCTGGCCGTCGGTCTCAGGTATGGCCTTGATGACCATTTTTGGAGCGCCCACGCCTGATCATTCGCCTAGTGCTGGTCGTTTTCGCTTGGCTCCCGCCTTCTGTTTCGCCCAGCGCGCCTTTTGAGCGTCGGAAATGGCTTTGCGAGCCGCCGCTGACATCTTGCGGCGCTTCCGCGTCTTGCCGTGGATGATGATGGCTCTGGTTGTCGCACGCTTTTGTTTCTTCCCGGATCCCGGCGGCCGACCGCGCTTGCGCCTGTTCCCGACCAACCCGACACTCTCGGTCAACGACGAAATCGCGGCTTTCACACCTGCCAGCCGCACTTCCAGTTCCCGTTCCGCCTTGCGCAAACCGTCGACTAACCTCTGGAATGCTGCCATTTAGCCTCCGCTAATAACTCCCGCTCATTTTCGGACTCTAAGTGCAATTGGCCGAGACGTCAACAGCACAACCGGACGTTCCGCATTGCACGCACCCCGTGACGTTCTCTGTGAGCATCGCGTCGAGCGAGCAGACCTCGATTTTGTCGTTGACGTCTTGGAAAAGAACGGCCTATTCGTCGCCGGCACCGCGCAGGGCGACTTCGTGATTCGAGCATACGGCATCCAGGGTGCCGCTCGGTAGCTCGGAGTGCTCTGGCCTCGACGCTGTCATCCGCATGACTCGGACGAGAGCGTGTTCTCGACGTCCCGTTCCCCTCCAGTTGTCATTAGCTCCGCAGGCAGCTCTGGCTCTTGACCCGCGGCCTCGCCCGGAGCCGGAGGCGGATCACCTGGCTTATAACGCAAGTAGGCGCCGAGGGTGTGATAACTGATGTCGAGGACGCGGCACGCCTCGCGTTTGTTGCCGCCGCAGCGGTCGAGGACCAGACGGGCATAGCAGGCACCCCAGGCACGCAGCGTGTCATTGCGCCGCAGCGACGGCATCAGGTGGTCGGCGTACGCGCCCCGGACCACCGGTGGCAGGTCATCGAGCTCAATCACGTCGGATTCGGCCAGTGCGACGACGCGCTCCATGAGCCGTTCGAGCTCGCGCACGTTGCCAGGCCAGTCATAGGTGGCCAAGGCTTCCGCGGCGGCGTGTGACAGCCGCAACGGGCGCACGGCGCGGTGGCGTTCGAGAAAGTAGCGGGCGAGCTCGAGGATGTCGGCGCGGCGTTCGCGGAGCGCCGGCACCTGAACGTCCACGCCGCTCAATCGGTAGAACAGGTCGGGCCGGAACTGCCGCTGCTCTACCAGACCGGCGAGGCTGCGATTGGTCGCCGCGACGATCCGCACGTTGACGCGCTGGGCGCCATGGCCGCCGACGCGTTCCACGGCCAGCTCCTGGATGGCCCGCAGCAGCTTGGCCTGCGCGGCGAGCGACAGGTCGGAGATTTCGTCGAGAAACAGCGTGCCCCCGTCGGCGTGCTCGAACTTGCCGCGCCGGCCTCGCACCCCGGTGGCCGTGCGATCCTCGATGCCGAAGAGCTCGGCTTCGACCAGGGTTTCGACGATCGCCGCACAGTTGACGGCCACGAAAGGCCCCTGCCGTCGGGGACTCAAGTCGTGGATCTGCCGCGCGACGAGCTCCTTGCCGACGCCGCTCTCGCCTTCGATGAGAACGGTGAAGGGTGTACTGGCGACGCGCTCGACCCGCGAACGCAGACGATCGATGGCCGGCGTCGATCCGATGAGAGGGGCGGCGCCGTCGGCTTTCGACTTCGCCAGACCGGCCTGTGCCGCGCGCGCCAGCTGCAGGCGCGTTCGTTCGATTTCAAGCGCCAGGCCCGCCAGGTTCGCGGCAGTGCGCAGCACCTGCCGCTCCCACGCCCCGGCGGTCGACGCCGGTTCCAGAATGCACTCCATCACACTGCGGGAATGCGGATCATAGGCGGGCACGTCGATCACGATGGTGTCGGCCCGGTCGCGCGGCCGCGCGAGCGGATTCAACCGCCGGAGGTGAACGGCGCGGACCGGCAGCGTACGTTTCAGCGTCTCCTCGAACACCTCTCGCAGCGAACGGCTGCTGTTATCACGACCGATCGCTCGCCCGAGAGCCGAAGCCAGCGTCTCGAATCCGGCGCGTCGGTCTCCCTGTCGTGATTGATGCGGCCGCGGCTTCGCGAGCAGCTGCACAGCGCCATTCATCGTGAGACACCCCCGCACGCCTCACAACCAAGGGCGATGCCACGCGATCGAGACGCCGTGGCGGCCGGAAAACGCGAGTGATCTGAAGCGAGAGGAAGATCGGCGGGGTCGCGACTACCCGCGGTGGACGGCAGGTGCCGGTGAGCACCTGCCCCCGCCAGGGATTATTGCGTGACAGTGACTGTGAGTTCCTGATCGTCGAGAAGCGCGCCATCATCCGCGCGGGCGCGCAGCACGTACGTGCCTGGCGTATCGAACACCGCGTTGACGATGTACTTACCGCCTTCCGGCACCGGAGGCGCGGCCCAAACTGGAGCCCACGGTGAGTTCGCCCCGGCGCGTGTGTCCTCCCAGACCTTGACCTGCAACGGGTCGAACGTGACCTTCCCGGGGCCCCGGTAGACGAACCAGGACAGGTGCAGGCCGAGCCACTTGCCCACGGTCAACCGGACGGGCGGCATCTGAGCCCGACGGGCGAGCTGCGCCGGCGTCGGCTGTTGCGGTCCCTGTCCAATCACGGCCCCCTTCGGGATCCCATCGTCGGTGACGACGGCAGTGAGCTCCAACGGCTGACCGACTTTGACCGACCGTGTCTTCGCACCATCGAGCTGCACGACAGGTGCCTTGTTGGAGCGCATGGTGGGATTGCTGGAGCCGGCGCCAAGCGCACCGGTTTCGGACGCGACGGTCACGGTATCGAGGAAGTAGTCCTGCCGCAGCGTCGCGTAAGCCTTCTCGGTCACGCCGTTCGTCTTCAGCGTCCAGACGAGTTCCTTGTTGCCGAAGTCCTTTGGCACCTTGACCTTGAATATGAACCGGTTCCGTCGCGGCAGGAACCGGGTCGGCTGGCCGAGGTCCACGCCGAGGACGTTGAAGCCGTTGTCCGGTCCGACGGGGACGTTGATCTCTTCGTCCCAGTTGTTGTTCATGTAGCCGAAGATGAAACTGGACGTGCCGTCGGGCGCGGTTTCCCAGCCTTCAAATGCCGGCGATACCGGCTGGCCGCTCGTGTAGGTCAAGGTCTGCGCGGAATAGTCGTGAGCTGTCAGCAGCACCGCGGCGACGGCGACCGCCGCCGACACGAGGAGGCGCCGCCGGACCACCGGGCCCGCGTCTCTTGCAATAGCCATGTTCTTCGTCTCTGTTGCCTGGTGGACTTAACGCAGCGCCGCCTGATTCGTCGCTGCCGCCGGTGGCGGCTCGACGAGGCACAGCGGACAGCCGATGACGTTGTCGTTTTTGGTCAGCTTGAGGCGCTCGCGCCGCTTGGCCATCTCCTGCTGGAACTCGGCATCGCTCAGGGCCACACCCTGGCCGAGGTCGATGAACATGTTGGCCACTGATCGATTGCCTGAGCCCTGCCAGTTGCGCGGATCCGGAACGTTCTTGTTGCTGGGCGAGTTGTCCATGAACCCGATGATGTGCAGGATCGTGCCCTTCGGCAGGAGCGGCGCTGAGTCGTCGGTGTACTCGTAGCCGCGGACCCAGTTGTGATCGTAGCCGGCGCAGGTCAGCGTCTGGATGTTGTAGCCCCAGATGGCTTCGAGGCACATGCGTGCGCCGGGCGCGTGCAAGTGCGGCTCGAACGACGTGATCTTGGTGTTTTCCTGCAGGACGGTGTAGGCGTGCAGCTGTTGACTGGCCTCCATTGGCCGAATGGAGATGTCGACGCCGTTGCCGAGACTCCGGCTCTGAGAGGGTTTCAGCGACGGCTGATAGCCGACCGGGTGGAATTTGAAGCCGATCTCGAGATGAGCCTTTGTATCGCGTCCGTTCGAGTGCATGTGCACGGAGTCGGTCACGACGCTCGATCCGGCGCGCAGCAACCGTCCGGCGCGCGGGTCGAACGTATCTGAATTCCGCCCGACTTCATGAACGGGCCACGGGGTATTGACGCCTTCTCCGCCGCCTTTGTCGGTGCTCCAGATCATGTGGTGGAACACGAAGCGCCCACCGACCGTGGCGCGGCCGCCGGCCTCATTCTTGGACGGCACGTCGTTGACTTCCTTGATCTCGAGCGCCGCGACATACCGGTCTTCGGTCAGGCCCGTTGGAGCTGACGGAATTTCTCCCCACCAGTCAGGTGCGTCTGCCTTGACGGTGACGTCCGCCATCTTGACGATGAGGTCCGGCGTGCCGATCGTCCAGACGTTGGCGTCCTGGAACTCGCGCGCCTTCGGCATGTCGGCATCGTTGCCGCGCGGAGCGCCGCTGTCGACCCATTTGCCGATGAGCGCGATTTCGTTGGCGCTGAGCGACGGGTCGTTTTTATAGCCCTGAATTCCGATGTTCTTCTCGATGTACCACGGAGGCATCACACCGGCCTTCGGGCCGATGCTCGTGCGGGTCTTGATGGCTCGGGCCCACGGTCGGACCTCCTCGTAGGTGACCAGGGACATCGGAGCGACCCCGTCCGGCCGGTGGCAATTCTGGCAACTGCGCTGCAGGATCGGCGCGACGTGCATGGCGAACGTCACGCTTTCAGTCGAAGCCTGCGCCCGCGCGGCTGCCGGGACCAGCACGGCTACGACCAGCGCCAAACCGAACGCCGCGACCGGACTGCTCCTCATTCCGCTCATCATTGCCACGTCTCCTTGATGCATGCCTTTAAGGTACGCCCGTCCACGGTTGAGGTCAACGGCGTAACGCAAATTGACAGAGTTCTTGCTGACTGGCGTGTTAGACGTGGCCTGGCTCGGGCCGGTTCACTCGACTATGCTACGCAGCTATGGCAGAGACCGTGGAATTTCGGAGCAATGGCAGCACCGCGTCCGGATATCTGGCCCGCCCCTCGTTGGGCAGCGGACCGGGGGTTCTGGTGATTCAGGAGTGGTGGGGCCTCGATTCAGGCATCAAGGCGACGACCGATCGGCTGGGGCGCGAAGGATTTGTCGCGCTCGCACCGGATCTGTACCACGGTGAGCTGGCCGGACACACAGAAATGGACAAAGCCGCCAGGTTGATGCAGAGCATGCCTCCTGACCGGGCCGGGCGCGACATGAGCGGCGCTGTCGACTACCTCTCTGGGCACTCGGCGGTGACGAGCAAGGGCATTGGCGTCGTCGGGTTCTGCATGGGCGGCATGCTGTCGTTCCTGATTGCCGCCAATCGACCTGACAAGGTGCGGGCCCTGGTCCCCTTCTATGGCTTTCCATCCGGGGCGACGGAACCGGACTGGACGAAGCTGACGGCGCGGGTTTCCGGGCACATGGCGGAACACGATGACTTCTTCACCCCAGACGGCGCCCGAGCACTCGAAGCCAAGCTGCGGGGGCTCGGAAAGGACGTGACCCTGACGGTCCATCCAGGAACCGGCCATGCATTCATGGGTCCGCACAACGCGCTTGGGACACTGAACGCCGAGCTCGCGGAAAGAATTTGGCCGGAGGTCATCGCGTTCCTGCGATCTGCCTTGAGTTAACGGATAGGTCTACTCGACAATTGCATAGCGGACGCCCGTCGTTTCGACGGCCCACCGCAGCCGCCGATCGAATCGAACGCCACATCTGTATGTCAAATACTCGGCCCTGACCGCGCAGACCTCGGTCCGGACCACGCAGCCGCGAAGCGTGGCAACGCAGCTCGGAAACGCCAGTTGCACATGCACGAAGCTACCCGGCGGCAGGCGGCGCGTCGTTTGAAGTTGGGCGCCGGCTGCCGAGAGGTCGAGCAGACGCGCGTCGATGCCAGGGCGGATTCTCACCGCGACGACCCCGTGATCGGCAATCGTCTGACGGCGACGCTCCCGCCGCCGCTCCGACTCGAACCCGAGATCAAAGACTAAAGCGCCGCCCACTGCCGCCGTCCGACGTCGAACCGCATGATCGATGTCTTGCTCGTGTCGCCATAGACCCGGACGACGAACTGTTCGGTCTTGCCACGTATGTAGAAACTGCCCGATGTGGCGGTGCCTTTGGTTGTGAACGATGCCATTCTGGCCGCGCCACAGCGAATCGGGTCGTCTGAAAGGACCTCGCCTTCGGGCGACACCACGCCCGCGATGACGCCGAACGACACTCCGGCAAACGACGACAGGTCGGTCGGCCTGGCGATCTCGGTATCGACACCGTCCGCAATGTCGGATGACAGCACGCCGTTGCGGTTGCCGTCGATGAAGACGCTGAAGGTGACAGGATCGCCGGGTGGGCTGAAGCGCAGGGCAACATTTGCCCCGCGGGCCACTGCATCGGAACGCGCTCGCTGCAGCCGGCCGGCGAAGTAACGGGCGGCACCGGCGGTGCGATACCGCTCGACCGCTCGCGTGGTCGTCCCTATGGCGATGAGCGACATTGTGGCCATGACGCCAGCTGCGAGCATCAGCTCGACGAGCGAGAAGCCGGCAACCCCGATTCGGCGGCCGCCGCCCGGCCGCACCTGCGGCCGGGCAACGGGAGCGCCGTTCATTGCTGCGACCGGCCAGCGTCGGTCTTGCTGGCGACGGTGATCTGCGGTCGAAGCTTGAGAAAACTCTTCTCTCCGACCCCACGGACATTCATCAGCTCTTCGATCTTCTTGAATGGTCCGTTCTTCTGACGGTACTCAAGGATGCGCGCGGCGGTGGAGGCGCCAATACCAGGGAGCGTCTGCAGTTCTTCGAGCGTTGCGGTGTTGAGATTGACCATGACGGACGGCGTCTTGGCATCGCGGGCCGGCGCCGACTGCCCCTGTGCGTGCGCCTGAGGCACACCAGCCGCCAGCATTGCGATGACGAACAGCGAGAGAATCAATCGATCCATGCATCCTCCTTATCAGTTGGCGCGAAGCCACTGCGCACCATGCGCGACGCGCGAACGGTCCGCGCGACGACCCGGGACCGCACCCTCTCGCGTTGCAGGTGGGAGGTCAGCCCCGACGACAGTAGTCGCGGCCCGGGTCGAACCATTCCGAGAGCAAGCCATTGGCCGATGCGGGCGGTTCAGAGGAGCCGGTGGAACTACGTGATAAGACGGGCGTTAGGCGGGCGCTTGGGCGCGCGGCGGTGGCAGGCGGCAGTCGAGCGATGAAAAACGACGCCGCCGGTTACGGCGGACACGAGCGGGGCCACGCCAGGCTCGCGTAAGCCAGCGGCACTCGGGTTGCCCCGCTCACTATAATCACGCCATCGTGGTCTTCGCCCGACTCGCGATCGCCACTGTCCTGCTCGTCGTTCTCGTCATTCTCGTCTTGGCGGCGACACCGCACGGACAGACTGTCGACGATCCGGTCTTCGACCAGCTGTCGGCGCTGATTACCGCGAAAATGGCCGAGTATCACGTGCCCGGCGTCGCGATCGGCGTGCTGCGCAGGGCCGGCCGCAGGTGCGCGGCTTCGGCGTACGCAACGTCAACGATCCGCAGCCGGTGACGTTGAACACGGTGTTTCCGCTCGCCTCGATTTCGAAGACGGTCACCGCTACCGCATTGATGCGGCTGGTCGAGCAGGGCAAAGTCGATCTGCGCGCGCCGGTGCGGCGCTACCTGCCCGACTTCCGGGTCGCCGACGAGACGGTGAGCCGCGACGTGACGGTCTGGCACCTCGTCACACACACGGGCGGCTGGGAGGGGCAGCTGAGCGCGACCGACAAGGGTGACGAGACGCTGGCGCGGTTTGTCGCGAACCTGGCCACCAACATGCAGCTCGCGCCACCGGGCGCGGCCTGGAGCTATAACAACGCCGGCTTCGCCGTCGCCGGCCGCATCATCGAAGTCGTCACCGGGAAGACCTTCAGCGACGCTATTGACGATCTCGTGTTCGGTCCGCTCGGCCTCAAGCTCGCATTCACGCGCGTCGGCGATGTCGTGGCGCACTCCCCGGCGGTCGGTCATGTGGTCGGGCCGGATGGAACGCCGGTGATGCAGCGGACCTTTACGCTGGGCTCTTCGCCGCCGGCCGGCGGCGTGGCGATGTCGATCGACAATCTGCTCGAGTACGCGCGCTTTCACCTTGGCGAAGGCCTTGGAGCCAACGGCAGCCGCATGATGGCCCGTGCGACGCTCGACGCGATGCAGACGCCGCAGCTCAGAAAGCAGGGCTACGACGAGGACATCGGGCTGGCCTGGCACCTTCGGACGGTTGGCAATGTCAGGACGGTTGCCCACGGCGGGACGTTCAGCGGCCATATCCTCCTGCTGGAGCTGGTGCCAGATAGGCAGTTCGCCATGGCGATCTTGACCAATGCCGGCAGCGGATGGCGTCTGATTCAAGACGTCGAGCGCGAGGCGCTCCGCGCGTACCACGACGCGACCTTCTCGCCCAACCAAGCGATCGGTCAT
>Ga0111539_10012715_pt1 | contig 10544 bp, 8 predicted proteins | sample RhiMethybrSRZTD1_FD_79667 | JGI IMG/M metagenome (GOLD analysis project Ga0111539, IMG submission 79667) | Populus rhizosphere microbial communities from Tennessee, USA - Rhizosphere MetaG P. TD hybrid SRZTD1 (version 2) (version 2) | ecosystem: Host-associated > Plants > Roots > Rhizosphere >... | reverse complement strand
TCGGGTTTGTCTTTCAGGATCACTGTCTGCTGCCGCAGTGCACCGTGCTCGAGAACGTGCTGGTGCCGACGCTGGTCGCCAAGCAGGGTGACGGCGCAAGCGAGCTCGCGCGCACGCTGCTCGATCAGGTCGGGCTGTCGGGCCGGCTCGATCACCGGCCGGCGGAGCTGTCGGGCGGGGAGAAACAACGCGTCGCGATTGCGCGCGCGCTGATTCGACGGCCGAAGTTGGTCTTGTGCGACGAGCCGACCGGTAATCTCGATCAGAAGTCGGCTGTCAAGGTCGCCTCGCTGCTGCTCGATCTTCATCGTCGCCAACAGAACATCCTCATCGTGGTCACGCACAGCGAACGCCTCGCCGCTGAGTTCCCGGTTCGTTTCGAAATCGACAATGGCAGCGTGCGGAGGATGTAATGCCGCACGCTGGTTCCTGATTCCTTCTGCGTTAGAATGAATCTGCCTCGCAGGAGGCCGCCCGTCCGCGGGAAGGGACTATCCCACCTGTGCGTTCCAATTAGTCGCAACATGACTCTCTTCATGCCCGTGGGCGGACGCCGGGCGAACGAGGAGGAGTCGTGTCTCGCACACTGCCGTTTCGTCCCAATCTCGAACATCTGAAGAAGCAGGCCAAGGCGCTGCTGCGCGATCTGCAGGCAGGGCGACCTGACGCTCAACTCGCCGATGCGCAGCATCAGCTCGCGCGGGAGTACGGGTTCGCCAGTTGGCCCGCCCTTCATGCGCACGTCGAGGCCATCGCACGCGACTCGGCTGTGCACCCGTTAGCCGGCACGTGGAGCTGGCGCGCAGAGCCGTCGACGGAACAGAACGAGCCGTTCCGTCAGGTCACCCTTCGCGTCGACGTCAGCGTCGATGTCGTCACGATTCGTGACGTCATGATCGATGCGTCGGGACAGGAGCTGCGTAATGAAAACGTGCTTCACGTCGATGGCGAGGAGCACGCTCAGCCGCACGGCTACGGTGTCAGTGCACGTTGGGTTGGCACGCATGCACTCGAAGCCGTGGGCACGAAGGATGGGCGTGTCGAAGGCCGGGTGACATATCAGGTGGCGCCAGACGGCCGCACGCTGACGGTGTCGGCGAACGAGCGGACGGTTCAGCTCACGCGCGTGGCACGGCGGGTCTGAAGACCCGCCTCTACGTCGATCGACGGGAACGTCGTAGAGGCGGGTCTTTTAGACCCGCCGTTGGTAGACTCTCTCCTATGTTCGCCTGGCTCATGCGTCTGATCTGGTGGCTGCTGTCGTTCTTCCGGCGACGGAAGCTGGTCGACAGCTCGGCGCCGGGTCTGGCACCAGGAGGCGGTTATCATCGGCCGCGTGACCCGCATCCGCGGGATCCCCTGACCGGTGTCCGTCAGCCGGTCGCGCGCCGGCCTGGGGGCAACAGCGCCGCTGTCGCAGTCGAGGAGCCGGAGGAGGACGAGTCGTTGACACTCGTCGGGGCTGCTCGATGAACGCAGCCGGTGTCGATGTCGCGCCTCGCGTACGCGAGCGCGTCTACTACGGGTGGGTGGTGCTGGGCGTGGCGTGCGCCGCCATGATCGGCACGCTGCCCGGACGGACCCAGGGGCTCGGTCTCATCACCGAGCCCCTGCTTCGCGACTTGAACATCGGACGCGTCGCCTACGCGCAGATGAACCTCGTCGCGACGTTGATCGGCGGTCTGTTCTGTCTGGGCATCGGCCGCCTGATCGATCGTCTCGGCAGCCGCGTCGTCTTGACGACCACCGCGCTTGCACTCGGTCTCACGGTGCTGGCGATGAGTCAGGCGACCAGTGCCCCAGCCATGCTCGCGAGCATCACCCTCACGCGAGGGTTCGGGCAGAGCGCATTGTCCGTAATCAGTCTCGCGATGGTGGGGAAGTGGTTTCGGCGTCGGCTGACGCGCGCCATGGCCGTCTACTCGGTCGTCATGAGCATCGGCTTCATGATGGCGTTTCCGGTGGTTGGCTCGCTGGTGCAGAGCATCGGATGGCGGATGGCGTGGGCCATCATCGGGCTCGGCCTTGTCTTCGGCCTCGCGCCGCTGGCGTGGGTGCTCGATCGGTCGGCACCGGAAGCGATCGGAGCCGAAGTCGATGGCGGGGAGGGCGGCCCCGACGATGAGAACGACGACACACGAGCGAACACGACATTTGGAAATGCGCTGGGCACCGCAGCATTCTGGGTGTTTGCACTCGCGGCGTCGATGTATGGCCTGGTCGCGTCGGGCATCGGCCTGCTCAACGAATCGATCCTCGTCGAACGCGGCTTCACCGCGGATGTCTACTATCGCGCGCTGGCCGTGACGGCGATCACGGGTCTGGCCGGGAACTTCGTCGCCGGCGCGCTCGCCGCGCGTGTGTCGCTGCGGATGATCCTGATGGCGGCTCTCCTCGTTCTCGGCGCCGGTCTGATCGGACTTGCACACGTCTCGACCGAGGCACAGGTCATGGCTCAAGCCGTGACGATGGGCGTGGGTGGCGGGTTCGTGATGGTCGTGTTCTTCAGTTTCTGGGGACGTGCGTACGGACGCCTTGACCTCGGTCGCATTCAGGGCGCCGCGCAAGTCATGACGGTGCTCGCATCGGCGGTGGGGCCGCTGTTTCTTGCGACGTGGGCGGAGCGCACGGGCTCGTACGCTGCCGCGTTTTATCTACTCGCGGCGATGGTCGCGGTACTCGCTGTCGCCGCCGCGGTAGTGACGGTACCGCCAGGTGCACGAACCGCGTGAGTCATCACATCACGCCGGATGCGTTGCTCGCAAGAATCGCCAGGGGCACACCGCCGGCCATTCTCGACGTCCGCACCGGACGTGAGTTCGCGAACGGTCACGTCCCTGGCGCCACACATGTGCCGTTCTGGCAGGTGTCGAAACGGCTCGCCGCGATTCCCGCCTCGAAACACGACGAACTGATCGTGTACTGCGGGCATGGACCTCGTGCGCTGATCGCCGGACGCAGCCTGCGTAAGCACGGTTTCACGCGAGTCGTATACCTCGAAGGACATTTCTCGAAATGGCGCAGCGGAGGTTTCCGTGAGGAGCACGCATAGACGCGGTGGGCTCGCCGCGGGGTTGAGCGTGCTTGCGGTGTACGTCGCGGCCGCGCAGCAACCGCCCACGGCTCAGGCCAAACTCGCGCGAATCGAGCGGGTGGAGGCCTGGGTTGCTGCTGTTAATCGGCACGAGCTCGGGGAACTGGACGAACCGGCGCTCACCGTCAACGAGTGGGGCCTGGAGGAGCTGCGATTCCTCTGGTACGACGTGACCTCCTTGACCAGCCTCGTCCGCGAGCCGGATGTGCTGATCTTCTTCGCCCCGCAAGAACGTCCCGTCGGAGTGCAGCAGCCGAATGCTGTACAGCAGTCAGTCGCGTCATCGCGGCGGTACCCACAACTGACGTACACCGCGAAAGAGCTGGGGCGACTGCGCGCCATGGCGGAAAAGCTGGGTGGTCGAACCGACGGCCGGGAGAATGCGCTGCTCCGGCGGGGCGCAGTGCTGCATGCGGATCTCGCGATGCTTGCGCCACCGTCGCCGGTACGATCGTCGGGCAGAAGCGCTGGTCTGGATCGTTACATCATTCGGATGGATGACGGACGTCAGGTGGGAGCGGAGACCGGAGTCAGCCATTTCGAGATGGGCCGGCGACTCCTGGACCGTATTGGCACGCGTGACCTGGCGACCGGCAAGGTGGTCGGGCCCGAAGGCGATGACGTCGCTCGCGTGTGGTATCTCGCTGTCGAAACGTTCATGCAGTTGCGCGGCGACCTCGATCCTCGCAATTGCCAGCGCGCGCTCGAGCTCTTTCCCAAGGACGCGGAGACGCTGTTCTTCTGCGGCGCGCTGCACGAAGTCATGTCCGGCGATCGCCGGCAGGCGGCTCTTCGAAGCGCGAACATTCCGAGGGGCGTGACCATGCTCGCCGGTTCGCGCGCCGACGAGCTGTCAATGGCCGAACGCCTCTTTCGCCGCGCCTTGGAAGCGAAGCCCGATTACGACGAAGCGCGGATTCGCTACGCGAGGGTCCTGGGCCGACGAGGTCGTCACGCAGAAGCGGTCGCCGAGCTGCAGAAGGTCACATCGACGAACGAGCCGCTGCTCGAGTACTACACGGCGCTGTTTCTTGCGGGCGAGTTGGAGGCGGTCGGTAAAGAGGACCAGGCGCGGGAGGCGTACTGGCGCGCGGTCAAGCTGTTTCCGCTCGCGCAATCACCTCGGATCGCGCTCAGCCGGCTCGGCGGTACGCCTGCTGACCGGCAAGCCGCACGGAGCGCCGTCCTCGCACTGGCATCCGATCTCAACGTGGACGAGGATCGCGCTGATCCGTGGTGGACCTACGAATATGACCAGGGACGTCATCGGGTCCCGCTGCTCGCGCGTTTGTACGATGCGGTGCGCGACGAGAGGCCGAGATGAATCCCGCCCGTCGTCTCGCCGTCGCGCTCGCCGTGGCGGTATCTACCGCCTGCGTCGCCGAAGCCGTTGGCGGAGGCGGAAATCAGCAGGCGACGTTTTCGGCACGGCGCGAGTCCGTTCGCGTTGACGTGCTCGCGACCGACAGTGGGCAGATCCTGCGGGGACTCCAGGCGGCTGACTTCGAAGTTCGCGACAACGGCGTGCTGCAGAACGTCGATCTGGTCAGCTTTCAGCAGATTCCACTCAACGTCATTCTGGCGCTCGATACGAGCGGCAGCGTCATCGGCGATCGACTCGACGATCTGCGGCGCGCGTGCGCTGCGCTGCTCGGCCGCTTGACCGTCGAGGACAAAGTGGCGCTCCTGACGTTCAGTCATGTCGTCTCGGTGCGCCAGCGCCTGACGAGCGAGATTGCCCTGGTGCGCGGCGCGTTGGAGGACGCGCCTCCCGCGGGCGACACCGCACTCGTCGATGGGACATACACGGCGATGCTGCTCGAGCAGCCGGACGGCGCGCGCAATCTGCTGATCGTCTTCAGCGACGGACTCGATACCGCGAGCTGGCTCGCGCCGGAACGCGTGCTCGAATCGGCGCGACGAGCCGACGTCGTGGTGTATGCCGCGGCTTCGAGAGAAGCCGAGGAGTCGCCCTTCCTCGAGGACGTTACCAAGCTCACTGGAGGCGGCCTGGTGAAGTTGCAGTCGTCGAAAGATCTCTCCGCGACGTTCCTGCGGATTCTCGATGAATTCCGCAACCGCTACCTCTTGAGCTATTCGCCGAGCGGCGTTCCGACGAGCGGCTGGCACAAGCTTGACGTCCGGTTGAAGGGCCGCCGCGGCACGCTGAAGGCGCGCGCGGGCTATCAGGCGGGGGGCTGATCGGACGTGCTTCGACTTGCGTTCCAAGGCGTGACGTTTTACTGGCGTAGCCATGTTGCCGTCGTCATCGGTGTCGCCACGGCCGTCGCCGTGCTCGCCGGCGCGCTGCTCGTCGGTGATTCCGTTCGTGGCAGCCTGCGGGATCTCGTGCTGGGCCGTCTCGGAAAGACCGACGTCATCGTCGCCTCGTCCACGTTCTTTCGCGAACAACTCGCAGAGGACGTGCGATCGCAGCCGGAGTCTGGGCGGCAGCTGTCGGCGATTGCGCCGCTCGTCGTGGCGCAGGCGTTTGTGAGCGGACAGGAAAGCGGGCGCACCGCTGGCGACGTGCGTGTGTACGGCGTCGACGACCGGTTCTGGCGTTTCCACGCCGTCGGCGATGTTCGTGGTCCGGCGGATCGAGAGGGGTTCGTCAGCCCCGCGTTGGCTGAACGTCTGGGCGTGAAAGATGACGACGCGATTCTGGTCAGGGTGCAGCGGCCGACCGACGTGCCGCTCGAAACGCTGCACGGTCGTCGAGAGAATCTCGGGCGGACGATGCGGCTGACCGTGCGCCGCGTGCTTCCGCGCGCGTCGCTCGGCGAGTTCGCACTCGAGGCGCGGCAGGGCGACGTTCACGCCGTGTTCGTTCCGCTCGCGCGGATGCAGCAGGATCTCGACGTCGAAGGGCGCGTCAACGCGCTGCTCGTGGCGACGGCAAGCGGCGGCTCGACATCAGCGGTGGAGCAGATGGTGCGGCGCGCCAGTCAGCTCGAGGACGTCGGCCTGTCGGTCAAGGCGCTCGACGCGCAAGGCGCGCTCACCGTGGGCTCGAGTGCGGGCGTTCTGGACGATGCCCATGCCGCGATCGTGACGAAGGCGGTCGCCGAGGCCGGCGGCACCGGTCAGCCGCTGTTCACCTACCTCGCCAACACGATGCGCGTCGGCAATCGCGAGGTGCCGTACTCGCTGGTGACGGCGGTTGAGAAATGGGGTCGGGAGTCATTTTACGAATTTCGAAAAATGACTCCCGACCCCATTTTTCTCACCGACTGGGCGGCCACCGATCTCCAGGCGCGTGTCGGTGATGCGCTGACGATGGACTACTACGCCTGGGAAGAGCCCGGCCAACTCGTCACGCGCAGTGCCACGTTCCAGGTTGCCGCGATCGTTCCGCTGGCAGCTGGCGATCGCGACATGGCTCCGACGTTCCCAGGTATCAGCGACGCGCCGACGCTTGATGACTGGGATCCGCCATTCCCGGTCGACCTCAAGCGAATCCGGAAGATCGACGAGGAATTCTGGGAGAAGCATCGAACGACGCCGAAAGCGTTCGTGCCGCTCGAGGTCGGACAGCGCTTGTGGCGCACGCGATACGGTGGAATGACGTCGATTCGCGTCACGCCGACGTCAGCGCCGCCGCTCGAGCGCGATCGCGCCGATCTCGCGGCTCGTCTGCGCGCAGCGGCCGATCCGCTGGCGCTGGGCCTGACCGTGCGCGGCGTTCGTGATGAAAGCCTGAACGCATCGCAGGGGGCAACCGACTTCGGCGAATACTTCGTCTATTTCAGCTTCTTCCTGGTGATCTCGGCGCTCGTGCTGGCGGCGCTGTTCTTCAAGCTCGGCATCGAGCAGCGAGTGCGTGAGGTCGGTTTGCTGCGCGCGGTCGGGTTCGGCCCACGCGACGTGCGGCGATTGTTTCTGGTCGAAGGCGTCGCGCTCGCGTTGGTCGGCAGCGTGCTCGGCGTGCTCGGCGCGATCGGCTATGCCGCCGCGGTGATGTACGGCCTTCGCACCTGGTGGGTCGGCGCTGTCGGAACGACGGGCCTGGTCCTGCATGTGAGCGCTGTCTCGCTCGCAGGTGGCGCCGTTGGTGGCGTTGTGAGCGCGGCTGTCTGCATCTGGTGGACGCTGCGCTCGCTGACACGTGTGTCCGAGCGCAGCCTGCTCGCCGGTCAGCTCGATCCGGCGCCCGATCCACAGCGGCTGACGCGCGGACGAGGCCGTCTGCTCGTGTCGGCTGTCGTGCTCGCACTTCTCGGCGTGGGCCTGTTGAGCGCGAGCGCCGCGGGTTGGGCCGATGCCGCTGGGGCATTCTTTGGTGCCGGAACGGCGCTGCTCGTCGCTGCGTTGTGTGTTTACGCCTTCGTCCTGCGACGTCGTTTTCGCAGCGCCCTCGACGGCCGAGGATGGCAGCCGGTGTCGCGCCTCGGATGGCGCAGCGCCGGCTATCGGCCCGGGCGAAGCGTGCTGTCGATGGCGGTGATCGCGTCGGCGACGTTCATTCTCATATCGGTCGACGCGTTCCGCCGCGGTGACACGCTGCGTGACGTCGGTCCGCAGTCCGGTGTGGGCGGGTACGCCCTGCTCGTCGAAACGGTGCTGCCAATCGTGCAGGATCCGAACTCGGCAAGCGGACGAGACGCGCTGAGTCTGTTCGACCTGGGCGATTCGGTCACGTTCGAGCCGTTTCGCTTGCTGCCTGGAGACGATGCGAGTTGTTTGAATCTGTATCAACCCAAGAACCCGAGGATTCTGGCGCCGACCGATGCCTTCCTGGCAAAGGGGCGGTTCGCGTTTCAGTCGTCGCTGGCCTCATCCGACGCCGAGCGTGCCAATCCGTGGCTCCTGCTCGCGCGACGCGATCCCGAAGGAGCCGTTCCGGTCATCGCCGACGCGAATTCGATGACCTACGTGCTGCACAAAAAACTCGGCGACGAGATCACGATCAGGCGAGGCGATCGCGACATCAGACTCCGTCTCGTGGCCGCGCTGCGCGACAGCATCTTCCAGGGCGAGCTGCTGATGTCACAGGCGAACTTCGTCGAGTTGTTCCCGGCGCAGGAAGGTTATCGGGTGCTCCTGGTCGACGCCCCGCACGAGCGATCGGCGGACGTCGGCGCGCGGCTCGAGGATGCGCTCGCGGATCTCGGCGCCGACGCCACGAGCACCACGGAGCGGCTGTCGCAGTTCCATCAGGTCGAGAACACCTATCTTTCGACATTCCAGACGCTCGGCGGTCTCGGGCTCCTGCTCGGCACGATCGGTCTGGCCGCCGTGCTCGTCCGCAACGTACTGGAACGGCGGCGCGAGCTGGCGCTGCTCGGTGCGGTGGGGTATCGCCGCCAGCATGTGATGGTGATGGTGCTCGCCGAGAATGCCGTGCTCGTCGGCGGCGGGCTGCTGGCCGGCGCCATCTGCGCCGGCATCGCGATCATGCCGGCGGTCGCCGAACGCGGCGGGCGGCTGCCGCTGACGAGCGGGGGTGCCCTCCTGCTCTTCGCCGTGTTCGTGACCGGTTTGTTATCCTCGCTCGTCGCGATGAAAGCGGCGACGTCGACGCCGCTCGTCACGGCCCTTCATTCCGATTAGTGGAATCTATGAAGCACTTATTCGTGATTGCTGCACTTGTCTTGCTGGCTGTTGGCCAACCGGCCGCTGAGCACTGGCCGCAATGGCGCGGGCCGTTGCTGAACGGCATCAGCGCCGAGAAGAACCTGCCCGTCAAGTGGTCGGCCACGGACAACGTCGCCTGGAAGTTGGCGATGCCTGCCTGGTCCGGCTCAACGCCGATCATCTGGGGCGACCATCTCTTCCTCAATGTGAGCGATGGCAAGGAGATGTCGTTGTGGGCCATCGATCGCGCCAACGGGGCGGTGCGGTGGAAACGGCCGCTCGGTGGCGGGGACCGCCGCATGATGAAGCAGAACATGTCATCGCCCTCGCCGGTCACTGACGGCAAGCTCGTATGGGTGATGACGGGCGCCGGCGTCCTGAAGTCGTTCGACTTCGCCGGCAAGGAGCTGTGGACGCGCGACATCCAGCGCGACTACGGCCGATTCGGGTTGCAGTGGGGCTACGCGTCTTCGCCGCTCCTGTTCGAGGACGCGCTCTACGTGCAGGTCTTGCACGGGATGCACACGGACGATCCCTCGTACCTGTTGCGGATCGACAAGACGAGCGGCAAGACGGTCTGGCGGACAGAGCGTCCAACCCGCGCGCGATTCGAGTCGCCGGACGCGTACACGACGCCAGCGCTGCTGCGCTACGGCACGACCACCGAGATCGTCGTCACCGGTGGCGACGTCGTCACCGGGCACGAGCCCGCCTCGGGCAAGGAGCTCTGGCGCGCGGACGGATTGAACCCGCGAAACGACGGCAGCTACCGCATTGTCGCGTCGCCGATCGTGCACGGCGATCTGATCTTTGCGCCGTCGCGAGAGCGGCCGCTGCTCGCGCTCAAGCCCGGTGGCCGTGGCGACGTCACGAGCTCACACGTGCTCTGGTCGTTCAACAACGGACCCGACGTGCCGACGCCGGTCACCGACGGCACCTATCTCTACTCGATCAACGATCGCGGCATCATGTTCGCGCTCGAGGCCAAGACAGGGAAAACCGTCTACGGTCCGCAGCGGCTTCGGAGTGCGACCTACAGCGGCTCGGCCGTGCTGGCCGATGGCAAGATCTACATCACCGATGAGGACGGCGTGACGAGCGTGATCCAGAGCGGACCGAAGTTCTCACTGCTCGCCGAAAACGATTTAGGCGACTACACGCTCAGCTCCCCAGCGATCTCCGAGGGCCAGATCTTCGTACGAACGGCCTCCGCTCTTTACGCCATCGGCCAACGCAGGAAATAGGGCGGTCGCTTCGCGACCGTGGGGCCGGCCGCTCCGCGGCCGGTAGGGCCGCTTCTACGAAGCGGTAGGGCAGTGTAGGCCGGGCCTGTTCTTGAGGCCCGGCGAGAAGACGTTGCGAATCGCCCGTTCGTTTGTCGAAGAATCTTATGTTGAAGAAGATCCGCAGAGTCATTCTCGTCCTGCTCGCGACGCTCGTTGGCGGTGGAGCACTCCTGCATTTCTTCTTCGGCATGCAGATCGTGCTCGATGGCGGCGGCGCACCACACGTTCGGTTCGTCGAATCAGCGTCCGAGCAGGCGGCCCGCATCGAGCAGCATCGAGCCTCCCAGCGCGCGCAAGTGCCGGCAGCTACGCAGGCGGCACCTGCGGCGCAGGGAGCGCCTTCGGCGCAGGAATCAGGAGTCAGGAATCAGGAATCAGAGGGAAGCGAAGTCACCGCGGCACCAGACGCCTCGGCGCCAAGCGAATCAACAAACACGAACACGCTCCGTCTGTGGTGGACCGATTTCCGTGGACCACGTCGCGACGGTGTCTACGCGGGCCCCGTGAATACGAAGTGGCCCACCGGCGGGCTGAGGCCGATGTGGAAGCAGCCGATTGGCGGCGGCTATGCGTCGTTCGTCATCGTT
>Ga0111539_10012714_pt1 | contig 10545 bp, 8 predicted proteins | sample RhiMethybrSRZTD1_FD_79667 | JGI IMG/M metagenome (GOLD analysis project Ga0111539, IMG submission 79667) | Populus rhizosphere microbial communities from Tennessee, USA - Rhizosphere MetaG P. TD hybrid SRZTD1 (version 2) (version 2) | ecosystem: Host-associated > Plants > Roots > Rhizosphere >... | reverse complement strand
GTCGTCGATGAGAGCGGCAAGTCCGTCCCAAAAGGCGGCGGCGGCTATCTGGTGCTGACCAAACCCTGGCCGGCGATGATGCGGACGATTTACGGCGATCCGGACCGGTTCGTGCAAACCTATTGGAGCCGTTTCCCGGGAAAGTATTTTGCCGGCGACGGCTGCAAGCGCGATAAAGACGGTTACTATTGGCTGCTCGGCCGGGTCGACGACGTGATGAACGTCGCCGGTCATCGCATCAGCACGATGGAAGTGGAAAGCGCGCTGGTCGATCATCAAAAAGTGGCCGAAGCCGCGGTCATCGGCAAGGAGCACGAAATCAAAGGCCAGGCGATCTGCGCTTTCGTCTCGATCAAGTCCGGCGTCGACGGCAGCAGTTCCCTGATCGACGAGCTCAAAGCGCACGTGGCGAAAAAAATCGGTCCGATCGCCCGGCCCGACGAGATTCTTTTCGCGGCGGAGTTGCCGAAGACGCGCAGCGGCAAAATCATGCGCCGCTTGCTGCGCGATATCGCCGACGGCCGCACGCTGGGCGATACGACAACGCTGGCCGATCCGGCGGTGGTGGCCAAGCTCAAAGAGCAATATGAAGAATGACCCGCATAGGCATCAGGCAACAGTTTAAGCGAGGAAGGATCCAAATTGTGATTCGGTTTAGGCTCTCACTGACAATCTTGTTTTTACTTCTGGCTCAGATAGGTGCGGCGCAGACGCGGGAGAAAATCCGCGTCGCGTTGGGATCGATATCGGTCAATACCAGCGTGATTCCGATCGGACATCAGTTTGGAATTTTCGCCAAGTACGGGGTCGATCTCGAACCGATTTACATGGGCGGCGGGATGAACTCGCTGGCGGCGGTAACTTCCAATTCCGTGCAATTTCTTTCCGCCGGGTCAACGGCGACGATCAGCGCGCGGCTCGGCGGGATGGATATTACGATGCTTACCGTGCAGTCGAGCAAGCTCGAGTACAGCATTATGACGTCTCCCGATATCAAAACTCCGCAAGACTTGAAGGGAAAAATTGTAACCGGGACGCGGCCCGGTGCGTCGGCCGACAGCGCATTGCGTTTAATTTTGCGCAAATGGGGATTGGAACCGGGCAAGGATGTTATCTTCATTTCCGTCGGAGAGAGCCAGCAGGGGCGCATGAACGCGCTACAGCGCGGCTCGGTCGTCGCGACCGCTCTGACGCCGCCGTTCAGCGGAATCGCGAAGCAATTAGGCTTTCGCGAGCTGATCGACCTGCGGAAATCCGATATCGAGTACGCTGGCTCGTCGATAGCAGGGATGGCGGGATATATCAAAAGTCACTCGTTGCTGGTCGAGAACTTTCTCAAGGGCTATATCGAGTCGCTCCATTTCTTTCGCACCCAAAAGGAAAAAACGATCGCGGGCATCATGAAGTTCATGAAGATGAACGATCGGGCGCGGGCCGAAGAAGGATATGATTATTACATCGACCTTATGCCGGTGATGCCCTACGCCAGCGTCGCCGGCGTTAAGACGGTCTTGCAGTTTTTGGCCGCTGGCCAGCCCAAGGCCGCGACGGCGAATCCTGAAGAGTTCTACGATCACAGTTATCTCAAAAAAATCGAAGATAGCGGCTTTGCAAAAGCATTTAGGCGCTAGGCGACAGGCAATCAACTGGCATCAGGCGCGCATCAGGCACGAGTCCGAACTCGGAGAAGATAAAATGAAAAGAGGTTTCTTGCGCGCAATTTTTCTGACCGTGCTGTTCATTGGGCTTGCGGCGTCAGCTTGCAGGGTCGCGGCTCAGGATAAGTCGCTTAAGAAAATTATCTGGGGGCAGACCTCGATTTCCTCATCCCAGTGGATACCGTGGATCGCCAAAGACGCAAAGATCTATGAGAAGTACGGATTGGATGTCGATATCGTATATTTGCGCGGCGGCTCGGGGGATACGTCGAAGGCGATCATTGCGGGAAGTATCTTTGCGGCGCCCGTGACAACGGCCACGGTGATGACCGCGAACCTCAGCGGTGCGGACCTGACCACTATTGCCCACACGGTCAAGGCGGTCCAGAGCAGAGTTATCGCGAGACCCGAGCTGAAGCGACCGGAGGACATCAAAGGCAAGAGATTAGCTAGCACGGGCCTGGGTTCGCTGGGTGATTTTCTTCATCGCGTGGTGATGAAAAGGTACGGTGTCAATCCGGAACGCGATGTGACTTGGCTGACAATTGGAGCGCCGCCCGACCGGGTCCAAGCTCTCGAGGCGAAACTCGTCGATGCGGCGGATCTTTCCTATCCATTTGACGCGCAAGCCCAGAAGAAAGGTTACCGGATGCTCTGGGACGCGCGGGTCGAAGTGCCGTATCCTTCCATGTCGGTGGTGACGCGCAAAAGGACCGTTCAAGAAGATCGCGACACCGTGATGCGGATGATGCGCGCTCATGTCGAGGGTATCCACTTTCTCAAGACTCAAAAAGAAGCGAGTCAAAAAATTCTCGCAAAATATCTCAAGAATAACGACAAGGAGCTTTTGGAAGGATCTTACGAAATTTACAAGGACGATTTCATCGCCACGCCCTATCCGATTACCCAGGGCCTGGAAACGACTTATGAGTACGTCGCACAGCGGCGTCAGGAAATTTACAGTCATAAAGCGGAAGAGTTCACCGACCCCAGTTTTATCGCCGAGCTCGATAAGAGCGGATTTATCAAAAAGCTATACGGGCAAAAATAGGCCGGCGGCAGGTGATTGCGCCATTCGGAGGAGCGAAATCATGGCCAAAACATTCGTGGGGAAAATATTATCTGTGACGCTCATAGCCAGCCTGATCGGGTTGCCGTTATTCGCCCAGGCGCAGGACAAGCCGTCGAAAAAGATCAGCTGGGGAGTCACGTCCCTGTCCGCATCCAATTGGATTCCTTGGATCGCTAAAGACGCGAAGATTTACGAGAAAAACGGGCTCGACGTCGAGTTGGTCTTGGTCAAGGGTTCCGGCCAAACATCGACCGCAATTCTAGGAGGAAGTCTGTTTGCCGCGCCGGTTGCGGTGCCGCAAGTGATGCTCGCCCTTCTCGCCGGCGCAGATCTGGTCAATATCGCTCACACCGTGCCCGGTGTTCAGAGCAAACTGCTCGTCAAGCAGGAGATCAAACGGCCGGAAGATATCAAAGGAAAAAGAATCGCGACTTCAAGCCTCGGATCGCTCGGCGATTTTCTCTTTAAGTATATCATTCGGAAAAACGGTATGGACCCGATACGGGACGTAGTTTGGCTCTCGATAGGAACGCCGCCGGAGCGACTGCAGGCGTTAGCGTCGGGGCGAGTGGATGCTGCGGACCTGTCCTATCCCACCGATGTTCAGGCGCAGCGATTGGGTTACCGGGTTTTGTGGGATGCCAGAAAAGAAGTGGTCTATCCTTCCATGTCGGTGGTGACCCGGCGTAAGACCGTCCAAGAAGATCGCGATACGGTGATGCGCATGCTCAAGTCTCACGTCGAAGGCATCGCCTATCTCAAAACGCACAAAGACTTCAGTCTGAAAGTACTCAGCAAGTATCTCCGAACCAACGATCAGGAACTCTTGGAAGGTTCGTACGAAATTTACAAACAGGATTTCATTTCGGTGCCGTATCCGATCATGAAGGGACTCGAGGCCACTTACGATTATGTCGCTCAGACGAGACCGGAGGTTCGCAATAAAAAGCCCGAAGAATTTATGGACCCGAGCTTAATTGCCGAGTTGGACAAGAGCGGATTTATCAAGCAATTGTACGAGCAGAAATAGCCGACGGGTACTAACAATAGGCGCGAGGCATGAGGAGAAAATCAACATGAGGCCGATCGTGCGCAAATTGTTTTACACTATTGTCTCGTTGTTCTTGTCTTTCAATGCATCAGTTCTTGCCCAAGAAAAGCCTCTCAAAAAGATCAATTGGGGCGTGACTTCGCTCTCGGGCGGAAATTGGATTCCGTGGATCGCTAAGGAAGCCAAGATTTACGAAAAACATGGGCTCGACGTCGAGCTGGTTCTTTTGCGCGGCTCAGGTCAAACTTCAGCGGCGCTTCTGGGCGGTAGTATTTTTGCTTCGCCGGTGGCGCTGCCGACGATGATGATGGCGGACCTGAGCGGCGCCGATCTTATCAACGTGGCGCACACCGTGCCCGGCGTGCAAACCAAGATGCTGGTGAAGCCAGAGATCAAGAGAGCGGAAGATCTCCGCGGCAAGCGGATCGCGACATCGAGCCTGGGATCCCTGGGGGATTTTCTGTTCAAATATATCTTGCGCAAAAACGGCGTGGACCCTAACCGGGAAATCACTTGGCTTTCCATCGGCACTCCTCCGGAACGCTTGCAAGCTTTGTTTTCCGGCAATGTGGATGCCACCGAAGCTTCCTATCCGTACGATTTGCAAGGCGAACGCAAAGGCTTTCGCGTTCTGTTCGACGCTAGGAAGGAAGTGATCTACCCGTCGATGTCCATAGTGACGCGGAGAAAAAACATCGTCGAAGACCGCGACACGGTGATGCGTATGGTCAAAGCGCACGTGGAAGGCATCGCTTACTTCAAAAACAATAAGGAGTTCAGTATCAAAGTGCTGAGCAAGCAATTGAAGATCAATGACCGGGAAACCTTGGAAAACTCTTACGAGACCTACAAGCAGGATTTCATCTCCGTGCCGTATCCGATCACGAAAGGCCTAGAGGCGACTTACGACTACGTCGCACAAACCAGACCCGAAATCCGCAATCGTAAACCCGAAGAGTTCGTCGACTCGAGTTTTATCGCAGAGTTGGACAAGAGCGGGTTTATCAAGAAGCTCTACGAATCGAAATGAATAATGGAAAATTGACAATTGATAATTTGATGATTCTGCATCGGACACAGCGATGTATTTTGCTCGCATTTATCGCTTTGCTTCTGCTGCCGGCAGTGAATCGCGCCCAGGATCGGCCGCTGAAGAAAATTAACTGGGGGATGACTGCGCTGTCGGCGGCCATGTGGATTCCTTGGATCGCCAAGGATGCGAAGATTTACGAGAAAAACGGGCTCGATGTCGAAATTGTTTTGCTGCGCGGATCGGGCCAGAGTTCGCAGGCGCTGCTCGGCGGCAGTCTCTTCGCGGCGCCGGTGGCGCTGCCGCAAGTTATGCTCGCGGATCTGAACGGCGCAGACTTGGTCAATGTCGCCCATACGATAGCGATGGCGAGCAGCAAATTGCTGGTAAAGCCGGAGATCAAGAAACCGGAGGATTTGCGCGGCAAGAAGATTGCGACTTCGAGCATCGGCTCGCTCGGCGATTTTCTGTTCCGCTACGCGCTGCGCAAATACGGCGTCAATCCGGACCGCGAGATTACCTGGCTGTCCATCGGCACCAATGCCGAGCGACTCCAGGCATTGCTCACCGGCGCCATCGACGGCGCCGACGTTACCTATCCGGCCGACGTGCAGGCGGAGCGCAAGGGCTACCGTGTGCTGATCGACGCCAGAAAAGAAATCACCTTTCCGACCACGTCGGTCGTCACTCGGCGCAAAACCATTCGTGAGGATCGCGATACCGTGATGCGGTTCGTGCGTTCCCACGTCGAGGGCATCGCGTTTCACAAACAAAATAAAGAGTTCGCGTTGAAAGTCCTGACCAAGTACGTAAGAACGACCGACCCGGAATTTTTGGAAGGCTCCTACAATATTTTCAAGCAGGATTTTATCGCCGCTCCCTATCCGATCACCAAAGGACTGGAACCGACCTACGATTATGTCGCGCAAACCCGGCCGGACATCCGCGCGCATAAGCCCGAAGAGTTTGTCGATGCGAGCTTCATCGCCGAGCTGGAGAAGAGCGGTTTTATCAAGAAGCTTTATGAGCAGAAATAGGCGTGGGCGCTATGCCGACGAGGTAAACAATTACCGCCGCTCACGCCTGTCGTTACAGCTACGGATTTTTCTCCGCGAAGATTTTATTCTTTGCGGCGTCGGCAATTAACCGCTCCGCGTCTTCCTGGAGTAAAAATCTTTCTTCCACCAATGCGCGGGCGGCGTGGCTGATGCGCTCTACATAGTCGGCTTGATCTTTGTAGCGCTCTTCGATGGACAAGCGCGGGTCGCCGGTCTGCTCTCGTTCCTCTTTGGTTTTCGCAAAGGGGATATACTGGCCGTTCAGATAACAAAGTTCGTCTTCGATAAATCCTTTCGCGCGCAGGTTCCATCCGGCATGGGTCGCAAGCGGCACTTGTAGAGCGACCGCGCGGACACCGGCGATCTCGTTGCCGTCTTTGTCGACTTTGGGAACAAGCAGCGGATATTCCTTGCCTTTGACATGGTTAGCGGGCTGAATGGTGCCATCATTGATCGACAGATCGTTGGGTCGGCCGAGATAGCGCACTCCCGGGACATTGGGAAAGCCTTGGACGGTCTGCTGCGGCGATATCAGGGTTCCGTCGGAAATTCGTGGATAGCGCGTGGGCGGCGGCGGAACGTCTTTGCTGACCCATGCGTGCAAGGCAACGATCAAGGCGCGCTGGGTTTCCATGTAAGAAAGCGGATTGGTCAGTTGCTGACACATGCCGCGATCGGGTTTGTCCGTCGGACCGTGCTGCGTGCTTGAAAAATAATAGAGCCGTACGTTGTCCGGGATCGGCACGTCCTTTTTTGCGAGCGGATCGCCGACGACCAGCGAGTTTCGCCCTTGCCAAGATTCCGTGCCGGAATCCCAATGCATAATTTTAGGACAAGCTTTCTGTTGCCGACAGCGCATCAGCCAGCCGTCGGTTTTCTTGCTGATCGGATCGGTCAGAGTTTCATAGGTAAATGGGAACTCATCTCCGGGAATGAAATGACCTTCCAATCCGGTTGAAAAGCGGCCGGGCATAGCGAACTCATAATTGGTAAACGTCCGGCGTGACGCCGAGATGTGCGGAATCGCGCCGTCGAAGACGATCCTGCCGGCTTCGTCCTGATTGAAACCTTGATAGATAAGATCCTTGAGGAAACGCCCGCTCTGGGATGAGCCGAAACCGATGACCCAACGGGGCGTTTTCATTTCTTTGTCGATCAAAGGATTGGCGTCGCCCGCGTTGTAGCGCAGAAAAGAAATCAGATCGCGCGTGGCGGCAAAGCCCAAGCCCATGACTATCGGATCACGCGCTTCGTAGGTCAATTCGTAAATGAAATTCGGCGAAAAGCCGGCCGCCAGGCAAATATCGGCGTTGCTTGCGGTCTTGGTCTTGCCGTCCGGACAACGCGCGAACGACCACTCATCGGCGGAGACGAGCTCGCGCTGCGCGTGAGTTCCAGCGCGGCGGTAAAGTCGCGCTTTAGACATGCTTTCTTCTACGGCCGGATAGGGTTTCACGTCCAGCGATTCCCGGTCGAAACTGAGCGGCACCGAAAAGCTTGGTTTCTGAAAAACAAACTCGGTGGTAATCGTGCGTTTGATCGGGGTGCCATCCGGATTCTTCGCCACCGGAAAGCTTGTCGTGAGACGACCTCCAACAGGAAGAACGTCGCCCTGCCAACCGCTCCACACCAGGGTGTAGCCTTGACGCATCATGAAACCGTCGCCGGCGTGCGCGAGGGTTGTCGGATTATTGCTGCGCTCAGCGCCGAAGTTGACGCGCAAGGCTTGATTGCCGCGATTCACGACGTCGTAGAAAATTGTTTGATTGCCGCGTTGCATGTCGATTGGTTTGAGGATCAACATGTCCATGGAGTATTCGACTCGACCTCGGTTGTTGAGTGGCGCGTTTTTTAGACTGATGATGTTCTTGTTGTGGTGTTTTTTGGGATCGACTTCGCCGTAGGCTTTACCGATGAGTTTCTCGTAGGCGCCGGTGACGGCGAATTCATGTCCGGCAGCGAACGGCTCGCGTTTGTCGATAACGATCTTGGTAATCTCGGCGAAGGAGGGCATAGGGAGTAGGACGACTACGACCAAGAAGACGAATAGCATACAACCTCCAATTCGTGTTTCCGGTTACGGTTACGGTACACGGCGCCTCTTTGCTTCCGCGATCATTCGCTCGGCGTCTTCCGCCAATAGATAGCGTTGCTCGACGAGCACTCGCGCGGCGCGGCTGAATTGCTGAGCGTAGTCGTCGCGGTTTTTGTAGCGTTCTTGGATGGATGGCCGTGGATCGCGGGTGCGTCGCCGTTGCGCCTTTGTTTTTGCAAAAGGGATAAAGGACCCAAGCAAACCCGCCAATTCGCCTTCGGCCAGGCCGCGCGGCCGGAGGTTCCACCCGGTAAACGTGCCGACCGGCACGCGGACAGCCGGCAGGCGAATGCCGGCGACGTCGTTCCCGTCCTCATCAACCTTCGGCACGAGAATGTGATACTCGCCTTTGTTGGCTGGTTGCGGCGGATGGATCTTCATTTTGCCCCGGCGAATGTGCGGGCCATAGTCGAGAAAAAGCTGACGGTTGTGCAGCGCCGCGAAGCGCACGTCAGAAATTTTAGGAAAATTGTTGCGTTTCGGCGAGACGAGCGTGCGATCCCGTGCGGTCGGGTAGCGGCTCGGCGGCGGTGAAATGCCCTTAGCCCCCCAAAGATCCATCGCAACCATCAACGCCCGCAGCACATCGCCCGCCGGCAACGGATTAATTCGGTGCTGGGTGCCGTCCTTCACTGGCTCCGAGCCGAAGGGGCTGTTGTGCTGTGCGCTGGCGATCACGTAGATGCGCACGTTGTTTGGAATGCGCAGATCGTTTCCTTTGCCGTCGGTGTGCGCGAGACAACCACGCTTCTGCCAGTACTCCGTCGAAGTTTGCGTGTGGAAAACCAGCGGATCGGTTCTCGGCCGTTTAAGAACTCCATCGCGCCGGCCCGTCTGAGCATCTTTGATGACGTTGTAAGCGTGCGGGAAAAGCTCGGGATCGAGTTGATTGGTGTGCTGCTGCGAAGAGGTAACCGGGCGGGCGAACTCGTAGTTCAAATACAGGCGGCCGCCGCCCGCGACATGGGGCGCGATGGCGTCGAAAACTTTTCGGTGCGATTCGTCCTCGTTGAAGCCGTGATAGACGAAGTCTCGAAGGTAACGCCCACTCTGCGAGCGTCCCCAAGCGTAGGCGTGATCGATGCCGGTCGACTTCTTGCTCGACGCTAAAGGATTCGGTTTGGCGGCGGCATCTTTCGATTCGTAGCGTAGGAAAGAAATTAGATCGCGCGTGACGGCGAAGCCCAGGCCCAGCACAAGAGGATTTTTCGCCGGGTAGATGAATTCATAGATGTGGCCGGGTTTGAATCCCCCGTGCAGGTAAAGATCTTTAGAGCTCGGCTTGATGGTTTCTTTACCGGTGCTTGGGTCTTTTGACGAAGCGGCGAATTCCCAGTCTGTCTCCGGCACGGGGATTCTTTTGCCGTAGGATTTCTCACGCACGGTGAGCGTTGCTTGTGATTTGTCGCGTGAAGCGGCTTCATAGCTTTTCACCCGCTCGTCGGCGCTGAGCGGCTGTGATTTAACATTTTTTTCATCGACCACGATTTCAGTGCGGACTTTGCTCACGATCGGTTCGCCACGGTTCGTCGCGACCGGAACGTCGAGCACGAGCCAGTTCTTGATCGGCATTAGATCGCCTTGCCAGCCGCACCAGACGATCGTGTAACCCTGGCGCATAAGAAAGCCGTTACCGGCATCGGCAATAGTGCTCGGATCGTTCGCCGCCGGCGCATCGTTGAGAAAGCTAAGCAGACGTTTGCTGCCGCGGTTGGGCGCATCTAAGAAAATCTTGCCGTTGCCGCGCGCCATGTCCGCTGGTTTCAAAATAAAAAAGTCACTGCGGTACTCGACTCGTCCGCGACGATTGCGCGGCGCCCTGTCGAGATTGACGATGATTCTATTTAGCCGGTTTCTCGGATCGACCTCGCCGTAAACTTTGCCGACGAGTTTTTCGTAGGCTCCGGTGACGGGGAATTCATGACTGTTGGCGAAGGGTTCTCTTTTTTGAACAACGAGGCGAGTGAGCATGGATACTGGTGTTCCTCTTGAATCGTTAGTTTTGTGTCTTTCCAGTTGAGTGATATTTCTTGCTTTGGTCCAAGTCAACAGGCGTCCTCAATGGGGTAGTCCAGTTCGAGATTATCCCTCCCTTTGGAAAAGGGAGATAAGGAGGGATTTTCTTGCTCGCCCATTAAGGTGTCTGTTCGTTGCGACAGATCAACGTAACCGCTTCTTCTTCCTTGTGCTGCTCTGAAAAATTTCTTCTACAACCGCGTCCGTTTGCATCAGAACCTGCCGATCGTCGAAGCGCAGAACTTTAAAACCGAGCCGTTCTAAGTATTCGTTGCGCTGTTTGTCATGCTTGGCTTGGATGCCATCCAAATGGTGGGAACCATCCACTTCGACGACCAACTGTACTAAGGGAGCGTAGAAATCGACAATATAGTTCCCGATCGGTTTCTGTCGATAAAACTGTATTCCTGATACCTGCTTACGGCGCAAGCGGTTCCATAGACGTTGTTCGGCATCCGTAAGATTATTGCGTAGCGAGCGTGCTCGCGCTTTCAAGTGTGGTTTGTACAGAAGCATCGAAGAAAATCCCCCTCGTTCCCCCTTTATTCAAAGGGGATAACGGAAG
>Ga0111539_10012709_pt1 | contig 10545 bp, 6 predicted proteins | sample RhiMethybrSRZTD1_FD_79667 | JGI IMG/M metagenome (GOLD analysis project Ga0111539, IMG submission 79667) | Populus rhizosphere microbial communities from Tennessee, USA - Rhizosphere MetaG P. TD hybrid SRZTD1 (version 2) (version 2) | ecosystem: Host-associated > Plants > Roots > Rhizosphere >... | reverse complement strand
GACCAGCCGGTGATCGACTTCTATCACCGCGTCGCGCGCGAGCTGGGCAAGCGCAAGATGCTGGTCGACTTCCACGGCGGCCAGCGCCCCGCGCTGATGACGCGCACCTGGCCGAACATCATCTCGACAGAAGGGGTGATGGGGATGGAGCACCTCAAGTGGAGCAACAGCTCCGATCCCGAGCACAATGTCACGCTGCCGTTCACGCGCATGTTCATCGGACCGATGGACTACACGCCGGGCGCGATGCTCAACGCGACGCGGGCGCAGTTCAAGGTGGTGTTCAAACAGCCCATGAGCCTGGGCACGCGCTGCCACCAGCTGGCGATGTACGTCGTCTACGAGAGCCCGCTGCAGATGCTGGCGGATTCGCCCACCAACTACCTGCGGGAGCCCGAGACGATGGCGTTCCTGTCCACTTTTCCGACGGTGTGGGATGAGACGCGCGTGCTCGACGCGCGCATCGGCGACCACGTCGTGGTCGCGCGCCGCAGGGGCCCCGACTGGTTCGTCGGCGCGATGACCGACTGGACGCCGCGCGAGATCGAGGTCGACCTGTCGTTTCTCGCCGAAGGGCCGGGCGTCGCCTGGACCATGGTCGCTTTTGCGGACGGCGCGGACGCCGACAAGGTCGCCAGCCGTTACGTGCGATCCAGCCGGGCCGTCACCCGGACCACGCGCCTCAAGATCAAGCTCGCGCCCGGCGGCGGCTGGGCGGCGCGCATCAGCGCCGCGAAGAACGTGCCCGCCGGCGCGACCCCTGCCGCGCCAGCGCGACCATGATCAGGCCCGCCAGCCACCAGCCGTTCACGGCCCCGCCGCCCGTCTGACAGCCGCCTTTCGAGCGGCTGGTCGTTCCGACGCCGCCGCCGACGGCCGCGTCGCTGCCCTGCGTGTTGCCGGCGCCGCCCGCGCCCGTCGTGCCACCCGCGCCACCTGCGCCGCCGTCCTCGGCGCCCGCGCCATCAGCAGTGCCTCCGTCCGGAGGGCACACGGGGATGGGAGGGGGGCCCCCGCCGGTGCCGCCGCCCGCCGCGAGCACCGTGCCGATGCGCTGCGCGATCTGCTGCAGCGCCGGTCCGAAGCTCGCTGCGCACAGCGACGACACCAATCCGTTCGCGCCGAACGCGCTGACCGCCTGCGCGATGCGAACGCTGGGATCCGCGAAGCTGCCGTCGGCCGCGGTGCAGGAATGAGCGATGACCGGCCACGGTCCGCTGTCGCTCGTCGACGGGCTCTTCCACCCCACCACGTACGGCGTCACCGGGCCCGTGATCGCAGCCATGACGATCTCGCTGGCGGGCGCCGCCTTGAGCGCCTTGATGCGCGCGACGAACTCCGCGACCGGCGTCACCGCGCCGCCGCACTCGGACGCGACGCAGTTCTGCAACGGAACGGTGGCGGTGACGCTCCCGCCGGGCGCCTTGCGGACAGGCGGCACGCCGTCGCACAGGTGACCGAACTCGTTGCAGCGGAAGTTGGCGGGCGGCCCCAGTTGCGACGACAGCGTGACGTTCGAGGCCGTGTCGAAGAGCGCGAGGCCGGGACGCGCTGAGCAGTCGTCCTCGTTGGTGAGCATGATGATGGCCAGCAGCGCATCGCGGCGCAGGAAGCCCTGGCTCTCGGCCGGCGCCGGCGCCCCGTCGGCACCGAGCGCGCGCAACACCGACGCGAACTGGTGCTCGAAACCGCGGCCCATGTCGCCCAGCTGCGCGAGGCACGAGAACGCCGCCGAGATGTCGCCCGTGTAGTTGACCTGCCCGCCGACGTTCGACAGGTAGGTCGCGCCCGCGGTCAACGGCGACGCCGTGCACGTCCCGCGCGGCGTGTACTGGAAAATTCCCATGTCCCCGCCGCGCGCATCGCAGCCGGCGATGGAGCCGTCCCCGGCGCCCATGTCGGAGGAGATCACCGCCAGGTGGAGGTTGGGCATCCCGCCGGGCAGCGCCCTGAGCGCGTCCATGAACATCGGAAAGTTCGTCCTCAGGTTCGCCTGCGGCAGCAGCATCGACGACGAGTTGTCCATCATGACCAGGATGTCGAGGTTGCGGTTCGTGATCACCGCGCCGGTGGTGGTCTGTTCGGGATCGACGGCCTCCCTGGCCGAACAGGCCGCCGCAGCCAACACCAGCGCTCCACCCAGCAACCGTCCTGATCCCATAGGCCGGTACGATATGCCCGTTCGGGATTCGGCGCCTTGATCGACGTCACACCAGCCGCTCCCGCGCGGAGCGCGGGAGTGCGGCTGCCTGAAAAAACAACAGTCGCACACCGCGCCTGCGGCGCGGAGCGACTGGCCGCCCGGCCGCGTCCGGCCCCCCCTAAGACGTCACGGCCGTCCCGGTGATCCGGGGCGACCACTCGGTGATCAGCTTCAGGGTCGGGTCCTTGTCGAACACGCTGTACCAGCCCTGCTCCTCGTGGGGCGGATCGCCGATGAACGGATCGCCCGGCTTCCAGAACTGCCCCGGATGCGGCGGCCGGCTGTCGCCCGCCCACGCCCACGGCATGATGCCCGCCACCGGCGTGGTCGCCAGCAGCGAATGCACCAGTGTGTACACCTCCTGGTAATACTGATCGCGCAGCGTCACCGCCGACGCGGGATCGAAGCTGCCGCCGTCGCGCGGGAAGCCGAACTCCTCGAGCAGGATCGGCTTGCCCACCTTGGCTGCCGCCGTCGCGTGCTCGTTGATGTACTTCTTCGCCTTCTCGAGCGCCTTCGGGTAGCCCCCGGCCAGGTTCTCCTTCTTCACCCAGCCCCAGTTCGCGGCCCACATGTGGAAGCAGATGAAGTCGATCGCCGCGCTCTGGTGATCTTCGACGACGTTCATCCCCGCATAAAACGGCGACGCCGTCTGCCCCTCGCTGCCGGTGGTCACCAGCTGCGACGGCGCCAGCGACTTGATCAGCCGCGCGGTGGTGTCGATCCACTTGTGGTAGGCGCCGACGCTCTTCATACCGCGCGGCTCGTTGGCCAGCTCCCAGATGATCATCGGGTTGCCGGCCAGCTTCGGGACCAGGAAGGTGATGAACGCGTTGTAGGCGGCCTTGGCCTTCTCGTTGTTGTAGAAGGTGCCGCTGAAATTCTGGAAGCGATCCCAGTTGCCGCCCGCCGCAGGCGGCGGGTACGGGATCGCCCCCGCCCCCGCCCACGCCAGGTACTGGGCGAAGCCCCCCGACCACTGCCAGAAGTTGTTGAGCATGTAGATCGCGTAGAGGCCGCGCTTCTGGAGCTCCTCGGAGAAGCGCATGACGCCGCCGATTCCGGCCGGATCGTATTGCCCCATCGCGGGCTGGATCGTCGGCACGATCCGGTACGGCTCGGTGTCGGGACCCTCGGTCGCGACGCAGGTCCGGATCATGTTGAGGCCCGCCGCCTGGATCCCGTCGAGATCGCGACGCACCTGATCCCAGCCCGCCTGGTTGCCGTCGCGCGCCAGGGTCGGTCCCGCCCAGTAGTTGATCCCGCTGATGAAGAACGGCTTCCCTTGCCTCGACAGACGCGTGCCTTTGACCGTGAGCCCGCCCGACAGCTCGGGGGCGGCCGGCAGCGCCGGGCCCGAAGAGGTGTGCGCGCACGATGGGAGCAACAGGCCCCCAGCGACGGCGGCGGCGCCCTGAAGCAACTCGCGTCTATTGGGATCAAGCATGCGGGCTTTGTCGCATGGCGTTCCGGACGGTTCAAGCGCTTGCGCCCGTCGCGCTGTCACGGCACGCTCGCGGTCATCATGAGCCACGGGAAGAAGGCGACGTCGATCGGGATCTTGTTCGCGCTGCTGTCGGCTGCGCCCGCGGCGCGGGCGGCGGCCGAGGCGCCGGCGCCGCTCGGCATCACCTGGGCGGGCTGGAAGGGCGACTACCGGGCCGCCGCGAAGAAGCTGGAGACGTTGAAGACGATCGGATTCCCGATCGTCTCGTTCGTGCCGACCTACGCGTACGTCGGGCTCGACAAGATCGATCTCGCGGCCGGACCGGACGCGACCGAGCTGGGCGCGGCGGTCGAGGGCGCCCTGCGCGCCGGGTTCTCGGTCGTCATCAAGCCACACCTCGATCCCCCCGCCTACCAGCCGGGCTTCGACCCGTTCAAGTCCGAGAACCACAGCTGGCGCGTGATGTGCCCGTGGCGGGGCTTCTACGACCTGGACCCGATGTCGCCGGACTACCGCGAGGGCGTCGTGTTCGCGACGCTGCGCATGCTGAAGGACGTGATCGAGCGCGCCGGGCCGTCCGCGCCCACGCCCGTGCGCCTGGAGGTCGGGGCCGAGCTGATGAACTCCGTCGTCTACACGCCGGAGCGCTGGGAGCAGCTGCTGGCCGCGGCGAAGAAGGAACGCACCCGCCTCGGTCTCGACGGCAAGGTCGCCCTCTCGCACAACTTCACCCACCACCTCGAGATCCCGGAGGACTTCGTCGCGCGCATGACCGCGCCGCGCAAGAAGGCGCTCGCGCGCTACATCCGCGGCCTCGACATCCTGTCGCTGTCGCAATACATGGACCTGACCGCCGCGGTGCCGGCCGCCGACCGGGCCACGCGCCTGCCCAGCGCCGAGGAGGTGTCGCAGGCGCTGCTTCAACACGAGAAGGACTTCCGGCAGAACATCCTGATCGGCGCGCTCGGGCTGAAGGCGAAGGAGATCCCGCCGCTGCACATCGGCGAATTCGGCATCGGGCGCGGCGGCCTCCGCCACCCGAACCTGTGGGCGGGCGCCGAGACCGCCGAGCAGGAGAAGCAGCTCGCGCGGGAGATCGCGCGCGGCCACGAAGGGCTGCTGCGCTACCTGGCGCTGCCCGAGGGCCGCACCGCCAAGAGCGCGGTCCTCTGGGTGCTGGGAAAGCACTACGACGTGTTCGGCTGGGAGAACCCGAAGTACGGCAACCCGGAAGCCGCCGCCGCGATCAAGGGCGCGCTGCGCGCCGCCGCGTCGCCGCCTGCCCCAGCGCCTGCTCCCGCTCCCGCAAAGTAACCCTCCGGTCCCCTCGCCCGGCGAAGCCGGGGGACGGTCAGGGTCAGGGTCCTAGTAGCTCGTGGCGCACCCCTTCGCGTCCGCGAACGTCTTCACCGCCGCCTTTCCCATCGACCAGCTCAGCGCCGGGTTGCTGCCGCCGCCGTTGACCGCCCAGCCGAGCGCGCCCGCGTAGCCGTTGCCGTACCAGCTCTCCAGCATCTGGCTGTAGGGGATGCCAGTCAGCCCGTTGACGGGGAACTCGCCCATCACCACCGGCTTGCCCATGATGCCGAGCTCGCTCGCCGACGCGCTGTAGGGCCACTGCATGTTGACCCAGTCGTAGATGTGGATCGAATAGAAGTCGACGTCGACGCCCGACCAGGCCCTCGGCCACTTGGCGGCCGCGCTGCCGACGGTGACCGGCAGGCTGCTCTCGGCGCGGATGGCGGCGATGGTGTCGCGCACGAACGTCTCCATCTCCGCGTGCGTGACGGTCTCCAGCGTGGTCTGCGGCGTGAACGCGACGTCTCCGTACGCGTCGGAGCCGCTGATCGCCCACTCGGGCTCGTTGATGACGTCCCAGGCGACGGCGCGCGCGGCGTGCGGGCTGGCGCTGACGGCGCGCACGAACGGGCGGACAGCGGTCGCCATCAGCGCCGCGCGCTTCGTATCGTCGAGCATGATCGAGCGGATGCCGCGGATGAGGCGGCCGTTGCTCAACGTCCGGTCAGGCTTGAAGTTGTCGAACGAGAACAGGCAAAACTGGATGTGAATGCCCGTCTCGGCGGCGAGCGCGAGCGCCCTGTCGATGTCGGCGAGCGTGGTCCCGCCGATGCCCAGCGGCGTTCCGTCGGCCGCAAGGCTGACGCCGTCGCCGCGGAAATCGGGCCACACCCACCACCTGATGGTGTCGACGCCGTGCGCCCGCATATCGGCGAGCTCGCACGCCACGCGACCGTTGCGCGAGACGCCCGGCGCTCCAAAGGCCGAGACCCCGCCGAAGTCGCCCGCGAACTGGTCCCACGCGAAGTTGATGCCGTACTGGAACCGCGTCGCGCAGCCGACGGCGATCCCGCCCGCGAAGTCGCAGCTCGACGAACAGTTGATCGCGGCGTCGGCCGCCGCGCCACCGGCTTCCACACTGACCGCCGCGTCGACAGCGGGACAGGCGCTCGCCACCGCGCCGCCCGCGTCCGTCGCGTAGGTCGGATCCTTCGCGCACGCGACGCACAACGCGACGGCGGCCAGGACAGCGCTCCTCATGTCAGGTTGGTGAAAAAGCGAAGAGCCTGGACGGCCGCGCCGCCCAGGCTCAGTCGTTTGCTGCTCGGGCGATCAGGCCTGAACCGTGTCGATCTCGAACACCGCCTGGCCGAACGTGAGCGTGCCGCCCTCGAAGGGATCGCCGGTCGTGAACTGAATGCCGATCTGGACGATCTGCGTCGGATCGAACACACGGCCGTCCGTCGGGGCGACCGCGTTGGTGTCGAGGTTGATCGTGAGCCAGGGCCCCCCCGCGGTCAGGCTGGTCGAGTTGACGAACTGCGACGAGACGTAGACGTAAGCGTTCGGGGAGGTGAGGCCGCTCGAGACGTGGAACTGGATGCCGCCGGCTGGGAACGACCCCGACACCAGGCGGATACGGGCCTTCACGAGGCTGTGCGTGCCGCTGAAGTCCTGCGGCGTCGGCAGGTTGATCTGTGGATCGACATACTGCTTGAAGCCGGTGAACGTCACGGTCACCTTGAGCGAGCCCGGGGTCGGCTCGCCGTCGGTGCTCGACCACTCGAGCGTCGGCGCGGTGCCGCCGTCCAGGCCGACACCGGAGTCCGGATTGGTCGTGGCGCCCCAGTTGAAGTAGTTGGCGTCGACGTAGTCGCTGAGCGTCCACGACTGCTTGTCGGCGTCGAAGGTGTTGGAGAACCGGGGCGCGACCGCGCCGCCGCCGCCGCCGCTGCCACCGGTGCCGGTCGAGCCGCCCGCGTCGGCGGTGTTGGCGCTGTCGCCGCAGCCGACGTTCGACGACACGACGCCGCTGATCACCGCGCTGACGGCGCCGGCGACGAACAACCAACGAATGCTGGAAAATTTCATGACGAATCTCCTAGTTAACTTTGTTTGCGCGAGCGCATTACATACGCGGATTCCAACCGTGTCAAACCTCCGTTATTCGTGTTAAAGACCGACCGCAATGCCCTCTGACTCTTCGCTTTTTCTGCACAAAACTTCGCCTTTTCCGACCCGCCGGCGTTTCCTGGGCATGGGCGCCGCCGCAGGCGCGGCGTTGACGCCGCTCGCGTGCGCGACGCCGCCCAGGCCCGGCGCGACGCCGCTTCCCGTCGCTGCCGACGCTCCCGCCGAGCGAAAGGCGGGCGTGCAGTCGCCGGATGTCGAGGCGCTGCTGTCGCAGATGACGGTGGAAGAAAAGATCGGCCAGATGACTCAGGCCGACATGAAAGCTCTCAAAGACGGCACTGAAGTTCGCATTTTTGCACTGGGCTCCGTGCTTTCGGGCGCCGATTCGTTGCCCAAACCAAATGAACCGGCCACCTGGGTCGAAATGTACGACCGTTACCAGAGCCAGGCGCTGGCGACGCGCCTCGGGATCCCGATGTTTTACGGCGTCGACGCCGTGCACGGCCACGGCGCGGTCAAAGGCGCGACAATCTTCCCTCACAACATCGCGATGGGCTGCACCAACGATCCCGCGATCGTGGAGGCCGCCGCGCGCGTCACCGCCCGCGAGGTCGCGGGCACCGGAATCGACTGGAACTTCGCCCCGTGCCTCGCGGTCGCGCGCGACGAACGCTGGGGGCGCACCTACGAGAGCTTCGGCGAATCGCCCGAGCTGGTCGCGACCCTGGGCGCGGCCGCCATCCGCGGCTTCGAGCAGGCGACCGACGGGTCCGCGAGCGCCATATTGGCCACCGCCAAGCACTTCCTCGCCGACGGCGGCACGCTGGGCGGCAAGGACCAAGGCGACGCGCGCATCTCCGAGGAGGAGCTGCGCCGCATCCACCTGCCCGGCTACGCCGCCGCCATCAAGGCGGGCGTCGGCAGCGTGATGGTTTCGTATTCGATGTGGAACGGCCAGCACATGCACGGCAACAAGCACCTCATCACCGACGTGCTGAAGGGCGAGCTCGCCCTCCCGGGATTCGTCGTGACCGACTGGCAGGCGATCGACCGGATGGCGCCCAGCGACTACAGTCAGGCGATCGACATCGCGATCAACGCCGGCATCGACATGGTGATGGTGCCGAACGCGTACCGCGACTTCATCGCGCGTCTGAAGGCGCTGGTCGCCGCCGGGCGCGTGCCGATGGCGCGCATCGACGACTCCGTCCGGCGCATCCTCAAGCAGAAGGTCCGCTTCAAGATGTGGGAGAAGCCGTTCACGGATCGGGCGCTGACCGCCGCGATCGGATCGCAGGCCCACCGCGATGTGGCGCGCGACGCCGTCCGCAAGAGCCTGGTGGTGCTGAAGAACGACAAGCAAACTCTGCCGCTGAAGAACGCAGCCCGCATCCACCTCTGCGGCCTCCGGGCCGACAACATGGGCGTCCAGTGCGGCGGCTGGTCCGTGGGCTGGCGCGGGCGGCGGGGCGACATCACGCCCGGCACCACCATCCGCAAGGCGATGGAGAAGGTGGTCGGCGCCGGACGCCTCGACTACTCGGAGAACGCCGCGGGCGCCGACAAGGCCGATATCGTCGTCGCCGTCGTGGGTGAAGATCCCTACGCCGAGGGGAGCGGCGATCGCGCCAAGCTGGAGCTCGGACCGCAGGACCTGGCGCTGATCGACGCGGCCAAGCGCAGCGGCAAGCCGGTGGTGGTCGTGCTGATCACGGGCCGGCCAATCATCCTGGGCGACGTGCTGGACACCGCGAGCGCGGTGGTGGCCGCCTGGCTGCCGGGGACGGAGGGCGACGGCGTCGCGGATGTGCTGTTCGGCGCGTACAAGCCGACGGGTAAACTAAGCGTCTCGTGGCCCGCCAACATGTCGCAGATCCCGATCAACGTCGGCGATCCCCGCTACGCGCCGCTGTTCGCGTTCGGCTACGGCCTGTCCTGGTGAGCGTGCGGCTTGCGGCGCTTTTCGTCGTGGTGGCGCTAGGCGCCGGAGGCGAACCGAAGATGGCCACAGCCAAGGACGCGACGAAGCACACGACGACGGACACGGGGACCGCCCAGATGCGGACGCACGCGGAGGTCGCGAGCGGCTGGACGTTCCGGAAGGTGGCTGGCAAAAGCGCCCCGGAGGACGCGTGGCTGCCGGCTACGGTGCCCGGCTGTGTCCACACCGATCTGTTCGCGGCGGGCAAGATCGGCGACCCGTTCCACCGGCTGAACGAGAAGGACCAGCAGTGGATCGAGAACGAGTCGTGGGAGTACCGGACGACCATCGCGGTCGACGCGGTGACGCTGGCGCGCGACCGCGTCGAGCTGCTGTTCGGCGGCCTCGACACGTTCGCCGAGGTCTTCGTGAACGGCGCGTCGGTGCTGACCGCCGACAACATGTTCCGGAGCTGGCGCGCGGACGTCAAGGCGCGGCTCAAGGCCGGGGACAACCAGATCGTCGTGCGCTTCGCGTCGCCGATCGCGAAGGTCAAGCCCGCCTACGACAAGCTCGGCTACAAGCTGCCCGCCGCCAACGACCAGGGCAAGGAGATGGTCAGCATGTGGGCGCGCAAGGCGCCCTACCACTACGGCTGGGACTGGGGCCCGCGCTTCGTGACCAGCGGCATCTGGCGGCCGGTGGCGCTGGAGGCGTGGGATGCAGCGCGGCTCGACGACGCGCAGGTGTTCCAGAACAAGCTGGATGCCAAGGCTGCCGAGCTGGGCATCGTCGCGCGCGTCGTCGCCGCGCGCGCCGGCCGCGCGCGCGTGACGGTCGGGCAGCCGGGCGGGCCGACGCTGGGCCACGCCGACGTCACGCTGAAACCCGGCGTCAACGAGGTCAAGCTGGGCGCGCGCATCGAGAAGCCCGAGCTGTGGTGGCCGGCCGGCCTCGGGCCGCAGCGCCTTTACACGCTGGAAACCAGGTTGGCGGACAGCGACGGGAAGATTCGCGACGCGCGCACGACGCGTATCGGCCTGCGGACGATCGAGGTCGTCCACGAGCGCGACAAGGAGGGCAAGAGCTTCTTCATCAAGGTCAACGGCGCGCCTGTGTTCATGAAGGGCGCGAACTGGATCCCCGCGGACAGCTTCGTCACACGCATGACCGACGAACGCTATCGCTTCCTGCTGCAGTCGGCGGTCGACGCCAACATGAACATGCTGCGGGTGTGGGGCGGCGGCATCTACGAGGACAACCGCTTCTACGACCTGGCGGACGAGCTGGGCCTGCTGGTGTGGCAGGACTTCATGTTCGCGTGCAGCATGTACCCGGGCGACGAGCCGTTCGTCGAGAGCGTCCGCCAGGAGGCGATCGAAAACGTCCGCCGGCTGCGCAACCACCCCAGCCTGGCGCTATGGGCGGGCAACAACGAGAACGAGGCCGCCTGGAAGCAGTGGGGCTGGCAGATCAAGTTCGCGCTGCCGAAGAAGGCGCAGGACCGCATCTGGGCCGACTACAAGCGGATGTTCCACGAGG
>Ga0111539_10012707_pt1 | contig 10545 bp, 6 predicted proteins | sample RhiMethybrSRZTD1_FD_79667 | JGI IMG/M metagenome (GOLD analysis project Ga0111539, IMG submission 79667) | Populus rhizosphere microbial communities from Tennessee, USA - Rhizosphere MetaG P. TD hybrid SRZTD1 (version 2) (version 2) | ecosystem: Host-associated > Plants > Roots > Rhizosphere >... | reverse complement strand
CGATCCGAATAGCCTCGTGGTGCGCGGCAATCCTGTGCCAGTCATCCCGCGAGTTGTGACGAGAGGAAACGGGGCAGCCAACTTCAGCCTCGCGTCTGACGGTACGCTGGTCTATTTAGCAGGTGATCCGTTGGTCAGCGCCGCCCGCACCCTCGTGTGGGTCGATCGCCACGGGCGCGAGGAAGCCATTCCTGCTCCTGCACGCTCGTACACATACGCACGGCTGTCGCCGGATGGGACGAGACTCGCGGTCGACATTCGAGACCAGGAAAACGACATCTGGATCTGGCGCCTTTCTCAGGGACCATTGACACGATTGACCTTCGATCCCGGAATCAACCGTGGCGGCATCTGGAGTCCAGACGGAAAGCGAGTCGCATTTTCCGCCGACCGAGACGGTTCGGAGAACATCTACTGGCAGGCTGCGGATGGAACCGGGACGGCTGAGCGACTCACGCAAGGGCCTGGTGTACAGTTTCCAAACTCCTTCACACCGGACGGTCGACTCGTTTATTCGGAACCGAACGCACCGCCCCTCGACCTTGCCGTCGTCAACGTGAATGGCGACCGAGGGGCCGATCTGCTGCTGCACGAACAGTACAACGAAGGAAACGCGGCTGTGTCGCCTGACGGCCAATGGCTCGCTTACGAGTCGAACGAATCCGGCCAGAACGAGATCTACGTACGGCCGTTCCCAAAGGTAGACGACGGTCGCTGGCAGGTGTCGACCGGAGGCGGTACACGCCCCGGATGGGCACGAAGCGGGCGTGAGCTGTTCTACTGGCAGGCGCCCGGCAAGATTTTTTCCGTATCAGTACAGCCAGGGACGAATTTCGTGTATGGCCCGGCGAAGGTTGTCGTCGACGGACGTTACCTCGCGCCGCAGAACGGCCGCCCGTACGATGTCTCGCTCGACGGGGAACGGTTCGTAATGATCAAGAATGCGGCTCCTATCTCCTCATCGCCGACTGAACTTGTTATCGTCCTGAACTGGCTCCAGGAACTCCAGCAGAAGGTCCCCCGGTGATGCGTCATGGCAGCTTCGCGTACTCCGCCTTGGCCTGTTGAAGGATCGCGATATTGGAATCGGCGTCCTTCCAGGCGGAGAAGAAATCCTGGAAGGCTCCACGGGCGTTCGACCGGTCGCCGGCGAGGATGAGAGCACGCGCAAGACCAAGATATGAAATCGAATAGTGCAATCCCCAGTTCGGATAACGCCATGTGCTGCCCCAGCTGGCGCCCTTGTGATCGACAATCTTCTTGAACTCCGCGGCGGCCTCCACCCCCTTGTGCAACTGCAAATACGCCAGGCCTCGAAGGTACGCAACCTCGGGATACGCGCGCTCATAGGGCGAGGCCGATGCCAGCAGGTCCACCGCCTTCGCGGGCTGACCTCGCTGGAGTTCGGTCGCGGCGCGAATCGCGGGGAGTTGCACCGCAGTCCAGAGCGTTCCATTTGGAAAACGCCTGGAAGTCTCGGCGGCGAGCTTTTCCGCCGGCGCCGCATCGCCGCACATGGCGAGCGCCAGTGCCGGGCGCCCGAGGTGGCGCACGGTGCTGCACTGACCCACTAGCGCGTCGGCGCGCGCATCCGCTTCTTCGAGGCCCGCGGCGACATCCCGGAGATCCCGGCGCAGCGCCGTTTCCGCGGCCCGCTTGTACAACTTGCTGGACTCCCGACGCTGGCCAAGACCATTGAGGTAAGCAGCCTGCAAGCCGAAGCTGAGGTACTCCTCCGGCTTGCCTGCGAACCATTGAATTTCTTGATCGGCGGCAGGCGAATCGTCCTCGATGTAGGCGATTTCAAGAAAACGCTGGTGGATTCTCGCGCCGTCGATTCCCTGTCTCCGCACCTGCTCCGCGACTTTCTTGGCCTCGTCGATCTGTCCCAGGCACATGTACGCATCCATGAGCCGCCGATAGGGCGGTTCCGCGTTCGGCTCGAACTCGGCAGCCACGAGACCTTCTTTGAGTCCCTCTTCGAATCGCCCCAGGTTGTTAAGGTTTTCGCTCAAGTTGTTATGAAACCCCCACTCGCGCGGGTAGCTCTCGATGCCCAGTCGAAACGCGTCTACGACTTTGTCGAACTCTCGAGTCGACGCATAGTAGCCGGCCGCAATGGAGTGGCGCTCACGTTCGGACACCCGGTCGATCAACGCAAACGCCTTCCTCGTGTATTCGCCTTCGCGCTCAGTGTCCCCGGCATTGTTGTAAGCGAGCGACAAGTAGTGATAGGCCGTGGCGAAATTCGGATCGAGGGCGATGGCGCGCTCGAACCACGGAACTGCACTCAGGAATCGGCCCTGAGTCAGCACGGCCTTTCCCGCTGTGTAGTTCTGCAGAGCCTCGAGCGAAGGTGTGGTCACCTCTTCCAGCGGACGGTTCAACTTCTGGATGGAGTTGCGCGATTCTCCCAGCTTGGCGCGCATCACCGTCGCGGCGGCTCCCACCGCGTTCAACACGTGCTCTTTGTCGTCCGCTTGGATCTGCTCTCGCGCGAGTGTTCCACCGCCCTGGCAACCGATCGCCTCGAGCGTGACGACATAGCTCTTGCCCAGACTGGCAATCGAGCCGTCTATCGTCGCCGCGGCTGCATCGCGCACGCAGATGTCATGCGCGATCTGGTTGCTGATCCGCGTTCCGGGAGGCAGGCTCATCAGGCGGAGGGCGCGTTGCACCTGTTCGTCGTCGATGATTTTCAGAAAGGGCGATTGTTCGAGCTGGATGGCCACTCCCTGGCGAAGCGTGCCATCGAACACCGGGTCGCCTGTGGTGTTCGTGAAATCAGCGAGGACAATCGTGTCCTTCTCGGTGAGCCTCGGGGCGGCGGGCAGATACAGCGAGCCGACGGCGAGCAACGCCAGTACCGCCGCCGTCGTCGGAAAGAACACTCTCCAGCGCCTGGATATTTGGGGCATTACCGCACGTCTGGCGAACCGTTCCGAGTCTCGGTCACGCTTCAGACGCTGAAGATCGGTGCGAACCTCGGACGCATGCTGGTAGCGGAGGTCGCGATCCTTTTCGAGGCACTTGTCAATGATCCCGGCCAGCTCCGCCGGGACAGCCGGATTCAGACGCGCCAGTGGTACGGGCGCGTGGTTGAGGATGGATGCGAAGACGACCGCGGAGCTGTCTCCTGGAAAAGGCAGCGTCCCCGTTGCCATTTCGTACAGCACGACTCCGAACGAGAACAAATCCGTCCGCGCGTCCAATGGCTCCGCCCGGACCTGCTCCGGCGACATGTACCCCGCCGTGCCCAGCACGATGCCGGCATTCATCAGCTCGCCGTCGGCGGCGACCGCCGCGGCGCCGGCGCGAGGGTTCCGGAGCGACGCGACTTGCGCCAGTCCGAAGTCGAGTACCTTCGCGACGCCTCGTTGCGTGAGGAAGATGTTGGCGGACTTGACATCCCGATGCGTGATGCCTTCGGCATGCGCGGCCTCGAGCGCGTCGGCGATTTCGATCCCGATCCGGACCAGTTCTTCGATGCCAACGGGCCGCTCGGCGATCCGCCGCCTGAGCGTCGTGCCGTCGAGACACTCCATGACAATGCACGCGCGACCGTCCTGCTCGCCGATGTCATGAATGGTGCAGATATTCGGGTGATTCAACGCGGACGCGACACGTGCCTCCCGCTGGAGGCGGCGGAGAGCGTCCGCATCCCGTGCGACCGCTTCGGGGAGAAACTTGAGCGCGACAGACCGGTGCAGACGGATGTCCTCGGCCTTGTACACGACGCCCATTCCGCCGTCGCCTATCTTTGCGACGATGCGGTAGTGGGAGATGGTCTGACCGGCGAGCGGTCCGGCCGTGGCGTTCTGGCGCGACTCGACCGCCAGCGCTCGCGCGGCCGCGTCGATGGCTGGACTCTCCAGGAAACTGCCAGCCTGGTCGTGTGCGGCCAGCAGCGACCGGACTTCACGCTCCAGGTTTTCGTCGTTCATGCAGGCCTGCCGCAGGAACGCGGCGCGCTCGCCACGCGGGCGCGCCAGCGCCGCCTGCATCAGGCTATCGACCTGGTTCCACTGTTCCGGGTGCATCGGGTGTTTCGCCCACCAGCTCGCGATAGAGCCATGCCTTTGCGAAGGTCCAGTCTCGCATCACGGTGGCAGCCGAGACCTTGAGCACGTCCGCGGTCTCATCCACGTTGAGTCCGCCGAAGAAGCGCATTTCGACCACTTGGGCTTTGCGCGGATCGAGCCGCGCCAGCGTGTTCATCGCGTCGTCGAGCGCGATCAGGTCCCCTGCGCGGTTGCCCCCCACCGAAGCAACCTCTTCCAGGGAGACATGCGGTACCCCGCCCCCGCGTTTGAGATTGTGGCGGCGCGCATGCTCGATGAGAATGCGACGCATGACCTGCGCCGAGACCGCGAAGAAATGCGCGCGATCCTGCCACTGCATGCGGGTGTAGTCCACCAGCCGCATGTAGGCCTCGTTGACCAGGGCCGTCGTCTGCAAGCTATGGTCGGGACGCTCGCCCTTCATGTAACGGCGGGCCAGTCGATGCAACTCGTCGTAGACGATCGGGGTGAGCTTTTCTAGCGCACTCGTCTCTCCGTCGCTCCACGCGCGGAGCAACTCGCCCACCTCATCCTGGGCCCCCCGCCCATCTGCGCTGTCCAGTTCCTCTCGCAAGAGCTGAATTCTACTGCCGCGTTTGCGAGTTTTTGGCGGCGTTCTGCGCCTATTTGACTGGAGGGAGCGGCGGCGTCATCGAGCCCAGCCCTTCGCAAGGCCACGGCCGCCATCGTGGACGCGCGATCGCATTTCGTTCAAACCAAACTGGAGAAAAAAATGACAACGAGAACCGTTAGCCGCACGTTCGTCCTCGTGGCACTGATGCTCAATCTCGGTGTCGCCGGAGCCTACGCCGGACAGAAGCGCGTAAGGATGACGTATTCAGGAACAAACGTGGCCACGACGATCAACCTGCAGGCCAACACCGTCACCGACGAAACGCAGCTGGCCGGCGGTGGTTCGCTTGGGCCATTCACGTTTCGTGAGCTCCACGCAGACGGGGCCTCGCCTCAGCCACCCAGCGGTTGCCAGGGTCCGAATTTCGCAGTTCTGGCCGGCGCGGGCGTTTTTCGATTCGAGGATGGAAGTCTGCTAATCGTCACGGTCGTGGACGGGTCGGGTTGTGTCGATCTCGCCGCGGGGAACGCCGCCCTTACGGTGAACTATCTGATCAGTGGTGGAACCCGGCGTTTCAAAGGCGCGTCGGGCGACCTCACGATGACGGCCACCCTAGTGGCCGTGTTGCGCAACGCCGCGAACGCGCCCGCCCTCTTGACGAATACGGGAAAGTTCGAGGGAACGATTTTCAGAGCCGCGGAGGAAGACGACGAACGCGGAAACGAGCAGCGCTAGGAACTTGGGGAGACTCTGGCGCTTACTTCGTCACTCTCGGCAACGGGCGGCGCGGCAGGCGCTCGGGACGGTTGGCGGCTTGATGCACCACCGTTGCGATCACCGCCGCTGCCTGCATCAGATCCGCAGGCACCGCATGATCGAAGGTGTCCGCCAGCGTGTGGTGTGTCACCGTCTCGTAATCGAGCGGATCCTGAATGAATTGAAAACCCGGCAGACCGACGCGGGTAAACGACAGATGGTCCGTGCCTCCGGTATTGCGAATCGTGATCGTCGTAACACCCAGGTCACGAAAGGGCGCCAGCCACTGCTCAAACAGCGGTCGCATCGCTTCGTGCTCCTGCAGATAGACGCCGCGGATGCGACCGCTGCCGTTGTCCAGATTGAAATAGCCGGCGAGCTTGTCGTGCTCCGGCTTCAGAGCCATCGTTCCGGGATCGGCGAAGTGGGTCGTGACGTAGGCACGCGATCCCAGTAGGCCTTGCTCCTCCCCGCCCCACAGCGCGAGGCGGACCGTACGATCGAGGCGGAGGTCGAGCGTTCTCAAGACGCGCATCACTTCGATCATTACGGCGCTTCCGGCGCCGTTGTCAGTAGCGCCCGTGCCGAGGTGCCAGGAATCGAAGTGTGCGCCGATCATCACGACTTCATCACGCTTCGCCTCACCGGGAATCTCAGCGATGATATTGCCACCGTCGACGTCGTTGGTTGACGCCGTCGTCTTCAGGTCGACTCGAACACGGATCGATTGCTTCTGCTCAGCGAGGCGCACGAGACGGTTGTAATGTTCGGCGGTGACGACGAGCGTCGGCGGCGCGAGCGGATCCCGCGCGTGATAGGATCCGGCGGCTTCAGCCGCGAGCAGACCTTCGCGTCCGCGCGGATCGGCCTGTAGAATTGCCGCCACGCCCTCGTCGCGAAGAAACCTGCTGCGCGCGAGTGTCAGGTCGTCGTTGCGCGCAATCAGCTCATCGACCATCGCCGCCGGCATGGTCATGAACAGGTTGAATACGGCCTGTGGCTGTTCGGGCCACGGCACGTCGTCCAACCGTACGGCGCGCAGTTCGGCCGCCGGGTCCGGCGCGGTGGAGGTGGCGGCAAGGTCGGTGTCGCTCTCACGCTTGAACAACGGCGCGTCACGTGGTGGCGTTTGCTGCGCAGGCGTGAACAGGATGATCCGCCCCCTCAGCTTACCCGCCCATTTGCGTTTGTAGGCCTCAAAGTCTTCCTCGAGCCGCTTGGGACCGCGGACGAACGAAAGATCCAAAGGGGCAAGGAGTGGTTCGCTCGCGATCGGTCCGTTAGTGGAATCGCTCCACGCGAGCGGCATTGCCAACAGTCGCATATAGGTCGGCGCCAGCAACTCCAGCGAATACTGATCCGCCGACCAGCGGCGGCCAAACGAAAAGCGTTCAATATGCACGTTGCTCAGGCCGTACTGCGTCAGCCGGTCGGTGGTCCATTTCGCGGCCTCCTCGAACGCGATCGAGCCAGTCAGCCGCGGCCCATGTGTATCGGTGAGCTGCCGGAGGTGATCCATGACCTGCGATCGCCCGAACGCTTCTGATTTGATGCGATCGACGACACCCAAGTCGACGGCGTCCTGTGCGCGCAGTACAAGCGAGACACAAACGACGACCGCCGCCACGCCGGCTGGTTTCAAGCCCATACGCGCATCCTTCCGACCGCATGGTACTTGAAGCCCAGGCGCTCTGGGGCGATACGAGGCACTCGCGGAATCCGAAGAGAATCCGCGCCTCTTCCGAAGGACTTCCCGGCCGGCTTCATTCATCGTGAGGCTGCCGCAGCTGCCGCGTTTTCACTGGTAGCTGCCAGGAGGCCGAACATGGATGTCGCCCAGCCCGCCGTCCCCACACACCCACGGCCGCTTGCCGGCTGGCGAAGCCTCGTGGCCATTTCGTTGGCCGCCCTCACCGCCTTCGCCTTCTTCGTATCGGTGGCTTTGCCTTACCTCACGCTCGATGCGACTGTGCTCGCGAGGTACCCGCATCGCCGCCCCGAACTTCTGGTGCATATCGCCGCCGGTGCAGTGGCGCTGCTCGTCGGTCCCATTCAGTTGTGGCTCGGTCTCCGTGGCCGCACGCTCGCCGCCCATCGTCTTCTCGGGCTCATCTACGTGACCAGCGTGGGCCTCGGATCAACCGCGGCCTTCTATTTGGCGGCGCGAACGACGCTGGGTTGGGTGTTCGCCGCCGGCATCACTGGACTTGGGATCGCCTGGGTCTTGACGACCACGCTGGCCGTTGTCGCGATCAGCCGCGGTCTGGTCGAACAACACAAAGAGTGGATGATTCGCAGCTACGTCGTGACGTTTGCATTCGTCACCTTCCGGGCGCTGTGGCTCACCCTCCAAGCGGCTGGCATTGGCACGCAGGCAGAACAACTTGGCGCGTCTGCCTGGTTCTGCTGGGCCGTGCCCCTGCTCATCGTGGAGTCCGTCATGCAAGGACGCAGGATCTTCGGCACGCATCACGCGAGCGCGCGCGCCTCGGGAATGTCGATCGATGCGCTGTCACGGGTGGGCTTCAACACATCGCGTGGTCACCTGTGATCGAAAGCAGAACGCGCCGCGATGCGCGATACACGGCGGCGCCGGCCGGCCTCGGCTGAATCATCTACAATCGGCCACGTGGAGAGCAGGAAGGCTCAATCTCCGGCGCCGCACGACTTTCAGGTCGGCCGTTGGCTCGCGCAACCCACCTTGAACCTCATCTGTGATGGCGGCACGGTTCGGCATCTCGAGCCGCAGATCATGGATCTTCTGAGATTTCTCGCGACTACCGGCGGCCGCGTCGTCTCGAAGGACGAAATCATCGAAGCCGTCTGGGAAGGACGCTTCATCGCCGAGGGAACGTTGACTCGTTCGATTGCCGACCTGCGGCGCGCGCTCGAAGACAATCAGCGGTCGCCGGAGTACATCGAAACGATCGCGAAGCGAGGCTACCGCTTGATCGCGCCGATTTCGGCAGAGGGGCGTCGTGCGGTCGCACCGATCACCGACGCGGCAGCAGCGGAAACACCAGACGCTCGCGTCGAGCGAAGCCGTGTTGTGTTGCCGTTCCCGAGGCCAGCGGGGTTCGAGCCTGTCGAGGACGGTGTCGCCGGCATGCGCATCGCCGACCGCTTGACGTCGGCCCGTCGGGACCGATTCGTCGGCCGGCATGCAGAGATCGAAGTGTTTCGCTCGGCGCTGATGGCGGACGAGCCGCCGTTTGTCGTGTGGCACCTCATCGGCTCTGGCGGCGTCGGCAAGACGACGCTGCTCCAGGAGTTCTCGGCCGTGGCCAGCTGCGCCGGCCGTCCTGTGGTGCGGATCGATGGCCGCGACATCGAAGCGTCAGAGTCCGGATTCGTGGTCGCGTTGAGCCAGTCGCTCGGCGTCGAAGCAGTAGACCTGGCCAGGCTGCTCGCTCGCTGGCCGATTGGTGCGGTGCTGCTGATCGATACGTACGAGCTGCTCGTCTCCCTCGACCACTGGTTGCGCCAGATGCTGCTGCCGCACTTGCCGGCCCGGAGTCTGGTGGTCATCGCCGGACGGGGCGAGCCGGCCAGTGCCTGGCGCACTGACGTGGCTTGGGCGCCGCTCACGCGGATCAGTGCTCTCGCCAACCTCGCAGCCGAGGAGAGCCGCACTTATCTCATGCGTTGCCACGTCCCGGCCGGGGACTACGACGACGCGCTGGCGTTCACGCGCGGGCACCCGCTGGCGCTATCGCTCGTCGCCGACGTGCTGACGCGCGGCGAGCGGCTCCGCGCATCACGCATCGATAGCGAGCCCGAGGTGGTGCGTCTGCTGCTCGAGACGTTCGTCCGCGACGTACCGAGCCGTGAGCACCGTCTCGCGCTCCACGCGTGCGTAACGGCGCGCGCGACGACCGAGCCGCTGCTCGCCGCCGTGCTCGAACGCTCTGATGCCCACGATCTCTTCGAGTGGCTCGGACACCTGTCGTTTGTCGAGCACGGCCCGTACGGGCTGTTTCCGCACGATTTGGCCCGCGACGTCGTCTACATGGATTTTCGCTGGCGCGATCCCGATGCCGCGTTTCTAGTGACCGAGCGCGTCCTGACCTATCTCTACGGACGTCTCGAGCGAACCACCGGAATCGAGCGGCAGCGCGCCTACCTCGACATCCTCTATGTCCAACGCTACAACCCGAACCTTCGGCCGTTTTTCGAGTGGGCCGGCATCGGCACTGCGTACGCGGAGATCGCAACCGCTAATGACCACCCGGCGATCCTCGAAATGGTCGAGCGCCATGAAGGCGCCGGATCCGCTGCGATTGCGCGTTACTGGCTGACGCGTCAACCTGACGCGTTTTTCATGATCCGACGCGTGGGCGGCGATGTTATCGGCCTCGTCGCCAACTTGAATCTTCAGGACGTGACCCCGGATGACATCGCCGCCGATCCTGCGGTCGCGCACGCCGTGACGTACGCCGAGCAGCACGCACCGTCACGAGGCGAACGAATGCCGTACGGCCGGTTCTGGATGGATGCCGAACGGCACCAGTCGCCTACGCAGGTGTTCAACGTGGTCGCGGCGGCGTCCTCGCTGGCCTGGAACGCGCCGGGCGTGGGGTGGTGCTTCGTCGCGGCGGCCAATCCTGACGCATGGCAGCCGATGTTCACCGAGATCCATCTCTGGCGTGTCCCCGAGGCCGACTTCGAAATCGACGGGCGCTGTTATGGAGTCTTCGCCCACGACTGGCGCGCCGAATCGGCGCAGGACTGGCTCCGTTTGAAGGCGGAACGGGCATCGCGCATCGAAGGTTTTCCGCACCCGCCTTCCCGACCAGCGGATTAGTCGTTCCATCCGATTCGCATCTGGGGGGCAGTGTCAGATGCCGCGATCGTCCTTTTAAATCTCCGTTTCGGGCCAAGTCTCACGGAGCCACGAAGACACGAAACACACGAAAGGGAATTTGGAGGGCAGTCCAAGACTTCGTGTCTTCGTGTTTTCGTGGCAAGCAGGCGGTGAAGCAACCAAGCGGTCGCGCGTCCGTCCTCCCGTAGAGCGGTGAAGTTTACGATTAGCGAACGGACACGCAGGTGTTGGCCTCACGCGTCACGGCAGCGTGATGACTTCCGCGGCTCCAGGAATCAGCGCGTTCACGGCGACCCGCACCTTGCCACGAGAGTCGACGGTTGCGGCTG
>Ga0111539_10012706_pt1 | contig 10545 bp, 6 predicted proteins | sample RhiMethybrSRZTD1_FD_79667 | JGI IMG/M metagenome (GOLD analysis project Ga0111539, IMG submission 79667) | Populus rhizosphere microbial communities from Tennessee, USA - Rhizosphere MetaG P. TD hybrid SRZTD1 (version 2) (version 2) | ecosystem: Host-associated > Plants > Roots > Rhizosphere >... | reverse complement strand
TTTGGTGACTGGTGACTGGTGACTGGTGACTGGCGACCGCGTGTTTCGCCATTGCAGTCACTAGTCGCGAGCCACTGGTCACTTACCTCAACAGCCCCGGCGGCAGGCCCATTCCACGCCCGCCTCCAGACGCCGCCTTCTTCATCATCTTCTGCATTTCCTTGAACTGATCCAGCAGCCGGTTCACTTCATTCACCGGCCGCCCCGAGCCCTTCGCGATACGCGCGCGGCGTGAACCGTTGATGATCCCCGGCGTTTTCCGCTCCTCGGCCGTCATCGACAGCACGATCGCTTCGACGTGCTTCATGCGCTTGGGATCGGAATTCACCTGCTTCAGCATCTTCGCGTTCACGCCCGGAAGCATCTTCAGCAATCCCTCCAGGGGACCCAGCTTCTGCATCTGCTTCATCGCGGACAGGAAGTCCTGCAAGTCCACGCCTTCCTTCCGGACCTTCTTCTCCAGCTTCTTCGCCTCGGCGGCGTCGAATGCCTCCTGCGCCTTCTCCACCAGCGAGATGATGTCGCCCATCTGGAGGATGCGGCCCGCCATGCGCTCCGGGTGAAACTCCTCGAGCGCGTCCGACTTCTCACCGACACCGATGTACTTGATCGGCTTCTTCGTGACACCGTAGATCGACAGCGCGGCACCGCCGCGAGCGTCGCCGTCCAGCTTCGTCAGGATGACACCGGTGATGCCTAACGCGTCGTTGAACCCCTGCGCGATCCGGACCGCGTCCTGGCCGGTCATGCCGTCCGCCACGAGCAGGATCTCATCCGGGTGCACCGCGTCGCGCAGCCTGACGAGTTCCTGCATCATCTGCTCGTCGATCTGGAGCCGTCCGGCGGTGTCGAGCAGGACCACGCGATCGCGAGCCCGGCGCGCCTCCTCGATGCCGGCCCGCGCGATCTTCACCACGTCCTTCGTGGTGCGATCCGCGTGCACCGGGACCTCGAGCTGCGCGCCAAGGGTCTCGAGCTGGTCGATGGCGGCGGGCCGGTAGACGTCCGCGGCGACCAGACGCGACGGACGCCCTTCGGCCTTCAGCTTCCTCGCGAGCTTCGCCGCGGTGGTCGTCTTGCCCGAACCCTGCAGCCCGACGAGCATCACGACCGTCGGCGGAACGCTGTTGAACGTGAGTCCCTCACGACGCTCGCCGAGCATCGTGGTGAGCTCGTCGTGGACGATCTTGACGAGCTGCTGCGCCGGCTCGACGGTCTTGATCTGCGAAATACCGACCGCCCTTTGCTCGACGCGTTCGAGAAACTCCCGCGTCAGCTGGAAGCTGACGTCAGCCTCCAGCAGCACGCGACGCATCTCTCGAAGCCCTTCCTTGATATCGCCGTCCGTGAGGACGCCGCGACCGCGGAGCTTCGCAAAAACGCCGGAAACTTTGTCGGAAAGTTCGTCGAACATAGGAGCCCGGAATGTTAGCCGAGTATCCCGCTAACTGAAAGTCGGTCTTGGGGTTTGGGGTATCGGATATGGGATCCGGGGAATGCCCTCCCCATACCCCAGGCCCGATACCCCATCCCCATTCAGTCCAGCCCGTCCGTGCGCCAACGGAGCTGGAAGAGCAGCCGCCGGCCCGTAAACCCAGGCCAGGCATCACCCAGCTGCCGGTCAAATACATTGGTCGCCTCAGCACCCAGCTCGAGGCGTTCCCCGATGGTCCTCGAGAGCCGCAGGTCCATGGCAGGAAATGCACTTCGGTACGTGGTCACGCCGGTCACTTCGTCGCGAAAGACCGGCGTTCGTGAGGCGTACGCGAGGCGCAGCGTTACGCGCGTGGCGTGAAGGGTCGGGCTCGTCACCGAGCCCCGGAGGGTCAGCGGAGTCCGGCCAAGCAACGGGCGATCGGTCGCGAGATCGCGAGTCCAGAGCCGTTCGCCCGCTGCCTCGAGTCTCCAGGCGCGTAGCAGGATGCCGCTCTCGACTTCCAGTCCCCTCGACCAGCCACGGGCGACGTTGTTGTACGTGTAGACGCCGTTGGCGTCAGGCGCGCTCGTTTCGATGAAGTCCTGGTAGTTGGCGTTGTACGCTGTTGCCCGGAGGTATGTGCTGGCATTCGTCCATTCCGCGCCCAGCGATGTGCTCGTGGACCGCTCGGGCACGAGATCAGGATTGCCGTAGACGGCATAACCGGCGGCGGCGTTCACGAAAGAGAGGTAGAGCTCCTTGAAGTCGGGAGCGCGGAATCCGCGGCCGATCGAGCCGCGGATCGCCAGGTGATCGTTAGGCCGAACCATCGCCGCGAGCCGCGGCGCCACGAACCGGCCCCAGCGGTCGCTCCAGGACACGCGGACGCCGGGTGTCACGATGAAGGAGCCTAACGGCGCGGTGTACTGCGCAAACGGCTCCACCCCGGTGATCGCGCTCGTTTCCGTCGAGAGCCGGTCGGCATCGATCCACTCGTGTCGCACGGCAACGCCGGCGTCGAGGACTCCCGGGCCGCGGGCGGCATTCCACGTCAGCTCACCCTGCGCCAACCGCTGCCGATCGTTCGAGCCGCTGTCCGACACCGGCGCGTCGAGCGTCGAGGCGCGCGAAAGGTGGTCGAAGGTCGACGCGGACACCGTGGCGCCAAGGCGGTCGACCTTGCCGTCGTGCTTCATGCCAAGTCGCAACGAAGACTGCACGTTGTCGCCGAAGTGAAAGAGCTGGCCCGTCCGATAGCGCTGCCGCTCACCGATCACGAACGCGCCCCACTCGAGGCGATCCGACGGATTCATTGCCCAGTCGCCGCGCAAGCCACCGTTTGCGCGACGCGAGTAGGTCGCCTGGTCGGATGCCATGCCGGAGACGAGATCGACGCCGCTGTAGCCCGCGTCGACCGTGGATGAAAACGTGCCATGACGCCAACCGGCGTCACCGGAAATCTCGGTGCGTCCCTGCGTGCCGGTGGTGGTGGCGAGACCGGCCACCACGCCGCTCGCAGGCGCCACCCTGGAGATCACGTTGATCACTCCGCCGATGGCGTCGCTGCCGTAGAGCGTGGACTGCGGTCCCTTCACGATCTCGATTCGCTCGATGGCAGACACGGGAATGCGTGCCAGGTCCATGGTGCCATTCACGCGCCCAACCAGCGGCTGGCCGTCGAGCAGGACCAGCACGCGACGCGAGCCAAAGCCCCGCATCTGTATCCCCGCGCCGGCCGGCACGCCGCCATCCAGCTGGATGCCGGCGCGTTCCGTCAGCACGGCCGCGAGATCGGTCTGCCCTTCACGCAAGTCGCGAGACGTGATCAGTTGCGTCTCGACCACGGCATCGGCAAGGCGTTGCTCACGACGCGCCGCCGTGACGACGACTTCGCCTAACGGGACGATCGCCTGCTTCAGGTCGAGCTGCACCGTGACCGGCATTTCGACGGCAATCACCGTATCGCGCTGGTGGTAACCGATCGCCTGGATGCGCACGCGATGCGTGCCCGACGCCACGCTGGCAGACCACGCGCCCTGGTCATCCGTGCGGCGAACGCTCGCCGCCCCGGAATCGATGACCACTGAAGCGCCGACGACCGGTCGCGAATCCGCGCCGGTCGTCGTCCTGATGGTCAGTGTCATGGGCGACTGCGCCCCCAGGGGTGCCCCAAGCGCGGCGACGAGCGCCGCGACCACCGCGCTTCGGTTCACGACACTCTCGATGAGCGAATGGTGATCTGCCGGGGCACGCCGGCCGTGTTGTAGTAACCCGTGATCTGGACCTTGAAGACCGTGTCGCCGCGCCTGACGAGATAGACGTTGAAGTTCGGCCAGATCTGGTTGTCGGTACCGGTGATGTTGTATCGGTACCAGGGCGACGTCGCGAATACGCCACCGAAGGAATCGGATCGATAGGCCACCGACGGCGCGGTGCTCGCGTAGGCAGCGGTGATCGACGCGAACGGCGTCGAATCATCGAGCAACGCGCTGACGCCTCCGGTGCCGCTCACGCCGCCGTTGACCTTGATGTCATAGCCCGACAGCTGAAGATCCCACGCGCTCGTGGCGGAAACCGGACCTGCCGCCAGGTCCAGGTACACCGGCCCCGCCGCGACATTCAGCGTCCGTGTCTGAACCGCACCGAATGCTGCACCGCTCGACGGCTGGATCGAGTATTCCACGGTGACGTTCCCGGCGCTCGTGGCCGTCGCCCCGGACACCGCGGTCACGCGGAACTTCCCGAGAATCACGCTCCCCGCGCTCCGCCTGACGATCCATGATTTCGTGGGGACTGCAGCGGCACTGCTTCCAGTGCCGGTCACCCAGCCATGGATCGCCGGGTTGAGTGCGTCTGCGATGAACGACGATGCTGCCGGCACGCTGCCGCTGGTGACGGCATCGAACGCGGCGAGCTGGTTCGCCGGTGTCATGGCCTGCAGCTCACTGACCGTCGCGTTCGCGTTGGCACAGAGGCAATAGGCGGTGACTCCTCCAGGCCCCGCCGCACCCCCGTTCACGCTCACAGACGTGGCGAAGAACGAGAGGTCCCACTCGGCGGAGGTGGAGGGGTTCGTCACGGTTACCGTCGATGCCGGATCGCCTAGCTTCACGTATGCCGGCGCCGCGGACGCATCCACCGTGATCTCGGAAGTCTGAGGTGGAGGCGGTGGTTCGGTGGTGCTGTCCGAACACGCGGCCAGCGCCACTGACGCCGCGGCAAGCGAAAGCGCGCGCCTGACGAGTGGCCAGCGCGAGAAACGATGCGTCATTTGGGGCAGTTCTCCGTGGGGCCGGACGGGGTTCTGGAACGCGCCGGCACACACGCAACGTGTTGCGCCGCAACGTGGCGGCCCATTCGGGGAACTACGGTCGAAGAACTACGGAGACCGTGTCGGCTATTCCTTCACCTCGTCGAGGAGTCCCGACTCCAGCGCGAGACGGGTGAGCGCGGCAGCGTTACGCAGGCCCGTCTTTCGCATCAGGGAATCGCGATGCGATTCGACCGTCCGCACGCTGATGCCCAGCTCGGACGCGATCTCCTTGTTCTGTTGTCCACGGGCGACGCGCACGAGCACGTCTCGCTCCCGCGTGGTGAGCTGGTCGAGCGTGGGACGGACACCCTGGGGCTTCTCCCGAAGCGCTTCGGCCAGCGTGCGGGCGACCGACGGACTGAAGAACGCATCTCCGGCGTGCACGGCGCGAATCGCGGCCCGGAGGTCAGCCGGTGTCGTGTCCTTCCTCAGGTACCCGTGCGCGCCGATCCGCACGCTCTCGCGCACGAACTCCTGGTCATCGTGCACGCTCAGCATCAGGAGTCGCACGCCGGGCTGCGTCCTCAGGATCGCGTCGGCCACCTTCAGCCCGGACTCGTCAGGCAGGTTGATGTCCACCAGGATCACGTCCGGCTTGCTCGCCAGCGCCAGCGCGACGGCCGCCGCGGCGTTGTCCGCTTCACCGACGACGTCGAAGTCAGGATCGCTTTCCAGGACCATGCGCAAACCCGCGCGCACGATCGCGTGGTCGTCAACCATCGCCACCCTGATGGCCATCAGTGTCCGCCCTCGGGCAGGATGACGCTGACCTCCACCCCGCCGCCGCCTGGCGTCGCCACGTTCAGCTTACCTCCGAGCGCTTCAATGCGGTCATTCATGCCGCTTAACCCGCGACGTCCGTTCTGCTCGAACGTCGATAGCGACGGTGGCGCGCTGAGACCCACGCCGTCGTCCCTCACGGTGAGCGTCACCGTCCCGTTTGACCGATCGAGGCGCACATACAGGGACCTGGCGCCGGCGTGCCGCATCGCATTCGTGAGCGACTCCTGCAATGAACGATAGAGCGCGAGCTCGACGTCCGTGTCGAGCCGCCAATCCGCGGCCGGAAGCTCCGAGGTGACGTCGATCGATGAATGGTCCGTGAAGTCGGCAATTAACGACCTGAGGGCGGGCATGAGTCCAAGTTCGTCGAGCACCGCCGGCCGCAGCGTTTCGGTCACGCTGCGTATGCTGCGCATCCCCTCATCCAGCAGGGAAAGCGACCGACGCAGTCCGTCGGCGGTGCCGCCGTCGGCGCGCTCCTGCAGCAACCCGAGTTGCAGCTTGAGCGCCGAAAAGACCTGGGCCGTCTCGTCGTGGAGCTCGCGCGACAGCCGGCGGCGTTCGTTCTCGTCGTGCCTGACGACGCGCGTCGATAACCGCACGAGCGCCTCGCTGCGCTCCTTGAGCCTCGAGAGCAGCTCGGCCGAGTCGAGCGCCGAAGCGAGTTGCGTCCCGAGAGACGTGAGGAACGATGCGTCGAGCGCGGCGAAGGGATCGCGCGTGTCACCCGCAACAACGAGCGCCTGGGGTGGCGCCACGCGACAGGCCAGCGGAAGGATCGCGGTGTAGGCGTACGTAGTGCCGTCCGGCGAAGCCAGGTCGGGACGCACAGTCGGCTTACCGCTGGACATCGCTCCCGCGACGGCTTCGGCCATCAGCGTAGGAAGGACCACGTCGGCCCACCGCTCGGCGCGACCAACGCCACCGGCAAACACCGGGAGCCTTTCGTCGAAGCGGTAAAGGGCCGCGCCTCGAGCGGCGGGCAATGCTATGGCGTGCGCCAGCAGTCCCACGTTGGTGCTGCCGGCTGCCGCGGTTCCCGCCGCCAACGCCGTGAGCGCGCGCATCCCGCCGCGCAGGTCATCCAGGACAAGGATGGTGATCCCGCAGATCGTCGAGAGCAGCAACAACACGTCGAGGTAATAGCCCCACGGTGACCACGTTCCCTGCGCGCGCAGAAACGGGTAATCGAGATGGTGGACGGCCCAGAGCAACAGCGACACGGCGAGGACGCCGGCGCCGGGTGCGCGAACCCGCCGCCAGTACTCGAGAAAGATCCAACCGGTCCATGCCGTGACGGCGCTCAGGAAAGCGACCGCCGGCAACACGGCCAGCAGGAAGTTGTCCAGGACATAGATCGCGACGTACGACCACGCGACTGGGAAAAGCAGTGCGGCACCATAGACCGGGCGGAATCGCACCTGCCTGGAAAACGCCAGCGCCGTCCAGAGCAGCGCGAGCGCGGTCCACCCAGTCGCAACCTGGTGCCAGTACAGCCACGTCTCGTTCTGCGTGACCAGGAAGCTGATGATCGCGGACAGCCGCGCGACATAGAGGAAACACGCGATGGCTAGCGACGCGAAGTACGGCTTGCCGTAGCGCCGTGCGAGGAAACCCGCGAAGAGGGCCGCGCCGAGCGTAACCGCCACCTGGAGGATGGCCGCATCGAGCTCGACGCCTGACGACACTGGTGGTGCCTGCACGAGTGGAATATGAAGGCGGTCGCCGGGCGAAATCACAAATCGCGACTTTGCACAACAAGCGATCCCTTGCACGAAAGAGTACCGAATGCCGATTCCCGTCCGCCGAATCGCGACTATGTTCATGCCGGTGAACAGTTTGGGTTTCCTGTCCCGGGCGGAGATGGGAGTCTAAGGTCAGTCCCATCTCAAATCTTCCATCTCCCATCTCAGAGATGTCCCGTCCTCAACGCCGCGACGAAATCCTCGGTGCCGAGCTGCCTCCAACGCTGCCGATCATGGCGTTGCGCTCGACCATCGTTTATCCCCTCGGCACGATCGCCGTGCAGATGGGCGCACCGGAAAACCTCGCCCTCCTGCGAGACAACGAAGATTCGGGATTGGTCGTGGGTCTCGTCGTCGCGGGTGGTGAGTCGGACGAGCCGCTCGACCAGGAGAAGTTCGTCGGGCGCGTCGGCGTGGCCGCGCGCGTGCACGAACGCATCAACCTGCCGGGCGACACCGTCCAGATCACGCTGCAGGGCCTCAGGCGCATAACGATCGAGTCGATCGAGCAGACGGAGCCGTACGTTGTTGCAGCCGTGAAGCCGGCGCGTGAAACGCCGGCCGATCCCACGGAACTGGACGACCTCGTTACGCGGATCGTGGCCGCCGCCGAAACGCTGGCCAACCTCATCGACCGCATCCCCGACGAGGTGCCACAGATCCTGAAGATGAACGTCTCCGACCCAGGCCGCTTCGCCGACCTGGCGGCGACGAACATGAACTTCAGGATCTCGGACAAGGATGAAGTGCTGCAGCGCCTCGACGTGGGGCAACGGCTTCAGTTCATCCTGTCGCGGCTCGAGCGTGAAGTGGGCCGCGCGCGGGTGATGGAGGACGTCAAGCGCACGACCGAAGTCAAGATCGAGCAGCACCAGCGCGAGTTCTACCTCAGGCAGCAGCTCCGCGCGATCCAGACCGAACTCGGTGAAACGGATCCCGGCGAGAAGGAAGCGATCGAGATCCTGAAGAAGATCGACGAGGCGAACCTGCCGGAGCGCGCTGGACAGGAAGCCCGGCGCGAAGTCGAGCGCCTGCGCATGCTCTCGCCGGCATCGTCCGAGTACCAGGTGATCCGCACGTACCTCGACTGGATCCTGTCGCTGCCGTGGAACAAGAAGACGGGCACCGAGGAGATCGACCTCAAGAAGGTCGAAGAATCGCTCGACTCACGGCACTACGGGCTGGACGAGGCGAAGGAGCGCATCATCGAGTACCTGGCAGTGCGGAAGCTGCGTGGAGGTGACCCGCACGGCCCGATCCTCTGCTTCGTCGGCCCGCCGGGTACGGGCAAGACTTCGTTAGGCAGCGCGATCGCGACTTCCATTGGACGGGCCTTCTACCGTATCGCGGTCGGGGGCGTGCGGGATGAAGCCGAGATTCGTGGGCACCGGCGCACGTACGTGGGCGCGATGCCCGGCCTGCTCATCCAGGCGCTCCGGCGCGTGGGCGTGCGCGACCCGGTCATGATGATCGACGAGATCGACAAGATGGCCGGCGGTGGAGCCTCGGGCGACCCGACGGCGGCGATGCTCGAGGTGCTGGATCCGTCGCAGAATCACGACTTCGTCGATCACTACCTGAACCTGCAGTTCGACCTCTCGTCGGTGCTGTTCATCTGCACCGCCAACAACCTGTTCGACATCCCGCCCCCGTTGCGCGACCGCCTGGAGGTCATCCGCATCGCCGGGTACACGGTCGAGGAGAAGGTCGAGATCGCGTGGCGGTACATGCTGCCGCAGCTCCTGACGGACCACGGCATCTCGAACACCGACATCCAGTTCACCGACGAGGTGCTCGGCTACATCTCGAGCCGGTACTCGCGCGAGGCGGGCCTGCGCAATTTCGAGCGCAACCTGTCGGCGATCATGCGCAAGCGCGCCCGCGCCAAGGCGGAGGGCGAGGAAGGCGCGTGGATCATCGACAACGACAGGGTCGAGGAGATCCTCGGTGCGCCTCGTTATGCAGCGGAGGAGGCGGAGAAGGATCCGGAGGTTGGCGCGGTGACCGGCCTGGCGTGGACGTCGACGGGCGGTGACATCATGAACATCGAGGCGCTGCGGATGCCGGGCTCCGGAAAGCTCACCGTCACCGGGCAGCTGGGCGACGTCATGCGCGAATCGGTCGATGCCGCGTATTCATTCGTCCGGTCGCGCTCCGTGAACCTCGGCGTGAACGAGAAGGAGTTCAAGGAAACGGACCTGCACATTCATTTCCCGGCGGGTTCGGTGCCCAAGGACGGGCCGAGCGCCGGCGTGGCGGTGACGCTCGCGATCGCCAGCGTGCTTTCGCGCCGCAAGGTTCGCCGCGATGTGGCGATGACGGGTGAGGTCACGCTGCGCGGAAAGATCCTCGAGATTGGCGGCGTGAAGGAGAAGACGCTGGCCGCCTATCGAGCGGGATTGCGCGAAGTGATTCTCCCCAAGGGGAACCTCAAGGACCTGCGTGAGATCCCCGAGGAGATCAAGCAGCACATGGTGTTCACCTTCGTGAGTTCGATGGACGAAGTGCTGCAGCACACGTTGTTGCCGAAGGTGGTTCCGGGCGCCGACCAGAGCGAGCCGGCGACCGTTGAAGGCGCGGCGCGTGCCACCCCGACCTCGACGCCTACTGTTTCACCCGCGCCAGCGCGTCCTTCGCCTGCTTGAGGTTGGGGTCCATCTTCGCCGCCGTCTCGTAGGCCTGGCGCGCGGCGGGGATGTCGCCCCGTTTCTCGGCGATCATGCCCAGCCGCCAGTGGGCGGCGGCGATCGACGGCTCGTTAGGTTGCGGCGCGTACTCGAGGTATTTCCGCAGGGCCACCTCGCCCCGGTCGAGCTGCTCGCCTGATTCAGCCGCGACACGCCCGGTTGCATAACGAACGATGGCCAGGTCGGGACGCAGCTGCTCGAGCTTGTCAGCCATCGCCCAGGCCGCGGCCCACTGCTTCCTGAGGAGCTGCACGTTCAGCAGCGTGAAGTAGGACGTTGCGCTGTCGGGATATTCGGCGATCAGCTTTTCGTGTGCGCGGATGACGCCCGCCGTGTCCTTCGCCGCGAACGCGACGTTGGCATGCGCGAGCCCGCCCCGGTACGAGTTGATCTTCGTGATCGCTTCCGCTTCGCCCCGAGCGCGGTCGACGCTCCCGCCGAGGAAGCCCGGCGCGGCCAGGTAGTAGCGGAGCAGCCCTTCGCGCGGCGCGATGTACGAAGAGTCGAGGGCCACGGCACGCTCGAACTCGCCCTTGGTACGACGGGCGAGGCCGGGCTGCCGGATGGGATTGGCGCGCTGAGCCTGCTCACCGGTCGAGC
>Ga0111539_10012704_pt1 | contig 10546 bp, 10 predicted proteins | sample RhiMethybrSRZTD1_FD_79667 | JGI IMG/M metagenome (GOLD analysis project Ga0111539, IMG submission 79667) | Populus rhizosphere microbial communities from Tennessee, USA - Rhizosphere MetaG P. TD hybrid SRZTD1 (version 2) (version 2) | ecosystem: Host-associated > Plants > Roots > Rhizosphere >... | reverse complement strand
TCGGCGAGCTTGATCAGGATGACCCGGATGTCCTGGGCCATCGCGACCATCATCTTCCGGTAGTTCTCGGCCTGGCGGTCGTCGCGGCTCTGGAACGTGATCCCGGTCAGCTTCGTGACGCCGTCGACGAGCCGGCAGATCTCGTCACCGAACACGTCCCTGACCTCGTCGAGCGACGCGCTCGTGTCCTCGACGGTGTCGTGCAGAAGCGCCGCGCACAGCGTCTCCGTGTCGAGGCGCATCCCGGCGCAGATCTTCGCGACGCCGACGGGATGGGTGATGAAGTCCTCACCCGAGCGACGGCGCTGGTCGGCGTGGCGCTCGCACGAGAAGAGGAACGCGCGCTCGACCATGTCGCGGTCGACCTCGCGCGCCGCGTGGTCCGCGTGCTCCTCGATCACCGCGAAGAGATCGCCGAGAAGTTGGCGCTCCTTGGCGCTGAGCGTCGTGCTCTCGCCCGCCGGCGCCGTGGTGCCCGCGTGGTCGATGGGGCGATGGTCGAAGTCAGGCCGCTTTTCCGCGACCGAAGCCGTTCGCTTCGCTTTCTTGCCCTTCGCGGGAGCCTTCTTGCGGGTAGGCGTAGCCATCCTGCGTAGAGGTTAGCCCTGGCCCTGGCCTTCCCTTCCCATGCGTTTGCCCAATGAACGTACGGGTACGCCTACCTAGGCCAAGGAAGGGGCTGCGTTGGAGGAGAAGAGATGGCAAATCTCGCACACGCAGCACGCGCAGTACTTCAGAAGCCAAAGGGTCTCGCAGGAGCAGGGGCGGCGGTCATGGCCGTTCCCTACGCCCTGAAGGGCCTGTCGAAGCTCACCGGCGGTGGCGACGACGACAGCAACGGCCAAGCGGCTCCCGGCCACGGCCGCGGTCGGCGCATGCCGATCCAGCAGTCGGTCGACGTGGCCGTTCCGCTCGAGGTCGCCTACGACCAGTGGACCCACTTCGAGGACTGGCCCGAGTTCATGCACCGGTTCGAGAATGTCGAGCAGGTCGATGACGCGAAGGTGGCGTTCTCGACCAAGATCTGGGGAATCAAGAAGCGCTTCGAAGCGCAGATCGTCGAACAGCACCCGGACGAGCGGATCGAGTGGGACGTCAAGGAGGGGGTCGCACACTCAGGCGTCGCGACATTCCACAAGCTCGCTCCCCGGCTCACCCGCGTGGAGGTCAGCATCGACGTCGAGCCCGACAGCCTCCTCGAGAAGGCCGGGCGCGGAATGCGCTTCACGAAGCGGGCGGTCCGAGCGGACCTGCACCGCTTCAAGGCATTCGTCGAAATGAACGACGAGGCCGAGGGCGGCTGGCGAGGAACGATCGAGGACGGAGACGTCAAGCGGCGCACCGAGCGTCGCTCCTCGAAGAGCAGCAACGGGGGCGCGCCGGGAAAGTCGTCGAAGGCACGGAGGTGACGTGATGGCTCAGACCAAGACAAAGAAGAAGTCACAGACGAAGAAACGCGCCGCGAGCACCAGCTCGAACGGCGGACGTGCGACGAAGTCACGGGCGAAGTCGTCCGCCCGGAAGACGTCGGCAAAGAAGACGCCGGCGAGGAAGAGCACACGTAGCGCGGCAAGCCGAAGCAACTCGTCGAGTAAAAGCAACTCGTCGTCCTCGCGGAATTCCGGGGGGACCGGCTTCGCCGAGAAGGCAAAGAAACCCGCGCTCGCGACAGGCGTCGTGCTGCTTGGGCTCGCGGGCGGCGCCGCGGCCACCGCGCGTAAAGCGCAGCGGCGCGGTCCGAAGCTCCCGAAGCCGAACCTCAAGCGGCTGCCGCGCCCGAAGAGCGTGAGCCTGCCGAAGAGCCACGGCTCGACGGCCGCCTGGGTCGGCGAGAAGGCAAGGGCGCTCGGCGACGCCGGACATCGGGTCTCCGACATGAGCTCGCAGGCCGAGAAGGTCGAGAAGACACTGAGGAAGGGCTAGGAGGAGCAGTGGCAAAGACCAAGTCCCGATCGCCGTCGCGAAAGTCCCCGTCGTCGTCGCGGAAATCCGGATCGAAGTCGCGCAAGTCCCAGTCGAGCTCGTCCAATTCGCGATCGAGGTCCAAGAAGCAGGAGCAGTACGACGACTATTCGATCGTCGATCCGAGCGAGATTCCGGACGGGCCGGACGTCCTCGTCGACGTTCCGGTGGTCAAGGTCGACAAGATCGCGATCGAGGTCGACGACCTTCGAGCGCAGGTTGCCGTCCGGGCCGAGGTCCGTCAGCTCGTCCAGCTCAACGTTGGCGCTCAGGCGCGGCTCGGCACGGTGGAGCTGGAGATCGAGGGCGTCGAGGCGCAGGCGCTGCTGAAGGCGCGCCTCGACCGCGTGGGCGCGATCCTCAACCGCGTGCTCTTGAGCCTCGACCGCAACCCGGAGCTCCTCGAGAGCGTCGGCCACGCCGTCGAAGAGGTCGGCGGAGGCACGGGCAAGCTGCTGTCCGAGTCGGGCGAGGCCGTGGAGGACATCGGTGAGGGCGCCGGTCAGGCGCTCCCGCAGGTCGGCCAGGGCGCGAACCAGGCGCTCGGTGCGGTCGGACAAGGAGGCGGTCAGGCCCTCGGCCAGATCGGCCAGGGAGCCGGACAGGGTCTCGAGGGCGTCGGCCAGGGCGTTCAGCAGCTCGGTAAGGGAGGGAACTAATCGTGGCCGCTCGGAAGACGAAATCACGCAAGTCGTCGAACTCGCGCAAGTCGTCGAGTTCCCGCAGCTCGTCCAACGGACGGAGCGCCTCCCAGAAGCCTGAGAAGTATCGGTTCGCGCAGAACGTGAACGGTGACGAGACCGTCGCCGAGCGGGAGTACCGCTCATACGCGACCAGTGACGACCCGGCCGCCGCGGGGCAGCAGGACCCGGACGTGCTGCTCGACATTCCCGTGGTCAAGGTCGACCGGATCCATCTGAAGGTCGAGGAGCTCGACGCACACGTGTCGCTCAACGCGAAGGTGCTCGATCTCGTGACGCTCGACGTCGGCATCGACGCCCACCTCGGGAAGCTCGAGGTCGAGATAGAAGGCGTCGAGGCGCAGGCGCTCGTGAAGGTCAGGCTCGACCACGTCGCGGCGATCGTCGATCGCACGCTGACCACGATCGACCGCAACCCCGAGCTCGTGAAGAGCCTGGGTCGCGCGCTAGAGGACGTCGGCCAAGGCGCCGGAAAGACGCTTGGCGAGACCGGCGAGGCGGTCGAGGACGTCGGCGAGGGCGCCGAAGGAGCGGTGAAGCAGGTCGGTCAAGGCGCGGGCCAGGCGGTCGGCGAGCTCGGGCAAGGCGCCGGCGAAGCGGCCGGCCAGCTCGGCGAGGGCGCGGGCCAAGCGGTTGGCGAAGCCGGTCAGGGAGCCGGACAGGCTGTCGGCAACCTCGACCAGCTCGCCGGACAGCTCGGGCAGAGCGCCGGCCAGCTCGGCCAGGGCGCCGGTCAAGCAGCCGGCCAGCTCGGCCAGGGCGCCGGTCAAGTAGCCGGCCAGCTCGGCCAGGGCGCGGGTCAGCTCGCGCAAGGCGGCGCCGCGCAGGCCGGTGGGCCCGCACAGGCGGCGAAGATGCTCGCCAAGGAGCTCGGCACCGCGGCGGCGGACGAGGCCAAGGACCTCGGCCAGGCCGCAACCCAGAAGGCCTTCGAGGTCGTCGAGCGCCGCCGGCGCAAGCGCGCCGAGAAGCACGACGCGACGGAGTCGGCGCTAGAGCTCGCGGACGAGCTGGGCATCGACCTCGAGGACGTCGAGGGCACCGGCGCCGACGGCCGCATCACGGTCCGCGACGTCAAGCAGGCAGATCGCGATGGCTGACATCGAAATCGGCGCGGCCGCGAAGGCCAAGCGGCTCAGGTTCAAACGCGTTCCGCACACCGAGGTGGAGTTCGAGGCCAGCGCGACCGACGCCGCCGAGTCTCGCACGGTCCGCGAAAACCTGCCGGAGCAGGTCGAGCCGGGCGTCGACTACGAGGACGTACGCATCGGCTGGCTCGCGGGCGTCGAAATCGAGGGACGGAAGCGAAAGGGGTCGTGATGCGCCGAGTCACAGCGATCGCCGCGGCAGGCGTGATCGGGTTGAGCGGAGTGGCCTTTGCGGCCTGCGGCGACGACGACAGCGAAGGCCCAGCCGAAGAGGCGGGCAAGGCCGTCGACGACGCGGGCAAGGAAGCCGGCCAGGAGCTCAAGGAGGCCGGCAAGGACGTCGACCAGGAGATCGGCGACGACGACGGGAAGAACGACTAGGCCGCGACCGCGTCCGGCTCCGCGCCCAGCGCTGCCGCCGCCGCGTCGAGCGAGGCGAGCTGCGTCCGGTACGCGATTGAATTCTCGAGCTCCGTCGGCCGCGCGTCGGCGACGCGCAGCAGGCCCGGCTCCATCTCGATGAGCGCGACCTCGAGCAGGATGCGAAGCGCAAGTGCGGACACCGCCCGGGGCGCGAGCTCGTCGAGGACCGGCTCCAGGTCCTCCACGGCCGCGGGCGCCGACTCGCGCAGCGCGCGATAGACGACGGCGACCGTGGCGCGCAGGTCGCGGCGGGCCGCGATCGCGGAGCGTGCCACCGCCTCCTCGGCGGCGCCCCAACCGCAATGGGCGAGGCCGGCGCCGGGTAACGCGCTGACGAACGCGAAGCCGTCCTCGGCGGGCGGCGGGTCGAGCGCGAACACGTGGGTATACGGCTCGGCGACCGCCGGCAGCAGGCCGAGCAGGTCCCAGGAGGCGATCACGGCACGGCCACGCACAAGCCCGGCGAGTGTCGAATCGAGCCCACGCCGCCAGCGTTGCGGCTCGGTACAGCCGATCAACACGTCGTCGCCGCTCGCCAGCAGGTCGCCCAGGACGCCTGCGACCCCCTCCCCGCGCCGGTCGCATACGTCCCGTGTCGCAGCGGGCGCTGACGCCGCCGTGGGCCGCGCAAGCTGCAGCTCGAGGTGCTCTCGCAGCCCGAGCGCTTGGTCCAGGACGTCGAACGCGCCGGGGCGCGGCTCGCACAGCGCCCGCAAGACGAGGCGTGGCTCAACGGTGCCGTTCCATTCGTTGCACTCGAGTCGCACCGCCACGTCGCGCGGCTCGCCGGCGCAGTCGGCCAGCGAGCGGGCGCTCGTCCTGAACGCGACCGCTCGTGCGCGGCTGCCGCCGCTCGCGACCGTGAAGCGAGCGTGCTGCCCCTCCTCTCCCATCGCTCGGGCGTTTTCGATCCGCGCCGCCGGCACGAGCAGCGTGGGCGTCGGGTTCCGGTGCCCGAACGGCGCGAGTCGCTGCAGCTCCTCGGCCAGGTCGAGCCCGAGGCACGCGCCGGGCACCAGCGCGTCGACGCGCTCGACCGGCCGCAGGTCGTGCGGCGTGAGCGCCCCCGCCGCGTGCTTGACGAAGTCGCGGCGGAAGCCGTCGACGGCGTCGGCCGCGATGTCGAACCCCGCTGCCATCCGGTGCCCGCCGAAGCGGCCGAGGTGCGGCGCGCAGGCCGTGAGTGCGGCGTGCAGGTCGAACGCCGAGATGCTGCGTCCTGACCCGCGCCCCTCGCCGTCGGCGTCGAGCGCGATCAGCACGCACGGCCTGCAGTAACGCTCGACCAGCCGCGACGCGACGATCCCGATGACGCCCGGGTGCCAGCCCTCGCCGGCCAGCACGTACGCGGGCTCGTGGGCGTGAGCGGCCAACTCGGACTCGGCCGCGAACGTGATCCGCATCTCCGTGTCCTGCCGCTCCCTGTTGAGCAGATCGAGCTCACCGGCTATCTCCCCCGCGCGGGCGTCGTCGCGGGTCAGAAGCAGCTCGAGTGCGGCATCGGGCCGGCGCATCCTGCCCGCGGCGTTGATCCGCGGCCCGAGCCGGAAGCCGAGCCCGCCCGCGTCGATCACCCCGGGGTCGCACGCGGCCACCCGCATCAGCGCACGCAGACCCGGCTTGCGGGTGCGCGCGATCGACTGCAGCCCGTCGCGCACGATCCGGCGGTTCTCGCCGACGAGCGGCACGACGTCGCAGACGGTGGCGAGCGCGACGAGGTCGAGGTCCTCCTCGGCCGTCTCGGGGTCGGCACCGGCCGCACCGGCGAGCGCCTGGGCGAGCTTGTACGCGACGCCGGCGGCGCACAGGTCCGGGAATGGATAGCCACCGAGCGCGGGATGCACGATCGTGCAATCCGGAAGCGCATCGCCGGGGCGGTGATGGTCCGTGACGACGACATCCATGCCGAGCGCGCGCGCGTGGGCGACCTCGTCGGCCGCGGTGATCCCGCAGTCGACCGTGATCAGGAGGCCCGTGCCCGCCGCCGCCTGGCGCTCGACGCCCGCCATCGACAGGCCGTAGCCGTCGTCGAAGCGGCTCGGCAGGTCGCACACCGGCGCCGCGCCGAGCCGCTCGAGCGCGCGCGCGAGAACCGCCGTCGAACAGACGCCGTCCACGTCGTAGTCGCCGTGGATCACGATCCGCGACCCCGCGGCGACGTGCCGCATCATGACCTCGACCGCGGCCGCGAGACCCGGCATCAGCGACGGGTCGTGGCTGTCCGCCGCGGCGAGGAACCGCCGCGCCGCGTCAGGCGTGTCGTACCCGCGCCTGACGAGGACCGAGGCCGTGACGGGGTGAAGCCCGAGCTCCCCCGCTAGAGAATGCGCAGCGGCGACCGGGTACGGGTCACAGCTCCAGTGCGCAGGGGGCTCGGGCATATGCCCGATGGTCGCCCCGCACCCGGATGGAATGCAGCGCTGGTCGCTGGTCGCTGGTCGGGCTAGGTTCGCGCCTCGAGGCGGGACCCGTACAGCCAGGAGACGCCGAGCGCGATCAGCGCGCCCGGAACGGCGATCAGGGCCTGCACGAGCTCCGTGTCGTTGCGCCCGGGGATGGTCGCCCCGTTCGCGATGAACCCGAACAGGGCCGCGCCTACGATCGCGACGACGAACGCGCCCACGATCCCGCCCCAGAAGCGGTCGGGCACGAAGACCATGAAGTGCCAGATCGCGATTCCCATCATCACCCAGACGAGCATGCTCATTCGCTAACGCCTCCCGTGCCTCTTGCGTTGACGCTGGCGTTTCGGCTTTGGCTTCGGCGGCGGAGGCGGCCGGTCCCCCGCGCCGTCGGCGCCGTCGGCGCCGTCGGCGCCGTCGGCGGCTTGGGGCGGCTGCGGGGCCTCCACCTCGGGCGGCTCGGGCGGCGGCGGAGCCGGGGGCGGCTCCGGCTTCGCCACCTCCGGCGGCTTCGGAGGCGCGGTCGCGGTCGCCGTCGCGCCACCGGCGCGCGACACTCGCTGCCGCCGCCGCACCGGGCGGCGCGCGGTCGCCGGGGCGGCGCCGTCGCCGGGCTCCTGGTCGGCGATCGCGCCGGTCGCGAAAGCGGGCACGACGCCACCGTGCTCCTCCATCACGAGCCTGCGCCGGCGGCGGTAGACGGGCTCGCGCTCCTTCCACTCCGCCAGGACGGGTGACGCGATGAAGATCGACGAGTACGCGCCGGACGCGATCCCGACGAGCAGTGCGAACGCGAAGTCACGCAGCGTCTCGCCGCCGAACAGCATCAGCGCCGTGACCGGGAGCAGCGTGCAGAGGCTCGTCGCGAGCGACCGGGTGAGGACCTCCGCCATCGAGCGGTTGACGATCTGCGTGAACGCAGCGCGGGGCATGCGCGGGACGTTTTCGCGTATTCGGTCGAACACGATGATCGTGTCGTAGAGCGAGTAACCCAAGATGGTTAAGAGCGCCGCGACCGTCGACGTCGTCACCTCCCGGTCGGCCAGGGCGTACACGCCCGCTGTGATCAGGATGTCGTGGAACAGCGCGATCAGGACCGGCACCGTGTACTTGAACTCGAACCGGAGCCCGATGTAGATCGCGATCAGGACGAGCGACGCGATCACCGCGATGATCGCCGTGCGCGCGATCTGCTCGCCGAATGTGGGGCCGATCGAGTTCGAAGAGAAGTCCGCCTGGCGCACGCCGAGCGCGTCGTCGAGGGCCGTGCGCACCTCGGTGACTTCGGCCGGCTCGAGAGTGTCTGTCGAGATCTGGAAGACGTGCTCGCCCAGGTCGGGCTCCTCGACCTCCTGGATCTCCGCGTCCTGCAGGTTGCTCGGCAGGGCGTCGCGCACGTCCTCCGTGCTCGCGTCCTGCTCGATCGGCGTCTTGATCCGCGTCCCGGACTCGAAGTCGATGCCGAAGTTGAGCCCGTTGCCCGCTATCGCGGTAGCGCCGATCAGCAGGATCACACCGGACATCGAGAAGAAGTACTTCGACTTGCCCATGAAGTCGAACGTCCACGGGCGGCCCTCACCCTGCGCACCGAGCGCGAAGCGCGAGTTGAGCAGCTTCGTCCGGCTGAGCGACCCCATCAGCGCGGACGTGAACAGGACCGCCGTGAACAGCGACGTCAGCGTGCCGACGCCGAGGGTGAACGCGAAGCCCTTGATCCCCGCTGTCGCCAGCATGAACAGGATGAACGCGACGCCGATCGTCACGACGTTCGCGTCGATGATCGTGCGCAGCGCCTTCGTATAGCCGGCCGAGATCGATGCGGGGATCGATCTCCCGGCGCGCACCTCTTCCTTTATTCGCTCGAAGACGACGATGTTCGCGTCGGCCGCTACGCCGAGCGTGAGGATCATGCCCGCGATGCCCGGCAGGGTCAGCGTGATCGGGATCAGCTTGACCAGCGCGAACAGGAGCACCGCGTAGACGATCAGCGCGACACACGCGAGCGCGCCGAGAACGCGATAGAAGATCAGGAGGAAGAGCAACGTCAGCGCCAGGCCGACGGCGCCGGCGATCAGGCCCTCGTGCAGCGCCTGCTTACCGAGGGTCGCCGAGACCTGCGTCTTCGAGATCAGCTTCAGGTTGATCGGCAGGGCGCCGATGCGCAGGCTCTCGGCGAGGTCCTGGGTGTCCTGCAGGCTCCCAATGCCGTTGATCTGCGCGCCGGTACGGCCGTCGATTCCCTCGGGGTTCTCCTCGAAGTCGATCGTCGCGAGCGAGACGATCTGGTTGTCGAGCGCGATCGCGAAGCGCTGGAAAGCGGTGTCTGCCGGCTGGCCCGGGGCGCGGATCTGACTCGCGCCGCGCTCGGCAATCCGCTTCGTCACGCTCGCGAACCGCTTGCGGCCGTTGTCCGTGAACTCCATCGTGACGATGGGCTCCTGCGTGTTCGGGTCGAAGTTCTGCTCGGGGTTCTTGATGTCGGACCCCGACAGCTCCGAGTCGTCCTCGAGCACGTAGTAGAACTGCGGCGACGCGGGCCCCAGGTCCTGGGTGCTCTCCTCGTCCTCGAGCACGACGATGCCCTGCGGCACCTTGATCACCGTCGAGCCAGGTGGCGGCCCGACATTGCCGAGCTTCCTCAGCTCGGTCTCGCATTCCGTGCCCTTCGTGGGCTCGCGCTTGGCGGGCGGCTTGCCCGAGACAGGCAGCTCGTCCTCGTATTGCTGGAGCAGCTCGTCGCAGGCCGTGTCTGGTCCCGCCAGCAGCTTGTGCGCGGAGTCGAAGAGGTAGTAGCGGTCAGGCGCGGTGTCGTTGTCCTTGTCGGCCTGCTCCTTGGTCAGGTCGTCGGGCGCGTCGGGCGGGATGTCCGTCTCCTCCGCCTGCGGCTTGCCCTTCGACGCACGCTTGACGGCGTCGTACAGCCCGTTGATGCGCCCGGACGGGTTCGGATCGCCGGAGCCCGGCTCGCCGTTCGGCCCGATCACGTTGGGCTCCCAGTCGTAGAACTGGAGCTGCGCCGTCGTCCCGACCTGCTCCTCGGCACGGTCGGCGTTCGCGACGTCCGGCAGGCCGATCGAGATCTGGTTGTTGCCGGCCTTCTGGATCTCGGGCTCGGACACGCCGAGGGCGTCGGTCCGCTTGCGGATCGTCTCGATCGAGTCGTCGATCGCCTGCGGCGTGACGGTCGGGACCTGCGGCGTCGGCCGGCCCTCGTAGATCAGCTCGACGCCGCCCTTCAGGTCGAGGCCGAGGCGCGTCTTCTTCTCCGCGGGGCTCCCCGGGATGATCAGGAGCGCTGCCAGCACGAGCAGGCCGGCGACGGCCGCGAGGATCGCGAGGTTTCTTCTGCGGCTTGTCACTACTTGGGTGTCAGCACGACCAGGAGGCCGCCGTCGTCGTCGTAGGCGGGGAAGATGTCCGCCTTCGCCGGCTCCGGCCTGTCACCTTCCGCGTGCACCACCACCGGCTTGTCGAGGACCCGCACCCCCCACTCCAGCGCGGTCCCGATGTGGTCCTGGTTCTCCTCGAACTCGAGCCCCAGGACGTCCTTGACGTCGCGGCCGATCACGTCCTCGTTGCCGAGCCCCGTCAGCTCGCGGGTGCCGCGGCCCGCGCCGATCACGCGGGCTTCCTGGTCGAGGATGAAGAAGGCGGCGTTCGGCGCCGGGTAGTAGTCGTCGAGGAGCTCGAACAGGAAGCCGAATCCGCATTTCTCGCATCCCTTCGGCCGGGTGCTGAAGCCGGCGGAGCGGTCGCGCGATTCACTGCGCGCCCCGCAGTTGGGGCAGATGAAATTCGGCATCGCGAGCGTAAGCTAGAACAGCGATGGCTCATGGCCGCGCGGGGCGGCGAGGCCGAGGTGCTCGAAGGCGGCCGCTGTGGCCACCCGGCCGCGGGGAGTCCGCTTGAT
>Ga0111539_10012702_pt1 | contig 10546 bp, 10 predicted proteins | sample RhiMethybrSRZTD1_FD_79667 | JGI IMG/M metagenome (GOLD analysis project Ga0111539, IMG submission 79667) | Populus rhizosphere microbial communities from Tennessee, USA - Rhizosphere MetaG P. TD hybrid SRZTD1 (version 2) (version 2) | ecosystem: Host-associated > Plants > Roots > Rhizosphere >... | reverse complement strand
GAGGTGGCTCCGCAGGGCCGCCAGGGCGCCCGACACCGCCGGCTCCGTGACGCCGAGGGCTCGGGCGGCGGCCTTGACCGACCCGAGCCGGGCCACCAGCACGAACGCCTCGAGCTGAGTGAGCGTCACGCCTGGGAAGGTATCAACTCGATAAGCAAATGCTTAGGGGCGCGTGGACGCGTCGTACGGCGTGGGCCACACTCAGCGCAGGGCAACTAGTGGGGGAGGCAACCGTGCAGACACCTGCGCCGTTCGCGTACGAGCGGGCCGGCAACGTCGACGACGCGCTGGCACTGCTCGAACAGCACGGCCCCGAGGCCCGGCTCGTCGCCGGCGGTCACAGCCTGCTGCCGATGATGAAGCTGCGCCTCGCCCGGCCGGAAGTGCTGATCGACATCAACGACCTGACCGACCTGTCGTACATCCGCCTCGACGGCAGCGAGATCGCCATCGGGGCCATGACCCGTCACGCCGAGCTGCTGGACTCGGCGCTGCTGGCCGAGCACTACGCCATCTTCGCCGACGCCGAGCGGGTCATCGCCGACCCCATCGTGCGCAACCGGGGCACGATCGGCGGCTCGTTCTGTCAGGGCGACCCGTCCGAGGACCTGGCCGCGGTGGGTTCCGCCCTGGGCGCCACGCTCGTGGTCCGGGGCACGGGCGGCACCCGCACCGTGGCGGCACGCGAGTTCCACTCCGGGCCCTACGAGACCGTGGTGGCCCCGAACGAGATCCTCACCGAGATCCGCATCCCGCTGCGGCCGGGCTCGGGCAGCGCGTACGAGAAGGTCGAGCGCCGGGCGGGGGACTGGGCCATCGCCGCCGCCGGCGCCTTCGTCACCCTCGACGGCGACACCGTGAGCGACGTGGGCATCGGGCTGACCGCGGTGGGCGCCGAGCACTTCTGCGCCCCCGCGGCGGAGGACACGCTGCGGGGCCAGGCTGCTACCGACGAGAACCTGGCGGCCGCCGCCGAGGCCGCGGCCGCCGCCTCCAACCCGTCGACCGACCAGCGGGGACCGGCGGACTACAAGCGCCATCTGGCGGGAGAGCTGGTCCGGCGCGCGCTGGGGCGTGCCGCGGCCCGAGCACGAGGGGAAGGGGCCTGACATGCAGGTGACGATGACCGTCAACGGGACCGAGGTGACCCGCGAGGTCGAGCCCCGGCTGCTGCTCGTGCACTTCGTGCGCGACCACCTGGGCCTGACCGGCACGCACTGGGGCTGCGACACCTCCAACTGCGGCACGTGCGTGCTGTGGATGGACGGCGAGCCGGTCAAGAGCTGCACCGTGCTGGCCGCCATGGCCCACGGCCGCAGCATCCGCACCGTCGAGGACCTGGATGCGGGCGGCGAGCTCGATCCGCTGCAGCAAGGCTTCATGCAGTGCCATGGCCTGCAATGCGGCTTCTGCACCCCGGGCATGCTCATGACCGCCCGCTGGCTGCTCGACCACAACCCCGATCCAACGGAGGCCGAGATCCGCGAGGCGATCTCGGGCAACTTCTGCCGTTGCACCGGCTACGAGAACATCGTCCGCTCGGTCCGCTGGGCGGCCGAGCAGGAGGCCCAGGCACCGGCCGAGGGCGAGGAGGTGACCGCGTGACCGCCACCGAGAGCTCCAGCGAGACCACGGTCCCCATCAGCGAGGCCGGAAACCCCATCGGCTTCGGCCGCATGCTGCGCAAGGAGGACGCCCGCTTCCTCCGGGGCCAGGGCAGGTACCTCGACGACATCCAGCTCCCCGGCATGCTCTACGGCGCCATCCTGCGCAGCCCGTACGCGCACGCCCGCATCGTCTCCATCGACACTTCGGCGGCCGAGGCCCATCCCAAGGTCCTGGCCGTGATCACGGGGGCCGTGCTCGACACCCTGGGCCTGGCGTGGATGCCCACGCTGTCGGGTGACACCCAGGCGGTGCTGGCCACCGACAAGGTCCGGTTCCAGGGCCAGGAGGTCGCCTTCGTGGTGGCCGAGGACCGCTACTCGGCCCGCGACGCCCTCGAGCTCATCGACGTCGAGTACGAGCCGCTCCAGCCGGTCATGGACGGCCGCCGCGCCCTGGACGAGGGGGCGCCGGTCATCCGGGACGACAAGGAGGGCAAGACCGACAACCACATCTTCGACTGGGAGTCGGGCGACAAGGTCCACTGCGACGAGGTGTTCGCCAACGCCGACGTCGTCGTGGCCCAGGACATGCTCTACCCGCGCTCGCACCCCGCCCCGCTGGAGACGTGCGGCTCGGTGGCGCACATGGACAAGGTCACGGGCAAGCTCACCGCCTACATCACCAGCCAGGCGCCGCACGCCCACCGCACGGTGTACGCGCTCGTGGCGGGCCTGCCCGAGCACAAGATCCAGGTGATCTCGCCCGACATCGGGGGCGGCTTCGGCAACAAGGTGCCGATCTACCCCGGGTACGTGCTCGCGGTGGTGGGGACCATCGTCACCGGCAAGCCGGTGAAGTGGATGGAGGACCGCTCCGAGAACCTGATGACCACCGGGTTCGCCCGCGACTACCACATGCACGGCGAGATCGCGGCCACGAGCGACGGCAAGATCGTCGGCCTGCGGGTCGACGTGATCGCCGACCACGGCGCCTTCAACGCCAGCGCCAACCCCACGAAGTTCCCCGCCGGGTTCTTCAACATCTTCACCGGCAGCTACGACCTGCAGGCGGCGCACTGCAAGGTCACCGGCGTCTACAGCAACAAGGCGCCGGGCGGCGTGGCCTACGCCTGCTCGTTCCGGATCACCGAGGCCGTGTACCTGGTCGAGCGCATGGTGGACGTGCTCGCGGCGGAGCTGGGCACCGACCCGGCCGAGCTGCGCATGAAGAACCTGCTGCGCCCCGAGCAGTTCCCGTACATGACCCAGACCGGCTGGGAGTACGACTCGGGCGAGTACCCGCGGGCCCTGCAGCAAGCGATGGACATCGCGGGCTACGACGCGCTGCGCCAGGAGCAGGCCGAGAAGCGGGCCCGGGGCGAGCTGATGGGCATCGGCCTCAGCTTCTTCACCGAGGGCGTGGGCGCCGGGCCCCGCAAGCACATGGACATCCTGGGCCTGGGCATGGCCGACGGCTGCGAGCTGCGGATCCATCCCACCGGCAAGGCCGTGGTACGCCTCAGCGTCCAGACGCAGGGCCAGGGCCACGAGACGACCTTCGCCCAGATCGTGTCCAGCCAGCTCGGCCTCCCGCCCGAGGACGTCGAGGTGGTCCACGGCGACACCGACCAGACCCCGTTCGGGCTCGGCACCTACGGCTCCCGCTCGACGCCGGTGTCGGGCGCGGCCGCCGCGGTCGTGGCCCAGCGGGTGCGGGACAAGGCGCGCATCGTGGCCGCCGCCGCCCTGGAGTGCAGCCCCGACGACCTGGAGTGGGAGCACGGCCGCTGGTTCGTGAAGGGCGATCCGTCCCAGGGCAAGACCATCCAGGAGATCGCGCTGCTGGCGCACTCCAGCCTGGAGCTGCCCGAGGGCGTGGAGGGCCACCTCGACGCCAGCGCGGTGTACAACCCGCCCAACCTGACCTACCCGTTCGGCGCCTACATCGCGGTGGTGGACGTCGACTCGGGCACGGGCCAGGTGTCGCTGCGCCGCTTCATCGCGGTCGACGACTGCGGCCCTCGCATCAACCCGATGATCGTGGAGGGCCAGATCCACGGCGGCCTGGCCGACGGCGTGGGCATGGCGCTGATGCAGGCCATCGCCTTCGACACCGACGGCAACTGCCTGGGCGGCTCGTTCATGGACTACCTGCTGCCCACCTCGCTGGAGTGCCCGTCGTGGGAGCTGGGCGAGACGGTCACGCCGTCGCCCCACCACCCGCTCGGGTGCAAGGGCGTGGGCGAGTCCGCCACCGTCGGCTCGCCGATAGCCATCGTCAACGCCGTAGTGGACGCCCTGGCGCCTCACGGGGTGCGCCACGCCGACATGCCCTTCACTCCCGCCCAGGTGTGGCTGGCCATGCAGGGCCGTCCGGCCCGCACCGACCTGGCCTTCGAGTGAGGGCGCCCCCGTGAACCCCGCGGTCACCGCCCGGGCCGACGAGCTGCGACGGGCGCGGCTCGCCTTCGTCCACGCCCGGGTGGTGCGCGCGGAGCGGCCCACGTCGGCCAAGCCCGGCGACGAGGCCCTCGTCCTGCCGGACGGCTCGATCGAAGGCTTCGTCGGCGGCGTGTGCGCGGAGGCGACCGTGCGGGCGCAGAGCCTGTCGCTGCTCGACTCGGGCGACTCGCTGCTGCTGCGCATCCTGCCCGAGGGCGACATCCCGGCCGGCGACGAGCGGTCGCCCGGCGCCCTCACCGTGGTCAACCCGTGCCTGTCGGGCGGCGCGCTGGAGATCTTCCTGGAGCCGGTGGTGCCCGCGCCGGCCCTGGCGGTGGTGGGCGAGTCGCCCATCGCCGCCGCGCTGGTCGACCTGGCGCCCCGGGTCGGGCTCCAGGTGGTCGCGGGCCAGCCCACCTTCGCCGAGCTCACCGCCCTCGTCGTGGCGTCGCACGGCCGCGACGAGGACGACGTGCTGGTGGCCGCGCTGGCGGCGGGTGTGCCCTACGTCGGCCTGGTGGCCAGCCCCAAGCGCGGCGCCGCGGTCGTGGCAACACTGGATGTCGACGACGCCCGCCGGGCAGCCGTCCACACCCCGGCGGGGCTGGACATCGGCGCCCGCACCCCGGCCGAGGTGGCCCTGTCGATCCTGGCCGAGATCGTCTCGTTGCGGCCCCGCCCGACTTCGTCGACCGCCTCCCCCACGGGTGGGTCGGCGCGCCTTGGCGAGCAGGCGTCCGGCCCGCCCTCAGTCGTCACAGATCTGGTGTGCGGCATGTCGGTCGTGGCCGACGACGAGGCGCTCCACCTCGACCACGAGGGCGAGCGTTACTGGTTCTGCGGCACCGGGTGCCTGCGCGCCTTCGCCGCCGACCCGGGCGCCTACCTATCGTGACCACTACGAACACCGACATCCACGACGTCGACGACATGCGCCGGCGGCTCGACGCCGCCGACTACCTGGCCGACCTCGGTCTGGCCACCGCACTGTTCTGCGCGGTGGCCATGCCCCAGCCGCTGCTGGTGGAGGGCGAGGCCGGGGTCGGCAAGACCGAGTCGGCCAAGGCCCTGGCCCGGGTGCTGGACACGCCGCTGGTCCGGCTCCAGTGCTACGAGGGCATCGACGCGGCCGAGGCGCTCTACGAGTGGAACTACCCTCGCCAGCTGCTCGGCATCCGGCTGGCCGAGGCCGCCGGGCGCGAGCTGGGCGAGGACGACCTGTTCGGCCCCGAGTACCTGGTCGAGCGCCCCCTGCTGCGGGCCGTCCGCCATGCGGGTCCCCGCCCGGCGGTGCTGCTGGTGGACGAGGTCGACCGGGCCGACGACGAGTTCGAGGCGTTCCTGCTGGAGCTGCTGGCCGAGTCCTCGGTGACCATCCCCGAGCTGGGCACGGTCCGGGCGAAGGTGCCCCCGGTGGTGGTCCTGACCTCCAACCGCACGAGGGACCTGCACGACGCCCTCAAGCGGCGCTGCCTGTACCACTGGATCGACTATCCCGACCTGGAGCGCGCCGTCGCAGTGATTCGCCGGCGCGTCCCGGTGGCATCGACCAGCCTGGCCGAGCAGGTCGCCGCGGCGGTCCAGCGCCTGCGCTCGCTCGACGTCCAGAAGCCGCCGGGCCTCGCGGAGGCCATCAACTGGGTGGCCACGCTGGGCCTGCTGGGCCTCGACCGGCTCAACGGCGAGGCCGCCGACCGGACGCTGGGCACCGTGCTCAAGTACCGCGAGGACCTCGCGCTGGCCCGGGAACGCGGCGTCGACTGGGTTGCCGGCGGCCAGTGAGCTCAACCGGCAGCTCGGTCTCCTCGCTCGACCGGGTCGACCTGGCCGAGCTGGTCGGCGCCTTCGGGAACCTGCTCCACGCGGCCGGGATCCCCGTGAGCCCCGAGCGCAGCGGGCGCTTCGCCCGGGCGGTGGCGCTGGTCCGGCCGGACGGGCTGGACGAGTGGTACTGGGCCGGCCGGGTCACACTGCTGTCGGGCCACGACGACATCGAGACCTACGACCGCGTGTTCGCGCAGGTGTTCCGCGGCTTCGCCGACGTGGCCGACTGGCGCGGCCAGGCCCCGCCGCCCACCGGGCCCCGACCGGCCCGGGCCGGGTCCCAGTCCGAGCGCGAGCGCGACCGCGAGCCGGGAAGCACCGGCCGGCCGGCCCCCGACCCCTCGGGCGCCGGCGCCGACGTCACGGCCGCCGGCGAGGGCGCGAGCACCGGAATCGACGGTCCCGACCTGCTGGCGGCGGCGAGCGCCGAGGAGCGGCTGCGGCACACCGACCTGGCCGACCTCACCGACGACGAGCTGGCGGCCCTGAGCGACCTCATGGCCGCCCTCCCGCCCGCAGCGCCGCGGCGCGCCAGCCGCCGCACGGTCCGCCACCCGCACGGGCGCCGCCTCGACCTCCGGGCCACGCTCCGCCGGGCCCGGGCAACCGGCGGCGACCCGGTCCGCCGGGTGCACCGACGTCGCACCGCTCGTCCCCGCCACCTGGTCCTCATCGCCGACGTCTCGGGCTCGATGGCGCCGTACGCCCGCGCCTACCTGCACCTGCTCCACGGCGCGGTCCGAGCCGCCAAGGCCGACGCCTTCGTGTTCGCCACCCGGCTCACGTGGCTGTCCCGCCCGCTGGCCGGCACCAACCCCGACCTGGCCCTGCGCCGGGCCGTGGCCGCCGCGCCCGACTGGTCCGGCGGTACCCGTGTGGGCGAGGCGCTGCGCAGCTTCAATGACGACCACGGACGCCGCGGCATGGCCCGCGGGGCCGTAGTCGTCATCGTGTCGGACGGGTGGGACACGGGCGACCCGGCCACCGTGGGGGAGCAGATGGCCCGGCTGTCCCGGCTGGCCCACCGCATCGTCTGGGTGAACCCGCGGAAGGCCGCCGCCGGCTACCAGCCCCTGGTGGGCGGGATGGCGGCGGCCCTACCCCACGTCGACGCCTTCGTCAGCGGCCACTCGGTGGCGGCCCTGGACGAGGTGCTGGCCGCGCTGGCCGATCCTCGTTAGCTCGCTAGCTGGGGTAGACGATCTGCTGGAGGGCCCAGCCGTTGCCGTCGGGGTCGCTGAAGAACACGAACCGGCCCCAGGGGAAGTCCTGGACCTCGCTGGCCTCGACCCCGTTCTCGACGAGGTGGGCGCGGGCCTTCTCCACGTCTTCCACCACCACCTGGAGGCCCTGGAGCGAGCCGGGCTCCATCTGGGAGACGCCCTTCCCGAAGGCGATGGAGCAGGCCGACCCGGGCGGGGTGATCTGCACGAAGCGGATGTCGTCGCTGATCTTGTGGTCGTGGTCGACGGTGAAGCCGACCTGCTCCGAGTAGAAGGCCTTGGCCCGATCGATGTCGGTCACGGGCAGTCCGATGAGCTCGAGCTTCCAATCCATGGCCGCACCCTACGTTGCCTCGAGGACAGGTCCTGCCCTCGTTCCGGAACCCCGCCTGTGGCGTACGCCACTATCGCATGCCTGTTTCGAGCGGCGGTCGCGGCACTAGGCTGAGACGGATGCACCGGCCGTCGCTGACCAAGCCGCGGCTGCGTGGGCGGCTTCACCAGGTGGCGTTCTTCGCCTCCATCCCGGCAGGCATCGCCCTCGTAGCCCTGGCACGTGGTGTGGAGGCGCGCGTCGGCGCGGCCATCTTTGCCGCCAGCCTGACCGCCCTGTACGGCGTCAGCGCGGCCTACCACCGGGGCCAGTGGTCGGCCCGGGCCCTCCGGCACATGCGCCGCCTGGATCACTGCATGATCTACGTGCTCATCGCCGGCACCTACACCCCGGTCGTGCTGCTGGCGTTGCGCCCGTCGTGGGGGATCAGCCTGCTGGTGGTCGCCTGGGTGGGCGCCGCCGCCGGCATCATGATCACGGTCCTGCGCCTGGAACGGTGGCCCGCGGTCGGCTTCACCTTGTACCTGGTCCTGGGCTGGCTCGCCATCGTGGCCGCCCCCCAGCTCGCGGCATCCCTCTCGGGCGTCGAGCTCACCCTCCTGGCAATGGGCGGCGTGCTCTACACCGTCGGCGCCATCACCCTGGCCACCAACCGCCCCGACCCCAGCCCCGCGGTCTTCGGCTACCACGAGATCTGGCACACCTTCGTGGTCAGCGCGAGCGCCTCCCACTTCGCGCTGGTGTGGCTCCTGGTGCGCCCGTAGGCCTCAGCCGACGGAGACGACGTCGACCTTGAGCTCGGCTCCGGTGGGGGCGACGAAGGTCACCGTGTCACCGGGGGACGAGCCGATCAGCGCCTCGCCCAGCGGGGACGAAGGGCTGATGATGTCCAGGTCGTCGTGGCGCTCCTCGATGGAGCCGATCAGGTAGCGCTCGACCTCGTCGTCGCCCTCGTAGCGGATGGCGACGACCGAGCCGTGTGAGACCTCGTTGCTGCCGTCGGACTCCACGATCTCCGCGTTCTCGAGCATGTAGGCGAGCTGGCGGATGCGGCCCTCCATCTTGCCCTGCTCTTCCTTGGCTGCGTGGTAGTCACCGTTCTCGGACAGGTCGCCCAGCTCGCGGGCGGCCTCGATCTTGCGGGCGATCTCGACCCGGCCGCGCGTCGTCAGGTCGTCGTGCTCGGCCTGGAGCCGGTCGTACGCCGCCTGAGAGAGGTGCTGGGTCTGTGCCATAGGCGTTCGAGGTTAGTGCGGCGCCGCGCCCATGAGGCAGTGAACGTCATGGCCAGAGCACTCACCGTCTCTGGGTGATGGCGTCCTGCTTGCCGGCGACCACGATGGCGACGACGACGGCGGCGATCCAGAACAAGGCGGTGATCGGGTCTTCTTTCAGCCCTTCTCGCACCACGTCGAGCCCGAGGTCGAACCCGTTCCACAGCGGGAGGCTGCCGCCGTCGGCGATGAACAGTGAGCGCTGGATGAAGTACTCGCTCACCCCCAGCGCCAGCAGCGTGAACGTGCCGGCCACGACCTGGAGCGGGATGCGGTTGCGCTGCTGGGCGCAGATGAGGACACCCTGGGCCACGATCCAGCCCACGCCGAAGGCCAGGTAGACGACCTGTATGCGGGTGGTGGCGATGATGCCCCACCAGATCAGCCCGGCGACCACCGCCCCGGCGAAGCCGCCCATGATGGCCAGGCCGAGGTTGCCGGGCCCGGCCTCCCCCTCCGAGTACGTCGCCCACGCCCCCGCGGCCGACGACCGCGTCGACCACGCCGCGGGCGGCTGGCCGGGCGCGTCCCACGGTGCCGGCGGGCCGTGCCCCGCCGCGCCCCACGACGACGGCGGCGGTGCCTGTGGCGCGGCGTCCCACGATGGCGGCGGGGCCTGACGTGGTTCTCCCCAGGACGGTGGCGGGGCCTGAGCGGGGCCGCGCCCGGACGGCGGCGGCGGCGTCTGGTTCGGTGGGTTCCAGCCGGATGGCGGCGCCGGCGGCGGGGCGTCGGCGGGCGCGCCCCAGGCTGACGGGGCCGCCTCGTCCTGCGCCCAGCGCCGGCGCGGATCGTCCGGCGGGTACTGATCGGCGGGCATGGGCCGTGATCCTTCCACGGCCGGAGATGTAGTTGACGTCACCTCCGGTCAGGGTGAACACTTGCGCCCGATGACCCGCGCCTACATGTCGGTAATCATCATCACGTAGCGCACGTCGGACCCCGATGTGCGCTCTCGACCGTCCGCCTCCGGGTGGGCGGTTTCTCATTTCTCGGCCAGAATTTCCACGACGGACACGGAGCGATGGTGACCAAGAGGATCGGAGTGATCGGCGGTGACGGCATCGGGCCCGAGGTCGTCGCCGAGGCGCTCAAGGTGGTGGCGGCGACCGGGGTACAGCTCGAGACCGTCGACTACGACCTGGGCGGAGCCCGCTACCTGCGTGACGGCACGGTCCTGCCGGACAGCGTGCTGGACGAGTGGCGCGGCCTCGACGCCCTGCTGCTCGGCGCGGTGGGCACGCCCGAGGTCCCGCCGGGCGTCATCGAGCGCGGCCTGCTGCTCAAGATGCGCTTCGACCTCGACCTCTACATCAACCAGCGCCCGTTCCTCGACGCCGAGAGCGGCATCGACATGATCGTCATCCGGGAGAACACCGAGGGCCCGTACGTGGGTGAGGGCGGCGTGCTGCGCAAGGGCACGCCCCACGAAGTGGCCACCCAGGGCTCGGTCAACACCCGTATGGGCGTCGAGCGCTGCGTGCGCTATGCCTTCGAGCTGGCCGAGGCCCGCAGCCGCAAGCACCTCACGCTGGTGCACAAGACCAACGTGCTGACCTTCGCCGGCGACCTGTGGCAGCGCACGTTCGACCACGTGGCGGCCGACCACCCCGACGTAGGCACCGCCTACAACCACGTGGACGCCGCCTGCATCTACTTCGTGTCGGACCCGCAGCGCTACGACGTGGTCGTGACCGACAACCTGTTCGGCGACATCCTCACCGACCTGGGCGGGGCCGTGTCCGGCGGCATCGGCTTCGCCTCCTCCGGCAACCTCAACCCGGCCGGCACCGGCCCGTCGATGTTCGAGCCCGTCCACGGCTCGGCGCCCGACATCGCCGG
>Ga0111539_10012700_pt1 | contig 10548 bp, 9 predicted proteins | sample RhiMethybrSRZTD1_FD_79667 | JGI IMG/M metagenome (GOLD analysis project Ga0111539, IMG submission 79667) | Populus rhizosphere microbial communities from Tennessee, USA - Rhizosphere MetaG P. TD hybrid SRZTD1 (version 2) (version 2) | ecosystem: Host-associated > Plants > Roots > Rhizosphere >... | reverse complement strand
GTCGACCCAGGTCTCGCCGCCGGTCCCGGCTCCGTTCCGCAGCCGGTAGCCGTAGCGTCCAGCGGTGACGTCGAGGTCCTCCCAGGCGATCCGCCCCGCGCCATCGGCCGACGGTTCGGCCACTGCGTTCCACACCCCACCGCCCCGGCTGCGCTCGATGCGGGCGCGCGTCCCGTTGTCCACCCGCCACGACAGCCGCACCCGATCCGGATCGGCGGTCGCGCTGACCAGCGAGGCCGCGACCGGGGTGGTCGCGTCGAAGTTCGCGTCGCGCACCTGCTGCGCCCGGGTCGCGTTGGCCTGGATGTCGGCCACCTCGGCGCCGCCGACCAGCGCGAAGTCGACCGTGATGCTGTCGCCGGGGGCGATGGTGGCGAACGGTCCGAGCGAGAGCAGCTCGACCGCGTCGCCGGTGAGCGGCATGAAGTCGAGCTGGGTCAGGTCGAGGATGGTTCCCGAACTCATGAGGGGGTAGCGCTCGACGTCGAGGTCGCGGTCGTACGACAACGGTTCCCACGGCCAGCCGGACAACGTCACCACCTGGCTGCCGGTCGGTGGCGTGAGCACCTGGACTCCCATCCAGCAGGGCGCGCGCTCGAGATGGCAGCCGGACGGGACCGGCAGTCCGCCACAGTAGTGCTCGCGCAGCATCCGCAGGCTCGGGTCGTACTGGAGCCACGCCTTCGCATACCAGCCGCCGGTCGCGCCGCAGGTGCCCGAGGGCGGCCAGCAGGTGTAGGAGTTCTTGTCGCCGCTCGCGAACTCGGTGTACATCCCGATGTACACGCCAGTCAGTGGATTCGCGCCGCGATTGATGATGCGGAAGCGGAGGAACAGCACGTCGGCGAGGCTCGGCCACGTCCACGTGTAGGCACTCTGCCGCACCAGCAGGTTGAGCGGCCGGTGGTCCTCGAGATTGAGGGTGGTGTAACCGCCCGGCCGGTCGCTGTAGGAGGTGACGTAGTCGAGCTCGCTGACTGCGTTCGGGTCATACGACGGGCTGCCGGGAAGCCGGGAGAGCGTGGCGATCTCCGTGCCGGCGGGCGTGAACTCCGAGCCCTCGCCGGTCGGGAAGCCGTGCGATCCGTCGAGCGCGGCGGTGGTCACGCCGATGAACGCGCCCAGACTGTCGACCGCGTGCGCACCGATCCACAGCCCCGCACGTCCGAGGTGCTCGATCCCAGATCCGAGCGGGTACTCGAGCGACGGACTGCGCGTGATGAAGTTGTTTCCGATGAAGCCGTAGTTGGTGAGGGTCGCGCCGACCTGATTGCCCTGGGTCACGCGACTGGTCTCGGCGATCGAGTCGGAGGTCGCGATGGTGCGCGTGTTCCCCGGAACGAAGGTCGAGTGGTCCGACTCCGCCCGCAGCGGAGCGGCGAAGAACAGGGCAGCCAGAACCAAGCCAGTCCGCGGGGCACGCATGCCGGTCTCCCGAAACGAAGGATCGAGGGTCTTCGTGTTTGCTGGGGAGAGTTATCGGCACGCGAAGGGCCGGAGTGCATACGCCTCCGGCCCGTTCCAGTCGCGGGTTTCTAGCGGGTGACGGCGATGCGGGATTCGGTTCGGAGCGCACCCTGGGAAAGCCGGACCAGATAGACACCGGGCGCGAGTTGCGCGCTGCCCGGCAGGCGGACCGTGCCGGCCCCGGCTCCCAGGCTCCAGGTTCCCCGGCTCGCCACGCGTCCGGCGATGTCGATCAGCTCGACGGTCGCCTGGCCGGCGCGAGGGAGGGACAGCGACACCGAGACCGGAGCGCCGCGGGTCGGATTGGGCGCCAGCCCGCGGATCGCCAAGCCCGTGTTGCCGGGAACGTCGGGCTCGACCCCGACCGGTCCGGCGCCTTCGAAGTTGGCGTTGCGGAGCTGCAGGGCCCGGGCGGCGTTCTGCTGGATGTCGGCGATCTCGGCGCCGCCGACCAGCGCGAAGTCGACCGTGATGCTGTCATGGGGTGCAATCAGGCTGAACGGTCCGGTCGCCAGCATCTCCACCGGATCCCCGGTGATCGGCATGAACTCGGGCTTGGTCAGATCCTTGATCGTGCCTGCGCTCATGATTGCGTAGCGCTCGACGTCGGTGTCCATCGCATACGAAAAAGGCTCCCATGTCCACGCGGCGAGCGTCGCTTTTCGAATGCCGCCCGGGGGGGTCAGCAACTGGATGCCCATCCAGTAGGGAGCGCGCTGGAGCTGGCATCCCGAAGGCACCGTGATCCCCCCGCAGTAGTGCTCGCGCAGCAGCCGCAGGCTGGGGTCGTACTGCAGCCACGCCTTGTTGTACCAGCCTCCGGTCGTGCCGCAGGCGCTGGTCGGTGGCCAGCAGGTATAGGAGTTCTTGTCGCCGCTGAGGAACTCGGCGTAGAAGCCGACGTGCACGTTCGAGAGGGCGAAGTTGCCGAGGTTGATGATGCGGAAACGGATGAACAGGATGTCGTCCATGTCCGGCCACGACCAGGTATAGACCTCCTGACGCACCAGCACGTTCAGGGGCCGATGATCTTCGTTGTTGTGGATCGTGAAGCCGCCCGGACGATCGCTGTAGGTGGTGATGTAGTCGTGTGCGCTCACCGCCGCCGGGCTGTACACGGGACTCGCGGGATCCTTCGACCGCTCGAGGATGGTCCTTCCGGCGGGCGTGAACTCCGAGCCGGGGTTGGTGGGAAATCCAAACGAGGCGTCGTGCACCGCGCTGGTCACGCCGGTGAAGGTGCCAAGGCTGTCCATGGCGCGCGCGCCGATCCACAGACCCGCGCGAGCGAGATGCTCGATTCCCGATCCCATCGGATATTCGAGCGAGGCGTCGCGGGTGATGAAATTGTTCCCGAAGAAGCCCCAGTTGTTGAGCGTGACGCCCACCTTGTTGCCCAGGGCGACCCTGCTGGTCTCGCCGATCGAGTCAGCGACCGCCATGGTGCGGGCGGTCCGGGGAGGGGTGAATTCCCGACGATCGGCACTGGCGGAGGCGGCGGAAAGAAGCGCACCGCTGAGGAATCCAACGAACAACGACCGGCGGGGGTGCAAGCTGCCTCCAGATGCGAAGGCATTCGATGAGAATGCGCAGGGTGTAAGGCCGATATGGGGAGCGCGATTTTACACGGATCCGGGCGGCTGCAAATGTCAGATCGTCGGTTCCGGGGTCAAATACGCCACCAGCCGGGCCAGCGCCCGGGGCCAGGCCGCCCGATAGAGGGTGGCAATGGGCTCGTAGTCCGGGCGCCCGGGGAGGGTGTGGCGGGTCCGGAGGCGGGTCCCGACCGCCAGCGGCTCGAGCTCGAACGTGACCGATCCGGCGTTCCCGTCCGGATATCCCGCGTGTCCGCCGTGATACCCGCACGCGTCCGGTGGGGTTACGCGTGTCCATTGTCCGCGAAAGGGTTCCGCCGACGCGCCGGATCCGTCCCACGCCATGACCAGATCGCCGCCCGGCCGCGGATCGCTGGAGGCCCGGGCACAGAACCAGTGCTCGAGGTGACGGGCCTCGGTGAGGGCGGCGAACAGTCGCGACCGGGGGGCCGCGACCTCGGTCGCGAACGTCAGCTCGATGTCGGGATCATCCCGGACTCCGTCGCGGGGCGGAGTCCCGGTCACCGGACGCGCTGGGGCGCCGGGCGCGCGTGCGCCCCGGGCCGCAGCTCGGCGCCGATCTTCCAGATCGCGTTCCGGAGCTCATCGATCCCGGCCCCGGTGCGGGCCGAGACCTGGAACGAGGTCGGGTAGTCGACCCGCAGCGCGGCGAGCGTTTCGTCGTCGTCGACCAGGTCGATCTTGTTGAACACCAGCCGCGTCTCGCGCGGCGCCGCGACGATGGTCTCGAGCACCTGCTCGACCGCGGTGATCCGCTCGCGGAAGTCGCCATCCGAAGCGTCGACCACGTGCAGCAGCAGGTCGCACTCGATCGCCTCGACCAGGGTGCTGTGGAACGACGCCACCAGGTGATGCGGGAGCTTGCGGATGAAGCCGACCGTGTCGGTCACCAGTGCGATCTCGCGGTCGCGGCTCACCATCTGGCGGGTGGTGGCATCGAGAGTCGCGAACAGCCGGTCCTCGACGAACACCGACGCGCGCGTGAGCGCATTGAACAGGGTGCTCTTGCCGGCGTTCGTGTAGCCGACCAGCGCGGTCCGGAATTCGTTGCGGCGCCGGCGCCGCTGCGTCTCGCGCTCGCGTTCGACGCCCGACAGCTCCTGCTTGAGGCGCGCGATCTTCTCGCGCACCATTCGGCGGTCGGTCTCGAGCTGGGTTTCGCCCGGTCCGCGGGTGCCGATGCCGCCCGCCTGCCGTTCGAGGTGCTTCCACATGCCGGTCAGCCGCGGCAGCGTGTACTCGAGCTGCGCGAGCTCGACCTGGAGCCGCGATTCCCGGGTCCGCGCACGCCGGGCGAAGATGTCGAGGATCAGCTCGGAGCGATCGATCACCTTGCGGGTGAGCGCCTTTTCGAGGTTGCGCACCTGCGCGGGCGACAGGTCGTCGTCGAAGATCACGACGTCGGCGTTGTTGCCGGCCGCCAGCTCGTTCACCTCGCCGACCTTGCCCTTGCCGATGAAGGTCGCCGGATGGATCGTCCCGCGCCGCTGCGTGATCGACCCGACCACCGTCGCACCCGCGGTGTCGGCGAGCAGCGCCAGCTCGGCGAGCGAGCGCTCGAGTCCTCCCGGGCTCCGGTCGTGACCGGAGTGGGCAACCAGAACCGCCCGCTCGGAGGCGGGCGGGTTGATGATCTCGAAGGTGGTCTTCCTCAAGCGACGGGCTCGATCTCGAGCTGGTCGAACGGGGCCGGGGTGAGGTTCTCGATGGTGCCGTCCGGAAGCACCACCACCAGGTCCTCGATCCGGACGCCCATGCCCTTCGACGGGTAGTAGAGGCCCGGCTCGACCGTCACCACCATGCCCGGCTCGAGCGTCTGCTGGTTGCTGGGCGGTCCGCCGAGGCGTGGGGCTTCATGCACCGCGAGGCCGACGCCGTGGCCGAGGCCGTGCACGTAGCCTTCCTGGGTCCCCGGCACGCTGCGGATCGTGGCGTGACCGCGCTGCTCGTACAGATCGCACACCTTCTCCTGGTACGAGCGGCACGGCTCGCCCGGCTTGAGCGCGCCCATCGCCATCTCGAATGCCGCGCGGCAGTCGTCGTAGATGCGGCGCAGCTCGGGCGACGCCTTGCCCATGCAGAACGTGCGGGTGAAGTCGCTGTAGTAGCCGCCGCCCGCCTCGCCCGGGAAGATGTCGACGATCACCGGTGCGCCGGCGCGCAGGCGTTCGCTGTCGTTGCCGCGGTTGTGGGGCACGCCCGCGTCGCGGCCCTGCGAGACGATGCTCTCGCCGGCCTCGAGTCCATGCCGCAGCATCACCTCGTGGAGCAGCGCGCGCAGCGCGCCGATCGTGACCGGGCCGTCGGTGTCGCGGAAGTGCTCGCCGTCGGGCCGCAGGCTCCGCAGCTTGACCTGGAGCGCCTCCCACGACGCGATCACGCCGCGCGAGGCGCGGCGGATCGTCTCGATCTCGCTCGCGTCCTTGGTCGCGCGCGCGGCGGTCAGGATGTCGGGGTACTGGGTGTCGATCGCGACCTTCGCGTTCACGCGCTGGACCGCGTTGAGCATCTCCCAGCCGGAGCCGACCGACAGATCGCCGAAGAACGCGACCGGACCGCGGATCGCGAGCGAATCGAGCATCTCGCCGACCAGCTCGCCATACGCGAGCGCGGGATTGGCGTGCTTGTCGAGGCGCTGCACCCAGCCGTGCTGCGTGAATGCGGAATGCTCGATGCCGGTCGCTTCCGCCTGGTCGCGCTCCATCGGATCGTGGATCAGGTGCGCGCGTCCGTCGGCGGCGCGGAAATAGATGCCGACGTGCACCTTCTGTCCGGTCGCGTAGTACATGGCCGGCGTGTAGCGGTCGGCCGCGACCACCACCATGCCGGCGATGCCGCGCTCCGCCATCAGTCGGTCGAGATCCTTGCGCACGGGGTCTCCTCGGAAATGGGCGGGCTCTGCGCTCCGGCCCGGCGGTCGTTGGGGGTGCGTGGCGCGCGGTGGTGCGCGCGCGCCGGACGATGCTAGTCGATCCCGCGCACGCCGCCCAAGGCTGGATCCGACCGCGGCCCCCCGGCGGCTGGACGCGGGTGCGCCAGCCGCCCGAGCAGCTCGGCCGCGGCACGCAGGGTGGTGCGCTCGTCCGCGGTCAGCCCGGTCATCAGCGCGAGCACCGCCGCCACCCGCTGATCCCGCCCGCGCGCCATCAGGCGGGTGCCGCGCGCGGTCGGCTTGATCCGCGCCGCACGGCGGTCGCCCGGCACCGGCTCGCGCACGGCGAGGCCCGCCGACTCGAGGCCGGCGACGATGCGCGTCATGGTCGGCGGGCGCACGTGCTCGATCGCGGCCAGCGCACCGAGCGTGCGGGGTCCACCGAACACGAGCACCGACAACGCCGACAGCTGGGCCGGCCCGATCGGCAGGTCGCGGTCGACCGTCCGCACCCGCCGCAGGAAATGGAGGGTGGCCGCGTGGAGGCGGCTCGCCAGTTCGCGGTCGGCGTCGGGGGCCGGTGGGTCGGGGACTCCGCCGAAACGCCCGCTTGATCGCCTCATGGCGCCACGGTAGATTAGTTAGCGTAGCTAAGCAATAGGGAAGCTCGGCGCGGAACGGAGCCGCGGAACCAGGAGGCGATCGTGACGAATCCCGAGATCCACCAGGCGATCGAAGCCGGTGACGACGCGCGCGTGCGCGCGCTGGTCGTCGCCGAGCCGCACACGGCAGCGGCGCGCGATGCGAACGGCGTGTCGGCGGTGATGAAGGCGGTCTACTACCGCCGGACCGAACTGATCGAGCTGCTGCGCGCGGCCGCGCCGCCGCTCGACGTGTTCGAGGCCGCCACGCTCGGAAACGAGGAGCGGCTCCGCGAACTGCTGGCGGCGGATCCCGCATGCGTGCGCGCGTGGTCGGGGGACGGCGGCACCGCGCTGCACTTCGCAGCGTTCTTCAAGCAGCCGGGCTGCGCCCGTCTGTTGCTCGAATCCGGCGCCGATGCATCGGTGCATGCACGCGGGTTCGGACGCGTCGCCCCACTCAACAGTGCGGCGGCGAGCCGGTCCCACGAGATCGTGACCATGCTGCTCGAGCGCGGCGTGCCGGTCGACGCCGCTCAGGAGGGCGGCTGGACCGCGCTCATGTCGGCGGCGCACAGCGGCGACCGCGAGCTGGCCACCGTGCTGCTCGCGCACGGCGCCGATCCGCGCCGCAAGGCCGACGATGGCAGCGACGCGGCGGACAAGGCGGATCAGGCCGGCTTCGGAGAGATCGCTGCGTGGCTGCGCGAGGTTCCGGCGGCGCGTTAGCCGTCCACCCAGGCGCGGGAGGGAGTGGCCGGGCGGATCGCCAGCAGTCGGCCGAACAGGACGCCGAACACGAATCCCCCGATGTGCCCCCACCACGCGGTGCCGCCGGTCTGGCTGGTCGAGGCCGCGAGCGACAGGGCGCCGCTGAAGAACTGGAACACGAACCACAGGCCGAGCACCACTACTGCCGGCAGCGCCATCACCTGGAAGAACACGATGAACGGCACCAGCGTGATCACACGCGCGCGCGGAAACAGGGCGAGGTAGGCGCCGAGCACTCCGGCGATCGCCCCGCTGGCGCCGACCGTCGGGATCCGCGAATCGCCGTTGAAGAAGATGTGGAGGATTCCCGACGACAGGCCGGCGACGAGGTAGAACAGCAGGAACCGGCCGTGGCCGAGCCGGTCCTCGACGTTGTCGCCGAAGATCCACAGGTACCACATGTTCCCGATCAGATGGAGCCACCCCGCGTGAAGGAACGTGCTGGTGACCGCCGTGAGGGCCGCCGTCGGCAGGTTCGTCTGCCCCGCGAGTGCGGCGGTGATCCGCGCCGGCACCAGACCCCACATGAAGAACAGGTCACGCAGATGGGGACCGACCATCAGCTCGTAGATGAACGCGATCACGTTCAGCACAATGATTGTGCGCGTCACCATCGGCGTGCGCACCGACGGGTTCTCGTCGCGAAGTGGGATCATTTCGGGCGGTTCTGGGGGAGAAGTGTTTGACGTTGTCTTGACGGCCTGATTATCTTCGACTCGCCCGCCACTTTGGCGCGAGGAACCGCGCGCACAGCCGTTGCATCGGAAGGAAGCGCTCGTTCCGCGACATAGTAGATGGTGTGGAGCCCCCGGAGAATCTCATGTCCAATGCTCAAGCTGTGACCGATCAGACGTTCGAGACCGAGGTCATCCAATCCTCGACTCCGGTGCTGGTGGATTTCTGGGCCGTCTGGTGTGGTCCCTGCCGGATGATCGCCCCCACGCTCGATCAGATCGCCGCCGAGTACGAGGGTCGTCTGAAGGTGGTGAAGGTCGACGTCGACGAGAACGGCGAGGTTCCGTTCCGATACGGCGTCCAGGGCATCCCGACCCTGCTGCTGTTCAAGGGTGGCGAGGTCGTGGAGAAGCTGGTCGGCGCCTATCCCAAGGCGCAGCTTCTGTCGAAGATCACGCCCCACCTTTCCTGATCGCCTGAAGCGCGGCCGGCAGCGCTTCGATGACGTCCCCGGCGACCATGCCGAGGGCGCCGCGTTGCGTTGCGAGCCGGTCGGCCGCCAGTCCGTGCGCGTAGACTCCGAAGCGCGCGGCATCGCCCGGTGACAATCCCTGCGCGATCAGTGCCGCGATCATTCCCGTCAGCACGTCTCCGGTTCCGGCGGTTGCGAGCACCGGATTGCCGGTGGGATTGACGCTGGTCCGACCGTCCGGCAGTCCGATCACCGTCGGCGCCCCCTTCAGCACCAGCACCACGCCCCACCTCTGCGCCCATTCGCCGGCCGCGTCGATGCGGCGCGACTCGAGTTCGGCGGCCGGGATGCCGGTCAGCCGTTCCATCTCGCCGAGGTGCGGGGTCAGGATGCGCGGGCCCCGATCCGGCAGCGTGAGCAACTCGCGATCGGAAGAGAACGCGTTGAGTCCGTCGGCGTCGAGCACCAGCGGGCACGGCGCGTCGGCGACCAGCCGGCGTGCGAGCGCGGTGCTCTCCGGATCCGATGACATGCCCGAGCCGACCGCGAGTGCTCCGGCGCGGGTGGCGAGTGCGAGGATCGGCTCGTACGACGCGAGCGCGAGTGCACGCCCGGTGGTCTCCGGCATCGGGATCGTCATCTCCTCGGTCAGCTTCACTTCGAGCACGTCGTTGAGACTCGCCGGCACCGCCGCCTGCACGTAACCGGCCCCGGTCCGCAGCGCGGCGCGTGCCGCGAGCGCGACCGCACCGGTGAGTCCGACCGAGCCGCCGACCACCAGAACGCGTCCCGCCGAGGTCTTGTGCGCCCGCGGATCGCGGGTCGGGACCAGCGCCGCCATTTCGGATGCGTCGGGCACGGTGACCTTCAGGTCCGCGGCGGCGATCGCGCGGGGATCGATGCCGATGTCCACCACCTGGAGGATGCCGACGAACGCACGCGCCGGGTACAGCAGGTGGCCGCGCTTGGGCATTCCGAACGTGACCGTGAGATCGGCGCGCACCGCGCGCCGCGCGATCGCTCCGGTGTCGGCGTCGGCGCCGGTCGGCAGATCGATCGCAACCACGCGGGTTCCACGCTCGTCGAGCTCGCGCAGCGACTGCACGCCGGCGGCCAGCACGCCTTCGGGGGCGCCACGCGCGCCGGTGCCGAGCAGCGCATCCACCGCGAAGTCCCAGGCGTCGTGCGCGGTGACCAGCGCGTGGAGCTGCGGCTCGCCCTGCACCGACGCGCCCTTCAGTCCGAGCGGTGCGAGCATCGCCAGGTGGGAGGCCGCATCCCCGCTCACGCGTCCGGCTTCACCGAGGATGCCGACCTGCACGTCGGCGCCGTGCGCGTGGAGATGGCGGGCGGCGACGAAGCCGTCGCCGCCGTTGTTGCCGGTGCCACACAGCACCAGGACGCGCAGGCCGAGCAGCGAGCCGTAGCGCGCGATCATCGCGGCGACCACGCCGGCGCCGGCGCGCTCCATCAGGCGCTCGCCGGGCGTGCCCGCGTCGATGGTGGCGCGATCGAGGGCGCGCATTTCGGCGGCGGTTACGAGGTGCATGTCAGTTTTTCAGGGGAATCTGGACCCAGAATCCCACGGCGCGGCCGTCGTGCTTGTGGGGCTGGAAGCGCCATTGGCGGACCGCAGCGAGCGCGTACTCGCCGACGCCCACGCCCTCGTCACCGACGAGACGCGCATCGACGACGGTGCCCGCCGGATTCACGGATGCGAGAACCCATGCAGCCACTTGATCGTCCGCATCGCCCGCCACAACGGACCACCCCACAGGGTCGAGGTCCAGAACGATCGCCTCGTGCCGGCCGGGCGTTGCGAACTTCGCGACCATCAGAGTCTCCGGGCCGGCTGGGTCGCCGCCGTCAACCTCGACCAGCGGCGGAACCTCGGTCACCGGCACCATCGCCTGATCGGGCAGCGTGACGTCGGCGTGCACGCCGCTGGTGTCGATCACCATCTCGACGATCGTGCGCCCGCTCCATCGGCAGTCCATCTTGCGGGCCGCGATCGTCCGGCACGTGCGCTGGTAG